>Ga0334900_1000152_pt1 | contig 114872 bp, 104 predicted proteins | sample GraSluR3_MG_2_FD_207231 | JGI IMG/M metagenome (GOLD analysis project Ga0334900, IMG submission 207231) | Sludge microbial communities from methane-producing bioreactor in Wageningen University, Netherlands - Granular Sludge_31_08-R3 | ecosystem: Engineered > Bioreactor > Anaerobic >... | reverse complement strand
GAACCACAAAAAAATCCTGAATTAGCAACAACTTTTGGTAATATCATCAATCCGCTAGGCCTTACTACATAGGGACTAGCGGATTTTTTTAATGCTTTTACTGCAAAAGTCAGGTTATAATTTACATTAATGAAAAAATCAAACATTGTTATTTATCAGCTATTTTATAATATTATTCTAAATTATCCGTCTCTAAATTTTTCTTCAATTATTCCCCTTCTCTTCTCATCCAAAGCGGCCTGTAATATCTTAGATAATTTACCTTTAGATCTTTCTTTGTTCAGCTGGGATTTCCAGAAACTATCCAATCTGTTTTCCGCTTCCTGGTCAATTTCTTTTTGTTTTTCCGTGTCAAGGGAATTACAAGTCTATTGATTCGAATATGAGCTTCTATTTCTTTAGGCATCGGTCATTCCTTCTTGTATTTGATTGGAATTTTATCAGTGGGTTTTACTTTGTGTCTTTATAACTTTTTTTATTTTACCAAACCAAGAAACTGAGTTCCAGAGATTTTAATAAAAGTATTGTGTATGGAGTATTGCGCATCGCGTATCGAATACAGTGATATTTTATACAATTTACCAATTGACCAATCCACCAGTTTACTGATTAAAAACATAGGTTTTCGGTTATCTGTTTTCAGTTTTCAGACTAATACTAAGAATTCAAGCTTAAGTGTATGAGATTGCTTCACTCCCTTTGGTCGTTCGCAATGACAAAATAGTATAAAGTATACCGTATAACGTATATCGTAAAAGAATTAAAATTATAATTTCAGTAATTAAAAGTTCTACAAAATAGCTAAAAACTTTATTTTTTACTGATATTCTTATTTCATTTTATCCCCCTCACCCTAACCCTCTCCCTCCGAGGGGAGAGGGAATCGGTTGGCCGGTTTGCCAGTTAAAATCGTATATAGTATTCCGTATAATGTATACCATAAAGATACAAGTAAGAGCTGCAAGATGTAAGGAAAAAGCAGTTTTCAGTTAAAAATGATTCTTGTAATATATCTTGCAATGGTGAAATTTTGGAATGATGGAGTAGATGGAATAATAGAAGAGTAAAAACTTGCAATGATGGAAGGGTGCAATATTGGAATAATTTTTTAGCAAATACTGGGTTTTTGAGTTATATTATATTTCTTTGTCATTATTACATCTTTTCAGTTTTCCAGTGTTCCATAAAACCCTTGCTTCTTGGGCAGAAGTGGATGAGATTGTTGCGCAGACTAAAGCCTGCTCGTAAGGACAAAAAAAGAGTGAAATCCAAACAATGACAGGGGGGGTTGCGCTCAGTTCTTGGTTTTTTCTTTTACTATATACACAATACTGTATACTCGATACTGTTTTATAACTTGCGCGGGTATGAGCAATCATCTATAATGTTAATTATGATAAGTAAAAATGTTTATATAAATAACTTTATCTCAATAATAGCAATAAGCATTCTGCTCTTTTCCGGAATATCAGGCGCTGAAGCCAAGCCAAAAATTGGACTAGCCCTGGGCTCTGGAGGGGCTCGTGGTTATGCACATATCGGGGTGTTGAAGGTTCTGGAAAGAGAAGAAATTGAAATAGATTATATTGCTGGAACCAGTGTTGGGAGTTTGATCGGTGCCTTATATGCTATAGGTTTTGATGCAAATGAAATTGAAAGTATTATGTTAGAACAAGACTTCAGGGATTATATCACCTTTGAAAGCATTGCCTTTGAATTGAACCAAAAAGAAAATAAGAACATATTTGGTTTTTCGGTTAATCTGCCAAGGTTAATAGCAAATCCACGTTTGCCCAGAGGCCTTATTTCTACAGTTGGTATAAGGGATGAATTTGACCGTATTTCTGACTGGGCACATTTTGAGTATGGCCTAAAAATACCTTTTAAAACAGTAGCAACAGATTTAATAACCGGGGATAGAATCCTGATGGATAAAGGTAAAATTTCCAATGCTGTAGCGGCCTCTATTTCAATTCCGGGAATATTCTCCCCATTTGAGTTTGAAGACAAAATCCTGGTTGACGGGGGGCTAAAAGATCCGCTCCCTGTTGATGTAGTGCGGGAAATGGGTGCTGATATCGTGATTGCTGTAACCTTACAGAATATTAAAGAAGAAAATGAAGACCCTTATAATATCATATCTATTGCTGACCGAAGTATAGACATAATGATAAAAGACTTATCTCAAATTTCTTTAGAAGATGCTGATATTATTTTAAAACCAGGTTATACAGGCGAGATTTCCTTTTTTATGAAAGAAAACGAAAGGCTTAAAGTGATAAAGGCCGGAGAAGAAGAGGCAACAGAAAAGATGTCTGAATTAAAGAAAATTATTGCAGATTTTTAACCTTAGCCTTCTCTACGCAAGATGAGCCTGAAATGAGTTCTTAAAGGTTAACAAATTAAATGGACCGGGACAAGAGTAATAATATACTATATTCTAAAAAGAAATCATTATATTAAAAAATGAAGCAAGTTTTCCAGGAAAATTTTAAAATACATACCAGGGATACACAGGATAATCAGCTCTTGAGCCTGGTTAAATTAATTGATTATCTAAATGAGACTGCTGGTAATCATTCCACATTATTTGGTTACCCTTTAATATCTTTATTCGAACAGGGATATTCCTGGATACTGCTTTTCTGGAATATTAAAATCAATCAATTACCACTCTTAAAAGAGCAAATCAATATCGAGACCTGGATTTCGGAAACAAAAAGATGCTTTGCCTATCGAGAATTTTTAATTAAAAACAAGCATAATCATATCATAGCAAAGGCATCTTCCCAGTGGATTTTCTATAATGTCTCAAAGAAAAAACCGGCAAAAATATTCTCAGAGTTTTCCAACCGGGAGGTAATTAAACCTGAGAAGGCATGCAGTCAGTCAATTTTAAGCACTGCTCTTGCAGAAGAACCTTCCGGTAAAGTAATAACAAATAGCTTTAGTATTCAAAAGAAGGATATTGATATCCTGGAGCATGTTCACAACTCTAAATATATCGATTGGGTTATTAATGTAAAGCCTGAAAAAATTAAATTTCAATATAAATTAAGTCAGCTGGAAATTTTATACCATCATGAAATAAAATATCCTGGAGAAATAATTATAAAACAAAAAATATTTCCATTAGAAAAAAATGGAAAATTGCTTATTTATGATGCCATATGGGACAGTGAAAAAAACCGCCTTTCTTCAGAGATTGCCACAAAGTGGCTTTATATTAAGTAGCAGTTTTCTACCATCTATCTATCAAGATTAAGGCTTAAAGTAATTCATAGCTACTGGTCATAACCGGCAGGGTCAGATTACCTAAAACACGTTCTAGCATAATACCATTTCTCTGGGGATAATTATGTCCATAACTTGCCCTGATAGCTGTTGTAATAAACTGGACAGCTCGGTCCAGGGCAATCGGCAGGCTATCTCCCTGCAACAGACTACCAACAATAACACTGGTAAAAACATCTCCGGTTCCAGGGAAATAAACCGGGATATAATCACATTTGACCTTCCAAAATCGTCCATCGTCATGATTGTAGGCAATGACACTGCTGATGCTTTTGCTATCCTTCCTGGTTGGAACACTGGTAATAATGACTGTTTTGGGACCTAAATCTACCAGGCGTTTTATATATGATTTGATAAGTTCATCATTGATTTCCAGGTTTGCTGGTTCATCAAGCAAAAGCAGTACTTCAGTATAATTTGGTGTTATCAAATCGGCTTTTTTAATATATTTACGCATTTCACTAACCATCTTTTGATTCATTGAAGGGTATAATTTTCCGCCATCACCCATAACCGGGTCTACCACCACCAGGGTATCTTCTCTGGCAAAATCACGGATAAAATCAGAAATAATTTCTATCTGCTGTGCAGAACCCAAAAAACCGCTATAAATACAATCAAAATCAATGCCAATCTCTTTCCAATGGGCAATATATTCTCTCATATGCTCAGTAAGGTCAATAAATTTAAAATTTTTAAAACCACCGGTATGGGTGGAAAGAACCGCTGTAGGTAGTGAGCAAACCTGAATACCCATAGTGGATAGGATTGGTATAACAACCGCCAGGGATACCCGGCCAAATCCTGATAAATCATGGATTGCGGCAACTCTTTGTATTGGCTTTTTCATCCTTTTCTCCTTGCTTATCATAAAAATAGATATTTATTACAGTCTATAAATTAAAAGATATGGTTTTTATATAAGTAAAAATATTAATGAGCTATTGGTTATGATTATTATCATTAACTAAAAATATTGTATTTCTCACTTTTTATTTTTATTGTAATATACCACATCAGCAAATTGCTTGACAAAAAAAATGTAAGCCTTTAATATAATTATAATTGAATAAATGTCCCAAGAGGTAAGTAGGTATTGGCAGTCTTCCAGAGAAAGGTATTTCAGGTGAGATTACCCTGGCTGGCTTTAACCGAAATAGAACCTCGACACAGAATAAATAATCAGGTAGTTACCTTTAAAACAATTTTTGAGTGGGAAAATTATATTTTTATTTTCCAATCAGGGTGGTACCACGGGAAACTTATCTCGCCCCTCTTTTTACGCCTAATAATAGTAGCAATAAAAGAGTTGGCGAGATTTTTTATTTTGCCTGATTGTTATAAAATATACATATAGATTAGGCTTAGTAAAGGAGCCTGAAAGAGCAAATGGAACAAATAAATATAATCTGGCAAGGACTTCCGTCTTTATTATCGGGAACAGTAACAACCATAATCTTAACAATTTATTTTTTGGGTTTAGGATTTGTTATGGGGATAATTTTAGCCCTGGGAAGGGTATATGGTTCTCGAATTATCAATTATATAATTATTCGTCCCTTTGAACGCTTTTTTAGAGCAGTGCCTGCCCTGGTATTATTATTCCTGTTTTATTTTGGCTCCTCCTTTTTCAATCTTAACTTTAGCCCTTTTGTGGCAGCAATACTGGCGATGGGATTAAGATCTGCTGCTTATCAATCAGAAATTTTCAGAGGGGCAATACAGTCAATCGGAGATGGCCAAATGAAGGCAGCTCGTTCCATTGGTATGAATATGTTTCAATCTATCAGATATATTATCCTTCCCCAGGCACTAAGATTGTCTATTCCTCCCTGGGCAAATGAATATGCAGTTGTCTTAAAGGATACTTCCCTGGCTTATGCTGTTGGAGTTACAGAACTTTTACGACAGGGGCGCTATATAGTTGCGCGCACCTTTGGAAATGCCTTACTGGTTTATACCTTCTGTGCTTTAATTTATTTTATACTGGTCTTTATCGGTAACCAGATTTTAAAGAAATTAGAAAAAAAATACAAGATTCCGGGACATGAAATTCAAGCCCCAAAACAGCAATCTGTCTTAGAAAGGATTTAAAATGCCAAATGTTATCCTGAGAGCTGAAAATATATATAAAAAATATGGAAACTTAGAAGTATTAAAGGGAATCTCTTTTAGAGTTAATCAGGGAGAAACTACTGTTATCATTGGTCCTTCAGGAACAGGCAAAAGTACCCTGCTTACCTGTATTAACCAGTTAACGCCTCCGGATAAAGGGCATATCTGGCTGGAAGATACCGAAATAACCCATCCTGATACTGATATTAACCTGATTCGTTCCTCTATTGGTATGGTTTTTCAACATTTTAATCTTTTTACCCATCTATCAGTCTTAGATAATGTTCGAATCGGCTTATTAGTGGTAAAAAAAATACCTATGAGTGAAGCAACAAAAATAAGTATGGAAAAACTTAATGATGTTGGGTTAGGTGATAAAGTAAACGCTTATCCTGCTGAATTGTCCGGCGGACAGCAACAACGTGTTTCCATAGCCAGGGCACTGGCAATGAAGCCCAAGCTTATTCTCTTTGATGAACCTACTTCTGCCCTTGATCCAGAGTTGATTGGTGAAGTATTGAATGTTATGACAAAACTGGCAGAAAGCGGCATGACTATGGTGGTAGTATCACATGAAATGGGATTTGCACGTGCCGTAGCCAATGATATTATTTTTATGGAAAATGGTGTAATTGTAGAAGAAGGAAAACCTGATAAGATGTTTATTCAATCAGAAAATCCCAGGACAAAAGAATTTCTGCATAAAATTACCGAACTATATGGGGGCAAAAAAGAATGAACTTTCTTGCACTTGCCTGGAATATATTGCCAAAATTAATGGAAGGAGCAGTTATCACAATTCAGCTGACTATTATTGCTATTATTATTGGTATTATTATAGGTATTCCTACCGCACTGGGAAGAGTATATGGCAATAAAGTTGTTTATACTGTTTGTTCCTTTTTTGTAGAAATCATTCGGGGCACACCTTTACTTACCCAATTGTTTATTCTCTATTTTGGGTTACCTTCAGTTGGTATTATGTTATCTCCTTTTACGGCAGCCATGTTCGGTTTGGGTATAAACAGTGCTGCCTACCAGGCTGAATACTTTAGAGGTGCTATTCAATCTATTAAAAAAGAACAATTAATAGCAGCATATTCAATTGGAATGAATCAAATGCAGACCATTAGACATATTGTCTTACCACAAATGTTCCGTCTGGTTATTCCTTCCTGGTCTAATGAGCTTATTTATCTGTTAAAATATTCTTCTATGGCTTATATGATTCAAGCTCCGGAAATTATGTCTCAGGGCAGGTTAATTGCATCCCGAAATTTCCGGACATTTGAAGTTTTTATCATAGTGGCATTAATATATCTTGTTTTGGTATCGATTCTGTCAAAAATATTAGATATTATGGAAAATAAATTTCGTATTCCCGGTCTCTAATATGAAGACTTTCAAGGAGGGGGTGATTTCAGCTTAACTTAAAAAATGAATAATTGCTTTTCAATATTAAATATTTATTAAGGAGAAAGAGGAAAAATGTTCAATAATTTAAAAAAATTTGGTGTTCTAATTCTTATTGCTGTAGTAGCAGTAATGTGCATCCTGCCTGCTTCTGCTGCACCTGAAAAAATTGTAGTAGGAACTTCAGCTGACTGGCCACCTTTTGAATGGATTGATGCAAACAATAATTTTGTAGGATTTGATATGGATTTGATGAAGATTATTGCAAAAATTCAAGGTTATGAGATAGAAATACAGGATATTGGTTTTGATTCTCTTATTCCGGCTATTCAATCAGGCAGAATTGATGTGATGGCTGCCGGTGCCACCCTAACCCCGGAGCGATTAGAAGTAGCTGATGCATCCAATACTTACTGGTCAGGCAGTCAAGGCGTAATGGTAGTAGAAGATTCAGAATTAAATATTGCAACTGCCTTAGCCGGGGGGAAAGGTGTTGGTGCACAAAGAGGAACAACTCAAGCTGACTGGCTGGAAGATAACCTTGTTGGAACAGGTGTAGATATCAGATTAGAATTATATGAAACCAATGACCTGGGAATCATGGACCTGGTGAATGGACGTATTGATGTTTTTGTTGCTGATACTCCAGCAGCCGAAGCTTTTGCTAAAAACAATCCGATTAAAATTGTGGGAACCATTAATACTGAAGAAGATTATGTTTTCTATGTCCAAAAAGGCGACCCAGAAGGAATTCTTCCGCTAATCAATGATGGATTAGTAAAAATTCAGCAAACTCCAATCTGGGATAATTTAGTAAATGCTTACTTCATGGGGGATTTAAATAAAATATCTGATTGTTATGCTCAAGCTGGTGAATTATTAGAAGAAGATCTGGAGGCGTTTGCTCAGAATTTAGCCCAATGTATGACGGCTAATTAAAAAAACTACTTACTCTATTGACATAGAATTGATTCAATAATACATTTAAATCTCGTCCCGGGGTAATTATCCCGGGACGAGATTTTGCTAAATATTTTTATAAAATACAATAGTTTATTTGGTATACTTTCCTATAAATTAAGGAGTCCCTTATGAAAATAAAAGACTTTCAAGTTGAAAGATGGTTAGATACTTATGAAACCAGGGCACAATATGAATTAGCTGAGACAGATGCCAAGCCTTTTACACTCGAAGAATTAAATCAATTAAACCCGCAGGATAATTTATTACAGAAACTAGCCGAAATGAAAATTGGCTATAATCCCACCATGGGAAGTGATTTATTAAGAAATAAAATTGCAAAATTGTATGGTCCTGATACTGCTTCAGAAAATATCCTGGTTACTACAGGCGCAATTGAAGCCGATTTTCTATTATCCAACACATTAGTTAATGATGGGGATAAGGTCGTAATACTCTGGCCTGCTTATCAGGCATTATACTCAACTGCAGAAGCATGTGGCGCTCAACTTGAATTCTGGAAATTGTCAGCTAAGAATCATTTCCAACCGGATTTAAAAGCATTATCAGTAATTATAGATAAAAAAACAAAATTGCTCGTTCTAAATATTCCCAATAATCCAACTGGAGCGGTAATCAGTAAGCAGCAATTAAATACTATCCTGGAATGGGCTGAAGAATATGACTTTTATGTACTCTGCGATGAAGTTTATCATGAACTAATTTTCCAGAATGGTATAGTTCCCCCTTATGCCCGTTCCTTGAGCAAAAGAGCAATTAGTGTGGGAAGTATGTCCAAAGCATATGGATTATCGGGATTACGCCTTGGCTGGATTGCCGGTCCGGAATCAATAATCGAACAATGCTGGAGTTATAAAGATTACACTTCTATAAGCAATTCTCCAATAAGTGATTATCTTGCACAATACGCCTTAGACAACTTTGCTCGAATCTCCAATCGCAATCATAGCATTATAACTAAGAATCGGGAAACATTAAAACAGTGGTTTGAAGAACATAGCCAATATTTTGATTATTATCTGCCCGAAGCAGGGGTGTTATGTTTTCCCGGAATAAAAAATATTCCAATTAGTTCCAAAGAGCTTGCCCTGGATTTATTTGATAAGAAATCTCTGCTGGTAGTTCCTGGAGAATGTTTTGATATTCCGAATCATCTTCGGATTGGCTTTGGTGGAGATACGTATAAATTAGAGAAAAGTCTATCAATATTTTCTGACTATCTCAAAGAGAATTTTTAATATTTTCAGATAGATATTGTTATAATCATGTATTATCATATTTAGAGTAAGGAAAATATATTATATGGAATTACAAGATATTATCCAGGTACAGCAAAGAATAGCCGGCTTAATAAAAAAAACCGAATTAAGAGAATCTTCCTATTTTAGCAATCTTATTCAGGGAAAGGTATTTTTAAAATTAGAAAACCTGCAGATTACCAATTCTTTTAAAATAAGGGGAGCAATCAACAAATTAAACCAGGTAAGCAAAAAACAGAAAGATATTATTACTGCTTCCTCGGGAAATCATGGACAGGCTATTGCCCGGGCTTCTAAAGAATTAGGTCTATCAGCCAAGATAATCGTCCCGGAAGGGACCCCTGAAAAGAAAAAGTGTTTGATTCGAAAATATGGGGCAGAGCTTATTATCTACGGCAAGACAGTGGATGAGGCTGAAAATTATGGTAGGATGATAGCCGGAAGAGATGGGAAATTGTATATTTCTCCCTATAATGATCCTGATATTATTGCCGGACAGGGAACGATTGGATTGGAATTAATGGAACAATGTGCAACTATGCAGTCTGTACTGGTACCTATTGGTGGCGGTGGGCTTATTTCCGGAGTAGCGATTGCTATCAAACAAAACAGTCCTGACATTAAAGTTATTGGCATTCAAGCCCAAAATGATGCTGCTATGTATCACTCACAAAAGGCTGGAAAAATATTATCCCCTGCTCAATACCCTAATTCATCAACTATTGCAGATGGGTTAGCAGGAGGTATTGAAGAAAAATCCATTACGTTTTTATTTGTGCAAAAATATGTTGACCAAATCCTGCTGGTTAAAGAGGAATCAGTCAAAAAAGCAATCAATTTATTATGGAAAAAGGAAAACCTTATGGTTGAAGGAGCGGGAGCCGTAGGAATTGCAGCAATATTAGAGAATAAAAATGATTTTTTAAAGCAAAAAATAGCCGTGATACTCAGCGGTGGTAATATGGATATAAATTTCAAATGAAAGCATTTACTATTTGTTATATTGTGATAAAGTTAGTAAAATAATGAATGTACCAAGACAATCTACAGGAGAACACACTATGGATAAAAGGGTAATTATTGTTCCTTGTAACAGTTATCAGAGTGATGAGATTAAAAAATCCACCTTTGATATGTTTAATAAATTAGGAGGATTGGACCAATTTATTAGACCAGGACAGAAGGTTTTGCTAAAAGTCAACCTGCTTATGAAAAAACCACCAGAAGCCGGGGTTACCACCCATCCTGCCCTGGTTGAAGCTGTTGTCAATCAAGTGCAAGCACTTGGGGCAAAAGTAATTATTGCTGATAGCCCTGGCGGACCTTTCACAAAAAACTGGTTAAACGGAATTTATCGGGAAACAGGAATGAAGGCTATATCTAACAGGACTGGTGCCCAGCTAAACTGGAATTTCCAGCAACAAGATTTCCCCTTCCTGGAAGGCAATATTTTAAAACAGGTTACCCTGGCACAGGCAGTAAAGGATGTTGATGTGGTTATTTCTATTGCCAAATTAAAGACTCACGGATTTACAATCTATACCGGTGCGGTCAAAAATCTCTTTGGTACTGTTCCCGGTTTGCTGAAAGCCGACTACCATCTGAGAATGAGCGATGTGAGGGATTTCTCTAATATGCTGGTTGATATTACCGAATTTGTTAAACCCCAGATATCAATAATGGATGCTGTTATTGCTATGGAAGGAGCCGGACCTTCTGCCGGTGACTTAAAGCAAGTCGGATTTTTGGGTGCTTCGACCAATCCACATGCTCTTGACCTTGCTTTTAGCCATCATATTGGCCTTGAACCCGGACGGGTGTTTACGCTTATGAAGGCTATTGAAAGAAACCTTATACCAGATAGCTTTAAAGAACTTGACATTCAAGGATTTGACAAAGATGAGTTTAATCCAATTCCCTTTAAGGTTCCAGCGACCTCCAGGAGTCGCCATATACCTCTACACCTACCCCCGGCACTTGACCGTATTTTATATAATATGATGCGTCCGAGCCCTCACTTTATTCATGAAAAATGCGTGGGCTGTGGATTATGCGCTCAAAATTGCCCTGCTAAATGTATAGAAATGATTGAGCAGAGACCTTATGTTGAGCTTTCTAAATGTATTAGATGTTTTTGCTGTCAGGAGCTATGCCCTTATCAGGCAGTTGCAATAAAGCGTAATAAGCTGTCAAAAATTATATTCAAATAATTCTATAAAATCTAAAAAATTCTTTATTATTAATCTTTTATTTTAGAAAAATTTCGCATGTAAAATTTTTCATTATTATAGCAGGTTAAAAGCATTTTATTCTCTTTAAGAAGACGCTCCATAATTTCCCAATCCTGGCCTGCTTTCTTTAAAAAATTTATAATTTCTGACTCGCGCATGGGATGTACTGCGGTAATACTGAGTAAATCTCTTTGGGTATCTCCTGTAGAACCGAAAGATTGGACTGAAAATCCCAGCAGGCATTCAGCTGGCAAATCATATTCCTGGAAAATTTGATACGCCATAGCAACTTTCTCAGGTAAAGGAGGTCGTGCCCATTTTACCGTAGGAGGTCGAGTAGGAATAGAGATATAACACCTATGGACATTTAATTCTTTGATAAATTTTGCAATCTTATGTATTTCTTCTTCCTGAGCATTTATATTTCGCACTAACATGGTCTCTGTATTTAAACTTCCCTTAAATTCTTTGGAAAAAGCTTTAATCCCATCCAGGATTTCGTTTAATTTAAGAGTACGATGGGGTCGGTCAACCTTACGCCAGATGGCAGGTGTCAGGGCATCTATTTTTAAGGAAACCCAGTCGGCTTCTGTCAGATTTTCTGGTACTTCATTTTGCCAGATTAACGAAGCATTTGATATTACTGCAGTCTTGATGCCTAAATGTTTTAATTGCCGTATCTTATCTCCCAGTTCTAAATCGAGAGTAGGTTCTCCATCGGGAACAAATGATATATAATCAATGGTTTCATTTTTCTGTTGAAATCTTTTAACAGTCTCCTCAACGGCTTTAACTACTTCCCTGGTATCATAAAAGAGAGAACGATCTACTTCCATTTTCAATGTTTTACCTACCTGACAATACACACAGGAATAGGTACATATCTTGGGCGGGATATTGTTAACCCCTAAACTCTTACCCAATCGCCGGGAAGGAACCGGTCCAAATACAATATAAGATTCATTATTTTCCATTTTTTATGCTTTACCTTTCTTTTTAAATGCTTATTTAATAACTTAACAATCAAACAGTGTCTCCGGCTAAGATATGCCTCTACCCTGAATTCTGCACCCGCAATAAGGGCATTTCTCATTTTTAATTTGATTCTTCACGCTAAAAAATTCTCGTTTTATCAATAGTTGTCCACAGGAAGGACAATAAGTATTTTCTCCCTGTCCAGTATTTCCCTGATATACATATTTTAACCCCTCTTCTTTCCCAATTTTAGAAGCAAGCTCCAGTGTTGATACTGGAGTAGAAGGTGCATTATTTAACTGGTAAGTGGGATAAAAAGCTGTAACATGCCAGGGAATCCCCTCATCAATCTCTGCTATAAATCTGGCTATCTCTCTTAGTTCACTACTGTTATCATTATACCCAGGAATAATCAAGGTTGTTATTTCAATCCATATCCCCAGTTCATAGTAGAGTTTAATACTATCCAGTACAGGCTGCAACCGCGCACCACAAACATTATGATAAAATTCTTCATTCATGGCTTTTAAATCAATATTCGCGGCATCAAGGTAAGGTGCAATATATTTAAGTGCTTCAGAACTAATATATCCATTGGTTACAAAAATGTTCTTCAGACCCTTTTCCCGGGCAATTTTGGAAACCTCATAAGCAGTCTCATAATAAATAGTTGGTTCAGTATAGGTATAGGAAATTGATATACAATTATTATTTAAGGCATCCTGCACTATATTCTCTGGAGAAATCTTTTCACCCCGGATAATATCTCCCTCTACCTGGGATATAGTCCAATTCTGGCAATGCAAACAATGAAAATTACATCCTATTGCTGCGATAGAATATGAATCAGAACCAGGGTAAAAATGAAATAATGGCTTCTTTTCAATAGGATCTATATGGGCAGCAATTATTCGCTGAAAATTCAAGCTATACAAAGCACCATTTTGGTTTTCCCTTACCCGGCAGATGCCTCTTTTGCCAGGAACAATTTCACATTGATGAGGACATAATTCACATTTAATCCTATTATTTTGTAAAACTTTATAAAACATGGCTTCTTTCATAGTACAATTCCCTCTATCTTGTTCAGATTCCCAGAGCCAGCCTCTCTGCTAAAAATTGAGGAAGGTTTGCTCTATTAATTTTCTCCTGTGTTTTGTGAACAGGGTAATCAATCCTCTTAATATGAACAACAAATTTTGCGGTATCAAAAATTACAAAACTTGCCCGGGGATTCCCATCCCTGGGTTGTCCCACGCTGCCACAATTAATTATATAGCTATGATCGTGACGAATAAAGATATCAACACCATAAGAGGCAATAAAATATTGCAAGGCTTCATTTTTATGATAAAATGAAAAATACCCGGCAATATGACTGTGTCCTATAAAATATATTTGAAAATCGAAATCCTTGAAAATTTCTTCAGCAGTTTGTTTGTCCAAAACATATTCCCACAAAGGCTGCCTTGGACTACCATGCACTCCAAGAATATTCTTATAAATTGTAATTTTTTTACTTAATGTGCTAAGATAAATAATATCCTGTTCTTTTAGTCTTTTTTTGGTCCATTCAGCTGCCCTTCTGGCATCATCATTAAAGTAGCTTAAATCTAATTCCCCGGTTACCGCACTTTCGTGATTACCTTTAACACAGGGAATCTCTATTTTTCTCATTTTTTTAATACAGTATTCCGGGTCTGCTCCATATCCAACAATGTCACCCAGACAAACAATTCTATCAACATTTTTCAATTCATTAAGAACTACCTTTAAGGCTTCTGCATTACCATGAATATCAGAAATAATTCCGATTTTCAAAATAGATAACCTCTTTTCTCAGGTTTAAATATAAGTTCTTTTAAGAAAAATATAGCAATTCGATAAATTGTTGATTAAAATTTTTCACAGAACGAGTGAAAAGAATTTTTCAAATATCTCCTTATACCACCCTTGACAAATAATGTGGTGATTCGCAATCATTCTTCCTAAAATATCAGCAACCGGTTGTTTAAAGCTAAGCTGTAATTGGCTCCGGCATAGGGTTGGTAATTCTAGATTATTTACTAACTCTCCTTCTTCCAGAAAATATTTATCCACATTTCCATTTAGCTTAAATACAGTAAGCGGACCTTTCTTTACTTTACCTCTGATCGCTATTCCCATTCCTGATTCAAAATGAGTTTTATATTCATAACTTTCACACATATTGATTGGTATAGTGCAGTGAGAAAAATTAATTTCATTTTTTACCTGGTTAATACAGTTAATATTTGCCAAAAAAGCAGGTTCTCCGGTTAGCTGACTGGTAACAATCATGGAAATAAGGGCAGGAACATCTCCCTCGCAGCCGGCAATAAGCCCCTCTTGATTTAACAAGGACAAAGCCAGGCAACCAGTATTTTTGTAAAATTCCAGCAAATCAAAACAACGAACAGTTATAGCATTAAAGTTATATTCCCGGGTTAAATTTTTTAATCCCAGATAAATTCTCAGTGATTGCTGTATTATCTGCTTTTCAAATCCCTCCGGAGTTCTGATTATATCAACAGGGATATCTTCATCCTTGACCTGGTCCACGTGTCTGATTATTTCTTCAATAGGGATATCATAAATCCTTATTCCTAGTTTCTTTCTAATTGCATTATAATCTGCTCCACTGGCAATAAGCCAATCAGAAGGTTTACCAAGAACACCAACCCGAAAACGGCGACAACTCTTTTTTGCCTCAATAACTTTTTTTAATAGCATTATCTGATTTGCAATTAACTCTGCTGAGCCGTGCAATATCTCGACTTGCTCCCCTCTTTTTTTAAGGTATTCCTGTATTTCCAGTGCTGCCGGTAAGGAGTTATGTAAACAGCTTGTAACAAGAAGGTAAGGAGATGGGAACTGTTGATAAATTCTCTTGAATTTCTCTTCTACCCCACCGGATTCTATCAGAATAATTGGAAAAAATGTCCCTCTTTTTATATCGCCAGGACTAATGTTGACCATTGATTCTCCCAGATGATTTTCAATAGAATCCAGAAAAGGTCTTAATGAATCGCAGATAAAATCTTTATCATGAATATCTGAAACCAAATGATAAATTCCAATTTTCAAGATTACTCTCCATTCTGTTATGATAAATTTTTATAATATAAGGGGAAAATTAATTGTTTTTTTTATCATTCCTAAAGACATTTATATTTACGGGAATAAAGTGTATATTGATAGTGCACTTATTCACCCATTATGGCAATGGCGGTACCACCCTTGCCAATATGAACGCTTAAAGCTGGGGAACCTTCTGAAATGAGTATTTCAGATTTTGGAAAACGGGATTTCAATTCTTTTTGATACCACTGGGCTAATTCAATATCCTGAATATGGGCAATCCCAAAACATGGATTCTTTACACTTTCGGCATACTGGGTTGCTAATTCTAAAGTCTTTGCTAATAAACGCTGATAACCAATTACTTTGGCTGCCTCTTCAAAGGCCCCTTCTTTGTTAAGGCTGATAACTGGTTTTAAATGTATCATTGAACCAATTAATCCCTTGACTCTATCCAGACGTCCGCTTTTGACCAGGTATTTCAATGTTGGAATACTGACAAATATCTTGCTTTTTGCTATGTAATGGTCTAATTTTTCCACAATCTGATCAGGTGCAAATCCTTCATCTATTAGATTCGCTACTTTTAGAACAAGTAGCCCCAGGGCAACTGTACTTGTCCTGGCATCTATTACTTTAATCTTATCTTTATACTGAGATTTTTGACTGGCAACACAAGCAGCTTGATAAGTGCCGCTTAGCTTGCCAGAAATGTGAATGGAAATAATTGCTTCACTTTCCTGCCCGGCTTGCTGATAGGTATTCTCAAAATACTGATAGGGGGGCTGGGAAGTAGTAACATGGTGATTAGAATTTTCCAGATACTCAATAACCTCTCCTGTAGAAATATTTATCCGGTCTAAGAAACTCTGCTGGTCTACATGTACAGCAATAGGAACCAGTTTAATTTGATATTGCTTAATTAAATCCTCCGGTAAATCGCAGGTACTATCAGCTACCAGGGAGATTTTTCGCTTTTCGGTTTTCTTATCAAAATTTTCTGTCTGTTCCCACATATCATCTATTTTAGTCTCAACAATTTTTCCCATGGAACCAACCTGTGAAAATACAAAATCTGGCTGATTTGTATGAATATGGACTCTTATTTGTTCACCAGAACCTGCTATTACCTGGGAATCTCCCAGACCAATCAATTTTTTTCTTATCAATTTTTTATCTAATTCTTTCCCTTCGATAAGACATTCTGCACAATAGCGAAATCTGGTTTTCTTTCCAGAATAAGAAAAGTTATTATCTTTTGAATTACCAGGCAATCGTTTCTCTTCTTCTTTTAACTTACCCAGCTTTCCATATTCTATAAAATCTACAATGCCTTCCAATAAATTTACAAACCCTTCTGCTCCAGCATCAACTACCCCTGCTTGTTTTAATACTGCCAGTTTATCAGGAGTCTGCAATAATGACACTTTTGCCTTGTTCAAAGACTTTTTAAACAATTCTACAAAATCAGGTGTTTTATGTGCTAATCTATTAATGTAGTGTGCCCAGTCCTTCATAACAGTAATAATTGTACCTTCCTGCGGATTAGCTATTGCCATGGTGGCTTGTTCTACTGCTTTCACCGCAGCCCTGGAAAAAGCAACTGTTGTTAGCCGGCTCATCCCCCTGGTTGCCTCTGCTAAACCTTGAAAAAACTGGGCAAGGATAGCTCCAGAGTTACCTCTGGCACCCATTAAAGCTGCTCTGGCAATGCGTTGAATCATTTCTTCAAAGGAATTTTTTTGATAATTCTTCACTTCAGCAACAATGTTATTCATGGTAATGGCCAGGTTGGTCCCGGTATCACCATCAGCAACCGGAAATACATTTATATCATTGAGATGATTTTTATTTTGCCTTATTCTTTGAGCAGAAGTCACAATAAATCTTTTAAACCGTATCCCATTGATATATTTTATTCGTATTCTCATCTCCTTTATCCTTTTTCATCAATCTGAAGTTATGAATAACATATTATGTATTTATTATATCTCTATTATATATTTAATAACAGTTTTTTTCTAACTAAAAATATAATAACAGATAGACTAATGAAAATGCAAAAAACCTAATGAATACAAACTATATTAAAGTAAGCAAAAAAAATAATTACACATATGTAATAATATAATTCCAGTTGAGTAGAGAAAGGTGCCTTACGGAAAAATAATAAAAAGAGATAATCTTCTATATTGTAAATAAAAAAGATGGGTCAAATTATTTATTCCATAAATTTAACCCATCTCTAATCTTATACATAAGATTTATATTAATATATTGAAAGGTATTGTTCTAATTCCCAGGGGTGAACATGAAGACTATAAAGATCCCATTCGTGATACTTTGCTCGTAGATAGTTGGTAATTATATGGTCAGTTAATCCATCATGGAGAACTTTGTCCTTCTTAAATTCATCCATGGCTTCCTTTAGATTGCCAGGCAAACATTCAATTCCATATTTTTTAAGTTGAACTTCATCCATATCGTAAATATTTTCACCAACTGGGTCAGGGGGTAAAATCTTTTTCTTTATTCCATCCATTCCGGCAGATAATATAACAGCAAAAGCCAGGTAAGGATTACAGGATGTATCCGGGCAACGCAATTCAATACGGGTAGCATCTCCTCTTGCCACCGGCACCCGGATTAAAGGGCTTCTATTGCGGTGAGACCAGGCAATATAAACCGGTGCTTCATACCCGGATGTTAATCGCTTGTAAGAGTTAACAAGTGGATTTGTTATAGCTGCCAGTCCTTTGGCATGTTTCATTAAACCACCTATAAAATAAAGCGCTTCTTTACTTAATTGGTATTTACTGTCTGGAGCGTAAAAAGCATTACTGCCATTACGATAAAGAGATATATTGGTATGCATTCCCGACCCAGCAATACCATAAACCGGTTTTGGCATAAAAGTTACATGCAAGTTATGCCACATGGCAATAGTTTTACTGGTCAATTTTAATACCATAATACGGTCAGCAGTAGTTATTCCGTCTGAATATTTAAAATCTATTTCATGCTGTCCCGGACCTACTTCATGGTGAGAGGCTTCTACTTCAAATCCCAATTTTTCTAAAGTAATGACCATATCTCTTCTGATTTCTTCCCCCAGATCAACAGGGGAAAGATCAAAATAGCTGGCCTGGTCTTTAGTATTAGTAGTTGGTTTATTTTGTTCGTCTTTTTCAAAAAGATAAAACTCCATTTCAGGTCCAAAATTAGCGGTAAAGCCCATCTCTTTCAATTCTGAAAGTACTCTTTTAAGATTAGTACGGGCACAACCGGCAAAAGGTGTTTTATCGGGATTAATGATATCACAGATAATCCTTCCTACATCCTGCTCTTCTTCCCAGGGATTGACCATAAAAGTATTCAAATCGGGCTGCAAATACATGTCAGATTCTTCAATTCTGCAGAACCCCTGTACTGAGGAGCCATCAAATAATCTCTTACCTTCAAGTGCATTTTTTAATTCACTAACCGGAATTTCAACATTTTTTGGAATCCCCATAATATCAGTAAACTTCAATCTTACAAATCTTATTTTCAGGTCTTCAGCTTTCTTTAATATCATTTCTTTGGTTATTTCTGGCATAAATTTTCTCCTTATCTTTTTATCTTTTAGATTATTCTATGGATAAATATAAATTTATACCTTTACAAGTAATAAAATCTCTTTTCTGGAAACCAAAAATAACCCAAATAACTAATTTTTTTATTATTGATAGAGTGATTTGTATTTATCCATCATCTTTTTTCGCATTTTTGACACCATGGTATGGGAAATACCCAACTCTTTTCCAATCTCACGGGTACTTAACCCTTTAAGCCTTAAACTTAACAATGCCTTCTCCTTTAAGGACAGGTCTTTTTCAAATTCATCATAGTACAAAAATTCATCCAGAGCATAAAAATTAGCCCTAAGATAGTCTAACTTATTGTCTTTATCAATTTCTTTCTCTGGAGTTGTTTTATTATAATAATAATAATTGTTATTTGTTCTGGTATCTTTAAATTTGACACATTTTCTGATATGATTTTTTAAATAATAATAACAGCCCTGTAATATATAACTTTTATTTTTATCTTTCAATTTTCCAGCATTATACTGTTGCCATAGATATAACAATGCTTCCTGATAAAGGTCATCACTGTCAATATATTGATAATTAATATTTAGTTTTCTTATGATAGCCTTCAACTGATATCTTATTTTGTTTACTATTTCATTTAATTCTCTACTGTTTTTAATTGCCATGGGCAAATCCTTATACTATTCCCTGAATAACAATCATCAAGTATCAAGGAAATTAATAATTAGTCTAATCACTCACTTTTTTAATTCCTTATAACATTATTACCAGACAATTAATTAAAAATCTTGATACCTATTCTACTGCGGATAAGAATCAAGTACTTTCAAGTAATTTGCCCTTTCAAAAACGGCGGGCTCAGAAATTGATTTCTGACTTAGAGAACCATAAATTTGCTTAACTGACTGATGATTATTTACTTCCAGCCATTTTTCTAAATCCCGCAATAAGGATTCCACATAATCATTCCCTTTTTCAAGTAATACAGAAGCTAACATGGTAACCTTGGCTCCTGACAGAACACTTTTAACAATATCCCCGGCATTGTGTACACCTCCGGTAATGGCTATATCCGGTTTTACCTTACCATATAGGATCGCTGCCCATCTTATGCGTAATAACAATTCTTCGGAAGTACTTAATTTAAGTGCTGGTTCAACTATCATTTTTTCCAGATTAATATCTGGCTGATAAAATCGATTAAAGATTACTACAGCACTAGCACCAGCTTCACCCAGAGATTTAACCATATTTGGTATTGAGCTTAAATAAGGGTGTATCTTAACTCCTACAGGGATACCAACACTGCTGGTAATTTGTTCGACTAATTCCAGATAATTTTCTTCTATCTTTTTTCCATTCATATCAGGATTGGTAGGTAAAAAATAGATATTTAGTTCAATGGCATCAGCTCCTGCCTCTTCCATTGAAATAGCATTATTAATCCATCCTCCTACTGAAACACCATTAAGACTGCCTATTATCGGTAAATTAACAGTATCCTTCAATTTGGAAATATATTCCATGTATTCAGCCGGCATTAATTTATTTTTAAGAACTTCCTTATAATAATCCAAATACTTACTATACCCTTTTTCCTCATATAGCAAAAAGTGGCTTCTTTTTTCTAATTCCTCCTGTTCTTCAAACAAAGAAGGTAAAACAATTGCTGCAGCACCTTTTTTTTCCAATTCCTGAATTGTTTTAATATTTTCCCCTAACGGAGAAGAAGCAATGACAATAGGGTTTTGTAACTTTAATCCCGAATATTCAACAGATAGATCAACCATAGTAAATACCTCCTGAAAATATTATTTTTTTTATTAATTTAGCAAATCTTCCGAACGATCAAGGGGAATGCGGTATATTTCTAAAATTTCCTGATGGGTTGCTTCTGCTTTTTCTCTATCTATGATGACTTTTTTGTTCCATTCATCTTCAAATATAATATATGGTTCCTGGCAATTTTCAATCTTTTCCACCAGGTCGGCCATATTCCATATCTTTTCCCCATTAACTTTATCAATTACCCAGGTATTAACATTTTGATAGCCTTGATTAACTTCGGCAGCAAGGGCTTTTAACAAAAGTACAACTTGCTGGTCTTCCTGTTCCGGAATATTGTTTAACAATTGACATACCAGCTCTCTTGGAGCAGATTGGGCCCATTGTGAACCCCATATATTTAGCAAATTCTTTGTTAGTGGACAGAAAATAAGCCCGCCACAAATATAATACGTTGGCATAACTTCATATTGTTCCATGGGAACCAGTCTATCTTTTTTTAGAGAACGAAAAAGAGTAATATTTATATCCTCAATGACTCCATCTCTCAAAATAGCTAACTCGATATCCTCACCAATCTGCTTTTGTTGTATTACATAATTAAGGTGAGTTCTCTCGTTAGTTCGAAACTCTATAGTCCCGTCATTGCCAACAGTATACTCTTCAATGGAAAGCAAGATATCGCCTATCTGTAAATTGCCATCAGCAGGAGAACCAGGAACAATCTGGTTAATTAATACTCCGCTCATTTCTTCTTCCATCTGATAATACTTTCTCAGCCCCTCATTCTCCATATCCTGTACGCTAATACCCAGGCTTGGATATCCATCAAATTCACCATCATCCAGGTCTTTAAAAAAATGTCGGATTACCGGGACTGGCACCATATAACCAATATTCTGGGCAGCTGGAATTCCAGCCATGACCACTCCCACAATTTTATCATCCACCAATACCGGGCCACCGCTATTGCCTGGATTAATTGCTGCATCAATCTGTCCGGCTAAAAACACAGAAGAGCTATGCACATAAGGCTGATGTTCAATTCTTGAAATTACGCCTTTGGTAATGCTTAGCATATCTCCGCCCATTGGGAATCCATACACCAGTACTTCCTGTTGTGTTTCCGGTAATTCACCTAAAGACAACGCTGGTTCTCCCTCAAAGAAATCAGGTTCTTCTACAGTCAGCAAAGCCAAATCGGTTAAATGTGAAACTGCTACAACCTCGGCTCTATATCGCTGGGTATCTCCATATTTACGTACCTGCAAAAATGTTTGATTACTCACCACATGAGCATTAGTTAATATTAGGTTCCCTTCTATGATACAACCGGAACCAGAACTTGACCTGGGACCCTGCATGCTCCAGGGATTATAATAATCAGGTGAATTACTAACAGTATAAACCTTTACAATTGCCTCCCGTACATCTTCAGCAGCATTAGATAAAAAAGGTGTACCAGTGAGGAGTAATGATATAACAATTGTAATTTTTATAAATAGCATTTTGTCATTATTTATGTTTCTCAGAAATTTTTTCTCTTTAATCATCTTTAACTCCTTTTTTAGAATTTTGGTTACATTTTAATAAGCGATTATAAATTATTAAATTAATTGTATTCATTATTCTTTAGCTTAGCAAGAAAATGCTGAAAAAATTAATATAATTATTCAAAATATGGATATCTAGTGCTATAATTTTATGGTTACCTAGATAATTAAATAGTATTATATATAAAAACATGATTTAGGAAAACATTTTATGAACTTATCTATATTATTCGGTCTAATTGGCGGATTGGGTCTATTTTTATTCGGCATGCATCAATTAAGTGAAAGTCTTCAAAAAATCGCCGGTAATAAAATCCATCAGGTATTAGAGGCTCTTTCCAAAAACCCTATCAAAGGCATAGCAACTGGAACGGTAATAACTGCAATTTTGCAAAGCAGCAGTGCCACCAGTGTAATAACTATCGGTTTTGCAAATGCAGGACTGTTAAATCTAAAACAGGCAATGAGTATTATTTTTGGAGCAAATATAGGGACAACAATAACTGCTCAAATAATTTCATTCCAGCTACATGAATATGTAATGCCTATCATAGGAATTGGTTTTGCCATAAACGCATTCGCTAAAAAAAAGGTTTATCAATATGTGGGTTCAGTTATGATTGGTTTTGGATTATTATTTCTGGGATTATCTACCATGTCATCAGCGATAGACCCCTTAAAAACTAACCCCTTTTTTATTAATTTATTGGTAGATGTAGCTGAAAAGCCTTTACTTGGTATTTTGATAGCTGCTCTAATAACTGCCATCCTGCAAAGCAGTAGCGCTACTACGGCTATTATTATATCTCTATCTATCCAGGGTTTGATTGGTTTAAATGGAGCCGTTCCCCTTATCCTGGGAACTAATATCGGGACCTGCATTACCGCATTACTGGCCAGTATAGGCAGTTCCATTACCGGCAAGCGAATAGCGATTGGTCATTTTATAACTAAAACTACCGGCGTAATTATTTTCTATTTTTTCTTGCATCAATTTATTTTCTTATCGTCTCTAACTGCCACAAGCATCCCTCGGCAGGTTGCCAACGCTCACACCTTATTCAATATTCTTGACACCTTAATCCTATTGCCTCTTCTCCCATGGCTTTTAAAAATTATCACTCGCCTCTTGCCAGGTAAAGAAAAAGTAATCAAAAAAGGCACTTTGTATCTCGATAAAAGCCTGATAAATACTCCTTCTATTGCCCTGGGACAGGTGACAAAAGAATTATTACGCATGGGCAATATCTCATTGGATATGTTAAACAGTAGCTTATTAGCCCTATTAAATAATAATGAAAGAGTTCTTCAGGATATTTTACTGAAAGAGGGCATCATTAATACAATTCATCGTGAAATAACTAAATATCTGCTTATTGTTTCTCAAAAATCCCTGAGCCCAGCACAATCTCAAAGCTTGACTAACTTGATGAATATATCCGGACATATTGAGAGAGTCGGTGACCATATTGAAAATATTGCTGATTTAACTGAGAATAAGATTAATGAAAAACTGCCCTTTAGCCAAAAAGCAGAAAAAGATTTAAAGTACATCTTTTCGAAAGTTGAAAAATCATTAAAATATTCTTTTAATGCACTGAAAAGTCATAACATTGAAACTGCCCGAATAGTCACCAAAAGAGAAGATGAGATTGATAGAATAGAAGAGAGCTTGCGCAATGAGCATATTGAACGGCTTACAAAACAGATTTGCAATCCTGAAGCCGGTATTATTTATATTGATGTACTGAGTAATCTGGAAAGAATTGGTGACCATGCTTACAATATAAGCATGATGATTCTGGATGAATTAAATAACTCCAAGGAATAGAAGTGAAAAATTATATGGTAGGTAAAGGTAAAATTCCAGAACGATTAATTTATAGCCTTGCAGCAGTTCTTTCCTTATCACTGGCAATATTTTTTAAGAAAAAAGCCTTGTTAGCAGAAATACCACCAATAGAACTATTATTGCAATTTATGATTATTTCTGCCATAATTCTTACTTTTAATCTTTTTTTGACACAAAAAATAGTTCTTAAAAAAATAAAAAAAATAACTAAATATCAACAACGCTTTATTGCAATTGCAGGTTCCTTTTTATTAACAGCCTATATTTTTACAACTTTCGGCCTTGAATTTACCACTTCAATTAATTACAGTTTTTTAAGCAGGAGTAGTCTAATTTTCACCACAATTCTTGCTTTCTTTTTCTTAAAAGAAAAAATGTATAAACAAAAGTTAATAATAATATTTGGTTTTTTTGTTGGCGTTTATCTTATTACCACTAAGGGTAAAATAATTATTCCACAAATAGGTGATTTATTAATTTTAATCGGTGCTTTCTTTTTTGCTTCTTTTTCAGTAATACAAAAAAAAATTAGTTTTCACCTGCCCCCGGAAATAATCAGCTGGGGCGTTACTACTACTGGGGCAATTCTTGCAATTTTGATAGGAATAATATTAAATGTTAATTTATTACCTGGTAAAGGCTTTATATTTGTATTTTTCGCTGGTTTAACCGAGGCACTTATCATACTTTTCATGAATAAAACAATTCGGGTTGCTAATGTCACTTATTACACTATGATGACTATGCTTATTCCTATAATTAATGGAATCCTCGGGTTTATTTTCTTAGATGAATTACTAACAGCTATTCAAATTTTTGGTGGCAGTATCTTAATTATCTGTGGCATACTCGTCCAGAAGTTAAAATCTGAAAACCATAGTTTGGCATAAATATTATCTTCTTAAAATATACCTTTTCTATTATTGTTTATATAGTAATTTTCATTTCATCATATGCCAGCAGTGCTTCAGGAAATATTTCCGGAAAATTGTCTTCTTTACTTAAAGTATTCTTTCCAATATGTGTAAAAATTATATTTTTTATCTTAAACTTCTGACACCATTTAATCTGTGTTGATATTCGGGTATGTCCATAGATATTTTCACCTTCTCTTCTCACCAGATTAGCATCGATGGTAGAACCATCGCCAATATAATAATCTGCATCAGGCAAAATATATTCCCTGGTAATAATATCAACCAGGTCGGGATTATATACCAGGATTTTATTATCCGGAAACTTTATCTTAAAACCAACAGCCGGACACCTTATTGAATGTATTACCCTGTAAGGAAATATTTTTACAGGACCTACTGAAAACCATTGAAAAGGGTAAAAAAGTTGAGTCTTTATAGGGGAATATTTACCATATTCTAATGTTTCCCGGGTTAAATAGACCGGTGTAGCATGATTAGCTTCTGCTATAGCCCATATATAATGGTCAGGGTGAGCATGAGTGATTAAGAGAGCATCGGGTTTTAACATACTGATATCATAGGGATGAATATAACCATAATCTATCATTAATCTGAAAGGATAGGGTTTAAGTACTTGCAATAATAGGGAAGAATGGTAATAATGTTTTTCCGTTTTTTCTTCAATAGCTGCTCTTGTTCCCAAGAAGGTTAGCCGATTCATTTAACTTCCTCATTACCTAGTTTTCTTTTGTTGATAAATCTACTTTTAATACTTCCTTATAATACTGAAGAATGCAGGAATAGGCAATTTTGGGGTCATTAATGCTTTGCGTTAATTTTTCCATAGGACATTGACCAGTTTTGCTTCGATTTTGAATATAAGCAACATATTTCTCATATTGATAGAATATTGAATAATGGTCCAGTACCTCCTTTGCCTTTTGGCTAAGGAGCTCGGTATAGATTTGTTTGACTTTATAACCTGCTGCCAATAATGCAGCAGCCTTCCCGATTACTTTATCAGCAATAACAGTTTCTTCTAATATATCTTGATTATCACGGATTATTTCCAGTAATGGCATAATTCCTTTTTTATGAGAAGTTTTTATTATTTTACCATTTGTTAAAGCAACAAAAGTATATTGTTTATTTTTTAATAAATTCTTTGCTTTCTCTAAATCGTTCATATTTCATTATCCTGTCAACATTATTTTTTTTCTCCTCAGCTATTATATTCAATCCTCTTATCATTAATCAAGTATTTATGCCAAATTTCTAAAAAATAATTACCAAGTAATAAAAATACTAGATAAAAAGACGGGTTTGAACCCGTCTTTTTATCTATAATAAATTATCTATAATAAATTTATACTTCTACTTCGGGTAAATCGTGTAAAGCTTCTTCAATTTTCTCCATAGAATAGTCATGGTCTGCTAATTTACCATCAAAATAAGCCTGGTAGGCAGCCATATCAACATGGCCATGGCCGCTCAAGGCAAGAAGGATGGTTTTTTCTTCGCCTGACTCTCGACATTTAATAGCCTCATCAATAGTAGTCCTGATAGCATGGTTAGCTTCAGGGGCACTGATTATACCCTCACTTCTGGCAAAGTCTACCCCGGCTTTAAAAGTGCCTAATTGCTGTTCTGCCCTTGCTTCTACCAGCCCTAAATCTAATAAATGACAGATAATCGGTGCCATGCCATGGTATCGCAGTCCTCCTGCATGAACAGGGGGTGGAATAAATCCATGACCCAGGGTATACATTTTCAGCAAAGGTGTCATACCTGCTTCATCACCAAAGTCATACCGGTAAGGACCTTTAGTTAAAGTGGGGCAGCTCGTTGGTTCAACATTTATAATTCTTAAGTCCCGGTGTGTACCATCAATTTTATCTTTTATGAAAGGCAAGAACATACCGGCAAAATTTGAACCGCCTCCGACACAGCCAATTATAATATCAGGATACTCTCCAATTTTTTCTAATATTTTTTTAGTTTCCTGACCGATAACTGTTTGATGCAGTAAAACATGGTTTAGCACACTACCCAGAGAATAGTGAGTATCTTCTCTGCTTACTGCTTCTTCTACTGCCTCACTAATTGCTAATCCTAAACTTCCAGGACAATCAGGTTCTTTTGCCAAAACTGCTCTGCCTGCCTTTGTTTGTTCAGAAGGACTTGGTATACAATCTGCCCCCCACACCTGCATCATAACTCTCCGATATGGTTTTTGTTGATAGCTTATCTTCACCATATAGACTTTTACTTCAATATCAAAACAAGCCCCGGCAAAAGCCAGGGCACTACCCCATTGACCGGCACCGGTCTCTGTAGTAATTCTGTTTATGCCTTCTTTTTTGTTATAATAAGCCTGGGCGACAGCTGTATTGATTTTATGACTTCCAGGTGGACTGCTGCCTTCATATTTGTAATATATTTTGGCAGGTGTCTTTAGTGCTTTTTCTAATCTTCTTGCCCGAAAAAGTGTTGTTGGTCTCCAGAGTTTATAAATAGTTCTTATTTCATCCGGGATTTCAATATATCTTTCAGTACTTACTTCTTGCTTTATAAGCTCCATTGGAAATAATGGGGCTAAGTCTTCCGGTGTAAGTGGTTTTTTGGTACCCGGATGTAATGAAGGGGGCAATGGTTTTGGTAAATCTGCCTGTATATTGTACCAATATTGGGGTATCTCTTTTTCATCTAATATGTATTTGACCTGTTCCATTTTTAATTCCTTTCTTTTAATTTAAATTTATTTTATAGATATTATCTTGTTTCTATCGAATTTTATCGAATACCTTTAACATATCCCCCTTCCGGGGGCCAGAACTTTTCTCTATTTCTACAGTACATAACTCTTATTCCTCCTTTGTTCTTTCTTTCTTTTTTCTAATTTTCTTTTTAATAAACTCTTTTCATAAAGATGATATTGTTTTATACCAGAACTATCTCAGTTAAATTTATATATAATAAAAAAAGACTTTTCATCCCATATCCATTAAGGACTAAAGGGACGAAAAGTCTTTCGTGGTGCCACCCTTTTTTAATTGCCTTCTAATAATTATAATTTTCAGGCAATCATCTTTATTAGGCTCGATTGAGTCTGACAAAACAAAAAACCTTTCGTCAAGAGACGAAAGGTAGTTATTTTCGTGTTGCCACTCTTCTTGATACAGACAATATATTCTTTTCTTTGCCTGTATCCACTTAATAAGGTACGGGTTTACCAGATACCGATACCCTTTCCCCGTTCACGGAGGGAAACACCGTCAGAGCCTACTAAAACATTTTTTTCAGCCTGATGCTTGTGGGTCCATTTGGTACATTAATGAGGCTGTTTCTCAGCTACAACAGCTTTCTGTACTCATTACCATATGTACTTATTCTCCCACGCATTGCAACTTTATTTTTATTTTTATTATTGTACCATGATTGTCAAGATATTAAAAAGATATTTCCTATTATTTTCTTTTTTAGGAAAAATAATGCTGTGTTATAATATTTACAAATCATGGATAAAGCTGCTTTTTCAAAATTCCTTAATTATGTCGTTAATAGCTTTTATTATATTTAACCTGGGGTAATTTATTTTACACTGAAAGGAAATTTCTGTTGTTTAGCTCTAAAAGAAAAAAAATTGCTTTTTGGATATTAATTATTATTCTAATTGTGTTGGTTTTTTTGGGAATATCTTATAGTTATCTCAATAGTGAAGATTTTCGTGGAAAAATTAAATCAAGATTGACAACACTGCTGGAAGAAAATCTGGGCAATACTATCGAAATAGGAGAAATAGGCTCTATTTCTTTTACATCACTACGAATTAATAATATAGCAATTTTCGAAAACGGTTCTTCGGGAAAACAGAACATCTTATTTCAAGCTGAACGGTTAGAAGCTAAATTTGCTTTATTCTTACCTATATTTCAGTGGGATAATTGGCAATTAAAGATAAATGATGTTACCTTTTATAATGCTGCGACCAGTTTAACCAGATTCCCAAGTGGAGAATTTGATTTTGTCGAAAAATTTGAACTTGATCCAGAACAGCTCCAGGAAAATATTTTTATTAATCGCATTCATTTCCGAGATAGCTATTTAGTATATCATGATGAGTTAATTTATAACTATGACCAGGATTATTTAACCACTAGAGCCAAAAATATAGAAGGATATTTTGATTTATCACAACTACCAAATATAGAGTTTGATTTTCAGGGTCTGCAGGAAGGTAATGAAACTTTTTTGGGTATTCGGGGACAATTCTCAGTTCAGCAACCTACTTACTCTTTAGATTTTCACCTGGAAAATGCTGATATTAACCATTTTCAGTATTATCTTGAAGTAGCTGAACAATTTAATGTGAGACAGGGAAAATTCGACATTAATTTTAATCTCACCCGTCTTCCCGACTCTGAACCATCAGAAGTCAACTGGAAAGGAGGGGCAGCTTTCCGCGAGGCATCTCTACAACCACAATTTTTGAGTGAAATTCCCTTTCAAAAAGTCAATGGTTCTGTTCAATTTGTAAAACCAGAAATAACCATCACCGGCATGACAGGACTTTATAATATGGAAGCTGTACAATTAAAAGGACATGTTATTACTGAACCTGAAGTTTATTTTGATCTTAATATAGAAAGTGACAGAGTAGATGCATCTTCCTTAAAAAGCGATGTCTCTTTATTCTTACCAGACTATGATGATTTTTCTTTAGAAGGTGAAATAGGTTTATCCGGAAATGTTAATGGGTATCCTGAAGCTTTTCAAATAGAAGCAAAGGGATATTCTCCTGAAATATTTTTTGAAAATATCCCCTTCAAAAAAGTTGATTTTTCTTTTTTTCTGGACCAAAATAAACTGATAGTCAAGTCTCTAAAGATGAATGAGCCAGAAGCCTCCCTGCTGGCTAATGGTAATATCACCTGGTCTGAAGATTCCTTCTTCTACCAGTTTCTACTGCAAACTAACAATTTTCCGGTAAAACACCCGATATTTAATGAATTAAATCTTCTGAAAGGGTATAGCGGTAACATTGATAGTAGTCTCCAATTAGAAAATCAGGAACAGGACCTTTCTATTATGAATATTAATGGCAATTTTAGCCTGCACTCAATAGCAACAGAAGACTCACTGCTAATTGATAAATTGCAGGGAAATATAATATCCTCTATAGATTTTTCTAATGACTTGTTGTCTATCCAACAATGTGAATTAGAATACAGCCAAAACCAGGGTATGGTAAAAGGAGATATTTATCTTACTGAAACAATACAATTAGAATTGGACTTTGGGTTTCAATTCTCCGATATTTCTGAACTACTCAATTCTACAGGTTTAGAAATTGACTTAACAGGAACAGGTGATGTTGAAGGGACTCTTCATGGTAATTCACAGCAACCCGAGCTAAGAGCATTATTTAATTTACAGGATTTGTCCATCCAGGAAAATCAATTAGGGGAAATTACCGGAGAGCTGAACTATAAAGAAAATATTCTCTCCCTGGATAGTTTTGAAATAAAAAACGAGACAATCGGGATAACTGGAGATGGCAAAATTACTTTCAATAATGCCAATTCACCAGAAATAGACATTTCTTACCACCTGCAAAATGTTGAACTGGATACAGTTTTGCAGTCTTTTGAAATTACTTCCCTGCCTATGTCAGGACAACTAAACAGCACCGGTAATATCAAAGGAACCTGGCCAAAACTTTTTTTAGAAGGGAATTGCCAGTTACAGCGTATTGCTTTTCAGGATTATTTCTTAGGTGATGGGCAATTTGATTTCTATCTTCAACCAGAAAATGAATTAATAACCAGAGAAGAAGATGACAGCTTCATGGGATTTTTTAATTTTTTAGGCTATTCTTATTCTTGTAGATTGGAAGACTTCAATTTAGAAAATAATACAATGGGCATTAAGGCCAATGGGCAAGCCAAAATTGAAGAGGATTACCCTTTTTCCATGGAAATAGGTTTTATGCATAAAAACATTCAGGCAATGGTTGAAAATTTTTATCCCGATGATGATTATTTCAGTAAATTTTTACCTTCAGAAATATTGGGAGATATAACCATAGCAGGAGATACATCTGAGCAAAATATATCAATATCGGCACAGCTAATGCCTCAACTGCAAGAGAACAACCCCCCTTCGCAACTGGAATCAGTGCTTACTATCAATGAGAATGGATGGTTGATTTCCAATTTTAGCCTACTCCAGACAGAAGGTAGATTTTTGGCTCAGGGCAATATAAGTAATAATAATGCCCTGGATATCACTTTCCAGGCTGAACAACTAGATTTAGGAATGTTAATGAATCTTGCACAAATCGATGAATCAGTGCAGGGTATTATGGATATTGAAGGCTTTTTTAGTGGTACAATTAAACAACCTCAAATTGCTATGACTGCCAATATTAAAGAAGGATATATTCGAGAATTTCAATTTAAAAATTTCGTTAGTGATTTATACTGGAACAGCCAGAGAAAAGAACTGGAAATAAGAGAACTAAATATTGACCTGGAAGATGATAATCACATTAAAGCCAGAGGTAATCTTCCAATATCAATTTTTACAGATAAAGAAATAGATGAAGTGGAATTAGAATCAGATATTTCAGATTTCAGTACCCAGGTTATTCCCCTGGACTTTCAAATTAACATGGAAAAAGCTGATATGAATTTATTAAAGCTTTTCTGGAAAGATGCTTTCTCAGAATTAATGGGAAATATCAATCTCGAACTATATCTAACCGGAACAACAGAAAAACCGGTTTTAAATGGAACTATTGATATTGTCAACGGAAAAATAACTATAAAGGAACTACCTGTTCAACTGGAAGAATTAAATACCAGAATAGAAATAGCTGATAATCAGGTTATTCTTCCCAATATACCTTTTGAGGCCTATGAAAACAATTTCAACCTATCCGGAGAATTTGAAATGGTTAATTTTGAGCCCGGGAATATGCTTCTTACTATAAGAATTGCTGAAGAGAATATTGCTTATCAGAACATACTCAAGAGCGAAGCAGAGCTTTGGATAGATGTTAGGGGTTCATTACCTGAACCAAATATTAGCGGTAAACTGACTCTATCCCATGGTGAGTTGAACCTGCAAAATTTACTGCAACTATATGAAGAAAACGATTCTATGGCTCTGAGTAACGGCTCAATGACTAACAATTCACCAGATTACCTTGATTTAAATATTGAAATTGCTGAACCTTTTACCTTAAAAATGCCCAATGCAGAAATTAATATAACTGGCAATATTGATTTAAGTGGTTCCTTAGCAAAGCCTGATATTAATGGTAATATTGTTTTAAAGAAAGGCTACCTGATATACTTTGAAAAAAGATTTGTTATTTCAGAAGGGCGTGTAACCATTAATGGTCTTGCACTTGAAGATATAAATATTAATGCCAGGGCTAATACTACAGTACAGGACGTTCAGATTGCTATAGGAATGACTGGAAACTTATCTAACCCTCAAATATCATTGTCATCTCAGCCGCCCTTAAGGGAAACAGAGATAATTTCCTTATTGACCTTTAACAGAAATATACAAGGGTTGTCAGAGGGAGAAATAAGTCAATTGCTCTCCCAGGAAATGCTGGATATTATTTTTCAAAGCTTACAGATTAATCTATTTCGCAGATTGGAACGTGGCCTGGCAGAAGGATTGGGCCTTGAATTTATTAGATTCTCATATGATATTTCTGAAAGCTCTACCAGTAATTTATTTTTCTTAGAAGACATGGAGCTGGGAGACTTAACATTAGAAGTCGGGAAAAGCATTAGTGATGACATCTTTGTTACCTATTCTACTCCACTGGATTTTCATGGCGAAACAAGTCTTGGTATTGACTATGAAATCTCTCCATCGTTTACATTTAGCACTCAATTTGACACCTATTCACTAAAGGAAGAAGATTATCGCTTCAAATTTGGACTGGAGTTCAGATTTTAATTCAAAAATAAGAAAAAAATAAAAATTTAAACCAATTGAAAATAAAAAGGATGAAATAAATGCTTGATATACAAAAAGCACTTAATTCTAATATGCTATTTAAGAATTTTAACAGTCAGGAAATAAGTTATTTCCTGATATCTTCTCAATATAGGATATCTAATTATAAGCCAGGTCAAATAATAGCCGTCGAGGGTGAACCTTTAATAAAAATTGGTTTAGTCTTAGAAGGGACTCTTGAAGTTCAAAAGAATTATCCTTCTGGAAAAACATTAGTAATCAATCACCTGGCAACTGGCGATGTCTTCGGAGAGGTAATTATCTTCTCTTCTAAAAGATTTTTTCCTTCATCAATAGTTTCCGCAACTGCTTCTAATATTATGTTTGTAAAAAAGGATAATCTTTTAAAAACATGTTTTCAAAATGAAAAATTTTTAAGAAACCTGTTGCAATTATTATCAGAAAAAATACTTATCTTAGACCATCGTCTACACTTTCTATCAAGGGAAACAATCAGGCAAAAAATTTGCTTTTACTTGCTGGAAAACTATCACAAACAAAAATCTCTCCATATCTATTCAGGTATTTCCAGGGAAAAAATGGCAGAACAATTTGGTGTTAGCCGTCCTTCTCTTTCCAGGGAATTAAGTAAAATGAAACATGAGGGTTTAATTGATTTATCTAAAAAATATATTATTATAAAAGATTTAACTATTCTAGAACAAAATCTGTAATAATTTACAATTTATTTCTATTTATTTTAAATCTCAGAATCCCTGGTTTGCTGTTATTTAAAAAATAAATATCCAGTAACTGCAATAATCTTGGAAGATTGTCAGTTACCGGATATTTTTCTATTTATCCAAGAAACATTTTTAAATCTTCGTCAACATCTCCAATACCACCGATGTTGAATTTTTCTACCAGGACATTGGTTACATTTGGAGATAGAAATGCCGGTAATGTTGGACCTAAATGAATGTTTTTAACTCCCAGATACAGCAAAGCCAATAATACTATTACTGCTTTTTGTTCATACCAGGCAATATTGTAAGAAATGGGCAGTTCATTAATATCACTTAATCCCAGGACTTCTTTCAATTTTAAAGCAATCACAGCTAATGAATAAGAATCATTACACTGTCCGGCATCTAATACTCTGGGAATTCCGCCAATTTCACCTAAATCAAGCTTATTATACCTGTACTTTGCACAACCGGCAGTAAGAATAACTGTGTCTTTTGGCAATTGTTTGGCAAATTCTGTGTAGTAATTTCTGCTCTTCATTCTACCATCACACCCGGCCATCACAAAAAATCTTTTAATTGCACCACTCTTGACAGCGTCAATAACTTTATCTGCCAGCGCAATTACCTGATTATGAGCAAATCCACCAATGAGCTCTCCTTTTTCTATCTCTACAGGAGGAGGGCATTTTTTCGCCATTTCAATGATTTGTGAAAAATCTTTTGACTGTCCTTTTTTTCTATCAGGTATATGAACCATTCCAGGATAACCAACTGTTCCGGTAGTAAATACCCGTTCTTTGTAGCTATCTCTTGGTGGAATAATACAGTTAGTTGTCATCAGTATCGGCCCATTAAATTTTTCAAATTCTTCATTTTGTTTCCACCAGGAATTACCATAATTACCTACAAAATGTGGATATTTCTTAAATGCCGGATAATAATTTGCTGGCAACATCTCACCATGGGTATATACATCAACTCCTGTATCTCTGGTCTGTTCAAGTAGTTCTTCCATATCTTTGAGATCATGTCCGCTGATTAAGATTCCTGGATTATTTCGCACCCCAATATTAACCTTGCTAATTTCCGGATGACCATAAGTTTCTGTATTAGCCTTATCCAACAAAGACATAGCCTCAACACCAAATTTACCACATTCCATTACCAGGCCTACTAAATCATCTATAGAGAGTGACTCATCTATAGTTGCAACTAATCCCTTTTGTATGAAATCATCAATTTTTTTGTTCTCATAGCCCAGATTAAATGCGTGTTCAGTATATGCCGCTATTCCTTTGATGCCATAGGTCAAAAGTTCTCTTAAAGAGCGCTTATCTTCATTATCAGTTGCCAGAACTCCAACTTCAGAGGAATTAGCCTTCTGTTCAAAATCAGGAACTTCTTCTGCTTTCCAGGTTGCACAATCAGGCAGGTTTTGCACAGGGTCACCTGCGGCATTAAGATACTGCTCTTTAATCTCTTCTCTGACTTTAAAACCTTCTCTGACCTTTTTGATAAAATCCTCCTTATCGAAATTGGCATTAGTAATCGTCATAAACAACGAGTCAATGATAAATTTATTCACTGTTGAATTTTCTATACCTAATTCTCGCGCCCTGGTACTGTACACAGAAATTCCCTTACATACATAAATTAACAGGTCCTGCATATTTGCTACATCTGTTTCTTTACCGCAAACACCTTTTCTGGTACAGCCTGTTCCTTTTGCTGTTTCCTGACACTGAAAACAAAACATGTCCATAAGATATTACCTCCTTGGGATATTTTTTAACATTAATAAATTGGAAATATTAGTTAAAAGCTTATATTAATAATTTAAGCCTAAATACTAAATTAATCCGTAACTAATGTTACACTATACCAAATATTATCAATCTACAATAATTCCAAAAAAATTTGACATCTTCATATTTTTAGTTATAATGAAATTTATTGTTTACAAAACACTATATATATAAGATAATATAGTTATCCAGGACCTAAGAATATTTTTTGTAATATTAAAATGTTCTGGATATGTCTCAGTGATATTTAATTAGAGCTTTCTGTACTTTTGACTACGCTCTACTTTGCCTCTAAAGAAATGTTACTGAAGAAAATAATCGAAGAAGGAGGTAAAGAGAGATGGAAGGCAACAAACTTTATGTAGGAAATCTTAATTATGCAGTCAATGAAGACCAGCTGAAAGAGCTCTTTGAAGGCCATGGTACTGTCCAGAGTGTCAACATCATCGAGGGAAAAGGCTTTGGTTTTGTCGAAATGTCTTCTAATGAGGAAGCAGAAGCTGCAAAATCAGCATTGAATGACCAGGAATTTCAAGGACGTCCATTAAAAATTGATGAAGCTCGTCCACGCAAACCCAGAAGAGACTTTAATTCTGGCCCAAGAAGACGCTTCTAATTAAGTTGATAATTCAAAAACCCTCCTGTTTCTAAAACCGGAGGGTTTTTTGTTTCAAACATTTTTTTTATAGCTTTGACCCATCATATTCATATCTAAAAAACAACCAGAAAAACTATAGAAATTTTACCCCAAGCTTTAAAGGTTCGAATATTAAAATATTAAATATAAACTCTGGGCACTCTTTTTGAGATATTTACTAACACTTCATTAGGAATTGTATCAATAAGTTCACATAGTTTGTACATACTAATTGTATCATTGCCTTGAGCCCCTAACAATATAACATCTTCTCCTTCATGAACATCATTAATGTCTGATAAATCAATCATAGTTTGGTCCATACATACTCTCCCAACAACATTAGCCCTTTTACCATTTACTAGCACAAATCCTCTGTTTGACAATAATCTATTATATCCATCAGCGTAACCAACTGGGATAGTTCCAATTTTACTATTTTTAACTGTAATATAAGTTCTTCCATATCCTATACTTTCCCCTTTAGCGACCTGTCTAATACAAACAATACCAGTTTTCCAGGTTACAGCAGGTTGCAGGTCAATAATATTTTTAAAACCTATATTATCATAGTATCCATACAATCCAAGTCCAATTCTTACCATATCAAAATAAGATTCAGGTATACTAATAGTTGCTGCACTATTAGCTGCATGAACAATAATTTTTTCATTTACTTCTTTTTTTAATATATTTACAACTTTTTTAAATATTTCTATTTGTTTTAGACTAAAAGACCTTTCTGATGAATCAGCACTTGGAAAATGTGTCCATATACCGTTAAGTTTAATATTATTAATGTGTTTCTTGTATAAATAAATGAATTGGTAAATTTCATCAGGCGAAATTCCAATTCGATTCATACCAGTATCTATATTTAGATGTAATTTAATTACACTATTATTATCTATTGATGAACAAAGTTGTCTAAAAAAAAGCATATTAGAAATAGTGAAATCGAGATTATATTTAGAACAAATATTATATTGTCCAGGTAAAATGCCACCCAGAACTAAAATAGGAATATCGATCCCTTTATTGCGGATTTCAATCCCCTCCTCAATTGTAGCGACACATAGATATTTTGCCCCACATCTAATGGCTAAATTAGATACCTCGATTGAGCCAAGGCCATAGGCATTTGCCTTAACAACTGCCATAAAATTCAAGCCTTTGAGCTTTTTTTTAAACTGAAGAATATTATTTTCTATATTTTTAAGGTTTACTTCTAAGACAGTAGGTCTAATAATACTCTCATTTTTGCTATTTTCTGAAAAGTTTTTCATATACTTTTCCTTTATATATTCTTAAATATTTATTATTTATATTTATTCGAAATATTTCCTATAATTCCTATAATTTAATTAGATTATTATAACTAAAAAACATCATCTAAGGGGAAAATAGGTCTTCGAACGTTTTTTAGGGCTAAATTTTTTATATTGGGTGGTGCTAAACCAGGTGTGTTGACATCAATCATTTGTTTTGCAAACTCTCCATAAGCTGCCCTATAATGTGCTATAGATTTAACTACTAATATCTGTTTATCTTTTGGTTCTATCCCTGACCTTCTAAATAGTTCAGGGTCATAGGGTTGAAAGCGAGTTTCTGTAACAATGACTTCAATTCCATTAATATCTAACACAACAGTTCTCCCGGTATTATTTAGTACTGAACCCATCATTGGGCCTTTATTAATAAATTTTCCATCAGTAATAGTCTTTACATTGGCTATAACTTTGATAGGGTCTCCTAAATTATAATTTGATTTTCCTCCCAATATTACATTAATATTATTACCTACATCAGAATTTAAAACCAGGTTTACTGTTTCGGGATCATATATACTTGCAAAACCTACATTTTTGGCTTTCATTTCAATTAATTTTTTTAGTAGTTCAGTTCCGTCTCCTGGACTACCAGCGCCAGTATTATCCGACACATCAGCCAAAACAATCGGTATTTCAGTAGCATCCATTCCAATTCTTATTGCCTCTTCAATTGGTAATGTCTGTTGTACAATCTCTTTATGCCTACTCATTATTTCTCTTGTCATATGGTCCACTATTTGCTGAGCTAACTTAACATCATTGTTTGTTTGTACTATAACAGATAAACCAGCATCGTAAATATCTGCATAGGGAAATCCGGCTGCAATACTAACGCTAACCACTTTTTTGTTTTTTTCCCATTCATGAGCCATTCTTAAAAAATCTATATTGGGCTTTTCATCACTTCGTAAAGGTGGTGCTAATAGTGGAAGTTTATTCATCTTCAAAACTGGTTTAATATTATTTTTAATTATTCCTACTAATGTGCTTGCTGCTTCATACCCACGTTCATACATATCAGTATGTGGGTAAAAATCATAAGGAAATAGTCCATTGACATGAGCAATCATTCTTTCAGTGATATTAGCATGTAAATCTAAAGTAGCGATGACAGGAATTTTGCCACCTACAGTTTCACGAATAGATTCTAACAGCAACCCTTCACCATCAGGATGATTTTCTAAAACCATTGCTCCATGAAGTGCTAACAGTATTCCATCAATTTCTGTCTCCCGGTTTAATGTATTAATTATACTAGATTTTACCATTTCAAACATTTCATGAGTTACAACACCTCCAGGAGACGCTTGTGCTGCAATTACTGGAATGATTTCATAATTTTCTTTGGTGCAAACGTCGATAAATCCCCCTATCTCTGTTTTTGTATTCTGAAAATAATCTATTACTTCTTTTCCAGTTTTAATATATTTTTTTTCATACTCATATACCCCTGTTTTTTCCTTACAAAAAGTATTTGTTTCATGCTTAAATTCAGCAATGATAATTTTCTTGGCTTTCATTTAATACAATCTCCTTATTTTGTTTATTTATCTGTATTAATAAAACTTAAATAAATCCAAATAATTTAGGTATAAATAATGTAAAGGGTTCATAAAAAATAATAATTATTATTACAACTATAAAAGATAGATAATAAGGCAATATTTCTTTCACCACATCTAAAAAGTTTATTTTAGCTATACCAGCAACTATATAGAGTACACTGCCGACAGGAGGTGTAATCATTGCTGTATTTAAAGCAAATACAAATAGTAATCCAAATTGAATAGGAGAAATACCGTATTCCATAGCAATGGGAGTTAGAATAGGACCAAGAATAACAACTGAAACATGCAAACTTAAAAAAGTTCCTAAAATAAGTAAAGTAATACTAACTAATATCATAAAGATATAAGCATTGCCTGTTAAAGAATAAAATAATATCCCAACCATTTTGGGTACGTTTGTAATTGCTAAATAATGACTAATAATGCTAGCTGCACCAATAATCAACATAATCATTCCTGTTGTTGGTACTACATCATTCTTTAACATCTCTCCTACTTCTTTTATAGAAATAGTTCTTGATACTATCAAAGTAATAATAAGTGCATAGACAGCTGCAACAGAAGCAGCCTCAGTAGGAGTAAAGACACCGCCTAAAATACCACCAAAGATTATTACGAGCATAAACACTGCTAAATAGCCTTTTTTTAGAGAACTAAATATATTCTGAAAATATGCCAAAGTATTTTTTACAAAACTAATGCGTTCATTAACATTATTTATTGACGTATAGTTATTTTTAAAATTCTCATTTTGCCCTATTTCTTCAAATCCTCTTTTATGAATTATTACACTATGTGTGATCATCTGTACTATGCCCAATGCAACTCCAGGAATCAAACCAGCCGCAAATAAACCTCCAATAGAAACACCCATTACTCCACCAAAAATAACCAAAGTAATACTTGGTGGAATGATTGGGCCTAACATTGAAGAAGCAGCGGTAACAGCAGCACCGTATTCAGGTGAATATCCTTTTTTTACCATTCCAGGAATTAACATACCTCCTAAAGCAGCAGCATCTGAAACAGCAGCACCTGAAATCCCAGCAAATAACATACTAGCAACGATATTCACATGTCCTAAACCACCTCTTAGTCGTCCAACAATAGCTGATGAAATATCAAGTATACGGGTCGTTATGCCACCTTTTCCCATTAACGCACCCGCAAACAAGAAAAAAGGTACTGCCATGATTGAAAAGCTATCTAATCCATTATATAGTTGTCTAATTACAACCTTTCCATCAAACCCATTAAATATTAAAGCAATTGAACCTAAAAAACAAAGCGAAAATGCAATTGGAACATTTAAGAAAATCAAAATAAAAAAAGCTATCAATAAAATTAATACTTCGTGCATAAACTTTACTCTCCTCTTAGTTATATCTATTACAATACAAATTCATCTGGCATCAAAAATATTCTTTAAATTTATTTAGCCTTTTTGTAATTTATCCCCCTTGCAGCATAACACACATATATAATTTTCTCGTACATCATTTGAGTAATTTATTATATTTTTATATATAGTTTTTTCTTCTTTTGTTTATTTAAAATTTCTCTAAAAACGATATTATTATTGATTTAATAATTAGATTTTCTATATTAAAATCTATCTCCTTATTAGTTTTAGTCATCTTGTAATTATTTTTTACTCAATAACTAAAAACAAGGTCCATTAAATACTTACATCAAAAATAAAAAATATCCAATTCGAATATCTCCTAAGATAGTTGATAGTTACTTATGATTTTTATTTATAAATATTTTTTTTACCATAAAATTTAACAAATATATAAGTATCAGCATTCCTCCAATAGGAATAGCCATACGTGGGTAAGTAAGTGATATATTTGTGAATGCACCTCTACCAATAGTGTCTTTATATTCAAAACCTGAAATAACCATAATATATGCTGAATAACCAATCACTATAATTTTGATTGCATCTAAATATTTTTTGTTTTTTTCGGATAATTTATTATAAATTAAATCAAGTGAAACATGTTTCCCCTTTTGAAGTCCAAATGCTCCTCCAACTACACCTATAAACACTAAAAAATAACGAGCTACCTCAGATGCCCAAGGTAATGAACTATGCAAGACATACCTATAAAAAACACCAGCAGCCATAACAAAGGTCATCAGTATCAATACAATGCTGGTAATATTTTCAACAATGACCCAAATATAGCTATAAATCCTTTCAAAAATATTAATACTAACATCTTTGCTAGCCATATAATCCCTCCTACACGAATTACTAATCCCTGGGCGAAATAAAGATGGATGGTAGATAGTTTTGTATACCTACCATCCTTGCCAAAAATTATATGTGAAAATATTTTAAACATCATATTACATTTTATGTAATATAAAGCCTATGACTTCGAAATATTCCTATATATTTTTACTACTTATACTCGAATTCTTTTGTTACATTATCCACCATTTCAAAATAGCTCATAACAAATTCTTCTCCCCAACGTTCTATCGCCCATGGAATTTGTTTTTCTAGTGCTGCTTCTCTAAATTCTTGAAATTCTTCTTCGGTTTGATAATAAAATTCCATGTGTTTTTGTAATTCTTCTACTAATTCAATTTCGGATAAAAGGCTTACACCTGTGGCTGTTTGTTTACCATAATCGCATATCTTTTTAATAACCTTTTGATCTCTTTCTGTCAAATTGTTATACCAATCACTACTTACTAAAAGTAATCCATTTCCTATAGTTTGACCAGGTAATGTCAAGAAACCCTGTACTTCATGCAATGAATTATTATAAATAATTGACAAAGGATTTCGTTGACCATCTATAATACCGGCTTCTAAAGAAGTATATACTTCAGCAAAAGGCATTTGAATTCCTATGCCTCCAAGTGCTTCAAAAGTTACAAGCTGTGCTGCATCCATTCCCCTGACCCTAAGACCTTTTGCATCTTCAAGGTTTCTTATTGGTCTTTTATTATTAGTTAAATATGCCCAACCTCCTCTTTGTATAATTGACATTGGTTTAACACCTGTTGTTTCTTCAATATCATTAAATACATTCTTTGTAAATTCGCTATCCCATATTGCATGGATTATATTAAAATCATCCGGATAAGTGAAAGCCATATTATAAATTGAAATTGGATTATAAAATTGACTTGTTCCCCCGACAGAGACAACAGCAATTTGAATATCATTATCCTGTAATTGCTCAAACATTGCCTCTGCTCCACCTAAAACATTACCAGGGAACATTTCAACTTCAAAATCGGTTTCTAATTCAATAAAATGTTTTATGGTTGCACAGCATGCATGAGTTGGGTCTGAAAGATCAGGATTCATTTCATGGGCTATTCTTATTTTTTGCCCAAAAACTACACAAGTTGCTAAATTAAAAAAAATAGCCAAAATTAATAAATTTATTAGTAATAGATTTCTGGTTTTCATAATTTTATTCCTCCAAATTATTTAATTTTAATAAATTTTATATATTACTTTTACAATATAATCTTTTTAGAATTTCTAATTTTAAAATGTTAATCACACATCTGCATAACGGGTTGGTTTGATGGGTAAAAGCTTTGATGATTATTATATTAATAAATTAAATTTCAACTGTTAAATAAAAATGCCCTTGCACATCTCCTCCTTTTAATATATTTTTTATCATTTCTTTTCCTCCTCTCTATTTCTCTCTATTATTTATATACTTATATAAAACATCCAGTTTCTGAATTAAGATCTCCAACGTTAGCATTTTAATACGACTTTACAAGTAAGCACTATACAAAAGATGTCGATAGATTATCTGGAAAAGATAAAGGTTGAGCCAGGCATTTCAGCCAAAAAGTTATAAATATTTTAAAATAACGATTCAAGGTTACCTTATTGGTAGTAAAATCCTTTGATAATCATTTTATAATTATAAAGTATAGATTCACTTTTATACTATTGCAATATATATTATAAAAAAATTTTGGCTATATATTGAAAATTAGTTATTTTGATTATTTATTGCGTATTTTAGATTAACAATCAGTTGTTTTTGAGACATCAGATAATGTACCTCTTTATTCATAGTGACATTTTATCAAGATAATTAACAAGGTGACATTATCACAAAATAATCACAATTTTTAAAAATACCTCTTGACAGATGGTTTTTTATCATTATAATTATAGTTAGATATAAATGCTAATAGCATATAATGCTAATGGCATAATATAGGTAATATTTATAAACAGGAGGTGCAGCTATGATGGATTTAATCAGATGGGAACCAAGAAGAAGTTTAACAAAAGGTTTCTTTGATGATTTCTTTGATATGGTAGATAATAGCTCCAGCAGGGGCGGAAGAAGTTGGTTTGACAGTGGTATATGGGCACCAGCAATTGATTTAATAGATAAACAGGATAAGCTGGTTGCCAAAGTCGAACTCCCTGGAGTAGAGAAAAAAGATCTTAAATTGTCATTAAATGACAGCAACTTAACCATTCAGGGTAAAATGCAAAAAGATGAAGAAACCAAGAAAGAAGACTATTATTACAGGGAAAGAGCTTATGGAAGTTACTCACGAACCATTTCTTTGCCAGCTGAAGTTGATAAAGAAAAGATTAAGGCGAAATTTAAGAATGGTATACTGGAAATCGCTATGCCCAAAAAACCAGAGGTGAAACCCAAAGAAATCACCATTGAAGCTGAGCAATAACTCCAAATATCCAAAGAACTAACCTCTCTTTTGGGAGGTTAGTTCTTTTTAAGAAATTACCAGGCAGCAACCCCGCCATCTGCACGGGGTTCAGTTCCGCCCATTAAGACACCCCTGTTATCTCTAAAAATTATTTGTCCTCTGCCAAAACTGCTGGAATCAAGCTCAATTTCAATGTTATGTCCTTTTCTCTCTAATGCCTCAGCAATATGCCTGGGAAAATGCTGCTCTATTTTTACTCTTTTTCCTTCTACCCATTGCCACCTGGGTGTATCTAAAGCAGCTTGTGGATTAAGGTTAAAATCGAGCATGTTCATAATTACCTGGAGATGTCCCTGTGGCTGCATGAAGCCACCCATTACACCAAAAGGCCCTATAGGAGTATCACTTTTTGTTAAAAAACCTGGAATAATAGTATGATAGGTCTTTTTCCCCGGCTGTAAGCTATTGTAATGATTGGGGTTAAGTGAGAAATTGGCACCTCTGTTTTGTAAGGATATTCCAGTATCAGGGACAACTAATCCTGAACCGAATCCCATATAATTGCTTTGTATATAGGAAATCATATTGCCTTCACCATCAGCCGTTGCCAGATAAACAGTATCACTGCCGCCAGGCCTGCCAGGATAAGGGTCTAAGGAAATATCACCGATTATTTTTTCCCTTTCAGCAGCATAGCTCTCTGCTAGCAAGCCTTTAATTAGTTTTGATGATTGCCTATAATCAGTAATATATTTTTTCCCATCTGCAAAAGCCAGTTTCATTGCTTCAATTTGCCGGTGAAAGGTTTCAGGGTTATCCCTCCCGGATAATTTCATTTGTTTTAAAATATTTAAGGCCAGTAAAACAATCAATCCTTGCCCATTGGGAGGAATCTCCCAAACCTGATAATCATGATAATCAATATTAATAGGCTCTACCCATTCAGGTAAAAAAGAATTTAGGTCGTCTAAACGTAAATATCCATCATATTTTTTCGAAAAAGAATCAATTTTTTCCGCAAGCTCCCCCTGATAAAAGGTTTTTGCATTGGTTTCAGCAATTAATTGCAATGTTTTAGCCTGTTCGGGTAGCCTCCACAATTCACCTGGTTCAGGTGTTTTGTCGTCAGGTGCAAAAGTTTTAAACCAATATTTTAAAGCTTCTTCATTAATATTTTTAATATATCTACGATAGGCATTTTTCCATAAATAACTAACTACCGGGGAAACTGGAAACCCTTTTTCTGCATAATTTACAGCTGGCAACAACGCCTTTTGTAAAGAAATTCGGCCATATTTTCTGGACAACTCTGCCCAGGCGGCGGGAACCCCCGGAACTGTTACTGGAATCCAGCCAAAATCGGGTATTGTTTGGTAGCCTTTCTTGTTTAAGCAATCAATAGAAATAGATTTTGGAGCCGGACCACTGGAATTTAGTCCATAAAGTTTGTTTTTGATCCATATTAAGGCAAAGGCATCTCCGCCAATCCCATTAGAGGTAGGCTCTACTACAGTCAAACAGGCTGCAGTAGCGATAGCGGCATCAATGGCATTACCTCCTTGCTTGAGAATTTCTAAACCAGCTTGTGCTGCCAGTATTTGAGAAGTTGCCACCATTCCATTTTTTGCAAAAACTACTTTTCTCTGAGAAGGATATGGATAATATTGGCTATCAAAAATCATTTTTACCTGCCTTTTTGCTATTATTTTTTTAGTTTAATAGCATCTTGTTAAGCCAGAAGATGCTTTATTTGGAACAATGTTTCAATTGTATGTAATTTATAATCCAATTGACTCAAAAAGACCCAGCAATTTTGCTGCCATTGTTAAAATTGCAATAATGAGAAAAACCCTAATCCACTTATCTCCCTTGCTTACTGCGAAATTACTGCCAAGATATGCACCTAAAGCATTACCAATAGCAAGTGTAAATCCTAATATAAAATTAATTCTCCCATTTATCAGAAATATTATAAAGGAAGCGATAGTATAAATTAATATTATAAAAACTTTAAGACAATTTACTTTTACTAAAGAAAGTCCTGTAATTAAGGTTAAAGCTACTATAATTATAAAGCCAACACCAGCCTGAATAAAGCCTCCATACAAGCCAACTCCAAAAAAAGCGAACATGGCTATAATAAGTCTTAAGGGACTAAGATTCTCGCTATCAATCTCTTTAATGAATTTTCTTTCAGGTCTGGCCAAAATAATAATAAGTACAATTACCATGACCACAGCCAGTATTTTTTCAAATAGCTCTCCGGAAATCGATACAGCAGCCCTGGCACCGATAATTGAACCGATCATAGCAGGAATACCCAGCATAATACTTAATTTGGGATAGAAAAACCCCTTATGCCGAAAATTGATTACTCCTACAGTATTTTGGACAATTAAAGCAATTCTGTTTGTTCCATTAGCAGTAGCTGCGGGCAAACCTAAGAAAATCAACATAGGCATGGTTAATAGAGAGCCACCTCCTCCAATGGTATTAAGAAAACCAGCTGCAATTCCGGTTATAAGTATTAATCCAATTTGAAAAAAACTCATTTACCACTCCTTTTGACTACTCTGATTATGGGTATAGGTAATATGCTTTATATTATATTAACAAGCAACATCGTGTTAATTATATCATAACTGCCTAACAAACATAGGTATATACTCTCGATTGTTTTTTGAATTTTGCGAATTTTAAAGATTAAATGACATATTTTGAAACATACACAAAAAATTACTGTAATAAGCAAAATCGAGTGTAGCAACAAAAGCCACACTCGATTTTGCTCCATCTAAAAATCAGATTAATTATAAATTTTTAGATAATAATTTAAAAAGAATATTAAAGGTTTATAACCATATAAATTTAATGGCAAAAAGTATACCAAGAATATATATCAAAGGATGAACTTCTTTCCCTTTTCCGCTTAACAATTTAATTAATGGGTAGGTAATAAAACCAAGAGCTATCCCATTGGCAATTGAATAAGTCAAGGGAATGGCAATCAAACAGACAAAAGCGGGAAGAGCTTCTGAAAAATCATCCCATTTAATACTTAAGATATTATGCATCATCATTGTACCTACAACAATCAGGGCAGGTGCAGTTGCTGCCCCGGGTACAATTCCTACTAAAGGTCTAAGGAATAATGATAAGAAAAAGAGAATTGCAACAACAATACCGGTTAACCCGGTTCTTCCACCTTCAGAAACACCCGAGGCAGATTCAATATAAGTTGTTACTGTACTGGTACCAAATATGGCACCACCTGTGGTTCCGATGGCATCAGCTAACAAAGCCTTGCTTGCTTTAGGCAAGTTGCCGTCTTTATCCAGATACCCAGCCTGGGTGCTGACCCCTACCAGGGTCCCGGCCGTATCAAATAAATCTACAAATAAGAAAGAGAAAATAACCGCAATTAAGGCTAAATCCAATGCACCGCCAATATCCATTTTAAATAATACTTCACTCCAATCACTGAATTGTGGTACTGCAAATATTCCCTGGAAAGGAGGGGTGACATTTAAACCAGGCAGATATCCAATAATGGTGGCACCCAGAATTCCCCATAGAATGGAACCTTTTACTTTCATAGTATGAAGCACTCCCATTATTACAAGTCCGGCTATGGCCACTATGCCATTTCCACTTATAACTTCTCCTAGAGCAACAAGTGTTGCATCATCTTTAATGACTAATCCGGCATTCTGTAAACCGATAAAGGCAATAAACAAACCAATACCCGCACTTATTGAAGCTTTCAATCCCATTGGAATGCAATTAATAATCATTTCCCTAATTGGGGTTACGCTTAGAACAATGAAAAGAATACCTTCCAGGAAAATAATCCCCAGGGCAATCTGCCAGCTAACACCCATACCCAAAACTACTGAATAAGCGAAGAAGGCATTCAAACCCATGCCGGATGCCAGGGCGAAAGGATAATTAGTCAATAAGGCCATGCAAACGGTTCCCAAAATAATACCCATAATTGTAGCAATAAAAACACCATTCCATGGCATACCGGCATCACTTAAAATGCTGGGATTGACAAAAATAATATAAGCCATGGTCATAAAAGTAGTAAAACCGGCGATTACTTCAGTCTTTACGTCAGTTTTATTCTCAGAAAGCTGAAATTTCTTTTCTAAAAAATCTTGCATTTCTCTTTGCTCCTTTTCTTATATTATTAATTAAAATTTATATTATAACGATATTTATTTTAATATTTTAAGGTAAATTAATCAATCTTTTCTGCAAATATTATTCATCTATCTCCCAAAAACCGAACAATCTCTTTACCTGGATTTACAGATATAAATTATTTGCCATTAGTCAAGAGGATTAGTTATAATAAGTAAATGATTTATATTTGTTAAAATAAATACCGAAACAAAATCTACTATCTCTAATTACTAATTAAATTAAAGGTTTAAGGTTTATTAAATATTACAATGGTTTTTTCTCTTTTCAAAAAAATTTTCGGAAAAAATGAAAAAAATACTCAATCTAATGAACAGGTTTGGATTTACACTCAATGTGATAAATGTGGAGAAAAATTTAGAACAGTAATCCAAAAAAGTCATGATTTAATGCCTACTTATCAAGATGACGGGCCTGCTTATATTTTAAAAAAAGAATTAATTGGTAAATCCTGCCCTAATAAAATTAACCTAACTATCCAATTTGATAAAAACTATAACCGTTTATCAGAAGAAATTACAGGTGGTCATTTTATCTCCAGAGAAAATTATGACATGGATTAATTGTTTATACTTCTACGACGGTTCCCACATTACAGAAAAAGAAACGTTTTCCAAACTCATTGAGCAAACGTGCAGACATCTCTAATCCGGTACAATGAGAAACGCCAATTCTCTCAATATCAAACTGTTTTAAAGCATCGATTGTTCTTTCTCTAGTCTGCTCATCTGCAGGTCCCAGATGTGTGCCTCCAATAATAGTATGAATGTGTTCTTCAGCAGTAATTTTAATTGCATAATTAATAATATTTATTATGCCAGAATGAGAACAACCTAGAATAATAAATAAACCTTTTTCTGTCTTTATAATTAAAGTTTGGTCATCTAATATCTTGTCCTGGATATAACCCTCTTTCTCTTTAACCATTAACTTTTTATCACCTTTTTCAAATAATGTCTGGCGAGGTATCTCTCCGCATATTATTAGGTTCTGTGCAATCTCTACAGGCTCAGTATTAAATACGAAATTAGCTCCCTTGCTTTCTAATATTTCACGCCGGAAAGGAATGCCAATATTCCTTTTGCCAGCGCCCTTAAAACTAAAGCTATCCTTAAAAATATCAGGATGTGCATAAATCCTGGTATTGCCAGTTTGTTGTAAAACATCAAATAAGCCTCCAGTATGGTCCCAATGATGGTGACTGATAATAATGCCCTTTATAAGGGATAGGTCTTTTTTAAAATATAATGCATTATTGATAATTCCCTTCCCCTGTCCTGTATCAAAAAGAAAATTTCCCTGAGCAGTTTCCAGGTATACAGCCCATCCATGTTCAGCAATTGCACCGGCCTGTCCATTAACATAATTTTCGCAAAGAACAGTTGCCTTGATTTTCATTATTTACCTCCTTGTTTGTATATACTTATTTTAGCTTAAAATTGTTCCACTGTTAAGCATCAGGTCAATATAAACTACAATAATGTAGTTATTTTCTTGAAAAATTAACAATAAGTCATTAGACTAAATAGAGCAAATCAATACTTAATATAAGGTGAAAATATAAAAATATCAGACTTAACCCATTTTATGGAATCAAAAATGCCGGTTTATCCTGGAGATGAATCACCAATTTTCCAAACAAGTAACACTTTTGAAGAAGACGGCTTTAGAGAAACAAAAATTGATTTCTATTCTCACACCGGAACTCATATTGATGCCCCTGCCCATATGCTAGAAAATGGCCAGTTTTTAGATGACTTAAAGATGTCACACTTTTTTGGCAAAGCTACCATAATAAATATTGATAATAAGAAAAATTATATTATTACTGTTAACGAATTAAAAAATTATCAAGAAAAAATAAATAATGTACACTTTCTTATTTTTAACACTGGTTGGAGTAAATTTTGGGGCAAAAAAGAATATTTTAATAACTACCCCTACCTGAGCGATGAAGCTGCTGAATGGCTGTCCGAATTTAATCTAAAAGGCATTGGCATTGATGCGATATCAATAGACAAATCAGATACAAACAATTTTTATGTACATAAAATGTTATTAGCCAAGAATATAATTATAATTGAAAATTTAACTAATTTGAAATCTATAAAAAATGATTATTTCATGATTAGTGTTTTACCATTGAAATACAAACATGCTGATGGTTCCCCGGTAAGAGCGATTACTATAGAAAATATATAAGAATTTTGTAAAAACTGCATAAAAATTATCCATAAAATTATTTTGCTTGTTTTATAATGCTTTGCTTGATATAATTTATCTTTGGTGAAAAGATTTTTTTCATCCCAATATATATGACACTACATATATAACACAGCAAAAGAATTTCTAAATAACCGGAGGTACTTATTGACTTTTTCAATATTTAATAAAATTACCAAAAATATTAATAAAGTAATAGTGGGTAAAAGCAGGGCTATTGAATTGATTCTGACTGCCTTATTAGCTGAGGGTCACTTACTTTTAGAAGATGTACCGGGTGTAGGAAAAACCCTCATGGCAAGAGCCCTGGCAAAAAGTATTGGAGGCAGCTTTCATCGAATCCAATTTACTCCAGACCTCCTACCATCTGACATAACAGGGTTTAATGTTTACAATCAGAAGGAGGGAAAATTTATTTTTCAACCCGGTCCGGTGATGTCTAATGTACTTCTTGCTGATGAAATAAACAGAACTATACCCAGAACACAATCCAGCCTTTTAGAAAGTATGCAGGAAAAACAGGTCACTGTTGATGGTGTAACAATGGATTTACCATTTCCTTTTTTCGTGATGGCAACTCAAAATCCTATTGAGCTGGAAGGGACATTCCCTTTACCCGAAGCCCAATTAGATAGGTTTCTAATGAAAATTAAACTGGGTTATCCAACACATAAAGAAGAAATTACTATTTTGGAACGTTTTCAGAAAGAAGACCCTCTGGAAAATATCATTTCGGTTACCAGGCCAGAAGAAATACTAAGTTTACAGAAAGAAAGGCAAAAAATATATTTATCCCAGCAAATTAATCATTATATAGTGTCTTTAACTAACGCTACCAGAAACAATACTAAAATTCTCTATGGTGCCAGTCCAAGAGCTTCTCTACATCTAATGAAAGCTGCTCAGGGATTAGCTGCTTTAAAAAACCGAGATTTTGTTCTGCCTGATGATATTAGACTGCTATTTATTCCTATTTTAGCCCATCGAGTAGTAATTGAAACAAAGGAAAAATTAAAAGGACTTACTCCGGAAAAAATATTGACAGAAGTTCTCGATAAAATAGAAGTGCCTACAGTGGGTTTTGATAATGAAAAAAGCAACAAGTAATTACCCCTTATCTTCAGTTTTTACTGATGGTTTATTTCGTTTCTTCGCTTTAATTTTGCTTTTTATTGCTTTGCTTAATGAACAAAAAAATCTTATTTTGATCTCAATCTTGATACTTGCCATGTTTTATGGCACAGAAATATGGAGTTATTATAGTGGTAGAAAAATTCGCTACTCTTTTGATGGTAAACAAAAAAAGGGGTTTCCAGGAGAACAGGTTTTTTTACAGTCAACCATCGAAAATAACAAATTATTGCCGGTTTGGTTAAAATTAAAAATCCCTATAGACAAAAAGCTCAATGGTTATTCAAATTCTAATTCTGGATATATCTGTGAAAATTTCAGTCTATTATGGTATGATCATAATTCCTGGCAATGGAAATTAACTTCAAAAGATAGGGGTTGTTTTCAAATAGGACCACCATTCCTGGAAACAGGTGATTTACTAGGTTTTTTTAAACGAAAAAAATACCTCTCCCAGTCCGTAGAGATGATTGTATATCCCAAACCAATATCTTTAAATATCATCTCTTCTCCTGTAAAAGAATTGTTTGGTTCACCAGGTCTGAAAAGCCCGGTGAAAGACCCTGTATATCCGGTTGCGACTCAGGATTATTATAATGGGGACCCTGCTAAATATATCCACTGGAAAGCCAGTGCTAAACAAAATAAGTTGCAATCAAAAATATTTGAACCTTCTTCCCAGCAAAAAACTCTTTTTATTATTGATGTAAGCACATACCGGAAAATAAATCATAGGACTTTTTTTGAAAAAACGCTGGAGGTAGTTGCAGCTATGTCCATGGAATTTGACAGAAGAGGAATTCCTTATGGAATAATTTCTAATGGGCAAGTTTATGGCAAAAACATATCTACCTACCTTTCTATCGCAACAGGTTCTGAACAGCTTTCAAGGGCGATGGAATTGCTGGCCAGAATTGATATGAAGAAAGATTGCTCAATAGAAAAAATATTATTCCAGGACCATAACATTCCATCTGGAACAGGATGTATCTATTGTACTTATAGAGTTTACAAAAAAAATATTCAAATTGCTCAATTTTTAATAAAAAAGAGTACTCCTGTTTATTTTATGACTGCCACTACTTCCCGTTATTTAAATTCTCAATCAATAAAATACTTTTTATTAGACGAAGTTCATTGTGGATATATTGATTCTGGAAAAAACATATAAATACATTTAAATAAAATAATTCAGGCAAACTTAATGATTGAAACTACTATAAAAATAAAAAAAATATTATTATTTATTTCTGCTGGAATGATGGAAATAACCTGGTTATATGCTTTAAACCCTCTCCTATTCCTTATGCTAAGCATACCTGGTTTTCCAATATGGTCTGTACTTCTCGCTTTTTTTGTACCAATATTAATAATATTTATGTTAAAAGGAACTGGGAAAAGAGTTATCGAACTCTTTTTACTGCATTTATTTTTCTTCACCTTCATTCTTTTATATACAATCTATTTTTATGGTAACTGGCAGGTACAATTTTCATTTTTTAACCCAATTTGGTTAAAAATGATTATGAATAATCAATATGGCCAGATTGAAGGGTATTCATATCTTCTAATTATTTTTTGGGTTTCTATTTACTGGATAAGCGGTTTCTTAATATCAAAAAGGCCAAATAACCATGCTACAATTGCCAGTCGCTTTGATTTAGGGATTACAGTACTCGTCTTTGTATTTATAATCTTATGGGTAACAGATCTTTCCTTAGTTCGGCCTGAATTTCTTATAATTTATTATTTCTTGTTCAGCATGCTGGCTATTGCTATTGCCAAAAACCTGGAAGGCTCTGAAAAAAACAATCAAAACCAATTTACAGGCTCAAGTATGGCGGTTACCTTTATTTTGCTCATACTAATATTTGGAAGCTGGATTTTTTTATTCTTTTTACCACAATTATCATCTGTTGCCCAAACAGGTTATAAAGTATTAAAAATAGTATCTAAACCTCTTGGCAATCTTCTTTTAAAAATAATATCTTTTCTTTTTGGTTATGGTAATATGGCAACTGAGGTAATGCCCCCAACATCCAGTGAGTCAGGTATTCCCATCCTTGAAAACCCTGAACCTTCTTGGTGGATTCAATTATTAGGAAAAATTATGGGCTGGGGAGCGATTATTCTCTTGGGTATACTGGTAATAATTGCAATTGGATGGTTATTGTGGTCATTGGGAAAGTGGTTTGCTCTCAAGACTGAACATGATACAAAAAGGAAAGGATTTTTACACCATATTCTTCTTGGTTTAAGATATATACTTCTCCTTGGGGAAAAATTTCTGAATAAAACGGTTTTAATTTTAAACAAATTAAGAAAAAAGCAAGAAGATGTATCATTATATTTTCAAAAACTCTGTCGCTGGGGTCTTGCCAGCGGTATCCCCCGAAAAAAATCATATACTCCACTGGAATACGGTCAGAGGTTGTCCAATTTCTTCCCGGATAGTCAGAATGATATAGAATTAATTATTGAAGCATTTAATCAAGAAATATATGGAAATAAAAAAATTCAATCAAAACAACTTAAAAAAATCAATAAAGCCTGGAATAACCTGGTCAGTCCAATAAAGTGGCCCTTACGTCTTAAAGTTAAAATATTATATTCCAGAAAATATAAAGCTAAAGAAGCAAGCTCTTATATATCATAAATGTTCAATTAATATGAGAATTAAACAATAGTTTTGATTAAGAACAAAATCATAAGATCTATTACTTTATTCCCATAAGCAGTTATTGCGTTAAAGATATATTAAAATATTTAGAAAAACTTTTATTAAACTACATTATTGCTCAATTTACCAATATTTTCTATCTCAATCTCAATAACATCACCGGACTTTAAAAAGATAGGTGGTTTACGGGCAAAACCAACACCTTCCGGGGTACCGGTCATAATTACCGTTCCAGGATGAAGGGTAAAATTCTTGGAACAATAACTGACTAATTCTCTGGTATTAAAAATCAGGTCTGAGGTATTGGAATCCTGCATATCTTTGCCATTTAAACGGGAAATAATTCGACAATTATCAGGATCAGGAAGTTCTGTCTCTATCCAGGGGCCCATGGGGCAAAAGGTATCAAAGGATTTTCCTCTAGCCCATTGCTGGTCAAGACGAAGCTGGCAATCTCTTGCTGAAACATCATTACCACAGGTATAACCTAAAACATATTCTGGAACATCTTCTATTTCGATATTTTTTGCCTTTTTCCCTATAACAATCACTAACTCTGCTTCGTAATCCACTTCATTAGGAGCCATCTCCGGTATAACAATACTGTCTTCGGGTCCAACTACACTGGAACTAGTTTTTAAAAAGATAAGTGGCCTCTTTGGATAATCTATACCACTCTCGTCGGCATGCTTTTTATAATTAAGACCAATAGCTATTACATCAAGCGGGATAACAGGAGCAAGGAATTTTACATCATGTTTTCTCACTCTATGTGAACTTATTTTGAATTCACCAAACAAATCCCCTTCAATTGGGCTAATCTCATCGTTATCTCTTAATACACCATAAAACACTTGATCGTTTTTTTGATACCTTACGATTTTCATTATTCCTCCTTTTATATTTAAGACTTTAAACTCTTTTTTTGATTTAAGAAAAATATATTTAATAGGTTTCTTCAATTGTTCTTATCAAATTGTAAAGCATATGGTTAATCGGGGTAGGAATATTCAGACTCTCCCCTATCTGGCATAGTTTTCCTGAAAACATTTCAACTTCAGTTTTTCTTTTTGCCTCTACATCCTGCAACATAGAAGTTTTGCCTTTAGGGTCTAACTGCTTTAACATTTCCATAGCCCTGTCTATATCTTCCTCTGAAAGGTTGACATTAATTGCTTGAGATATTGAAACAGTCTCGCGCATGGCTTCTTTGGCTAATTCCTGTGCATATTCTATTTCTTGCAGTACCCGATAGGTTGCTTTCAGAATAGCAGTTGTCTGGTTAAAGCCAATATTGGTCATATACTTCCACCACATCTTTTTTAAAATATTGTCAGAAATTTCATAATTGATTTTTGCCTTATCGAAAATATCTTTAACCTTATTAATTTTTTCGGTAACCCTGCCGTTTTTTTCTCCAAAAACTATAATACCTTTACTATAATAATTTACAATATTATTGGTTTTAATAGCATCAATTTTATAAATAAAAGCCGGGATAATATTATTATTACACTTAAAATAATCCGCAATAATATCTTCACTATCAATACCGTTTAACAGAGAAGCTATTATTGTTTTTCTCCCAATTAACCCTTCTAACTGTGGAAGGGCATTTTTTAGATGATGATATTTAACTGCTATGAGCACCAAATCTGCGGGCTGCTCCTTCTTACACTCCTTATTAGTGACATAATTAAATTTATAGTTTTTATTATTTACAATAAAGCCATTTCTGCTATATCCAACTTTTCGTTTAGCATCACAAATCACTTTGACCGGATAATTAGCATCATAAAATTGTGCAGCAATAGATGCGCCCACTGCACCCAATCCTAATAAAAAGATATTTTTCAATATACTATACAACTCCTTTGTTGCACATGATTGTACCGATAAAGGCAATATTAAAATCCTTATGTTTCTTCTAAATATGGATAAGTGTGCAACATTTGTCTTATTCTTCTGGCTTTACATTTTTTAAAAATGACATTATTCTAATAATAATATACATTTGAAAAATGTCCAGTTATTTTCTATTAAATTTCATCAATCTTTATTGATTATTATTGATATTCTTAATATTTTTCTGGAGAATATAATGAATCAAAAAATATCTGCTGATATGCTCTATAATTATATCCAATGCCCTCATCGCTTATACCTGGATTTGTTTGAAGATCCCGATAAAAGGGATCCAGAGACTGCGTTTATGAAGTTGCTCTGGGAAAGAGGGGTTGATTTTGAAAAGCAGGTTATAGCTGAAATGAAGCAATCTTTTCTGGATTTAAGCGGCTTTTCTAGTATAGAAAAAGAAAGCAGAACTCGGAAAGCACTGGATAAAGGTATTAATCTAATCTATAGTGGACGTATCAGCACTGATAACCTGGTCGGTGAACCAGATTTACTGCTAAAAAAAGATGGTGATTATCTCGCAGGAGACATAAAAAGTGGTTCTGGCTTAGAAGGAGAAAATGAAACATCAGAAGGAAAACCAAAATTGCATTACGCTGCTCAACTAGGACTGTATACCGATATCCTGCAACATCTAAATTATTCTCAGGTTAAAAAACCTTTTATTCATGATGTTCATGGCAGAGATATTATCTACGACCTGGAACAACCCATAGGAAAGAGGAATAGGGAATCCTGGTGGAATACTTATCAGCAGACCTTGTCAGGGGTCCAAGAAATTATTGAACAAAAATTAATTACTACACCAGCGCATTGTAGTGCATGTAAGCTTTGTCACTGGAGAATCTTTTGTTTGAGACAACTTATTTTAATAAAAGATTTAACCTTAATTCCGGAACTTGGACGGAAGAAAAGAGATATCCTACAAAAGCAAATAAGAAAATTTACCGAATTTGCTAAAAAACCTTTCCTGGAATTCATAAATGGAGAAAAAACAATTTTCCCTGGAATCGGAATTGATACACTACGCAAATACCATGCACGGGCGAGACTTTTAGCTAAAATAGACAAATTCGCTTATGCCAAAAATAAAATAGATTTTCCTCAAACTGATATTGAGCTGTTTTTTGACGTGGAAACAGACCCCATGCGTGATTTTTGTTATCTGCATGGTTTTGTTGAGAGGCATAATCAGGATCCCTCTACTGAAAAATATGTGGCTTTCTTTACAGATAACAACAGCAAAAAGGCAGAAGAAAGGGCTTTTATTGATGCATGGCAATATATTAAGCAGTATTTTCCGTGTGCTGTTTATTACTATTCTTCTTATGAAAAGACTGTCTGGAAAAAATTGCAGCAAAAATATCCGGAGATAATATCAAAGACCGAGATAGAATCCTTTTTTGATTCACCATTTGTTATTGACCTTTATGGTAAAGTCGTGAAAAAATATACTGAGTGGCCAACCTTTAGCTATTCCATAAAAGACCTTGCTAAATACCTGGGTTTTCGATGGAGAGACGAAAGCCCTTCAGGTGCTGAATCTATTGAATGGTATCACCGATGGCTGGAGAAAGGAAAAATCGAGCTCAAAGAACGTATCCTGCAATATAATGAAGATGACTGCATTGCTATGCGAGTGTTGTTAGAAGGCATTAAAAGGCTCCCTGTTAAAAAAATCAATTAAAAAGTTTCGTCTTTAAATTCATAACATTGTAATAATTATTTCTTGTTTACCCTTTTTTAAAAATGCCAAAATATTATATTCTTATAAAATGAAAGAAAACCTGAATATTCTTCGTATTATTAATCAGTATTACTGAGAAAAGCAAGAAAAGAGAAGGGATTTATTTATTGTATTTTAGCCAAAAGGATATTTTTTAAGTTTTAAGTATTTATAATGATGATATATAATATGAAACGAACACTATTTTGATATACTGTTTGATAAGTTGAAAGGATTGCTTTCGGACAGGGGAAAACAAAGTATCATGATAACAATTTCTGAATGTGAACAGAAAACAGATGCTCAGCTAGTTTTGCTTAGCTTAAAAAACCAGGAATATTATTATTGTCTCATGAAAAGGTATGAGAGTTCTTTAATGAATTATATACGTAAGATATCTGGTTTTGGTCAACCTGATGTGGAAGATATCTTACAGGAAGTGTTTATCCTGGCCTATCAAAATTTAAATGATTATAATGATGATTTCAAATTTACCAGCTGGCTCTATCGTATTGCTCATAACCACACAATCAGTGTCTTTCGCAAAAAAAGCAAATCTAACCAGGATGTTTCCTGGGATGAAAAGGATCTGGAACAGCTTATACAATCTGATTTTGATATTGAGCATAATTTATTACAAAAAAACGATTATCATCATTTGCTACAAAGTATCGATGCATTACCCTTAAAATATAAAGAAGTACTGTTATTAAAATTTATTGAAGGAAAAGACTACCAACAAATCAGTGACATCCTTAGAAAGCCGATAGGAACTATAGGAACCCTAATTAATCGCGCTAAGAAAAAATTGCTGCACGAAAATAAAAAAAACCAAGGTGGGCAAAAAAATGAATGATTTTAGTAAACAAACATTAGAAAAAATAAAAAAAGAAAAAGTACATCCTAAACCACGCTGGTATTTTTTAACACGAAATTATTTCTTCTGGTTGATGTTTGCCCTCACCACTCTCCTGGGTGGAATAGCCTTTGGAATGATTCTGTTTATCACAACTAATCTTGATTGGGATATATATCAGTACCTGGGGTTTAGTTTGCCCAAAGCGATAATAGTGAGCCTTCCTTATCTCTGGATAGCTCTTTTAATATTTTTTCTGTTTGTCACTTATTATAATTTTAGAAATACCAGAAGAGGTTATCGCTATCGTTTTATCTTTATCTTTTTAATCAGTTTACTTATCAGTGTTCTTATTGGGTGCGGATTCTATTATTATGGATGGTCAGAAACCGTAGAAACTCAACTAAGAAAACGCCTTCCGGGATATCAGAGAATGGTGTATACCAGTGAAAACCAATGGATGCAGCCGGAAAACGGACTGCTGAGCGGAACAATTATTGAAATAAATGCTGAAGAAACATCTCTTAGGTTGAAAGACTATCATAATAAAGAATGGATAGTCAATATCAGACAGGCTATGATTCGTAGCAATGTGACTCTAACAGAAAATATGGAATTAAGAATCATTGGACAAAAAGAAACAGAAGATGTCTTTATAGCTAATGAAATAAGAATAAGGATGCGGGGACACCAGCAGCAACAGGGAAGAGGTAGAAGATAGTAACAATCTGTTATTTATTCCTTTTTAAAGCCCAAAATAGATATAATAATTCTGCCACTATTACCAGAAATATGAGCTCTTTTTTGTATATTTTTTGTTGATATACTCCCCCTGCCCCAATTTCAGGAAATGGTATAGGATCAATCGGAATTCCATTTCTCAATGCTAACTCTCTAATGTTCAATAGATGTATAACAGGTACTCCCAAATTTTGATATTCAAAGATTAACCCTCTTTCAGAATGTTCGGGTATTTCCGGGCCATTGGTAACTAATCCATTAGGATAATTTAAAGAAGCATCAGTTTTACCATAATTTGGAGTTGCACCTCCTATATTGATAAAGGCTTTAATATCTTGCTCAGCGGCTTCTTGATTATAAAGTTTCATCCTATGTTTAATATTTTCGGTCATATTATTAATATTTATAAAATATACCCCCGAATCTCTGATTATCTTCTCAATAATTTCTCGAGAATCGGGGTAATACATTCCTTGGGCTTGGTCAAGAATACCCCCCATCGATATTGCCAATAAGCGATAAGGGAAAATACCTCTTTCATTCAAAATGTCTAACATTGAAACAAAAGTAAACTCAGGGATATTTGCCCCATACTGTGATGACCCGACAGAATAAATAATCAGGGGTTCTATCTCCATTGTTTTGGCAGCTGAAAGAACTGCTATAATTAACCCCGGGAAGGAACCGCTCGCACCAATAGCAATTACATCACCTTTTGTTAAATTAATTTCTTTAAAATATTTAATCATAAGGGCAGCAAAAGCCGGATTACTGCTAGTTCTTTTTGAATCAAGATTGCCTAAAGTGGTGGTAATTTTTGTAAAATCTGCTCCTATTACACCAGTTTGGTTAGGGTCTATTTTTTGATCTACCAAGATATTTCTTTTTAACTGTTCTTCCTTAATTGTTTGTAAAGATATTTTCATAAGCTCAGCTGCTTTTGCCTGCTCATCAAAATAAGGGTTTGTTTGCACAGATTTAGTGTGCTCCACCAGTAATAGCCCTGCAATCAAAATGGCCACCGCTAAACTAATTTGTAATAGTGATAATTTTCCTTTTACCCAATTTTTCATCAATAAACACCCTGTTAGTCTTAGAATATTTGAAAATCATTTATTGTATCTTCTAAAATAATAACATTTTTTGTTAAAAACTCTACTGTTTCCACTTTAATAATAAAATGATATTAATATTGATAAGATTTTTCTTATGTCTTTAGAAAATTATTTTATTAAACTTGCTTAGTATCTTATGTTATTAAATTATATTTTGAATTTACAAATAAAGTGATAAAATTATTTAAAAAAGGAATACGATGTTTATTATTTTAATTTTCACTCTAATACTTTTGATATATGGAATTTTCGAGCAAAATAGCCACCTTAGAAAAGCAAACAATATCCCTATCCGTATTCATGTCAATGGAACCAGGGGGAAATCCACCACCACTCGTTTAATTGCTTCTGGACTGCGGGAAGCTGGTTTTAAAGTACTGGCCAAAACTACTGGCACCTTGCCCCGGGTAATCTTTGAAGACGGCACAGAAGTCACTATTAAACGAAGGGGAAACGCTAATATTATCGAACAACTGCAGTTTTTCAAAGAAGCTACAAAAAGAAAAGTTGATGCAATTGTATTGGAGTGTATGGCAATTAATCCCGAATTACAATGGGTTTCAGAGCATAAGATGGTAAAATCAACTATTGGAGTAATTACTAATGTAAGAGAAGACCATTTAGAAGAAATTGGGTTTGGACTTGAAAATATGGCTAACGCACTAAGTTTTACCATTCCACAAGAAGGAATACTGGTAACTTCCGAAAAAAAATATTTACCTCTATTTAAAAAACGAGCAGATAAATTAAAAACCAAAACTATTTTTGCTCATCCCGGCAATATATCCAACAAATTACTTGAAAAATTTAGATATATGAATTTTAAAGATAATATTTCTATGGCTCTCCAGGTAAACAAACTTCTTGGCATAGAAAATGATATAGCTTTACAGGGTATATTGAAAGCAGCCCCTGATCCAGGAGCTCTAAAGATTTATGAATTGTCACAAAAAGGGAAAACTATCATTTTTATTAATGCCTTCGCAGCAAATGACCTTCATTCAACTTTGTTAATATGGAAAAAAGTAAAAAAAGATTTCAATTTAAATAATCTAATGTTATTAGCAATAATAAATAATAGAGAGGACCGGGTTATGCGTAATATTCAGTTTTCTCACCTATTAGTCAATGAATTAAGATTTCACAAAATTTTAATAGTTGGTTCACTAAGTAAATTAGTAGAAAGAGCTCTATTAAAACAAAAAATATCTTCAGACAACATACTAAACCTATCAAAAATAACAGATATAGATAAAATTTTAAACCTCATTTTACAATTTACCAAAAAAGATAAAATCTTATGTATTGGGGTTGGAAATACTAAAGGTATGGGGCAAAAATTTATAGAATATTTTAGTACCTTTGGAGAAGAAAAATGATTCATCAAGCAATCGGGATAGGAATAATAATTAGCTTTGTGTTTTACGAAATAGTGGGCTTTTCTCCCGGGGGGATTGTGGTACCGGGATATATTGCTTTATTTTTTGATCAGCCAGCTAGAATATTAGTTACGTTGCTTGTTTCCCTGCTTACCTATTTGGTAGTGAATTGGCTTTCAAATTTTATTATTTTATATGGCCGACGTCGTTTTATGACAATGATTTTAATTGGTTTCCTGCTTAAATGGTTTCTCGAGGATATTATTATTAAGATGCCTATCCCCGGCCTTGAACTCCAAAGCATAGGATATATAATACCAGGTTTAATAGCCAATGAAATGAGAAGGCAGGGCATTCTTCCTACGATTTATTCATTAGCAATAGTGTCAACTCTTGTTCGTTTGATATTATTACTTTTTCTTTGATGAATCTAGAGAAATATCTTCTCCAAATATACCCAAATTAAAAAAAACAAAAATAAATTAAATTTTACATAATATTTGAAAGGCTCTATATTATAAAATATTTTTTATTATTTCTTTTAAGATAGTCTTATGTTAGAATAAGGTACGGCTAAATTTGTAACTAAAATATCTACTATACACTATTATCATGAGGAGGAATATTTTGAAAACATTAAAAAATATCTTATACTTTTCTCTAGTGCTGGTATTATTGATTACCCTCACCGGTTTTCAATCTTTTGCTTTAGAAGAAAAGCCTGATGTTTTGATTACTTCTATTGGACAAAGTGCTGATGCAAGAATGGTAAGTGTTTTGCTTACCAGGCATGATATTGAAACAGCATATGAGCAACTCGCATCCACTGAAATCATTAAAGACTATAAAATTGTTATAGCTGTAGTCGGTGGAAGTTCCAAAGGATTGGGAGCTGCAGGAATTGATCAAAGAGATGAAATAGCCAGGACAAAAGAATTGCTTCAGGAAATTGAAGAACAGGAAGTTATACTGCTGGTGATGCACACCGGCGGGGAAGCAAGAAGAGGGGCATTATCAGATGCCTTCCTGGATGAAATTGTTCCTTATGCTAATCATCTGATTGTGGTTGAATCAGGCAACATGGATGGCTACTTCACTGATATCAGTAAAGAAAAAGATATTTCAATTGAAATTGTTGCTAAAATTGTTGATACCGGTGAATTGGTTAAATCTTTTATTGCAGAAAATTTAGAACAGTAACTAATTAATACTTTCTGGGAATTTAGTAAAAACAAAAGCCTGTGAATATATCAAAAATCACAGGCTTTTTCCTTATTTTAAGGCTAGTAAATAATCTCCATAATTATTTTCTATTAATTCAAAATAATCAGGGTCACCATGGTATTGAACTTCTTTTTCCGGGAAAATGAAGTTCATATTATTAACCAATGCTCTAATTGCAGTAATATGTCTGCCAACCCTATCCTCTATAGGATGTCCATCTTCATCATAAGGAACATAAAGTCTGCCAAGCTCTGCCGCCTTAACATACATTTTGTCTTTTCCGGTTAAGACCAGCTCTTCATCAGTTCTGCCTCTTAATCTACCTTGACTGGCATTAGCAGTTTCCATCAATATCGCCAAAGTATTACTATAATCTCCCCACTCTCTGTGAGTCAAACCCCTAAAAGATGGTGGTGATATTTCTAAATTGTATTCAAGATCTTCTATTTGCAGGTCAAGGATGGCCATACTGGCCATGTCAGCAGCATCCTCATGGGCTACAATAGCATTAATAACCGGATATTCGGGAGAAGCTTCGTGCAAATCAATGGACAAATCACATTCTTCCTGTCTGATTAATTCCATAATACCAAAGCAAATTTGCTCGGTATAATTACCATTTGGATCTCCAGGGTATCCGCGATTTAAGTTTCTTGTCTCAGAGCCAGAAAGAGATTGTCCGAATTGATTAATATAAATATCCGGATCAGGCCATTGGTGAATGGGGTTAGTAGCTCGTGATCCATACCTGAATTTTCTTTCTCCATCAGGAGTTTCAAAATGAATATGCCTGGGCGAACCTTCCTGGGGATCATTATGGGAAAAACCACTAAGATTTGCTTGGGGAACAACAATCATTCTGCCCTGGGTTACCACAACATTTTCAATTAGCATTACTGCTGTCAGCATAGCTGAGGGCTCATTAGGATGTGTCCCGCCTAAAACGAAAACAGTACCCCCCGGATTATCACTTTCTAAAAAATAGACTGTTGTATCGGCATATTCGCCTTCTAATTTTGGAAAATAATCACTCAAAAGGCCTGTTCGTGTTACACCTGGTCCAGGAATAATGATATCATCTTTCCATTGGCCAACAAATTCCATGCCTGATAGAAATGAAATTAGAGCAGCAAAAACTAGTAATCCTATGGCAATTTTATGATTTTTCTTCATTTAGGACTCCTTCTTATATCATCAAAAATCTATTTGCTATTTGCAAAAAAATTCGATTATTTAATCATTAATAATCTCAAAATAAATGGGATAATAACCAGGGAACCTGTTAATTGATTCCAAATATTTTCTTCCTTAAACATATCCCAAATAACCAATACGAGAAAAAATAATATTATTATCTGGTAAATAATAGCAATCATTTTATTTCCTTTCTTTTTTCTGCTACAGCAATATATCAGCAAGTGTATTTGCGAACATAATAATAACAATACACCATACAGCAGTAATTATTGCCGGAATTATACAATATTTCAGCACTTTGAAATAATTCTTTTCACCTACTACCTGTGCAGCAAATATTCCGGCTAAAGCAGTCGGCGGCATCAGGTCACCCAATGCTGCCAGCTGTGATAAAGCTGATACTGTTATCACCGGATTACTCTCCAATAAAGCCAGGGCAAAAGGCACTCCTAATACAGATGCTGAACCATAGGCAGAAACTGCGCCAAAAAGCGGCATACTGATAGCTATCCCTGAATAGAGCAAATATCTCGGTAAACTCAGGCAATTTATTACAATATATCCTCTCAATCCTGTAAGAGTCATAATCTGGATAAACATACCCACACCTACCAAAATACCTAATACCGGTAAAGCATCGTGTACAGCTTCCTGGGATATTTTTAAGAAATTAAATTTTCTACCGGAAAATATTCCAACAACAGCAGCTATTAAGAAATAAATCGGCATTCCTAAAGTCGGGAAAAACTGTGGAAAAAATGTTTCTCTAAGCATAAGGGCAAACAAAACTATAATAGGCAAAAACAACCATATACCATATTCCTTTAAATAAGAATTTGGTAATTTTTCTTTCATTTTTTCATAATTAAATGTTTTTAAATATTTTCTGCCTATAAAGAGACTGGTAAAAATTATTAATGGTACAGTAATAATTAATAGTGGCATTGTAAAACCAATATAAGGTAAATCTATACCCCCTCCGATTATCAAAGCATTAACGTTGATTGGAGGAGCAGCTTCCCCAAAAACAGCTGCCATAGCTACAACAGCAGCGGTAACTTCTTTTGGAAATCCCATAAATATAAGAACAGGTGAAACCAATACACCTCCGGTTAAAACTGCAGCAGTAGCAGAACCAGTAATCATGCCCGGGAAAACAACAATAAAGGACAAGCCAATAATCAATAATGCAGGTTTGGAATAATATTTTTCAATCAACCAGCGGGTTATAGTATCCATCATGCCATTATATTGAACTACTTTCATAAAAACCATGGCAGTAGCAATAACTAAAATAGTATTAAGGTAATTGAATCCGCCTTCTACAAGGTGGCGTACAGGTATGCCAAATCCTGCCACTAAACTGCCTGAAATTGCCGCTATTGCCATTCCTACACCAACAGGCAGCTTAAACTTAAAAGAACTTATGGCAAATACTCCAACCATTACAATAAAATAAAGCAATTCAATGCTGAGCAAGGTATTCCCTCCTTTTATGATTCAGGGGCCATTCCAATGGGGTCAGGTCTCAACATTTGACATTTTAAAAGAGAAATGTCAAATGTTGAGACCTGACCCCATCAATAATTAATTCTAAAAGAAAGAATAACCCCTTGAATTTTATTTATATTTTGATAATTTGGTTATTATTAGCTTAATATCCAATTGCTACTCCGTCACGGCGTGAATCTCCACCACCAAAGAGAACTCCTTTCTTCAGCATAATTCCCTGTGCACCACCAAAGTAAAGGTCATGCGCTCCCCTAACTTCCACTTCATTGCCTAATGCTCTCAGTGCCTCAATTGTTATTGCAGGAATAAGGCTTTCTACATAGATAGGTCTTGCTTCTCCGCCGGAAGAAAAACAATGCATGCGAGGAGCTTCAATTGCTTCATCCATACTCATGCTAAAATCAATTACATTTGAGATTATCTGAGTCATTGCGGTAAATATTCTGGTTCCTCCAGGTGTACCTAAAACCATAAATGTCTCTCCATCTTTCTCAATAATTGTAGGTGACATACTGGAAAGGGGTATCTTCCCGGGTTCAGGAGCATTTGGAGAATCCGGGCTCTTGGCAAAGTCATCCATTTCATTATTCATAATAATCCCTACACCAGGAACAATTACTCCAGAGCCAAAGAAATAATTGATGGTCTGGGTTAGAGCAACTGCATTTCCTTCTGCATCTATAACAGATATATGGCTGGTGCTATGATGTTCATATCCAGCAGGATCACCGGCAGGTACTTCCATTTTTGGCTCTTTTATCTCAATCTGGTCTGCCAGGAATTTAGCATATTCTTTTGAAGTCAGCCCCTCTAAAGGCATGTCTGTAGCAAAGGCAGGATCTCCCATATATTGTGCCCTGTCTGCAAAAGCCATTTTCATTGCTTCAGCCATTACAGAAATATGAGTTGGTCCATGGTAGTTCATGCTGGCTATATCAAAATTCTCCATGATATTAAGAATTTGAATTAGATGTGTTCCTCCAGAGCTGGGAGGAGGCATAGAAAAGATATCATATCCTCGATAATCTCCGGTAATAGGCTCCAGCAGCCTTGGTTGATACTCTATTAGATCCTGAAGTTCCAGAATACCGCCCTGGGCTTGAACAGCATCGACGATTTTCTGCCCTAACTCTCCACCATATAGATGTTCAATACCTATACCAAGTATTTCCCGATAGGTTTTTGCTAAATCTTCCTGAATTAAAACATCCCCGGTTTCTAATGGCAATCCATCTTTCAGGTAAGCAATTTCAAATGGGTCGTTCCAATTTGCCAGTTTTTCATAATTATCTTCTATCATCTGACTGAAGGTTTCGGTAATCTCAAACCCATTTTCCATATATTCAATAGCAGGAGTCATGACTTCTTCCAGAGTCATTGTTCCGTAATTATCCAGGGCTTCTTTCAGACCCATTAATGTTCCTGGAACCCCAACAGCCTTTCCGCCTTCTACTGACCAACGCTGGGCTGATGCTTCTTCTGAGGCAAACATATCTTTGGTAGCAGCAGCAGGAGCCACTTCACGATAATCCAAAACGATAACTTCGCCGGTTTCAGCAAAGCGAATTAACATAAAACCGCCGCCGCCGATTCCGGAAGCATTGGGTTCAACAGCATTTAAGGCAAAAGCAGTGGCAACTGCAGCATCTATTGCATTTCCACCTTTTTGCAAGATATCAACACCGGTTTGTGCAGCCAAAGGATGAGCAGCTGCAACCATACCATTAGCAGAAATCTCATCCTTGGGGGTATGCCTATCCTGAGCAAAAGATAAACTTGTAATGGTTACAAAAATTAATAGCATTACTAAAATATACGGGCTTTTCCTTTTAATATTCATAATATTTTATCCTCCTTGTTTTATAAATATTATTCTATTTATTTCTCGATTTCTTGAAAAATTACCTTCTCTGTATCACCTCCAAAGTTATTTAAATTTAGGAAAAAGCGATTTTTTCTGCTAATTTAATTCATATATTATAATATTTATAGATTTTTTTATCTTCCATAATCGGACATTTGAGCAATTGTTATTCTTTTCCTTTTATCAACTCTTTCACTTTATTTTTGGCTTTTTGCATGTTTTCTTCCAGCTCATTGGTATTGACGCTGCTGGCTACTATTTTTGATTGGCTAAAATCAATTTTTACTTTCTCTATCCCAAAGCTTTTGGTAAGAGTCTCTAATGTTTGTCTGGCAGAGCTTTCCACCTCTGATTGCAGTTTATTCACCACTCCTTCCGCCAGCTGAGCAGCCTGATTTTTTGCCTCTTCTTTTAGCTGATTTTTATCTTCTTCACTAAATCCAGAACCAAAAGCCCGATTCAGCAAATCAGGAAGCAGCCAGGGTAAAAACTTGGAATTCTGTTCGTCATAGAAACTGATATCCCGGATGTGTACCTGATAAAGACAGCGGGGCATTTTCAGTATATACTGATTTTCATTTTTTTGTTCAATTTTAAAATCAGGGCTACGCAAATCATAACGAAAATCAATGTCAAATTCAAATATCATAGCCATTTTTTTAGTGGAAACCAACCATTGGAAATACCTTTTTCCGGATTCGCCAAACCAATGCTGAGAAGCAGTAACAATTTCTTTGGTTACCATTTTAAAAGCTACCAGCTCTCCTACGGAGCGTAGTTGCTCAATCGAAGAGTAAATTTTTATCTGTCTACCTGAACCACGTGGTCGAAAAAATAGCCACCAAAGGAGTATGAAAATAATAAATGCAGCAATAAATCCTATAATGGCAAAAAGAAAATTTTCCGGCATTTCGCTGCAACTCCTTTCTATTTATCTTAGCTGAATTGTGAATTAATTATAATGTTTTTATTTCTGAATCACAATACATGTAATATACAATTAACTAAAAACTTTATCTTATAAACGATACTCTTCTTTCATTTCCTCCCCCTCAACCTATCCCTCTTCCTCCAAGGGGGAGGGGAAGTAAAAAAAAGAATAATTTTATAATAATTAATTAGGTGTCTTTAGAAGAGTTTGTGAGTTGATTTTTAGCAAAATATCTCATTATTTTTATTGTTTTTATTGAAATTGTTTTCTTTTTTGTTCGATAGACTCAAGTAGAGAATCATACGAGTCAACAAACTTTTTTACACCATCTTTCAACAATTGCTGGCAGATATCATCAATCATAATTTTTCTCTCATCCAGCCGGGAAAGGACAAGCTTGTCCTGAGAAGACTCTTCCGGAATAGCGTTTTTTATATATCCATGATCCAAGAAGGCTTCAATAGTGTCTTCTGGCATGGTATTTACGGTATTGCGTGCAATTAATTCTTGTACATATTTAACATCAAAATAATCAGGATTCTTGGTACTGGTGGAAGCCCATAAAACCCGTTGCACAAAAGCTCCTGCTTCTGCTAATTCCTGGAAACGGTTTAGAGAAAAAATATTTCGGTATTCCCGATAAATCATATGACTATTAGCAACAGCAGCTTTACCCATCAAATCCTTTAGTTCACTTTTTTGTATATCACTATCTGATTGACTTATCTGCTTTTCTAACATAGAGTCAACTGCACTGTCTACACGACTAACAAAAATACTGGCAACTGAAGCAATCTTACTAATATCTTTTCTTTTTAAATGTGCTTTTTCTATCCCGTTAAGATAGGCTCTGGCACTTTTAATATACTGCTCTCGAGAAAAAATAAGAGTAATATTAACATTAATCCCCTGGCTAAGCAGAACCTCAACTGCCGGAAACCCCTCTTCTGTAGCAGGTACTTTTATCATTAAATTTGGTCTGTTTATTAGCTGGAAAAGCCTTTCAGCCTCTTTTATAGTAGTTTCAGTATCATAGGCTAGATAAGGATTTACTTCCAGGCTGACAAAACCATCTTTATTATCAGTTTGCTGATAAACTGGTAAAAAAATATCACAGGCATCCTTAATATCTCTAATAGTTATGTTGTCATAGATTTCTTTTTTGTTCTTTCCTTTTTGAGCGAGCTCTTTAATAGCAGGGTCATAGTCCTGGCCGGTTTTAACTGCTTTGTCGAAAATAGAAGGATTAGAGGTCACCCCTACTATACCATTATCAATCATTTTCTCCAGGTGACCCTTATCGATGATTTTTCGACTAATATAATCCAACCATGGGCTTTGCCCAAAATCATAAAGTTGATGCAAAAGAGTTTTCATAATAATTCCTCCTTAAATATAAATTATTACAGGAGTTTATTCTGAAAGTATATAGATTAAACTTACTTTATTTAAGTATATCATATTTATATATAAATCCATAAGCTACATAAAGCTACACACTCTTCCTGTACAAAATGAAATAATGGATGAGCAAAACTGTAGTCTTTAACAATTAATATGTTAATGACTCGACTTTTATATTAAAGGCAGGAATTAGTTCCCGGGGATTGATTTTTATCTGTAAGCCACGTAATCCAGCACTGACTAAGATGAATTTATATTGCAAGGCACTACGGTCAATATATAAAGGATAGGAATGCTTTAGCCCTATAGGAGAAACACCTCCCCTTAAATATCCCGTCTTCTTGTTAATCTCTCTAGCAGGAATCATTACAACTTTCTTGTTCCCGCTGATTTGAGCAAACATTTTCAGATTAAGCTCTGAATCGCCTGGAATACAGGCAACCAGCTCCCCGGTTTTATCTCCATAAGCAACTAATGTTTTAAAAATCTGCCCCAGTGGGATTCCAGTGTCCCGGGATACATGCTCGGCACTTAAGTCAGCTGCATCTACCTGGTATTCTATAATCTGATAATCAATATTTAATTTATCCAGCAATCGAGTTGCATTGGTTTTTTTAGCTTTTGACATTTTATATCTTATAGTTAATTCCTTTTTAATTTTTACCTATTACCAATGCTATTATGATTTATTGGTCTTTATTTGGTAATTCAACACCATATCTACGAGATAAACCAATCAAATCATTCCAGATTTCTTCTGAAAGTGGAATTCCTTCTGTAGTTCGTTGGTCTAAAGTCGATTGTTCAATTTCTCCGGGAAAATATATCTGGTTGAACCCTTCTGCTAATGGAGAAGATTTAAGTTTTTGAATCATCCAATAGAGTCTTTCTTTGTAAGATTCGAAATCCATCAAATCAGCGATATTAATAGCTATAAATACGTGTCCAATATTCAATGGATTTGTCATGTCTTTGATCCATAGAGGAATTTGGGTTAGCATCCCGGCACCTGTCATTACTCCTGTAAGAATTTCAATTGCCACAGCAAGTCCATATCCTTTATGTTGGCCAAAAGGAAGCAGTGTACCCCCTGCTAATAATTCATTTGGGTTTGTTGTATTTTGACCATCCTTATTCAATATCCATCCTTTTGGTATTTTCTTATTATTCTTTGCATATAACCTTACCTTACCTCCAGCTACACCACTCATAGCTATATCAAGCAAGATAGGTTTTCCTGGTTCATAAGGAGCAACAAACGCTAAAGGATTATTACCAATAATTCGTCTGGCTCCGCCCCAGGCTGTCATAACAGAAGCTGAATTTGACAATACTATTCCAATCATATTTTGTTTTGCTATTTGATAGGCATAATAAGAAGCGGCCCCAAAATGAGAACTACCCTTCACAGCTACATAACATATTCCGCTTTCTAATGCTCTCTCAGCAGCCAAAATAGCAGCATAAGTACCAACAACCTGTCCCATTCCATTATCACCATCCAATAACACTAATGCAGATTTGTTTTTAATCTTTTTAATACAGGGCTTTATATTGGTGCCGCAAGCTTCCAGTCTTTTTAGATAGAAGGGTAAACGAATAATACCATGGGAATCTATTCCCCATAAATTTGCAAATATTAAAGAATCAGCCAAAATAAAGGCATCTTTGCTTGATAATCCAATTCTTTCTCCTAAATGGCTGGAAAATTCTCTCAGTACTTTATAATCAATTCGTATTCCCATTTTTAGGAATTCCTTTCTTCTTTATCTTGTTGGTTAACATATAATAATATTACTGTCTTTTCAACATTTTTCTAGCAATATTCTCAATTAGGTCTTCTGTTACATTTACTTTCTCTTTTTTGCATAAGTTAATTACCAGATTCCGGTAATCTATTGATGGATATTTCTTGCTCACTTTCTTTATTAACGGGAAAAAACTGGAGTGAAATCCGGAATAACCAAAAGTAATCGCTTCAGAAGAAAAACGATTCTCTTTTTTAATAAGAGGAAAAATATAATTATCATTCAAGTCAGATAATATTTTATAGTCTAGGTGCTTTCCCCATCCATATTTTTGCATCATCAGTGATAGTATTTCTGTCGGAGCATTCCCAGCACTTCTTCCTAATCCACCTATACTGGTGTCAACACTAACCGCACCTGCCTTAATAGCAGCAATTGTATTTGCAATTCCTAATTGCAAATTATTATGACCATGAAAACCTAAAGGTAAATTACTATGAATACGCCCTTTAATAATATAATCTGAAACTACTTCGGGAGTCATGGTACCCGCTGAATCCATTAAAGTAGCCCAATCTACACCCCAATTATCTAATTTTTGTAAAATTTTTATATATTCCTTCTCCGGAGCTAAAGCATATGCCTTCATAAGGGCTATTAATACCACCAGACCTTGTTCCTTGGCAAATTTAACGTAATCTTCAATTTGATCAGCTTCGGTAATATTGGTAGCTATACGAATAAAACCAGCTCCGTATTCTGCAGATTTTTTGATATCACCTTTTGAGCCAAATTTTTTTGCAATAATAAACCCAAATCTTGCCTTCTTTAGAGTTTTTTGCGCAATTTCCATGTCCTCCTCATCAGATAATACAGCCGCTTTTCCGCTAGTCCTGGATGCTCCTAATCCCAAACCATGGCCCATTTCAATCCATTCAATACCTGCTTTTTCGAGAGATTTTAAAACAATTTTGGTCAATTTTTTATCAAACTGGAAATTAATTGCATTACTTCCATCCCTTAAAGTGGTATCAAGAATATTTATGCTCATAAATTTTTCCTCTCTGTGCTATTAATCATTTTAAAACAATAAATCTACTAATATTATTAGTATTATTTTCAAATATTTTTACACTTATATAAATCAGTAAAAAATATTGGTTAATCATTTTGTCTTTCTTATTAATTTGTTAAAAGACAATCATGGTTTTGGGAGAAGTAAATGCATGGAAGAAAAAGATAACGCATAACCCATTTCAAATATAGCATACTGCAATATATAAATAAGTACAAGAACATTATCAATTACCTAGATTGTTTGAGTTATCCATCACCGCCTGTTATAGGCATGAATGATTAAAAAGATTTATTATTGATTGGCTAAAATATATTTTCACGACAATCTCTGCTTTTTAAGTATATTCACAGCCTTTTTGTTGTAATTTTTCATCAATCCAACTTCTATCCCCAAAATCTCCTTTTTTTATTTTTTCTTTGACGATTTCTTCTTTTTCTGACACTTTTTTAGCTTCTTGATAAATTGCTTGTGCATAAGCTGGTGGTATAACTACCGCCCCGTCTTTATCTCCAACTATAATATCTCCCGGATTTATAATAACTCCGCCACATGAAACAGGAAAATTAATCTCTCCTGGTCCATCTTTATAAGGCCCTCTAGGGCTAATGCCAATTGTAAATACAGGTAAACTCATTTCTTCAATTATTTCAACATCTCTAATGCATCCATCAACCAAGTACCCTGCTATTCCTTTTGTTTCTGCCATAAGAACCATAATTTCGCCTAAAATAGCAGAATGTATATCCCCTTCTGCAGCTATCACAATTATATCACCCTGTCTTGCCATATCAATTGCCTTGTGCACTAAAAGATTATCTACGGTTCTGGTCTTAACTGTTAAAGCACTGCCAATCATATGCAAACCTTTTTTCTTGTTGACCATCTTAATTCTTGAATCAACACAAAATACACGATTCATGCAATCAGCAATATTGGCAACCGGGAGATTTTTAAAATTCTGTATTAATTCACTTGAAGGCCTTTCAAAATTTTTCGCTATACGGAAACCTACATTTGTCATACACTTTTTCGCCCTTTCGTTTTTATATTTCTATATAATTAAAACACAATTGTTTTCTATATTTATACATTTAATTTGAAATTCTTGAGTCCTACCCTATCAAATTAATCATTATATCAAATAATGCTTTTCTGCATACTTTGTATTCTTAAAATTAATCATTTTTGTTAAATACATACTACCTGTTATTATAGATACCAAGTATGAATAAGTGATTCTCTCTTAAAAGTTAATATAAACATTAACTACACGGAAGAACTTACACTCTATTTTACCAGTAATTCAGCGATTTGTACTGCATTTAAGGCCGCCCCTTTTCTTAAATTATCAGAAACCACCCACATGGCCAAACCGGGCTCAAATACCAGGTCTCTTCTAATTCGTCCTACAAACACCTCATCTTTACCCTCAGCATATAAAGAAAGGGGATAGCAATTTTGCGCAGGTTCATCCAGCACCTTTATTCCAGGGAAATCTTTTAAAAGTTCTCGTACCTTTTCTGGACTAATATCTTTCTTAGTCTCAATATGGATATCTTCAGCATGGGCGCGGTATACCGGGACTCTTACTGTGGTTGCCGAAACCTTAATATGCTCTGCATGCAATATTTTTCTGGTTTCACTAAGCATCTTCATTTCTTCGGAGCTATATCCATTTTCACCGAAAGACCCAATATGTGGTAAAACATTAAAAGCAATCTGATAAGGATATGCACTGATTTTCACCTCTTTATTCAGAGCGATTGCCTGGGTTTGTTCTCGTAACTCAGCAATTGCCTCTTTGCCGGTCCCTGATACAGACTGATAAGTAGAACAAATAACCTTGTTTATACCTACTGCATCATAAAGAGGCTTTAAAGCCACCACCATCTGTATTGTCGAACAATTGGGATTGGCAATTATTCCCTGATGCTGCCCAACATCATCCGGATTAACTTCAGGAACAACAAGGGGAACGATAGAATTCATTCGATAGTATTTACCGTTATCTATAACTACAGTTCCCGCTTGAACAGCAAGAGGAGCAAAGTGTTTGCTTACCTCATCACCTCCGGAAAATAGTGCAATATCAATTCCCTGAAAGGAGCTATCTTTTAATTCTTCTACTTTGATCGTTTCTCCTTTATATAAATATTCCTTCCCGGCCGAACGATGAGATGCATAAAGATAAATCTTATTTACGGGAAACTCCCTTTGTTCCAGGATTCTTAGCATTTCCTCTCCAACCGCCCCTGTTGCACCAACTACAGCTACATTATAAGATTTCATTTTCTTCACCTTCCTCATCTAATTGGAATTCTTTATGGACAGCCCTGACTGCATCTGCGATATAATCCTGATGAATTATACAGGAAATCCTCATTCCAGATGTACTAATCATATCAATATTTATCTGATTTTTTGCCAGTGCTTCAAACATACGGGCTGCAATTAATGGATCAGAGGTAATTCCTGCGCCAACAATAGATATTTTGGCCACTTCTTTATCAAAAGATACCTTTGGTGAACCGATTTCTTCTGCTACTTCTTTAGTAATTTTAATTGCTCTTTCCAGGTCTCCTAAGGCTACCGTAAAGGCAATGTCATTTACCTTATCGTGTTCGGCACTCTGGATAATCATATCAACAATTATATCTTTTTTAGCCAGTGCCTTAAAAAGACGAGCTGCGATTCCAGGAATATCCGGAACATCTTTCAGTATAATTTTCCCCACATTAATCTCATGGGTTACCGCTCTTACATGAACCTTTTCTAACATTGGTATCTCCTCTCTTGTTTTAACTACAGTTCCATTGCCATTATTATAACTGGGTTTTACTAAAATATTTACCCGATAATTTCTGGCAATATCAATTGCCCGATAATATAATATTTTAGCACCTAATATAGACATTTCTGACATTTCATCATGAGAAATTTCCTTTATTTTTCTGGCCCCTGGTACCAAATTCGGGTCTGCTGTATATACCCCATCTACATCGGAAAATATCTCACACCGTTCAGCTTTCATCCTTGCGGCCAGTGCAATTGCTGTTGTATCCGACCCTCCTCGTCCCAATGTAGTGATATTTCCTTCATTATCGATGCCCTGAAACCCTGCTACAATAACAATTTTACCATGATCAAGGGCTTCTTTAATTCGCTGATGATTAATGCTATTTATTCTTGCTTTAGTGTGTGAATTATTGGTCATAATACCAGCCTGTCCCCCGGTAAAAGAAATAGCATCAGCGCCAAGGGCCTGGATTGCCATGGTAACCAGGGCAATTGACACCTGTTCCCCGGTAGCAAGCAACATATCCATCTCTCTCTCGCTGGGGCTTTCCAGTATTTCAGAAGATTTCTTTATTAAATCATCTGTTGTTTTGCCCATTGCTGACACAACTACTATCATTTTATTACCATTTCTGGCCTGTTGAACAACTTTTTTAGCTACTTCTTTAACCATTTTTATATCAGAAACAGAAGTCCCTCCGTATTTTTGTACTATGATAGGGTTGCTTGTTTTGCCTTTTTCTACCCTGGCACCGTCTAAATCCGGATCCAGCATCTTCACCTGGCTGGTAATGCCTGCATTTCTAAAAGTTTGTCTCATTATTTTTATAATTTCTTTTTCTGCCCCATCCTTTACCAGAGAAATAATAGTTGGTCCTGAACCACTCAGGGCAACCCCGGCAATTCCTGTTTTCTGAACTTCTGAAAAAATACTTTTTGCTCCTTTGATAAAAGGCATACGAAAAGGTTGATGCAGACGATCCTGCATCGCTTCCGGAATAAGCTCCCATTTCGATTGCTGTAAAGCATTAACCAGCAAAGCAGATTTGCTTAAATTATCCACGGCATCTTGCAGTGATACCTGTTTTGGTAGTACTTTCCTCATTTCTTCTGTGCTTAAAGTAAAAGGAGGAATGCCAACCACCGCACGTAGCTCGTGAGGAACATCTAATTTAACCCACTTGATTTGCCCATTATGGTCCTTATAAGAAATTGTAAAACCGCCAATCAGGGCTGGAACTATATTATCCAGGTGTCCTTCCAGAGAAAAAGCCATTTGCAAAACATCTTCTCTGCTTATATTTAAATCATAAAGTTGACTAGCAGCCAAAATTCCCCCGATAATAGCTGAAGCACTACTTCCCAGTCCTCTCTCAATGGGTATTTCGTTTTTTATTGATATTTTTATATTCTGGGTTTCAGGGTCTAACCCGGCTTTTTTTATTACTAATGAAGCTGCTCTGTATATTAAATTATTTCTATCAGCGGAAATCAGGTCAACTCCTTCTCCTTCTGACTGAAAAATAAAACCACTATCGATTTTTTCCATTTCTACATCAAGGTATAAAGATAAAGCCATTCCCAGGCAGTCAAAACCTGAACCAAGATTCGCTGTTGTTGCCGGTACTCTTACTTTAACCATAGTCGTTACTCCTACTTCATAAATTATAGCTAATTGAATTTTAATATACTTTTATAGACTTTATTTCTTCAATACTGTTTGCTTGTTGTTTTATTTCACCAAGAACATACTTGAGCTTCTCTTCTTTCACCAGGGATGTCACCATACCGAAATGTAATTCATTATTTTCACTTATTATTTCTGTCAGGTTTTCAACTCTTATTTTATTTTTTTCCAAAGTGTTTTTTGCTATATTATTCTCCGCATTAGCAAGCTGTTTCGTATTTTGTATAATTCTTATAAAATAAGGCCTTTCTTCATTGTCAATTTCTTTAATGATCAATTCATTAGAATCATCTAAAAGATAATCATATTGGAAACACTGTGGTTGTTTGATTATTCTTACAATATCGCTTACAATCATACTTCCGCCAGCCATTCCTCCTGCACCTGCTCCGGAAAAAAACAGTTCCCCGTAACTTTCTCCATATAATCTTATGCCATTATCAGCCCCGTGTATTTTGGTTAACAAATTATTCTGGTCAACAAGAGCCGGTTGAACCTGAATGTTTAAATAGCCATCTTTTTTGCTCGCGCTTGCCAGTAATTTAATTCGATAACCAAGGTTTTTTGCTAATTGCACATCCTCCTGGGTGATGTCGTTAATACCAGAATACTCAATTTTCCCAAGATCCAGACGGGTTCGAAAACCCAGGGATGCTAAAATAAATATTTTATAAAGGGCATCAATACCCATAATATCCTTGCTGGGATCAGCCTCAGCATATCCCTTCTCCTGGGCCTTTTTCAATGCTTCCTGCTGAGTTATGTTTTGCTCAAACATAAGATCTAAAATATAATTAGTAGTGCCATTTAATATACCAGAAATCTCATCTAAAGGACAAGAAGTTAAAATATTTGAAATAACTCCCAGAATAGGGATTGCGCTGCCGACAGAAGCCTCGAATAAAAACTGTACCTGTTTTTCTCTAGCTATCTGTAATAGCTCATAGCCATGTTTTGCCACCACTTCTTTATTTGGTGTCACTACATGCTTCCCGTTTTCTAAGGCGTTTTTAATAAAATCATAAGCAGGGTATTCCCCACCAATGGCCTCAACAATAATTTTTATTTCTGGATTTTCAATAACCTGTTGTGCAGAGGTAGTAAAAATTGTATCATACTGTTTATTATCTGGCTTTCTTTTTATATCCAAATCTGCCAATCCTGTTAGCTTTATCCTATAGGGTTTTATTTCTTCTTCAATAAAAGCCTTTTTTTTATCTATAATATCCAGCGTTCCCCTTCCAACGTTCCCTAAGCCTAAAATTCCGATTCCAACTTCCCTGTTTCCCAACATCAAATATATACCTCGCCAATTTTTTGTAATGTTTTGATATATTAATAAAAAAGCCTTCCGTCATTTAAAGACGAAAGGCTTTTCGCGGTTCCACTTTACTTTCCAAACAATCGAATAGACTATTTGGACAACTCATTTATTTTAACCTCCAGGCTGGTCTTTGGATATATTCAACTTATTTGAAAATATCCTACTCTTCCCTTCATCGGTCTTTCAATATAAATTTTCAGTAATTTTACCACTAACATATTTCTTTGTCAAAAAATTATTTGCTTGGTGTGTGTCAAATTTCATAGGTGATTCATAGGTGATAAAGTTTACTGTCTGGCTTCCTCTACATAATATTAAATTCTCATTTAACCTCATATTGGTCAATGAGAGCTTCATCGAATTCTATGCCAACACCTGGATCTTCAGGCACATGCAAATATCCTTTTTTGGCTTTTAAAGGTTTTTTAAGTAACTTTCCATAATTAAAAACATCTCCGGTAGTATCTAAATATTCTATCACATAAACCTGGGATTCAGGGCAAGCAGCTGCCAATTGAAGATGAATCTCATGAAGGGCATGGGGTGCTACTGGTATGTTCCAGATTAAAGCCATTGCCATAACCTTTATCCATTCAGTAATACCACCAAGTACCGCAACATCAGGTTGCCAGATATCAAATGAATTAGAATCAAGTAGTTGTTTAAAGTCCCATCTGGTGGAAAGTAATTCACCGGTTGCAATAGGAATGGTAGTTTTTTCTCTTAACCTTGCTGTTTCTTCAATAGCATCCGGCATAAAAGGCTCTTCCAGCCAATCTATGCCAATTTCTTCAAGTTCATCAATTATTCTGGGAGTTAACTGGTACAATTTCCAACCATTGTTGGCATCTATATAGAGTTTTCTCTTTTCTCCTAATACTTCTCTAGCGGCTTTAATTCTTTCTATATCAAGATTTAAATCCACTCCACTCATTTTCATCTTGGCAGCAGAAAATCCCTGCCTGACATGTTCCTGCATTTCTTTGGCGATAGCGTCTACTTCGTTGACGCCCTCTTTTAAATTGCAATACCCCCCACTGGCATACACGGGTATTGCTTCTCGATAGCCCCCTAGTAGCTTAGATAGAGATACATTAAAAGCTTTGCATTTAATGTCCCACAAAGCTATGTCTATTGCACTTATTGCTCTAATATAAATTCCTCTTCTACCCCACTTTAATGTACTGTAAAACATTTTCTCCCACAAATTCTCTACATAATTTGGATCTTTATCCAGAAGGAGATGTTGTAGTTTTTTCTCAATAATTTCTTTTGCACTATTTCCACTAACAAAAGTCATTCCCCAACCAACAATTCCATTGTCAGTTGTAATCTTGGTAATTAAATATTCTCTGGATATTATTGGTCCAGTTGCGATGACTTTCGGTTTATCAAGAGGTATAGAAACAATCTTAGCTTCTATTTTCTTTATTTTCATAATAATACACCTTTATATGATTTATTTTATTGTGTGATATGATTAAATCAAAATTTGCAGCAAAACAATTAATTAAAGCATAACACATTACTCAATTGCCCGTGATTGAGGTACACTAGCTACACTGGCAACTTTGTCATCCTGGTCTAAATTCATTACCCTTACACCCATAGAATTTCTTCCAGTTTGACTGATTTCTCGGACTGGTACTCTGATAATAATGCCTTTTTGACTAATAATAACCAACTCATCCCTATCGTTCACAACTTTTACAGATATTACTTCTCCCCGTTCCTTGCTGGAACGTATGGATTTAACCCCTTTACAGCCTCTTGCTTTTGCCAGACGATAAGACTTCAAAGGTGTTCTTTTACCTGAACCATTTTCAGTTATTAAAAGTAAATCTTCCTCAGTGTCAGGATTAACCAGGCTAATATCAAGCAAATAATCATCTTTTGATAATATCATCCCGCGGCATCCCATGGCAGTTCTGCCCATGGAACGAATCTTTTCTCCTGAAAAATAGGTTGACTTGCCTTTTCTGGTACTCAAAATAACATTATCAGAATTACTCCCTAACCTTACTCTAATTAATTCATCATCAGAATTAAGAGAAATTGCAATAATCTCTTTATTTCTCAAGCTAGCAAAAGAACTTAAAGGAGTTTTTTTAACCTTTCCGTGTTTGGTTGCCATGTATAAGTACCATTTATTTTCTTCTCTGGATTTTTCTATTTCTTCTGAACGTATTGGAATAACTGTGGTAATACGCTCATCTTTCTGGATTCCCAGCAGATTTACTACAGCAATACCTCTTGAAGTTCTTCCACCTTCGGGTATTTGATAAGCTTTTCTTCTATAAACTGTTCCTTTATTAGAAAAAAATAAAATATCATGCAGGTTGGTGGTAATATAAAGATTGTCAACCAGGTCTTCTTTTTTTACCCCCATCCCGATAATCCCCCGGCCACCTCTTCTCTGTTTACGATAGGTGTTTAGGGGCAAACGTTTTAAATAGCCATCTTTAGTATAGGTAATTACAATATCTTCTTCGGCAATAAAGTCTTCTACTTCAAATTCTTTTTCCTCTTTAACAATTTGAGTAAGCCGGTTATCTGCATATTTTTTCTTTAAATCTAATAATTCATCTTTAATGGTAAGCATGAGTTTTCTTTCGTTTGCTAAAATATCCTCCAGGTACGCGATTTTTTTAATTAATTCCCTGTATTCATCTTCTAATTTCCTTATTTCCAGTGAAGTAAGCCTTTGTAATCGCATATCCAAAATAGCCTGGGCTTGTTTGTCGCTCAGGTTAAAACGGTTTTTAAGACCACTGTGCGCAGTTTCTACATCTTTTGACTTTTTGATAATCTGAACTACTTCATCAATATTAGCAAGGGCAATTTTGAGTCCTTCTAATATATGAGCTCTTGCCCGGGCCTGTTCCAAATCATATCGGGAGCGGCGTTCCACTACGTCTTTACGATGTGCTAAAAAGTAATGTAGTGCTTCTTTTAAATTAAAAAGTTTTGGTTTTCCATCTACAATTGCTAGCATATTAATACCAAAGGATGTTTGTAATTTAGTGTGTTTGTATAATTTATTTAAAACTACATTAACATTACTATTCTTCTTTAATTCAATTACTATCCTCATTCCGTTTCTATCAGATTCGTCTCTCAGGGCTGATATTTCTGTAATTTTTTTATCTTGAACCAAATTAGCAATATCTTCAACCAGGCTAGCCTTGTTCACTTGATACGGTAATTCTTTGACAACCAATACCGGAGTTGCTGACTTGTTTTTCTTTTCAAAATTTTCTGTAATAATTCTGGCCTTCAGAGTAATAATGCCTTTGCCTGTTTGATAGGCTTGTTTAATTCCTGAAAGTCCATAAATTGTAGCTCCAGTTGGAAAATCTGGACCTGGTAATATTTTCATAATTTCTTTTATATCGGCTTCTGTGTTATCAATAAGCAAAACACAGGCATCAATTACTTCTCCCAGGTTATGTGGTGGAATATTGGTTGCCATTCCAACTGCAATTCCAGAAGCGCCATTTATTAACAATTGAGGCACAGGTGCCGGCAAAACGGAAGGCTCTTCCAGAGAATTATCAAAATTAGGGATAAAATCAACTGTATTTTTTTTGATATCAGCAAGCATTTCCTGTGCAAGGGATGACATTCTGACTTCTGTATAACGCATAGCTGCTGCAGAATCTCCATCGATTGAACCGAAATTTCCCTGTCCATCTGCCAGCGGATAGCGATAAGAAAAATCCTGGGCCATTCTGACAATAGTGTCATAGACCGCAGTGTCACCATGTGGATGATATTTACCCAGAGTATCACCAACAATTCTTGCTGATTTCTTATGTGGCTTATCCGGGGTATTCCCTAATTTATACATAGAATAAAGCACACGTCTATGTACTGGCTTTAACCCATCCCTCACATCTGGAATAGCCCTGCCGATAATTACACTCATAGCATAATTTATATAGGCTGTTTTAATTTCATTTGTAATATCTGCAGACATTTCCTGGGGATTTTTGTCTTCTATATTTTCTTTTTGCTCTTGATTTTCTTTATTTTCTTCCATGCTCATAATGTACCAACTTATTTATAAACTTCTAATATAATCTTTTAATAATAAATATAAAAACTAAATATCAAGCTCTTCAACTTCTGCGCTGTGCTGGTAAATAAATTCTTTTCTGGGCTCAACTTTTCCACCCATTAGAATAGTAAACATTTCATCTGCTTCCAAAACATCCTCTAATTCAACCCTTTTCACTACTCGGGTTTCCGGATTCATAGTAGTTTCCCATAATTGAGAAGGGTTCATTTCCCCAAGACCCTTATAACGTTGAATTGAATAATTTCCCTGTAATTCTTTTGTTTTTTTACGTAAGTCTTCGTCACTAAAAATATATTCATTCTTTTTGTTATAACTTAACCTGTAAAGAGGAGGCCTGGCTATAAATATTTTTCCTTTTTCAATTAAAGGCCGCATATAACGATAAAAGAAAGTTAATAATAATGTTTTTATATGTTCTCCATCAACATCAGCATCAGTCATAATTATAATTTTATGATATCTAAGCTGTGACAAATCAAATTCATTGTCTTCTCCAATTTGGATACCGGAAGCAGTTACAATCGACTTGATTTCATTATTTGCCAGTATTTTATGTAGACGAGCTTTTTCAACATTCAAAATTTTTCCTCTAAGTGGTAAAATTGCCTGAAATCTGCGATCTCTCCCCTGTTTTGCTGAGCCTCCTGCTGAATCTCCTTCAACTATAAATACTTCACGGTGAAATGGGTCACGCTCTGAACAGTCCGCCAGTTTTCCTGGCAACGAGCCCAGGCCTAATCCATTTTTTTGTCTCACTAATTCTCTTGCTCTTCTGGCAGCTTCTCTTGCTTTAAAAGCTGATATAGATTTGGCCAGAATCTTTTGAACAGTATCAGGATTTTCAATAAAATAAGTACTGAGCATATCATTTACAATAGAATATACAATACCTTTAACCTCATTATTGCCAAGCTTTGTTTTTGTTTGTCCTTCAAATTGTGGATTTAATAATTTAACGCTAATCACTGCGGTTAGACCTTCTCTGACATCATTTCCAGAAAGATTATCATCTGTTCCCTTTAATGAATATTTTTTTTGATTGGGAATACTATCATTTTTCGCATAATCATTTATTGTTTTTGTTAAAGCAGTCTTAAATCCTGATAAGTGCGTGCCACCTTCTTCTGTATGAATGTTATTAGCAAATGATAATATATTCTCTAAATAACCAGTATTATACTGAACAGCTATTTCTACTTCTATATCGTCTTTTTTACCACTTATGTAAAAAGGTTTATTAAAAAGCACATCTCTATTTTTATTAAGGTATTTAACAAATTCAACAATACCACCATCATATTTATAAGCAACAGTCTTGTTTTCTTCACGTTCATCTATAAGTTCTATTTTTACTCCTGCGTTAAGAAATGCCAGTTCTTTTAAGCGATGAGCAATTATTTCAAAATTAACATTTATATCATCAAATATTTCCGGATCCGGTCGATAAGTAATTTTAGTACCAGTTTTTTTAGTGTCTCCAATTACTGCTAAATCATTAACAGGTTTTCCTCTTTCAAATTTTTGGAAATAAATCTTATTATCTCTGCTAATTGTTACTTCCAGCCATTCGGATAAAGCATTAACAACGGATATTCCTACTCCATGCAACCCTCCGGAAACCTGATAACTTCCACTGCCGAATTTTCCACCAGCGTGCAACCTGGTAAGAACAGTTGTAACAGCTGGTAAATGAGTATTACTATGAATATCTACCGGTATACCTCGACCATCATCAATTACTGTAACGCTATTATCAGGATGGATAACAATCTTAATCTTGTTACAGTATCCTGACATTGCCTCGTCGATGCTATTGTCTACTACTTCGTCCACTAGATGGTGTAGTCCCCTGCTTCCAGTAGAACCAATATACATGCCCGGTCTTTTTCTAACAGCATCCAACCCCTCTAATACCTGAATTTCTTTGGCAGTGTATTGGGGTTTATTTTGGAAAACATTTCTAACCATTTCTCCTTACTCCAAAAAAACAAAATTAAACCGTGACTGCTAGCCACGGCCTATTAAAAAACAATATATTTAGTAGCTTTACACTTAATATAATACTATATAATATTGTTTTTGTCAATTATTAAGCCGCTTAACATTGCTTTATTGTAATATTTTATGCTTCTTAATATATTTTATTATATTTTTTTATTATATTTAGTGATAAGTAGGTATAAGAAAAAAATATTTATTTGTCTTATTTATTTTTTTTGTCAAAATATTTGGTATCTATTCTGATAACTAAATTTTCTATCAATTTATTGCCCGCATTTTTATTAAGCGCATTAATAACTTCACCTTTCCTTAATCTTATCTCGTTAGCCCAAACATGATTTTTAACCCTAATAAATAAATTATGGTCCTGGATTTTAATAGGTTTGGCATTCAGGACAATTTTTTCAGGTAATAAATCTTCCCACAAATCAAATATATTATATCCCTCAATTCTTTGAGTCCAATGTCGTTTTTTTATATATAAATTGATAACTTCACTAATATGCTGGGGAGGATTATTTTTCATTTTCTTCTAACATCCCCTTTTTTACCCAAAAAATTTTTGAACTTTTTAGAATATCTATTTGGGTTAAATTGTTAAGGTCAATACTGGTAATAAATGTCTGAACAGCCTTTTCTTTTATTAATTTTATTAAAAAATCTTTCCTTCCCTGATCGAGTTCAGACATCACATCATCTAATAATAAGGGAGGGTATTCGTTTTCTTTTTCTTTAAAAAGTTCAAGTGCAGCTAATTTTAGAGATAATACGGCTGTTCGTTGCTGTCCCTGAGAGCCATATATGCCTAAATCAACCGTATTGTTCATTATATAATAATCGTCTCGATGTGGCCCTACTGTGGTTAATTTTAATTGTAAATCTTTTTCTTGAGCATCTTCTAATTTAAGCTTCATAACCTCACGAATAGTATTTTCATCATCAGTGTAATTTGTTAAGATATTGCTTTTATATTTAAGTTTGATTGTTTCTTTATTTTCACTCATCATTTGGTGAAAAATTTTAGCTTTTTGATTTAATTTTTTTAAAATTTTAATCCTGTATAAAATAATTAATGTTCCTGATTCTATAATTTTTTGATCCCATATTGCTAGTTGTTTTCTAATTTCAGTCGTTATTCTATCTTTTTTTAATAACTTATTTCTCTGGAACAGAATCCGATTATAGTTTTTTAAATATTTATAATAATGTGGGTAAATATTGATAATAACTTCATCTAAAAATTTTCTTCTTAAAGAAGGAGTACTTTTAATGATTTGAAGATCTTCTGGAGAAAAAACAACTGGATTAAATTTTTTAAAGAGTGTTGATCTATTCTGATATTTTTTATTTATTTTAATTGTTTTTTTAAAATCTTTGTTATTTTCTTCGCTATTTTTAATACTCTGTAGAAGAATATTGATTTGATAATTTTCTTCTTTTAGCTGTACTTCTCCTAAAATATAACTTTTTCTTTGATTCCAATTTATTAAATTTCTATCATCTATAGTACGGTAAGAACTTCCTCTCATTAAAGTATAAATAGCTTCAATAATATTAGTTTTACCCTGCGCATTATTCCCAATAAAAATATTCAGGGAAGAATCAAAATTAATTGATAAGTCTTCTAAATTTCTAAAATTAATCAACCGTATTTTTTTAACATTCAACTTGTATTCCTTGCTTTCTTCTAATCCATTCTTACTGGCATTAATATGTAACTGTATTGCTCTTCTTTACTAATAGGTTTAATCATTGCCGGGTTTAAATTTTCATTAAGTTTTATTTCTATATTATCTGTTTTTAATACTCTTAAAACTTCCATTATATAACGGGAATTAAAGGCAATTTCTACATATTCCCCCTCAACAATACAGGGGATTTGTTCATAAGCATCTCCTATATCAGGTGTTTTAACCTTAATAATTATTTCTCCCCTGTTTTCTCCTTGTTGCTGTTGAAAATTATGAACTTCCATTTTTATAGTATTAAGGTCTTCTTTTACAAATAATGTAATTCTTTCCATTCTCTGTCTAAATTCATCTGTATCAATCTTAATAACTGTTTTGAATTGTCGGGGAATAATCTGATTATAATCCGGAAATTGCCCATCGATAATTCTGGAAAATAATCTAATTTTATTTTTTTCTCCTTCCGGGTCTAAAATAAATACAACCTGTTTTTCTCCTACCCCTATTTCAACCATACCATCTTCTTCCAGAGAAAGTAATTTAAATAACTCAGACAAAGCCCTTTGTGGAATAATAACTTCAAATTTATTATCTACTGTTAATTTATTTTTTTCTTTTATTTGTATCTTTTTTATTGCTAATCGATGGCTATCGGTAGCAACAATTTCAATTCCTTCGTCTGTTCTCTTAAATAGTAAACCATTTAAGAAAGAGCGATTTTCATCTTTAGAGGCAGCTAATATAACCTCCTGAATAGCATCTTTCAATATTTTTTTTAATAATTTTATATTTACCTTACTTTTAATATCCGGAAAAGAAGAAAATTCTTCAGCAGAAAAACCAAATATCTTATAATTAGAAGAATCTTCTTCTTTCAAATAAATTATATTATCGTCACCTGCTTCTATTTCTATATTCTCTTCGGGAAATTTTCTAACTAAATCACTAAAAATTTTATTAGGAATAACAACAGAACCATGCTCAATAATCTGGGCAGAAATATAACAGTCAATCCCTATTTCCAGGTCTGTAGAAAATAGATGAATTTTATTATCTTTTGTTACTTCAAAGAGTATACCATTATATATAGGTAAGCCAATTTTGGTGGAAATAGCCTTTTGAACTTTTTGAATTCCATTAACTAAACTTTTTTGTGAACAAATAACTTTCATTATATTTTCTCCTTGTTTATATTTCTGTTTACTTAATTTATAATTTACTAAAATATTGTAATCTAATATTTATTTTTTACAAAAAAGAGTAATAGTAGTAGTAATAATATTGTTAATTGTGTTAATAAACCTATAATTCTTCTAATTTATAATAAACAAAGGTGTGAATATAAATCTTAATAAGATATTTTTTTAATTAACAATATCCACAATTGTAAGTTAAATAAATAATTAATTTTCAATTATATTATTATGAATCGCTTGGGCTGTTTTGTATTTTATTAATCAATTTATCAATATTATATTTTAATTTCTTATCATTTTTTAAGTTTTCTTTTATTTTATTACAGGAATGTATTACAGTAGTATGATCTTTCCCTCCAAATGAATCACCAATAACAGTTAGTGAACAATCTGTTAATTCTTTTGAAAGATACATAGCTATATGACGTGCTGTTACAATATTTTTAGATCTTTTTTTTGATAATAAAATACTTGGTTTTAGATTAAAAAATTCGGCAGTATGTTTCTGAACTAATTGAATAGAAATTTCTTTTTCCTCAATAGCAATAAAATCTTTTAAAATTTGTTTAGCCAAAGTAAAGTCAATATTTGTTTGGGTTAAAGTAGAATAAGCGTCTAATTTATTTAAGGCCCCTTCTAATTGCCGTATATTTGTGGGTATTTTATTGGCAATATACTGAATAATTTCTTCGGATATTTCAACCTGACAACTCTGTGCTTTCTTTTGCAAAATAGCTATCCTTGTTTCTAAATCAGGCGCTGAAATATCAGTAATTAATCCCCATTCAAATCTAGAGATAAGTCGATTTTCTAAGCTTGTAATTTCCTTAGGAGGTCTATCTGAGGTAATAACAATCTGTTTACCCGCATTATATAGGGCATTAAAGGTGTGAAAAAATTCCTCTTGTGTCCTTTCTTTTCCAGCCAAAAATTGGATATCATCAATTAATAAAACATCAAAGTTGCGGTACTTGTCCCGGAAAGGTTCAGTAGCGTCGTCTCGGATTGAGTTAATTAGCTCGTTTGTAAATTTTTCTGAAGAAATATAGGCGATATTGACAGAATGTATCATATTCTTATTTATAATATAATTACCAATAGCATTCATAAGATGAGTTTTTCCCAACCCTACCCCACCATATACAAACAGAGGGTTATAGGATTTGGCAGGAGATTGAGCTACTGCCATACAGGCAGCATGGGCAAATCGGTTACTATCTCCGATTACAAAATTTCCAAAAGTATAGCCCGTGTTTAAGCCTGTTTTGTTATATATTTTTTGAAGTTCGTCGTGGTTTATTCCCCCTCTTTTTACTTTATGAGCCCCTTGATTTTTTGCTGATTCAATCTGGAATTTAATTAATATATCCTCATCCAATCCAAGCTGGTCAACAAAGGTGTCTTTAATAAATTGATAATAATTTTTTTCTAACCAATTTTTACAAAACAGATTAGGTACAGCCAAAATTAGCTCATTATTTTTAAAACTAATATAGCTAAGCCCGGAAAACCAGGTATTAAATATCTGTGGGCTTGAATTTTCTTGAATTGTTTTTAAAATATCTTCCCATTTATTATTAAGCTGATTATTGTTCATACTAATCCTTTTTGTTATATTTATTATACTAAAATTATTAACAATATTAACAATACCTTGTGGAAAACAGTGAGTTTATAGATAATCAGTGAAATACATTACTTTCAGAAAAATCTATTTTTAAACACAAAAAGTACCTTGGCCATAAAGATAAAAAAATAAGGGGTTTTCATTAAATCCACAAGTTATTCACAACTGTGGAAAACAAAAATTAAAATACATTATAAAAAGGCATTTTGTTTATATTTTGTTACATCATTAATATAATAGCAAATAAGGCTATAAAAATAAAGATAAATTTTGGCTATTTTAAAAAACAAACAAAGTAGGTAGGTTGTTTAAAGATAACTTGCAATAGTAATAAAAATAGGATAGACTATTGCATTATTTAAGATATTTATATTAATATTGTTAAAGATATGATATAAATTAAGTATTATTTTTATAATAATCAAGATAGAAGTGGTTTTTGTTTATAATCTTTATAAATTATAGAATTATACAGAACAAGAATTTTATGCAAAAGGAGAAATAAATCTAATGAAGCGTACTTATCAGCCTAATACCCGAAAAAAATTAAAAGTTCATGGTTTCCGTAATCGCATGAGCACTAAAAGCGGAAGATTAATATTAAAGAGAAGAAGACAAAAAGGAAGGAAAAAATTAACCGTTTCTGGTTAGAAAATTATTTTGACTCTTCAAAGTCTAAAAAAAAGTAACGAATTTAAACATATTTTTACCATTGGGAATAAAAAAATAGGTAAATATGTTATATTATATATAGCGCCAGGAAAACACGAAGACAATAGAGTTGGTATTGTTACTAAAAAAGAAATTGGAAACGCGGTACACAGAAACAGGGTTAAGCGAATCATAAGAGAAATTTGGCGTACCAGATGTATTCAGTTAATATTTGGATACGATGTGGTAATTTTGGCCAGGAAAAGAATTATATATGCTAAATTTAGTGAGATAGAGGCGGAAATAGTAAAATTAATACAATTATAAAGGCTATTATCTTAAATGTAAGATATATAGAAGTATAGTTAATGAGTAAAATACTAATTAGTTTAATTATTTTTTATCAGAAATATATCTCTTCTCTAAAATCTGCAACATGCAGATTTTACCCAACTTGTTCAGAGTATTCTATTCAAGCAATTAAAAAGCATGGCTTTTATAAAGGGATTTTTCTGGCAATTAAGAGAGTGCTTAAATGTCATCCTTATCATAAAGGTGGATATGACCCTGTTCCTGAAAGCTTCTTAAAAAATATAGTAAAATAAATACCTTGATATTATATAAAAAAATAGATGATTAGGTTAAAAGGAGATTATTATTTTGTGGAGTTCATTAATTGATTTTGTTGGAAATATATTGGAGTTTTTATATGGTTTTACCCATAATTATGGGCTAGCTATTATTTTATTGACAATTATTATCAGAGGGCTGATGTACCCGCTAATGCAAAAGCAGATGACCTCAATGACGGAAACCCAAAGGATACAACCATTGATGCAGGAGATTCAAAGAAAATATAAAAATGATAAAGAAAAAATGAACCAGGAGTTAATGAGACTTTATAAAGAGCATAATGTAAACCCTATGGGAGGTTGTTTGCCTTTACTAATACAGATGCCGATTTTGATTTTGTTTTTCCAGGTTTTAAGAGAATTTGAATACCATATTCCCAATACTAATATTATTGATGGTGGTTTTTTGTGGATTAAAAATACTGCTATAGTTAAGTTGTTGGAAAATGGAGTTGAGGTTGAAAAAGTTGTTGCAGGTCTGGCGGCACCAGATCAATTGTTTGGGGTTTTGCCAGAATCGGTACCCATGATAGGAGGTACTCCTATTGGTATTCTGCCTATTTTAGTCGGAGTAACAATGTACATCCAGCAAAAATTGACAACACCGGCTATGCCTAGTTCTGCACAGGGCAGTGGTTCGTCAAATCCAGCTGCGGGTACACAAAAGATGATGACCACCATTATGCCATTAATGATTGCTTTTATTAGTTTTACCCTGCCCTCAGGCTTAAGCTTGTACTGGGTAACTTCTACAGTTTTTGGTATCGGCCAACAGATGTTAATTAACAAAAAGAAAGAAACAGTTAGGCAAGCAGAAGAAACTACAACAAAAATAACCAAAGAAGAAGAAGTTGAAACAAAGCAAGAAGAAAAGAAAAAAATCAAACCCGAACCTGAGGTTAAAAAAGAGAATACTTCCTGGATACCGGGATATGAAAACCCTAACTCTCAAAAAAATAAGAAGAAAAAAACCCAAAACCAAAAAACAAATAAAAGTTAAAAATATTTATAGAGAGAGTGTTTATAATTGTTAGATTTAAAAAGAAACGGAACAAACCTTAATGAAGTAGAAGAAAAAGCAATTCAGGTACTATCAAGAATTGTGAATACTATAATAGAAGGTGCTGAAGTAAAAAAGGTTTCTTCTGACCAGTACTATACATTGCTTGAAATCAGTAAAGCAGATCCAGGGATTATTATTGGAAAGCATGGACATACTTTAGACGCTATTCAATATATAGTGAATATGATTGCAAACAACAAGGGTGAACAATATCCACAAAGACTTTATGTTATAGATATTGATGGGTATAGAAAAAGAAGAGAAGAGACTCTTCAGAAATATGCTAAAGAAAAGGCAGAAATTGCCAAAAGAAAAGGCAATGCTGTAGCTTTATATTTCATGAATAGCATTGAAAGAAGGCTTGTACATCTTTCATTAAAAGAAGATACAGAAGTAACTACTTATAGTGAAGGAAAAGAGCCATTCCGTAGAGTTATTATAGCGCCAACTGCAATCTCCAAGATGAATTATAGACAAGAAGATAAAATGATATGGAAAAATAAATAATTCGTTATAAAGAAATATTTTTCGAAATAATAGAAAAATATAAGATTGTAATTACTAATAATTGGAGATTGAAATGAATAAAAATAATTTAACCAACAATGACCTCATAGATAAAGATCAAGATACAATTGCAGCAATTTCAACGCCATTAGGCACAGGCGGAATTGGAATTGTAAGATTAAGTGGCCCTCTGTCAATTTCTATTGCCAGCAAAATATTCAGGCACAAGGGCATAATTCAGAAAAAACCCGATGAGTTTTTTTCTCATCATATCTACTACGGAACTATTGTACAGCCAAACAAAATAACAGGAATAGATGAAGTATTGTTGGTCGTTATGCGAAAACCAAGGACTTACACTAAGGACGATGTTGTAGAAATAAACTGCCATGGTGGATTGTTGGTTGTTAAAAAAGTATTGGAAATTGTAATAAAACTTGGAGCCAGAATTGCCGAGCCAGGAGAATTTACAAAAATAGCATTTTTAAATGGAAGAATAGATCTGAGCCAGGCAGAAGCAGTTATTGATATTATCGAATCACACAATGAAAAAAACTTGAGAACCTCTCTTTACCAGTTATCAGGAGGCTTAAAGGAAAAAATATCCAGTTTAAAAAAAAGCATTATCGAGTTAACTACTGAAATTGAAGCCCCTATGGATTTCCCGGACCAGGGTATTGTTGAAATTAGCGGGAAAAAAATTAGAGAAACTCTAAAACATTGCCTCTCAGAAGTCACTGAACTATTAAACACAGTGAAATACGGTCAAATTATTAAAGAGGGAATTTGTTGTGTAATTTTAGGTAAAACCAATGTGGGAAAATCTAGTCTATTTAATTTATTAGTAAAAAAAAACAGAGCAATTGTAACTCCCATCCCTGGGACAACACGAGATATTATTGAAGAATCTATTAATATCAAAGGTTTAACTTTTAATATTACTGATACTGCAGGAATGAAAAATCCGGAAAATATTGTTGAACAAATTAGCCTGGAAAGGGTAAGCGAGTTTATGAAAAACGCACAAATGCTTTTATTAATGTTTGATGCTAGCAGTCCTATCGATGAGCAGGATATTGCACTGATTAAAAAAATAAAAACTTACGGTAATCGCAATATAAATATTATAATAATTGAAAATAAAATTGATTTACCCCAAAGGATTGAGTTAGCTGAATTACATAAAAGATTAGGAATAGAAGAAACAATAAAAATGTCCATAAAAAATAAAGTAGGTATCGATGCTTTGGAGGATAAAATGATAGATATTGCCTTATCAGATGTATCTGTACCAGAAAACGCATTGATTGTAAATAATAAAAGACATCAAGAATATTTGCTTAGAGTTCAGAGAAGGCTTATAGATATTATTTCTGGAATAGAAGAAGGCATTAAAGATGATTTAATCGCAATGGACCTGAGATATACTGCAAACCAATTGGCAAGAATAACAGGTGAATCTTGTGATTTAGAAATGCTCAATGACGTTTTTTCTAAGTTTTGTATTGGTAAATAAAGATTATTTATTAGTTGAATATTGATATTTCTGAATTCTTTGAAAAGTATTAAGAAATTAACGATATGTTCCACGTGGAACATATCGTTAATTTTATTCATTATATAAAAATATATATTAAATGGGAAAATAATTATATTGGTTTTAAATAATTAGAAAAATACCAACCAAACCAATGTAGGATAGAAAAATTTATGGAATGAAAAATATTATATCCAAAACAAATATAAGGAAAACTTAAATAATAAGTAAATAACAGCTATTTGGATTATAATAATTATTCTTATAAAAAAGATGTGTAGGAATAGACCTGTAAACTACAAGTAAAAACATTTTTTAAAGTTGTGGATAACTTGTGAATAAATAAAATAAAAATCAATATATTTTAATAAAAGTGGAAAACAGAAAAAATAGTTAGATTTATTAATAAAGATAAGAGCAGTAAACTCAATATATATAAGGGTTATAGGTAATAGCTTTTTTACCAAAAAATAATTAAAATATTGTAGATAAATTTTTAAGGATTTCAAAATATTGAATAAGAATAATAATTGTGGAAAACCTGTTAATAATACATTTTATCTTTTAGAAGAAAATAATCTTCGCAAAAACATATTCCTTGGTTCATTGTCTTTTGGAATAAATTTAAATAATAAAGAAATTGATAAAGTAATTGAATATTTAAAGATAATTAAGCAATATCAAAAAAAAGTTAATATTACCTCAACTATAGATCCTCTCGATATTGTTTTCAAACATTTCCTTGATTCAATTTCTTGCGTAAAATTTATTAATTATGAAACTAAAAGTGGCTCTAGAAAAAAAATAATAGATGTGGGAAGTGGCGCAGGCTTTCCTGGAATCCCAATTAAAATTGTATTATCAAAAACAACCATGGTTTTATTAGAAGCAAGAAAGAACAAGAAGATATTTTTAGAAACAGTCTTAAAACAGTTAGAATTAAAAAATACTTATGTATTTCAAGAGAGGGCTGAAAATTTTGGGAAAATGATTGAGCACAGAGAAAATTATCATTTTGTATTATCTAGAGCCGTAGCCTCTCTTGGAATACTGTGCGAATATTGTCTCCCTCTATGTAAGCTGGGAGGAGTTATGATGGCGTTTAAGGGAAGCTCTTACCGGGAAGAACTTAAACCCAGCTTTGAGGTTATTGAAAGATTAGGGGGTTGTTTAGAAAGTATTAATTTAATGAAAAACCCTCACTCGGAACATGTACGTTCAATTTTGATTATTAGGAAGGTGAAATCGACACCAGATAAATATCCCAGGAGAAATGGCATCCCAATGAAAAGACCTTTGTGTTTTTAATTAAATTTTGATAAGATAAAATTACTTTCTGTGGATAATTTAGAGTAGCTTAAATATATTTTAAATATCTATGTTCTAAAAACCTAAAAAAGATAAAATAATAAAGTGTATCCTTGTTGTAAATGTTCCACGTGGAACATTTACGCTATAAAAATTAAAGAGGAATTATCGACCATGAGTAAAATTATGTCAGTAAGCAATCAAAAAGGCGGAGTCGGAAAAACAACCACAGCAATTAATTTAAGTGCTTTTTTAGCAATTGAGAAAAAGAAAGTCCTTCTGATTGATATCGATCCACAGGGGAATGCTAGTAGCGGAATAGGGATAGAGCGTGCCAATATTGAAAAAAACATATATGATTGCCTTATAAATCAAATTCCTATTCAAGATGTAATGGTAGCAAGCCAGATTAAAAATTTAGATGTATTACCTTCTACTTTACAATTAGCAGGGGCAGAGGTTGAGCTGGTAAATTATATATCCCGAGAAAATCGATTAAAACAATTAATTCGGCCGATAAAAGAAAAATATGACTATATTATTATAGATACCCCTCCTTCCCTGGGTTTGTTGACATTAAATGCTCTTAACGCAGCTGATTCTGTTATAATACCAGTCCAATGTGAATACTATGCTCTGGAGGGAATTGGACAACTCTTAAATACCATCACCCTAGTTAAAGAAAATCTAAATCCTAATTTATCTATTGAAGGAATATTGTTGACAATGTACGACCAGAGAAATAATTTATCAAAAGAAGTAGTTGACGAAATTGGAAAACACTTTCAGGGAAGTATTTTCCACTCTATTATTCCTCGAAATGTTCGATTAAGTGAAGCTCCCAGTTATGGACAGCCAATTGCTATTTATGAAGCAAAATCAAAAGGTGCTCAGGCTTACCAGAAACTAGCTCAGGAGGTAATTTCACATGGCTAAAAAAGGACTGGGTAAAGGGCTTGAGTCCCTTATACCCATATCTAATATTAGAGATCGTTCTTATGTTACCGAGATAGATGTTAATAAAATTACCCCTAATCTCTATCAACCAAGACAGGAATTTGATCAGGAAAAAATGGATGAATTAAAAAAGTCCATAAAAACTCATGGAATAATTCAGCCTATTATTGTCCGTGAAACTACTGAAGGCTATGAAATTGTCGCCGGGGAAAGAAGATTAAAAGCGGCTAAGGAGATAGGCCTGGAGAAAGTCCCGGTAATTATCAAACAATTTAATAATTTGAAAACATTCGAAATTGCCCTGGTCGAAAATATTCAGAGAGAGGATCTTAACCCGATAGATCAAGCTTTTGCGTTTAAAAGGTTGATGGATGAGTTTAAAATGACTCATCAGGAATTGGCGGAGATAACCGGAAAAAGCAGGGCTTTTATTAGTAATAGTGTACGTTTACTGAATTTAGATAATTGGGTTAAAGAAAGAGTTTCTACTGGTGCAATTAGTCTTGGACATGCAAAAGTTATCCTTGGCCTGGAAAATAAGCAGATACAACAGGAGTTCGGGCAGAAAATAATAGAACAGGGTTTGTCCGTGAGAGAACTGGAACGAACTGTAAACCGCTGGATGAAGAAAGACAAAAAAAGTTCTATTCAAAGAAAAACAGCCCATGTTTTTCCTGACCTGGAAAGAGAATTACTCGAAAAACTTGGCACAAAAGTAAAAATAAAATTCAATGGGAAGAAGGGCAAGCTGGCAATTGAATTTTATAGTGAAGAGGAGTTAAGTCGAATTTCAAGACTTTTATTAGAAAAAAACTAAAAAATTGCTTCATTATTTTTGTTGTAATTGGGAATATATTAAAATTTAATTTGAGAGGTTTAATATGAAGGAAAAATTTTTTAATAATATGATTTTTATATTTTTTACAATCCTGTTATTGATTTTTTCTTTAAAATGCTTTTTAATTGCCTTTCATGTGATAGAAGAAAAGTTTTTAATCGAAATTATTAATAATAATATTAACTTGGTTTACTCGAGTTTAACCAATCAAATATTATTGGGTTTAGCAGGCTTATTATTATTTATTATTGCTCTTTATTTAATTTGGTTAAAGCAAAAAATGACCCAACAAATACCATCTGTTAAAATTACTACTGATGACGGTGAAATAAAAATTTCTACTACTTCATTAGGGCAGATAATTTTAAATATTTTACAGAGTGTGGAAGGAATTAAAGAAATTACTCCAGATATTCAAATACAGAAGAGTGGAGGGATTAGGGCAATTTTACAACTAATTGTATCAAAAGATTGTAATATACCGGATACTGCCCATTATATTCAACAAAAATTAAAAGAAGATTTACCGAAGATTAGCGGGGTAGAAGTGAATGAAGTTAAGATTAATGTAAACAAAATCGATTACAATATTTAGCAAGTAATTTCAAAATAGAGGAGGTTTAATATTATGACAGATAATGAAAAGAATGAAAAAAAATCAAATTTAGGAAATCAAGATGCAGAATTAGGAAATATATCAGTTTCTAAAGATGTTGTTGCTATTATTGTGGCTATGGAAGCGACCAAGGTAAAAGGAGTAGTAGGTTTAACAGCAGGGAGAAAAGGCATGTCAGCCCCTCTGTTAGATAATAACAATTTAACAAAGGGGATTGAAGTGTCAATGAACCAGAAGGAAGTAGCTATTACAATTTCATTGGTGGCAGATTACACAGTTGGAATCTATCAAACTGCCAGGGAAACTCAAAAAAATGTAAAAAAAGCTATTGAAACCATGGCAGGATTAAAGGTATCTAAAGTAGATATTAATGTCCTTGATGTTAAATTTAAGGAGGAAGTGGAGAAGAAGGAGAATATCGAAACAAAAAAGGAAGTAAAAGAAGGAAAGCAAAAAGAACAACAAGATAACTCACAAAAATAATTATAAGTTGGATCTGAAAATCTCGTTTATGTAAAAAAATATTTCCACAAAAGCAGAAATTTATCTTTTTTCTTTGTGGAAATATTTTTATGTTTTTTACTAAACCGATAGATAGAATAATATAGAAAAGAGGGTATTTTGACTGAATCAATTAAGTTATTATCTGTTATTATATTAATAGTAGTTTTATTGGGGATTAAGCTAGATCTTGGATTGATTATGTTTTTATCCTCTATTTTATTAGGTTTTTTGTTTCAACACAGTTTTAATGAAATATTGCATACATTTTATCTTTCACTAGTTGATATAACTACATTACAATTAATAGGGATTATCATTCTTGTCTATGTGTTGAGCAGTATTTTGGTAAGAACCAAAAGCATGGAAGGCATAGTTGCTTCTTTACAGAATATAGTTGCTGATTATCGATTAATTTTATTTTTCATTGCATCTTTTCTGGGATTAATACCAATGCCAGCTGGTGCCATGTTTTCTGCCCCGTTATTAAAAGAAATCGGTGAAAAAAACCATCTGACCCCAGAAGAAATCATGTTTTCTAATTATTGGTTTCGTCATACCTGGGAATTTATATGGCCTTTAATACCAGGTGTCGTTTTATATTCCTCGGTTACCGGTATTAGTTTGAGAAAAATTATGATAGTACAGTTTCCTTTAAGTATAAGTGCTCTTTTAATAGGATTTTTTTGGTTATACACACATCTTAAAGGAAATAATAATGGGGAAATAAATTATAAAAATTTAAAAAAACAGCTGCTAATTTTTTTAAAGAGCGTTTGGTCAATTTTGCTTATCATATCTCTGGTTTTATTTTTTCAGATTGATTTATTAGTAGCCCTAAGTGCATCCATTATTTTACTTCTTATTACCCACAAAATTCCAGCATTTAAAGTTAAAGAAATTATATTTCATGATATTTCATTTAAAGTGGTTGTTTTAATTTTGGGAATAATGTTCTTTAAGCAGATGTTGGAAAGTACTCAGTCTATGACTCAGATAGCTTACTTGTTTTCAGATCTGGGCATAAATATATGGATTATCCTGTTTTTTATTCCATTTATATTGGGATTTTTAACAGGTATTACTACTGGTTTTATTGGTATAAGTTTTCCAATTTTAATGCCATTAATGACCCAGGGAGGTTCATTAAACTTGTCAATGGCAATCTTTGCTTACCTTTCAGGTTTTGTTGGAATGATGATGTCTCCAATGCATCTATGTTTTATTGTAACCATTGAGTATTTGAAAGTGAATATCTTTAAATTTTATACAAAATTATGTATTAATTTACTGGTTTTAATTATTTTAGGCAGTTTATATGTTTACGTTTTTCATATAATTTAAATAGAAGGAATAAAATTTACCAATTGAAGTTAATAAGTTGTTTCTTAATGCTTAGAATTTTATTATACTTAACAATTGTTCTTAAACTTACTTAAAAATAATTGAACAATGTAACTAATTTAATAAGGTTAGAAAAAATTAAAAGAAAGGAATGGTATTTATAAAATAATGAAAGTGCATTTTTTGGGTGCAGCAAAGGTAGTAACGGGTTCGAATATATTGCTGGAAACTGGAAATAAAAAAATTTTAATTGACTGTGGTATGTTTCAGGGAAGCAGACAATTAAATAAGCTAAATTATGAACCATTTCAATTTAATCCGGAAGAGATTGATTTATTGATATTATCACATGCCCATATAGACCATAGTGGCCGTATCCCCAGCTTGATTAAAGCAGGCTTTAAGGGAAAAATATATTGTACAAACGCAACATCGGATCTTTGCTCAATTATGCTTCCTGATAGTGGTTATGTTCAGGAGACTGAAAATGAATGGGAAAATCGAAAAAGAGAACGTGCCGGCAAGCCTTTACGTGAACCTCTCTATACTGCAGAGGAAGCGAAAGATAGTCTTAAATATTTTTCTCCTGTTTTATATAATCAACAAATTGTAATAGATGATGGTTTAACAATCCGCTTTCAAGATGCAGGACATATTCTTGGGTCTTCAATAGTCGAGTTGTGGATTAAAGAGGGAAACGAAACAATCAAGTTAGTTTTTAGTGGAGATTTGGGGAGAAAAAATAAACCTATCATTAGAGACCCTTCAATTATTGAAGAAGCTGATTTCTTAATCTTAGAGTCTACCTATGGAGATCGTGTACATCCTTCTTTAGATAACGAGGCATCGCAATTGATTCCCATAATGCTTGAAACAAGAAAAAGAGGAGGAGATGTAATAATTCCATCTTTTGCAGTCCAAAGAGCACAGGATATTATTTATGAATTGAATCAATATTATGACAAGATTATTTCGGTAAAAGACCAAAGCTATTTGGACATACCGGTATATGTAGATAGTCCACTGACTATTTCAGCAACAGAGATATTCAGAAGAAATCCTGATTGTTTTGATGCAGACACCCTGGAATTAATACAACAAGGTTATAATCCCCTTGATTTTAAAAATCTTCATTTTACCCGGACGGCTAATGAATCTAAACAATTAAATACCTCTAAAGAAAGTAAAGTTATAATTTCTGCCAGCGGAATGTGTACTGCAGGCAGAATAAAACATCATTTAAAACATAATTTATGGAGGAAAGAATCAAGCATAGTATTTGTTGGTTATCAGGCAGAGGGAACTCTTGGTAGAAGAATAAAAGATGGTGCAAAACAGGTAAAAATATTTGGGGAAGATATTAAGATAAATGCCCAGATACATGTTTTGGAAGGCTTTTCTGGCCACGCTGACCAGGGAGAATTGCTGCAGTGGGTTAAAAATTTTAAGAAGAAGCCTAAAAAAATATTTTTAGTCCATGGAGAACAAGAAGCAATGGACACTTTATCAGAATTAATTGAAAAAGGATTAAATATTACAACAATTGTGCCACAATTAGGTGAAAACTTTATTGTAAAAGGAACAAAAGAAGCGGTTTCAGAAGAAATTGTAAAGGAAAAAAGTATAAAAGAGAGACAATTATTTGAAGACGAAGCTGAACAATTAAGAGAGTTAATGTCTTCACTTTTGGAGCAGCTGGAACAAAAAACAAAGACAAAATTGTTCGGAGAAGATTTGTCTGAAATAAGAAATAAGGTAATGGAACTGCGAAAAGAAGGTATAGAATTAAGTATGTTAATGACTGATAAAAATAAGTCTAAACAAGAAAATAATTAATTTATTAAAATAGAGTGCACTATATCTTTATAATGCACTCTATTTTAAATTGAAATAGTGCTGTTTTTATAAAATAGAATCCACTTTCGACTGTATTGCTTGAGGCGGCACAGCTCCAACAATACGATCTACCTCTTTCCCGTTTTTAAAAATTAATAGGGCAGGTATTCCCTGAATATTATGTTGGGAAGCGATTGTCTGGTTATTATCAACATTTAATTTACACACTTTTAGTTTTCCATGATTATCATTGGCGATTTTTTCAACTGCCGGTGCGACCATTTTACAGGGCATGCACCATGGTGCCCACATATCTACTAATACTGGTATGGTAGAATCAAGTACTTCTTGTTGGAAGTTATCTTCATTTATTTCTATTAATTTTTCTGGCATAATTTTCTCCTTTTTTATTGTATATTAAAAATTTCTCCAAAGTTTTTAACCCTTTTTTTATAGATTCAATTTCTTGACCAGTAAGCTCTGATTTTATATTTTCTTCAAAAGCTTTTTGTTCCTTGATAATGTCATTTTTTAATTCTTTCCCTTTTTCAGTTAAATAAAGTAATGTAAAACGTCGATCGTGAGTTTTAGCTTTCCTTAGGAAATAACCTTTTTTTACCAGGTTATCTATTATCCTGCTTCCACGAGACAAAGAAAGGTTTATTCTTTTTGCAAATTCAGAACATGTAATGTTTTCATTAATATTTATGGCATTAAGGCCTTTTAATTCAGCAATTCCGATTTGACAGGAAGAACTTATTTTACTTTCATTGCAGGCACAAAAATACTTTATTTTGAGAATAGTATCATATATTTCTTTCATTTTAAAATAAATCTAAGGAAATATTCCTGTAGAACCTCACTTTTTCCCTGAATACATATTATTTGCTTTTAGCAATAATTTATATTAGCAATTATATACTATTTTAAAAATCTGTCAAGTGAAAAACAGATATTTTATTTTGTTTTTTTGCAAATAAATGAATAGAATAATTAATAAGAAATAAAAAACCTTTTTCATATTAAAAATGATTATGAATATAAGAAGAAGAAAAATTAACCATAATAATGGACTTAAAATAAACCAAAAAGATATTCCGTCAGAAGTAATGTTTATATTAAAACAACTTAAAAAAGCTGGACATCTATCATTTTTGGTAGGAGGCTGTGTAAGAGATTTACTATTGCTAAGAACTGTCAGAGACTGGGATGTTGTGACTGATGCAAAACCAGAGCAAATACAAAAGATTTTTAATGAACACAGAACCTTTTTGATTGGGAAAAGCTTTTTAACAGTGACGCTCATATTAAATCATAATGAATATCAAATATCTACCATTAGAAGCAGTCAATACTATCAGGGCTCGCAGAAAAGAAATAAAAATTCTTACCGGATGGTAAAAGACGACTTAAATAAGCGTGACTTTACTATTAATGCAATATGCTGGGAACAGGATGAAGGCTTGTTTGACCCATGTCACGGATTGAATGATTTAAATAATAAGATTATTCGTAGTATAAACCCGGATCTAAGATTTAAAGAAGACCCTTTAAGAATGTTAAGGGCTGTTCGTCTATCCTGCGAACTTTCTTTTACCATTAGTTCTGAAGTTAAAAAAGGCATTTATAAGAATGCTTTTTTATTAAGATTCATTAGTCCGGAAAGAATTAAAGCAGAAATAACCTTTATTTTAAATAACCCGGGTGCGGGACAGGGTCTTTTTTTATTATGTAAATTTGAACTTGACCGCTATATTTTTACTTTAGATGGAATTAAAAAGAATCAAATTGATAAAACAGAAAAAAATAAACTTACTTTCGCAGGAATGAAAGAGGAAGAATTAATAAAAGACTTATCGTCAAAACTTGCCTTATTTGGTAGACTATATTATGGTTCCTGTAAGGCTGCAAATCTGTTTTATTTGCCAGTTATAAAAACTCTTCGATTTCCAAAAAAAATAATTAAGACAGTAGAAATACTATTGAATATAGAGTGGGAAGAAGTGGATTTTGACAATGCTGTAAAAACACGCTTTATTCTGTCAAGTTTTGGAGAAGAGAATACTAGAAGAATTATATTATTTAAAAAAGCCTTGCTCTTAGAGAGAAACAAGAAGTTACAACCGGAGGATTTAAGAGCAGAAGAAAACTTATTAAAAGAAGAAATAAAGAAAAAACTACCACTGAAAATAAGCGAGCTGGCGATTAACGGCAATGACTTAATTAAAATGGGCTTACCAGAAGGCAGGAGAATTGGAGAAATCCTTGCAGTGATTTTAGAAAAAGTCATTATTAACCCTGATATTAACACAAAAGCGAAACTGTTAAAGCTTGTTCAAAGCACTATAAATAATAAATAAAAAGTATAAATGATAGAAAAGATTAAAGAGTTTATAATAAGGTCCAGATTCATAGAAAATTTCAAAAAGCAGGTATACCCATGATGATATTTGTAACAAATCCTGTTATTTTAATGATTATTACAGTTTTTATTGGCTTGATTTTAGGCAAAATAAAGTTTGGTAGGTTTAGTTTCAGCACATCAGGAAGCATGTTTATTGGAATTGTAGTAGGCTGGAGTGTAGTTACCTATATTAATACCATAGAATCAGGTAGTGAATTTTATCAGGTTGCTCAGGATGTTTTGGCAAAAAGATAAACCTCTTTTAGATGTTCTTAAAGCCACCCGCTTTGCAGATGCAATATTTGCTATTTGGATTATTTACAATAATCATAACATTAATTCAATATGTTTAATTTCTAATGGTTCTTTACAGATAAATGATTCCCCAAATTTGGTGCTAATAAGCATACCATAATAACGACTCAGACTAAGTGTGCTTTCAAATAATTGACTGTCTTGAAGGTTTTGTCCAAACTGAGATTCGTAACATTTTAATGCTTCTACTTTCATTTCAATTTCTTTACTAATATCTATAATAAAAGTGGGTTTCTGATAATAAGTAAAAGGAGCAGCAAAATAGTAAAAGATTTTCTTTTTGGTATAGTTATTGCTATGCTGATAAAGCTGGCTGAAGGAAGTGTAGCATATTTCAGCGGTAACTTTACTTTCTGGATTGACATCAACAGGATAAGGAATAAAGACAATATCCGGTGATGTATTATGGTAAATTTCAGATACCTCTTCCCTGATTTCTTTATTATTTTCTAATTCAGGATAAAAATAATCCAGAGTGATTCTTTCGTCAATACCAAGTATGCGACTGGCCTTAATAGCTTCTCTTTTACGATTATCAGGCTGCTGTTTTTTAGAATATTCACCGTTTGTTAAGTCTATAATAGTAACCTGATGAGATAGTTCAGTTAATTTTAATATAGTGCCACCCATTCCAGCTTCTACCTGGTCAGGTTGTGTTCCGAAAGCAATAATTGTTGCCATATCTTATTGTATTCTCCTCATATTCAAGTATTTTTATATTAAATCAAAATCTTTAATAAAGCTACAAATTTTTTAGAACAGTTTCTGCAATCAGGGAAGAATGATCGCTGATTTGTTTTAAAATATTAATCATATCAAAATGAATAGAACTGGTCTGTCTTGATAATTCAATGCCCTGATGCAGGCGATCAATATGACTTCTTCTCATTTTTGCTTCATTTTCTATTATTTTCTCTTTTTGCTGCAAAACCTTTTGGGCCAGCCGCTTATCACCCAGGGCAAAAGCCCCTAAAGCCTGGTAGAAATTTTGATATACTAACTTATAAAGTTTCTTAATTTCAGCAATCCCTTCATCTGATAGTTTCAATTCATTATCGATCTGTTTTTCGATTATAGGGATAATATCTTTGTCAATTAAGTCTCCAATATGTTCAAAATCATTAACTACATTCAATAATGCGTAGGTTTCACTTGATTGTTCTGGTGTTAGAGTATCAATCTTCATTTCTGTCAAATAATGAATAATAGCATTTGATAAAATGTCAACCACTCTGTCAAGTTTAACCAATTTATAGAGCAAGCTTTCATCCTGATTAAAAAATACTTTCATAATCCCGACAAACATTTCATCAACATTATTTGCCATGCGTATCAGCTCTTTTCTTGCCAGATATAGAGCCAAATCAGGTGATTCCAGGACATTACTATCGAGAAATTTAGGCTTATAAAGAGACTCTTCTTTTGCTGATTTTGGAAATAACTTTTGCAGAAAAGCAGTAAATAGGGAAAGAAAAGGATAAACTAACAGGGCATTTCCAACAACAATGATGGTATGAGCAACAGCAATTTGCCTTGGCAAGTGTGGGGTCAAAAAAGTTGCAATTGAATAAAGAGGTGTAATCAGGAAAAAAAAGAATACCACAGCTACCAGCTTATAAAACAAATTTCCGAAAGTCAGGGTTTTGGCGGGACTTGTTTTTCCCAGGCCAACAAAGAGCACAGTTGTACAGGAACCTAAATGGGACCCAAGGATAATTGGAATTGCCAGTTCAAAGGGAATAATTCCCTGCATAGACAAAGAGATAGTTAAACCCATCATAGCAGTACTGCTCTGCAAAATGCTGGTCATAATGACAGAAAGAAGTAAGGCCAAGAGAGGTGCTCCCTGTAAGTGAGAAATAACATTAAGAAAAGCAGGACTGTTTTTTAAAGGTTCTGAAAATTCTGAAATTAGATTCATCCCCAGAAAAATAAAGCCTATCCCCAATAATACAGCCCCAAAAGATTGATAACGTCGTTTTTTACTCAATACATTTAACCCATAACCAAATAATATTAAGATAAAAGAATATTGAGCAATATTAAAGGTAATAATTTGGGTGGCGATAGTTGTTCCAATACTGGTACCGATTAAAATTTGTAATGCCTGGGATAAAGACATCATCCCGGTATTGATAAGTCCGACCAGCAAAGAAGTAGCAGCAGTACTGCTTTGCATAGTAAAAGTTAAAAATATACCAAAAAAAATAGAGAGAGATGGATGGGATGAAATTTTATTAATCCAGGTTTGTAATTTATTACCAAAAGCCTGTCTGAGATTAATATTTGTTTTTTGTAACCCATATAAAAAGATAATGAGACTGCCAAAAATTCCGATTATTTGAAGAAACATAAATGATGCTCCTTAGCCCCTTAAAAATTTACTTTGAAATTTATTAGTTAGTTAGTGAATAATTATTATAAATATACCTTTTTCCTGGTTAATTGTAAATGTGTATTAATTAAAGAGATTTTAGCAGATTATTCGAGATTACCCTGGATACGTAAAAATACTGCGGGATTTTGTGGGTCATTAGTCATGATACGGACAGCTTTTCGAAATTCACCTTCTTTTAGCTGTTCAGTATCAATAGCTAATTGACCACGGAACTCTTTATCAGGAGGGATTATCAGGGGTATTTCGAGGTTATGGCTGAAGAGTTCTTCTGAAACAATTTCTTCAATTATTAAGTCGGCATCGCCTGTGTTAAAAATTGTAAAATCAATAAGGGCTTTTTCTTCTTTTGATACATCTCCCAGGTTAAAAGTTTGTTCAGAAATCTCAATATCCGGGTTTGGGACACGCAGAACCTTTATTGTTGCTTTTATTGTCTTTTCAGGATTTTGCGAGTCATTGGATTTAATGGTAATATCTTTGCTGACCTCACCTTCATAACCGGTAGGATCAAAAATAGTCCTGAGCATAACATGGTCGCCCGGCTTTATTTCATCATCAGATAAGTCAAGTATGACACATGGACAGGAGGAAAAGACTGATTCAATTACCAGCACTTCTTCACCTTCATTTTTAATAGTAAATTCATGAGAAGGTCTTTCATCAGGAGTAACCTCGCCATAATACCAGCTTTCTTCAGAAAGTGTTATTTTTGGAGGTTCAGGTTTATTACAGCCTGCTAAAAAAATAGCAACAATAAGTATTAATAATATAAAAATGCTTATTCCTCTGTCTGTATCTTTATTAGTATATTTGTATAACCTTTGTATCATTATTTTCTCTCATTTCTAGGAAATATTGAGTTTTAATATCCCTCAGGCGGCGGACAAACCCCTCCATCACAACCACTGGCACCACTGCTCTTTTGACTGGTAAAAGTGAAGGAAAGATATTGATAAAAATTATTTTCCTGACGGGAAGAAAATCCAGAGAACTCTCTTCTTACTTTCAGATCAGGCCTTAATAATAAGATAGTAGGATAATTTCTTATTTGAAAATTATCCATAGTTTGCTTGTTTTCACTCAATAGGACTAAAAAAGGTATTTCTGTCTTGTTTTGCAAAGAAAGATAGTCCTCTTTTATATTTTGATTATCCTGCTCCATTTCCACAATAGCGATTATTTGATAACTTTCTCTCGGCTGATAATCTTCAAAAAATGTTACCATATCCTTTAATTTCTCAAAAGAGGTAGAGTCGCCCCCTTTTACGAAACAGAGTAAAAGGTGATTTTGTTTATTGTAAAATTGGTTTAATTGATAAATATTGCCATCAAGGGCCTCCAGTTCAAAATCAGGGACATCTGAGCCTGATTTGAATTGAGCCAGAACCGGTAAGCTTGTAAAAAATATACAAAAGACAGTTATTATAAATATTATACATATGGTTAATATAAAAGATTTATCTGATTTTATTTTAGATGAATTACTTATATTTCTCATTTTTGCATTTTACCCCCTACTTTTCATAACATTTTTGTTGTCAAATCCTATAGTAAATTATATCTTATCATTCAGATAATATCTACCAAGAACATTAATTTCTCTTATAGAACATCACTAAATATCGTTTACAATCCTTCCGTTGCTTATTGCTGCCTATTATTTATAACCAAACAATATTTGAGAATATTGACAAATATAAATTATGTGTTATTATATAGCAAGTATGCTATTTAGTCAAGGAGGCATAAGGGAATTGGAGAGATTAGAAGAAATTTATAGTATGTTATCCGATAAAAACCGGCTCAGAATCTTGAAATTGCTGGAACACAAGCCGATGTGTGTTTGTGAATTAACCTATGTGCTTGGTATAAGACAGCCTAGTGTGTCCAGACATTTGCGAAAACTGAAAGAGGCTAGTTTAATCGCAAGCCATCAGGAGAAACAATGGCATGAGTATTTCATTAATCGGCAGGGTGATGAATATAGCCGTATTATTATGGGAAATCTCAGCGGCTGGTTAAATGATGACCCGGTGGTTATTAAAGATTTAAAAAAGGCAGCAAAGGCAAACCGGGATGTACTTTGCAACTATCAGTAGAGATTGCTGAATTTTTTTCTTCCGATATATAGCTAAATGGCTATTAGTATTGATATTAGTATAGCAAAAGGAATAGAAATAAAATGAAAAATCAAATAAAAATATTTATAATAATAGGTGGTTTTCTGCTTTTCTACTTTTTACCATTAGAAAGTTTTAGTTTTAGGAATCCATTATTTGAAGCCCTGGCAATGTTAAACATGTATGCCAGAGAGCATGTTATTTTTAGCCTTATCCCGGCTTTTTTGATTGCTGGTGCGATTTATCAATTTTTAGACCAGAATGCAGTTTTAAAATATTTGGGTGCCAAAACCAATAAAGTGCTGGCTTATTTTGTAGCATCAATCTCAGGCTCTGTGCTAACAGTCTGTTCCTGTACCGTATTACCTTTATTTTCCGGTATTTATAAAAAGGGAGCAGGATTGGGACCGGCTATTGCCTTTCTCTATTCAGGTCCTGCTATTAATGTACTGGCTATTATTTTAACAGCCAGAGTCTTAGGCTGGCAACTAGGTTTGGCCAGGGCTATAGGTGCAGTTATCTTTAGTATAATTATTGGTCTATGTACGCATTTTATTTTCCTCTCTGAAGAGAAAGAAAGACAGTCCAATGGAGAACTACAGTTTGGCAGCAGTGAAAGTGATCCTGATGGTAGGACTGGATTTCAGAACCTTCTCTATTTTATTTCCATGATTGGCTTTATGGTTTTTGCCAACTGGGCTAAACCTCAGGCAGGAGACCAAAGCCTATGGGCTTTAATATTTCAATACAAATGGCATTTAGCCATTGCCTTTGTCTTACTGTTTATCTATATCCTGGTTACCTGGTTTCAAAAACAGGAGATTACTCCCTGGTTGGAATCTTCCTGGAGCTTTACCCAGCAGATATTACCCTTACTCTTTTTAGGCATCTTTTTTGCCGGTCTTCTCTTAGGTAGGCCAGGGGAAGAAGGTTTTATTCCTTCCCGTTTTATTGCCACATTGGTAGGGGGTAATTCACTTTCTGCTAATTTCTTTGCCTCTATTGTAGGTGCCTTTATGTATTTTGCTACCCTGACAGAGATACCTATACTACAAGGTTTAATTGGTTCCGGGATGGGACAGGGGCCGGCATTGGCCTTACTATTAGCTGGACCGGCTTTGAGTTTACCTAATATGCTGGTTATTCGTAGTGTAGTAGGAACTAAGAAGACTTTAGTTTATATAACATTAGTCGTTATTATGGCTACCATAAGTGGTATGATTTATGGGAATATAATAAATTAAATTCAAAGTTATAAATAAAAGGAGAAAGATTATGAAGATTGAAATTTTAGGTATGGGATGTCCCAAATGCAAAAAGTTAACTCAAAATGCCCAACAGGCAGCGAAAGAACTGGGAATTGAAGCAGAAATTATCAAAATCGAAGAGTTAGAGAAGATAACTGAATATGGTGTGATAATGACCCCTGCTATGGTTATTAATAATGAGGTATTTAGCCCTGGCAAGGTTCTATCTGTAGAAGAGATTAAAAAAGTAATAAATTCAATTTCATAGATAAATATCAATAAAAAAAATAATTAATATATACGGAGGTTTGAGTGTGAGATTATTATCACAATATTTTCCAGAATTTACCAATAAATTAGATGAAATTGATATTATGTATCAGGAAAAAAGAATGATTGATGAAAAAACCTATCAGTTTATTTGTTTAGCCTTATCTATTAAAAACCGTTCTGCTCCCTGTGTGAAAAAACACTTCAAAGGAGCATTAGAAGCCGGGGCTACTTTAAAAGAAATTAGTTATATTATGGCCTTGACTTTTAGAGAGAGTGCCGGAAGTGATGATTGCTGGGTGCATGATGTATTAAAGGATTATAAAGAAATAATGAAAAATAATATAAAATGCTGTGAAAAATAAAAAATTAATATATTTCCATTGTTATTTTTTCCAAGCTTAATTATAGGCGAAATCTTTTTCTTTGTAAAATATTTAACATCGATAGGCATTAGGCATTCCCTTTTGAGTATTGATTATGTTAAAATTAATACTGGTTTTAACTTCAGATAATAATATGAGGGTATTGGGGGTCAAAATTAAGAAATGTCTAATGCTATCTTAAAAAATTATTTAAGAATTACCTTTGTTCTTTTTTTCCTGTATATTTGTTTTAGTCTATCCGCTGTCATTGTAAACTGCCAGGAAAATCAGCCAGCTCAGGAAGTGCCTATTTATGTTGCCAAGTTTTCTGAGCCAGGCTGTCATGATTGCGAAAAAGCCGCAAGATTATTAGAACAGATTGTTTTTCAATACCCCCAAATTGAAATAATGGAATTTGATATTTCTACCTCTGAAGGAGTTGCACTTGCAGAGCAATTAGGAGAATTTTATCAGGTGCCAGAATATGACCGGCTTTTAGTGCCGTTATTATATATTGGTGATGAATATTTTTTGAGAGAACAAATAAACTATGAAAATATTATTGATTATATCGAAAAAATAAAAGGAGAAGAATATCTTCCCCCCTGGGAAAGAGTGGAAGAAGACCAATCTTCAGTGCAGGATCGTTTAATCGAGCGTTTTCAATCCTTTGGTGTAGGAGCTATTGCGATTAGCGGTTTAATTGATGGCATTAACCCCTGTGCCTTTGCAACTATCATATTTTTTATATCTTACCTGACGCTGGTTAACCGTAAAGGAAAAGAATTGTTATGGGTTGGAGGAATGTTTACCCTGGCAGTTTTTCTGACTTATTTTCTCATTGGTACCGGGGCTCTTAAAATTATTACCTCTTTGTCTATCCTGCCAATAGTGAGAAAGATATTTGTTTTTGCTATGGCAGCAGTTAGTGCTGTTTTAGCTTTAATAAGTTTATCTGATTACCTAAAATTTAAAAAAACTGGTCAACCCTGTGAAGCTACTTTGCAGCTACCGGAAAGAATGAAGAAAATGATTCACTCTACTATCAGAAAAAATGTCAAAACTCGTAATTTCATTATCATGGCTGTAGCTACTGGTTTTTTAGTCTCAGTTTTAGAACTGGCATGTACGGGGCAAATTTATTTACCGACACTCATTTTTATTAGTAATGTTCCAGAATTAAGAACAAATGCACTTTTATACTTATTGATATATAATTTAATGTTTGTTATACCCCTAATAATAGTATTCTTATTTACCTATTGGGGGACAAGTTCTCAGCAATGGACAGACTTCTCCAAAAAGAATTTTGGAAAAATGAAACTTTTAATGAGTTTCATATTTTTTGGATTAGCCATTCTATTAATAGTTACTGGGTTAGTGTTTTAATATAATAGTAGCAAATAGTTAGTGCTGTAAAATTCTCAGTAATATTTCAGTACAAAGTCTAATAAAATTGCAATTCTAAAATAGCTGCTTATTTAATTGCTTGCTATATACATACATGTTTATTATAATTGAGGAACAATTGTATTTTACGATAAAATAATTACATCATAGCAATCGTTTAGTCCTATCCAGGTGTTTTACTTCTAAATACGGAAAATCTTTTCAGGGGTACTCAATAAGCAAAATGGAGGTTATTTTGTCTAAAAGGAATTATATTATTTTTACTCTTTTTCTACTAATATTATTTTATTTCTTGCCTTTAAGTGCAATTTCGTCTTCTGTGTATGTTATCCCTGTAAGGGGTCAGATTGAGCCCGGCTGGCTGCTTTTTTTGGAACGTTCGCTGGAAGAGGCCAGAAAAGAAGTGGTTGAGGCTGTTATTCTGGATATTGATACCCCGGGAGGTTTTGTTGATACAGTCCAGAAAGCAAAAGTGCTTATAGATGAGTTTCCGACACCGGTTTATGGTTATATTAATACCAATGCCCTATCAGCCGGAGCATACCTGTCATTACTTACAGACAGTTTTTATATGAAACCGGGTTCTACTATTGGAGCTGCTGAACCTGCTATTCTGGGAGGGGGAGAAGTAGATGAAAAAATTCTTTCCTTCTGGGAAGCAGAAATGAGAAGTGCTGCCGAGAGGCAGGGCAAGGACCCGGCTATAGCAGCGGCAATGGTCCGCAAAGAGATGGCTATTGAAAGCCTGGTGGAAGAAGGAGAGTTGTTAACTCTGACTACAGCAGAAGCTGAAAATATTAATTTTAGCAATGGCACCGTTTCTTCTATTGATGAATTGCTGGGATTAAAGGACTTATCTTCAGCAGAAGTAATTTATACTTCTGCTTCTTTTTGGGAAAGACTGAGCGGATGGCTAATAAATCCTATTGTGGCTACCTTTCTCTTGATGATGGGTTTCTTCTTTTTAATTGTGGAGATTCTGTCTGCCGGTTTTGGTATCGCCGGATTTTTGAGTCTGCTTTCCTTTGGCCTTTATTTCGGAGGACACTTCTTTACCGGGATCAGTGGTTGGCCGGCAATTTTTCTATTTGTTTTTGGGATTATATTTATTCTGGTGGAAGCCTTTATGCCTGGCTTTGGAATATTTGGAATTGGCGGTCTGGCAGCCGTTGTCGTTGCCATTGTGCTGGCTGCCGCTTCCACAACATTAGGAATATATATGCTGTTAATCTCTTTTATTATTTCTGGCATTGCCGGTTACGGAGCGTTTAAATTTTTTCAACGCAAGGGCACCCTAAAAAAATTTATACTCTCGGATTCTGCCACCAGGGATGCCGGATATAGTTCTTCTGAGGACTATAGCTATCTGCTTGGTAAAAGAGGTCATTCTATTAGCCCCCTTAGACCCTCCGGTTCGGTTGAAATTGATGGGAAAAAATATGATACGGTTAGTGAAAGTGCTTATATACCTGCCGGAAAGAATATAGAAGTAATTAAAGTAGAAGGATATCGAATAGTAGTTCGAAATTTAGATATAGAAGAATAATTTATAGAGAGGAGAATCAATTATGGCTAATATCGGAAATACTCTGCCTTTTTTATTGTTAGTATTTCTTATAGTAATTATTTTTTCTGTAATTTTTAGTTTTATTCCTATAAGATTATGGATAGCCGCCATGGCTGCCGGGGTACGCGTGGGCCTGGTTACACTTATTGGAATGAGATTAAGAAGGGTAATACCGGCAAAAGTTGTAGAACCCTTAATTAAAGCAACAAAAGCCGGGCTGGAACTTAATGTAAATAAACTGGAAGGTCATTATCTGGCAGGTGGAAATGTAGACAATGTAGTAAATGCACTGATTGCTGCCCAGAGGGCAAATATAGACCTGGGCTTTGAAAGAGCTGCCGCTATTGATTTAGCCGGAAGAGATGTCTTAAAGGCAGTTCAAATGAGTGTTAATCCAAAGGTAATCGAAACTCCTGTTGTGGCTGCTGTAGCCAGCGATGGAATTGAAGTTAAAGCACGTGCCCGGGTTACAGTCAGGGCAAATATTGAACGTTTAGTTGGAGGAGCAGGAGAGGAAACCATTATTGCCCGGGTGGGTGAAGGTATTGTTACTACTATTGGTTCAGCGAAAACTCATAAAAAGGTATTGGAGAATCCGGATGATATTTCTCATACCATTCTTAAAAAGGGATTGGATTCCGGAACTGCATTTGAAATACTATCCATAGACATTGCTGATGTAGATGTTGGGAAAAATATAGGAGCCAGATTACAGACTGATCAGGCTGAGGCAGATAAGAGGATAGCCCAGGCTAAAGCAGAGGAGAGAAGGGCAATGGCAGTAGCCAGGGAACAGGAGATGAAGGCTTCTGTCCAGGAAATGAGGGCAAAGGTAGTAGAAGCAGAAGCTGAAGTACCAAAAGCCTTATCTCAGGCTCTGCGGGAAGGAAAACTGGGGGTAATGGATTACTACAACATGCAAAATATTCAATCCGATACCCAGATGAGAGGAACAATATCAAAGATGGGGACTGATACTGAAAAGAAAGACAAACAGGATAAATAGCGATACGATACATTATAAGCAGGAAAAATAAAAAGCAAAGGGGATTGTTAAATGGAATTTCTTATTATTTTATTTATTATAGTGTCACTTGTTTCTTCAATTGCAAGAAATATAAAAAAGCACTCGAAAAAAGTAGCTCCCTTTGATCCCTGGTCTTTTGATTCAGAGTCTTTAGATGAGGAAAATTACCTGCAGGAAAAAAGACAATCAGAAGAAAAAGAATCTTTCGAAGAAGAAACCGAACCCGAAGTTAGTTTGACCGAACAACAAAAAACTCAACCAGAGGATGAACTAAAAAGAAAAACAGAAGAAAGTACTGATTTAGATTATCAGGAAGAAATAGAAAGCTCTATAATCCCAGCATACCGGGTTTCAACCCAGGAGTATAACAAAACCGGCGAGGTCGAGTATGGGGAACTGGAAAAAGACCTTAAAATATTTTTAACAGGCAGAAAACTTCCCCTGGGCATAGTATTTTCTGAGATATTAGGACCTCCCAGGGCATTAAAAACTCATAGTTATAGAAAAAATTAAAGAAATTAATAATCTGGCAATACCTATTAATAAATATTGTAAAGATAGACGATATTGTATTGCCAGATTTTTTATAAAAAAGGACAATTAAACACAAAAGTTTTAATATGAAGTTTGTTTGCTGAATCAATGTTTATTTAACCATAAAAAATCACCTTCTAATAAGCATTCCTGTAATAAATGAAAATGCTCTTTGAAAAATAAATAACCCCCAGTTATCATTATGGTAAATGTGTGTGTTGTAACCAATAACGCACAAAAACCACAAAATAACCGGAGGTTATAAAATAA
>Ga0334900_1000150_pt1 | contig 115183 bp, 99 predicted proteins | sample GraSluR3_MG_2_FD_207231 | JGI IMG/M metagenome (GOLD analysis project Ga0334900, IMG submission 207231) | Sludge microbial communities from methane-producing bioreactor in Wageningen University, Netherlands - Granular Sludge_31_08-R3 | ecosystem: Engineered > Bioreactor > Anaerobic >... | reverse complement strand
ATGGACAATCCAAGGTATGAAGTTGACTTTCTTATTCAAAGGGAAAACGACATTTTGCCTGTAGAGGTTAAATCAGAGAGTAATGTAGAAAGCAGAAGTTTGAAAAAGTACAAGGAAAAGTACGGTGATAAGGTAAAGCTTCGCATTCGGTTTTCGTTGAATAACCTGCGCCTTGATGATGACCTCTTAAATATTCCATTATTCATGGCGGATTATGCGGATAGGCTCATTGGGATGGCGTTGGATCAAGTGAGGTAATAGCATGAGCAATGCAATAATAGGGAATCCCAAAGCCTTTATTTCTTACGCATGGGGATCCTACGTAAAGGCTTGGAGTGGCTGGCCTTTTGCATTGGGAATATATTGACTTGTCAACGCCGGGCTGTTTTTGACTGAAACGCCGATTGAAAATTGATCCAATTGTCTAGGGCGTTAGATGCATTATGAATGACAGGGTTAGATATCTATGACACCTAATTTGGCCTATGGAATCACTTGAATAGCACAATACATATGTTGCGAGTTGAAAAGGATTTTTTTGTATTTTATAGAAAGAGTCAGTTAATCAAGTATAGTTACAAAGGGATGATGGTAATGATACATGTTCTGCTTGACACCAATATTCTTATATATGACCCATATGTTGTGAAGAAACTGGTAAGAAGGAGCTATTATGTGGTTATCCCTGTGATGGTGCTTGATGAACTGGATAAGCTCAAAATGAGGAATGATCTAAAACAAAATATAATAAAGACCGGACAGGTTATTGAAGAGATAATAAACGAAAAGAATGAATACTTAAACCTGACAACTGATCTAGAGAAGGTTCCGGGGCTCCAATTAAACAAACCGGACAACTACATCCTTGCTGCAGCATATTATTTTAAGAAGCAGCAAAGGGATGTAATATTTATAACAAACGATAGGTTCCTCAGGCTAAAATCAGAGGCATTGGGGATTAAGATGATCTCCGGCTATGACCAACTAGAGAAAGCTGTTACGGAATTACATGAGGGAAAGCCTGTTGTTTCAAACCCCACACAAACAATATGTATTGAAAAAAAGAAAGAAGAAGGACCCCTAACCGGTACTGGCAAACCCGCTTCCAGCGGGGAAAGCGTGGTTGAAAAGTTTTACAACAGAGGCTTTCTTACATTGGAACAAAAACGCGAAATATTCAAGTCTTTCCCCGAACTCACAGAAGAGATCGATAAATTTGGTAGGGTCAGCTATAAGTATTATGGAAGTGCAATAAAAAGAAAGGCAATAGCCCGTGAATTAACCCACACCGGGAACGGATATGTCAACGGCGCATATCTTCCGGAATACAAAGACGAAGTGGACTCCAGGGGCTGGATATGCATTAAAGACTACGGGGAAAAGGACCTGCGGGAACTGATACGGAAGGTAATTGAGGCATACTCTTAAAGATAATGATGATTTCGAACAGGGGAGGGGTCTGAGTATGGCTGGGTATGTTGAAGGAAAACATTAAGGCGTGTAGAATTCTGAATAAGTACATATTGAAATTATGAAAAAATAAGCCTGGGAGGTTTAAATGTCCTGTATATTTTGTGATTACTTGAACAAGAAAGAATTTATAGTAGAAAATGAACTAGCTTTCGCTATATATGACAACTTCCCTGTGAACAAGGGGCATGTGCTAATAATGCCCAAAAGGCATTTTGCCGGATACTTTGAGGCTACACAGGATGAGATACTGGCATTTTATGATCTGACAAAAAAAATTAAAAAACTGCTTGATAGTAAGTTTAGACCGGATGGTTACAATATTGGAATAAATATTGGTGAAGCTGCCGGACAGACAATATTTCATCTTCACATACACGTTATCCCAAGGTATACCGGTGACGTCAAGAATCCAAGAGGCGGTATAAGAAAACTAAAAAAGCCTCTTGTGGAGTATGATGGCTAAAGATAAAAGGGGATTACAAAATGGTTCAGTATTCTTCTCTGTATAAAGGCAAGTATTATAACCGAAACTGTGTGATAGGGGACGAGGATCATCTATATTGTCGGTTGAAAGAGGCTATTACAAAGGCGAAAAAATTAGATATAATCGTTGCTTTTCTCATGGAATCAGGTGTCAGGCTATTGGTGGAGGACCTTAAAGGTGCCGTAGACAAAGGTACGGTCTTAAGAATACTATCAGGGAACTATCTTAACATAACCCAGCCTCAAGCTCTTTATCTTCTTAAAAGTTCATTGGGCGACAAAATAGATTTGCGTTTCTACAATGTACCAAATAAATCATTTCATCCTAAAGCTTATATTTTTGAATATGAAGACGGCGGAGAGATATTCATCGGCTCCTCCAATGTATCCCGTTCTGCTTTAACGTATGGTATAGAGTGGAATTATCGGGTTTGCGCAGATACAAATCCTGAGGATTACTCTCATTTCAAGCAATCTTTTGAGGACCTTTTCCTCAACAAATCAATTATTGTCGATGATAATGAGATGAGAAAGTATTCAAAAAACTGGAGGAGACCAAAGGTTTTTGAAGACCTGGAAAGGCTGGAGGACGGTGGCCGGGAAAGCAGTGGAATAGAACATGCAAAAGCTGCAGAGCTTCAAAGGGACTATTTAGCCGACCATACAAATGGATGTAAGCTTATAGAATACCCCTGTCCTATAGGCCCGCAAATAGAGGCGCTATACGAATTGGATAAGTCAAGAATTGAGGGTTGGGATAAAGGAATAGTGGTTGCCGCAACGGGTGTGGGCAAGACCTTTCTGGCGGCCTTTGATTCAAAGGGGTTCGATAGGGTTCTTTACATTGCGCATAGGGAGGAAATACTCCTTCAGGCAGAGGGTACTTTCAGATGTGTGAGACCCAAAGCATCAACGGGCTTCTTTTACGGTGACAAGAAGGATAAAGATTGTGACATACTATTTGCCACCGTTCAGACGTTGGGACGCAAGGAATACTTTAACGGTGAAATATTCTCCAGAGATGCGTTTGATTATATTGTTATTGACGAGTTCCATCATGCAGTAGCTGAAAGCTACAGGAACATAATAGAATACTTTAAACCCAAATTCCTGCTGGGCCTTACGGCAACACCTGAAAGGCTTGACAGCCAGGATGTATTTGCCTTGTGTGATTATAATCTTATATATGAAGCAAGATTAAAGGAGTCCATAAATAAGGGATGGCTTGTGCCTTTCAGGTATTATGGCGTTTATGATGAAACGGATTATAATAAAATAGGATACAAAAACGGCAAATATGATGAAAAACAGCTGGAGCAGGTGCTAAGCATTAATAGGCGGGCCGACCTCATATTGCAGCATTATCTTAAATATAACAGCCGAAGGGCACTGGGTTTTTGCTCAGGAAGAGGCCATGCGGTTTTTATGGCTGAGTATTTTGTGGAAAATGGCATCAAGGCATGCGCTGTTATAAGTGGCACAATATCTGCAAATGACGAATTGGAATACAGAAGAAAATCAGCCTATGTGCTGGACAGGAAAGATGCTCTGAATAAATTGAAAAATGCAGAGATTAACATAATATTTTCGGTTGATATGTTCAATGAAGGTCTTGACATCCCGGAAGTGGATATGGTCATGTTTCTTAGGCCTACAGAGTCGCCGACCGTATTCTTGCAGCAACTAGGGAGGGGATTGAGGAAAAAGGGTAAGAAGAAATATGTAAATGTATTAGATTTTATCGGTAACTATAAGAAGGCCAATCTTATTCCATTTTTCCTGGCAGGTGACATAAAGAGCTCGATGAAAAAAACAAACATAATTCACATACCGGATGAAGATGATTATCCGGAAGGGTGTGTCGTGAATTTTGACTTTAGATTGATTGACCTGTTTAAGCGGATGGCAGATAAGAAGAAAAGCGTCTTTGATAAGATTAAGGACGAATACTTCAGGGTGAAGGAATATCTGGGAGACAGGCCGCTAAGGCTACCCATGTATACCTATTTGGACGAAGCGGTGTATTCTGCAATACGTACAAAAAAGGATATGAACGTTCTCAAGGACTATATTTCTTTCCTCGATAGGATCGGTGAAATATATTTTGATGAGAAAGCATTGGTAGGCACAATAGCCCATGAATTTTTAAAGGAAATGGAAAATACAAGCATGAGCAAATTATATAAGATGCCTTTGCTTCTAGCTTTTTATAACGATGGTGAAATGAAACTTGAAATCAGCGAAGACGATATATACCGAAGTTTTAAAGAATTCTATTCGAATAGCTCTAATGCTATCGACCTTTTAAGAGATAACAGTACAAGAAACTATAGAAACTGGGGAAAGAAAGAATATGTTAGATTGGCACACAGGAATCCGATGCACTTTTTCATGCGCTCTTCCCCGGACTTTTTCTATAAAGCGGGAGATAAGTTTTGCTTAACACGAGATTTGGAGACATTTGTTGATAACCCTGCTTTCATCAGGCATTTTAAGGACATCATTGATTATAGAACCAGAAGGTTTTATAAGGAGAGGCTGGAAAATAAACTGGAGGATATCTATAAACTTATTAAAAAGGAAAAATAAAATTATTAGATTGCTTGAGGCAAACGATTGGATTGCATAGTACAGCTTATTAAACTGCTTCAACGCTACAATAGGAGTGATATGTTTGGCAAAAAATAAATCGAAAAAATTTGACAAGCTTATTCGGGACAAGATTCCTGAAATTATCGAAGCTAGCGGCAGTAAGCCCATAACTGAGGTTCTAGACGATGAGAGTTATCATAAATATCTTAATACCAAGCTTGCGGAAGAATTGAAGGAATATCAGGAAAGTGGCAGCGCCGAGGAATTGGCGGATCTAGTTGAGGTAGTGTACGCTCTGCTGGATTATAAGAACATTCCGCTGAAGCAATTTGAGGCAATGAGGATTTCGAAAGCCATAGAAAGAGGAGCATTTAAGAAGAGGCTTCTCTTGAAGGAAGTTGTAGTTTGTGAAAAAGACTAGCATACAGGGATTGAAGGGCTATAATAATTGAGAAAGGAGCGCAGTTTTATGAAACGCCTAATATTTCATGTTGATGTAAACAGCGCATTCCTTTCCTGGGAGGCAGCAAGACGCATTGCCGAAGGTGAAGAGGATATCCGGCTGATTCCCTCGGCTATTGGAGGAGACAAAGAGAAGCGGACGGGGGTCATACTGGCAAAGTCCATTCCGGCGAAGAAACTAGGTATCAGGACCGGTGAACCGGTTGCAATGGCCCTGCGAAAATGCCCCAATCTTTTTCTTGCGAAACCGGACTTCCGATTGTATGAAAAAAGCTCCGAAGCGTTCATGAAGGTTTGCCGGAAATATGCACCGGTTGTTGAGAAGTATTCAATCGACGAGTGCTTCCTTGACATGAGCGGCACCGGGCAAATCTATCCTGATACTATTGCAATCGCCTCAAAAATAAAGGATGAGATCCGTGACACATTGAATTTTACGGTCAACATCGGTATTGGTTCAAATAAGCTGCTTGCTAAAATGGCAAGCGACTTTGAAAAGCCCGATAAAATACATACTCTGTTTCCAGAGGAAATCGAAGCGAAGCTCTGGCCGCTGCCTGTCCGGGAATTATTCACCGTTGGTCAGGCGACAGCGGATCGTCTGAAGAAAGCAAGTATCTCTACCATAGGAGACCTGGCAAAGACGGAATTGCTAAGAGTGCAGTCCTTGGTTGGTGTGAAGCTCGGCCGGCAGATACATGAGTATGCTAACGGGATCGACAACTCTCCCGTATTATCCGAAGCGGAGGACGCAAAGGGGTATAGCAACTCAACAACGCTGGAAGAAGACGTGAAGACAACGGAAGATGCATACAGGATTCTTCTTGCCTTAACCGATAGCGTGGCATCGCGAATGAGGATTGACGGGGCAAAAGCTTTTTGCATTTCTGTTACCATTAGGGGCAATGACTTCAGGAACAAATCCCGCCAGAAGAAACTGGCCGAACCGACTGATATAACTTCCGAAATCTACGACGTTTCCAAAAAGCTTTTTTCCGAGCTATGGGATAAGCGGACACCTCTGCGGCTTCTTGGCATATCTCTTTCCCATCTCACACGAGATGGATATGTACAGCAATCTTTATTTCCCAACGAGGAAAAGGAACGGGAAAAGAAGCTGGATAAAGTGATTGATAGCATTCGCAGTAAGTTTGGATCGGATACTATTGCGCGCGGCTCTGTATTTCAATCCGGTGCAGAGGTCGGCAGGAAATATAAAGCGCAAATTGAAAATAAAATTGAAAATAGGTGACATAGAACTCGCTTATTGACTTAATTATAAGGAACTTTCTGAAATTTAAAGCCATTTAGCCTGCCATACGGCTATCTCAATGTGTAGCCCGGCTTCCGCAGCATAAACGTTTACTGATTGTGCTGTTGTGAAAGTGGGCAGCCTTAGGCTACAAACTTACAGAGTGTTATCGAGGTAATTTACACATAAATATGGGCATGGCTTCAATCTTATATACTAAATATCTAATAGGAATTACTGCACAAAGAGCAGATAGTCGGATTTGGTATTTCCACAAAACCTATATCTGCTTTTGGTTGCTTTTTAATTATGTATCTAAATCGTTTAACTGTTCCTGTTAAATCTGCACTTGTCTCAATACTTGTTATATATCCTGTACAGGAATACAGCCGCTTCCGCCCTTGTGGTATTGCCCAGGGGATTGACATTATCACCGCCGCCTACAATCAATCCTTCCTTAACAAGTGCTGCAATGCTGTCTACTGCGTAGGTTGCCACAAGGGATTTGTCAGCAAACTTGTCAAGGTCTGAAGCAGATACCTGTGCTTTTAGCCTGCTTAGCATTCTTAAGGTCCTCTCGGTCAGCACCATCATGTCCTGTCTGGTGATGCTGGCATCAGGACTGAATCTGTTGTTACCTGTGCCGCTGGTGATACCGAGCCTTTTGGCTATGGCTATCTCCTTGTAGTAATATGAATCACTGTTTATATCGTCGAAGTTCCCGTTAACCTTTGCATCAACGCCCAAGGTTCTTACCAGGAAGCAGAGGAAGTCCGCCCTTGTGATGTTTGCCTGAGGCGCATATTCTTTTTCTGACATACCTCTTACAATTCCCTTGGACGCAAGTACTTCAATCTGCTCTTTTGCCCAGCCCACATTTCCCAAGTCTTCAAAGGTTATTGTCACATAGACCACCGCGAAATTACTGAAGTGTGTGGTGCTGAAGGTCACCATGCCCGTTGCCGGATCATAGCGCCCATTGGGTACCGATACCGCCTTGCCGCTGCCGTCAATGTACCATACCGTAATATGTTCAGGGTTGGCAAGTTCTTCTGCTGTTGGTATATAGGGAATGGATACTGTAACCGGTGCATCGGGATTGTTCCACTCAATTGTCTTACCTCCCGATGTAAGCTTCAATTCAACTACCGGGTTTTCGCCAATACTATCTTGTACATCCTGCGGAAGCCTAGAGATGTCCGTTTTGCCGATGCTGATACCCACATCTCCGTTGTTTTCAAGCCCCATGCCTTCCAGCATATTGCCGGGCAAGGTTATTGTCCCTGTTTCACTTGCCATTTCTATTTTTTTGTCCTGCTTCTCTAACGCAAGGGCTGTTGCAGGCAATTGCAATACATAGGTGTCCACTCCCTGCACTTCCGGCATCTCAGCTTTCGCGGTCTTTACTCCATCACTGCCTGGTTTGGCTTTATCAAAGGCTTTATTCAATATATCTTCACTCAGACTTGCCGTAATACTGTTTTTTTCCTTATTTATATTGACAGGTAAGTTTACCTTATATGTGCCCGCCGTAAATGCTGCATTTACAGTTGGTGATGGCGTGTTTCTTTTACGCGAAATGGTATGGTTGCTTGGCATACCGCCCAGATTGAGACCTTCCGGTACATCGAATTGACCCTGTTTGTTAGCCCCCCAGGCTATCACGGTGCCATCCGACTTCAAGGCCAGGGAGTTGTTAGTTCCAGCTGACACTGCCATCACACCTGATAGGCCGGAGGGCACATCGCACTGTCCTGCGCCATCTCCACCCCAGGCTATTACTGCTCTATTTGACTTTAATGCTAAAGAGTGATTCCATCCTGCAGCCACTTTTGTATTCGCTCTAATTTTCCCAGACTGCCGTAAATAAACCCTTCAGCAATATCAATGCCATTGAGTAGGATTGGATTTCCTGAGGCTTCTGCTTCCACCCGGAGTTTATCCATTATATCAAAGGCCTCATTTGGTCTGCCGTTCAGGATTGCCAGACGTGCAAGGCAAAGATTTCCGCAGATAACAAGGCTCAACTGATTTTTGGTTTTTGCTTTATAGACAGCCTTGTAGGCAAAAAGTTCTGCTTCGGTTAAACTGCCTGTTTCAAGGCAGTATTCCGCCCTTGCGATATGTTCAAAGCCTGCTCCGCAGCCGTTAGATACATGGGTATGAAACCAATTGTTCTTTTCAATGAACTCTACAAGCGAAAGCAGAGTCTTATCCTTCTTGTGATAGAGATAGAGAGTATGGGGTGAACCACAGGTGAATATTGAATTGGCGTTTATAATTCGGGAGCTTGTGCCGCCAAAGAGGGTGAAAGCTTTTTTGTGATACTCGCTCATAGCAGTTACATCATTGAATTCCTGAATGCTTTCGATGAGGATGATTTCACCTAGAATTTGTTCTTTATGCAAAAGGTTGTCGTCCGCCTCATAGATTGTTTTTGCCTCATAAAGCAGACTTGCGCCCTCCATTGTATCTATTGCCAGCATATAGGAATATATATATGTGATGTAGGCCAGAGGGCGTGAGATCTTCAAGCTTTTATCCATGTCGTTAAAAGCACTGACAATGATGTGGGGTGCCCTGTTTATAAGCTCTGCTGAGCCCATCAGCTCAAATATATCAAGAATTTTCTCGCAACATCCTGCCCGGCGATAAAAATCCACTGCCTCAATCCGCCGGTCATACCTCATGCACCAATCGCCGCACCGGGAAAACAGGGCGGCTTTATCGATATCTGCAACATTAAGGAGTTCCAGCAGCATAGCTTTTAATATGGCGTGAATTGAGTAGGTCCCGTTTTTGTTGTCGTATCGTATAAAGCAATTGTTTGCTGCAATTTTGCTTATCAGCTTACCTGCTTTTTTGTTTTGGGTAACAAATACGGCTCCATCGAGGCTGAAGCCGTCAAGAAGGGAAAGCTTTAACAGGATTTGCTGTGTTTCTCTGTCAAATCTATCATATACTGCCGTTTTAATCAGCCGCGTGATGTCCCGTATGTCTTCGACAGTTTTGTTCTCAGCATATTTAAGCAGGGCCAGATATATGGCTGCTATCCAACCGTCTGTATTTTTTACCAGTAATGTCTGTTCCTCCGGTGAAAGCAAAAACCCGTTTCTCTCGAACAGTTCAACTGTTTCCTCCCTATTAAATTCAAAACTGTGCTGGGAAAGTTCCATACACAGACCCTTTAAGGCAAGCTCTTCGATTGGGATCTCCGGAATACTGCGGCTGATTATGACTATATGTAGCTTGGGAACCGCAGACCTTGCAAAGGCCGTAAGCAAAAGGTTCATATGCTCACCTTTGTTTTCATGATAATCATCTATGACAATAACTGTGTGTTCTCTGACAGTTTTTCTTATGATATTGAGGATACGCTCCCTATCTACTGAGGTTTGGGGAAGACCGTATCGGGTAAATTGTTTGGAAAGCTCAGGGCTTATTTCTGTAAGGCTGTGGCAGAATTTTTGCCACATCCACAGTTCATCGCTTTCTCCGGTGTTTAATGAAAACCATACATACCGAAGATTCTTCCTGGAGCTAAGGAACTTTTTCACTGCCGTTGTCTTGCTTTTCTTTCCCATCCAATGGTTTTTCGGCATCTTCAGGAGTGAGTTACAGCTTTTACTGGCTATTTAATTTACACATTCCACATTTATACCTTATTATATTGCAAAATGCAGCAATCAATAAGATTTAGCGCTTTTTAATGCCCTCAATCAGTATCTCAAAGTGTTTCAAAGCCTGCTCTTTTAAATCAAAGTCAGGCTGGCGTATACACCATTCATAGGTAAGTCCTCTTATGGCCATAACACAGTGTTTTGTGAGTGTATCAACAGGTATATCTGTTACGAATTCCCCTTGTTGTACGCCTTTTTTGATTATATCGCTGAATATTTTGTAGAGTTCCCTGTTATAATCCATTACTATATCTGTATTTATAGTTTTTGTTATTTGTACTTTGTATAAAGCTTTCATATTGTTATAGCCTATAGAATAAATAAGAATATCAGCTATTTTCCCTATCAGTGAAACAAGAATATCAGACGCCGCTGCTTTGGTATCAAATGATTCGATATGGGACTTGTAGTCTAAATCCACTTCATTTACGAAATCATTAATCAAAGCGGCAGCCAGGGAATTCTTTGAATCAAAGTGCACGTAGAAAGCACCTTTGGATACCCCCGCCATTTCCACTATGGAATCTACACTTACATTTTCAAATCCGTATTGTTTGAATAACTGTTCAGCGGTTTTATATATCTTCTTTCTGGTTTCAATAGCTCTTTTTTTCCTAATGCTCGTTTTCCCATAATCCATAGACCTCTTCCTCCTATCTTGACCATTTATATGGAAGCGATATATAATGACTATAGTCGGTGACTCTGGTCGTATTTTCAACTGCAGTAATTATACCACATTTATGGTAATTAATATAGAACCACTGAATGGAGGAATGGAAGAGTGAAAGAAGAAGGCTTTAACCGGCTTGCTTCTGGGTTTATGGCGGTTTGTATGCTGGCAGGACTGCTGCTGACAGCGGGACAACCAATGTCAGCATATGCAGAAGAAACCAGCGATAATGTACAAAACCCAACGGTGACAGAAGAAGTATACCAGGAAAAACCTCCGGGTGAGAATATGGGCAATACCTTACTATTCAAGACTGATATGGTTATGACATCGGGAGCAACGCAGATTCCCAGCGGGGATTATACTATCAGTACTAACGGCGACTATCAGCTTGACGAAGAGTACACAGGGGTAATTACTATTGCCGGTGATGTGAATACAGTCAAAATCATTGGCAGCTCAGAGCATGTTGATGCCAGTATCGTCATAGCCGGAGACAGAACCGAAGCCATAGACCTTACTATTGAAAACCTTAATATCACCTCACAACCGAATAGCTCACCGGTTGATTTCGGTAATGCCGGAGACTACCCTCACAGGCTATATATCAGCGGTACATGCAGGTTGGAGGCTCTTGACTGGGCTCCTTCGGCAGCTTTACGTGTGCCTGACGGGGTGCAGCTCACCATTAACAGGGCTGCCGGTTTGAGCAGCGATTCGCAAGCTCAAATGACCGTCATTGGAGGCAAGTGGTCATCCGGTATTGGCGGAAGCGACAACGAGGCAGGGGGCAGTATTACCATCAGTGGTGGCACCATAACCGCTACTGGTGGAAGCTATGGTGCCGGCATCGGAGGCGGCAGAAATGGAGCAGGTGAAAATATAACCATCGAAGGAGGTACCATAACCGCTATTGGCGGAAACAGTGGTGCCGGCATCGGAGGCGGCAGATATGGAGCAGGTGGAAATATAACCATCAGCGGAGGCATTGTTAATGCTGCGGGCGGTCCTAGCGAACCGGCGGGGGGAGCTGCCATAGGAGGCGGCCGAGCGGGATCGGGTACCAATATCACCATAAGCGGTGGTGAAGTTACTGCCCAAGGGGGACACCGCAGTGCGGGAATTGGCGGAGGCGGATGGTCGTCATCATCCGACGGTACGGATAATTATGGCTCGGGCAGTAATATTACCATTAGCGGTGGCACGGTAACCGCAACCGGTGGAGATTATGGCGCCGGCATTGGAGGCGGTATACACGGCACCGGCGGCGGTATATTGATCAGCGCGGGCACGGTAACCGCCAACGGCGGCAAGTTTGGTGCCGGCATTGGCGGCGGGTATGAGGCGTCAGCCGGAGATATAACAATAAGCGGCGGCAGCGTTACATCGGCCGGCGGGATCTGGGGCGGCGCCGGCATCGGCGGCGGCTTTGAAGGTAATGGCGGAGCCGTCACAATTATTGGAGCTCCAATGATTATAGCGAAGGGAAGCAGTGAGATTAATGTAGGCGAGAATATTGGGAAGGGAGCTTTTGTAGAAGACTCGGGAACGCTAAAGAACGGCGATGGCGAGGATTTGGCCTATCTTCTCTTTAATACGGATGGGATAGCCAACGTTAATTTGACCATAGAAGGTATGGGAGAATACTTTACCGGCAGCCAGGGGTTATGCGGTATTATTGTACCGCGTCCCGGGTCGGTTGCGTATACGGCCGGTAAGGGCGGATATGCAGCGGTACGCGGAACTGAGCCGGTATCGTTTGCTAATCATACCATCGATTTAGGGATGATTGAAGACAATACGCCGCCAACCGTCAGCAATGTAACCCCCCTGATTATGAATGAATGCATTCCTGTAGAGGTAACATGTTATGATGATTATGGTATTTACGGTACTTTATACCTGGTGCCGAAAGCCAATGAAGCCTATACAAGCAAAGCTGACCTTGACGGTATCGATACAAAAAGAACAGAATACCTGGAAAGCCCGGTTACATCTGTAGGCATAGCTACCTCAGGGCTGGAAGATGGTGCCTATCAGGTATATTTAGCGGACAGTGCTGAGAATGTATCATCTCCCTCTGAAAACATAGTTATCGATACTGCCCCGCCCGTCCTTGACAGCGCCGAAAGAAATGATAACACACACATAACCGTAACGCTGAGTGAGAATTGCACCGGTCTGACCAAGGACAGCAGCGGAGGCTTTATTGTACATGAAAGCGGTAATTCCGGTATTATATATGAGGTTACTTCAATAACCCAGGCCGATGATGCAAGATGCGTGATACTGACGGTGGCCGATATGGGAATATCAGCAAAAGAAGGGGTTACCGTAAAATACACTTCAGTCGGGGACGGCACAGTACAGGATATGGCGGGGAATTATATGACCACCGACAGCACAGGTATAATGCTTGCCGCCTGGGACACCACAGCTCCTGCTATAGATGAAGCTGTAATCGGTGGGGGGAACGCCTATATTGATGTTTTCTTTTCGGAAGGGGTTTGCGGGGCGGATGACGGTACGTCACCCCTGACTAAGGAAAAACTGGCGCTGGTCTTTGCACAAAACGAAGGCACGGCCGTTAGTGCTGAGATAAGCAGTGTTAAGAGGAATGACAGTACGGTTGGAGACATTGCTGCAGAGCTTACCGGCGGAGAGACGGTAGTCAGGGTATTCCTGGTTATTTCCGGGACGCCTTCAGGATTTGAGAGTATAGAAATCAAACCGGCAGACGGAAGCTCAATATTTGACACAGCCGGCAATGCAATGGCAGATGCACAGACTACGGGCGCAAGGATACTTAGTGACTTGAAAGCGCCGGCAGTTGGTGATGGCGGGACCATCTCGGCAGACAGCATTACCCACAGCAGTATGTACCTGGCCTGGACCGCGGCCTCGGATGAAGCAACAGACCAGGCGGATTTGATGTATAGGATTGTCAGTTCGACTGAAAATAATATTGATTCGGTGGAAAGTGCAGAGGAAAACGGAATAGTGGAGGAAGACTGGTGTAGAAGCCTCACCGGCTGGCAGGCAGCAGAGCTGACTGCAAATACAGCCTACTATTTTAACGTAATTGTCAGGGACCAGGCCGGTAACAAGGCTGCGTATAATACAGTCCGGGTGTCAACCAGAGGTATGGGAGGAAGCAGCCGTACCCCTGCTGCGGTTCCCAAACTGACAGCGGAAATCTCCAGTGCATATGAAAAGATCCTTGCAGAAGTAGTTTATGACAGCGGGCCGGGAAATGCAGCCGTATGGGTGGATGAAAAATCATTAAATCGGCTTCTGGAAAGAGCCGAGGCTTACGAAAGCGGAACAGAAACAATAGTGGTAAATATGCCGTTAGTAGAAGCAGCAAGGGCATACACCCTTGAAACCTCCATAACGGGCTTATCGTCCGGAGGTACGCGGAACAAAATACTGTTAAACACCATCCTCGGCACTGTAGGCATACCGGATAACATGCTTACAGGGTGGGAAGAAGCGGCAGGAGAAAAAATGGCTGTTACCATAAGCCGGGGAGACAAGGCCGGCCTGCCTCCCAACGTAAAAGATATTATAGGAGACCGCCCGCTGGTGCAGTTCACTCTTGCAGTGGACGGAAAGCAGATGGACTGGAATAATCCTGATGCGCCGGTTACTGTATCCATACCCTATGAACCGACGGCTGAGGAGCTTTCAGACCCCGAGCATATAACGGTATGGTACATTGACGGCAGTGGCAGTGTTGTGGGAGTTCCTACAGGAAGGTATGACCCTGTCACAGGTACGGTAACCTTTGCCACTACACATTTCAGCAATTATGCCGTGGCCTATGTTAAGAAGACCTTCAATGACCTGAACAGCGTGGAGTGGGCGAGGAAGCCAATCGAGGTACTTGCCTCCAAAGGCATAGTGAAGGGAGCTGCTGATAACGAATACTACCCATCCATAAATATCACGAGGGCGGAATTCCTGTACTCCCTTGTAAGAACCCTGGGTGTCGATGCTAGGATTGAAGGTAACTTCGATGACATAGACAAGGATGCCTATTACTGCGAGGAATTAGCCATAGCCAAAAAGCTCGGTATCACCAGCGGCACGGGTAACAACAAATTCAGCCCCGATGCAAGCATTACAAGGCAGGATATGATGGTATTGACCGAGAGAGTCTTAAGGATGCTGAAAATAACTGAAGCACAGGCATCTGCTTCGGAGCTGGACACATTTGCCGACAAAGCCCTTGTGGCAGACTATGCCGCAGACAGCATTGCAGCACTTGTGAAGGAAGGATTGATAGTGGGCGGCGGCGGTAAGGTCAATCCCCTGGGCAATACCACAAGAGCGGAAGCAGCCGTGTTCCTTTACAGGATTTATGACAAATAAAGGAATGTAATATTATTAGTGCGTTGTATATAGGATGGTATCAATCAGCAATAAACACCTGACGATAAAATAAGCCGGGAATTAGCCTGTCCGGTACAAAGAAGAACACAGGGGTACCGGCTGTGTGCGGCGTATGCTGTGAAACGAGTGCGGGCTTTACAGCCGGTACTGTTTGGACTATACTTTAGAGTACAAATTATAATTTACCCGATGAGCATTCCGGGTAATGGGGGAGGGACAGTAATGGCTGAGGAAAAATTAAAGGGAGTCCTAAACGAGCTCACTAAAATAGGGTTTAATTCATACGAGGCCAAAGCGTATATTGCCTTGATACAAAATCCGGATATCAGCGCCTATGAAATAAGTAAGATATCCGGGGTGCCCCAATCCAAGATATATGAGACCATAAAAAAAATAGTTGAACAGGGCCTGGCGGTGGCCAGCGGCTCAAACCCTGTAAAATATATCGGCCTTCCCATAGACGAATTCCTTGAGAGGTACAGGGCGAATGTGGATGAATCGATAAATTATCTTAAGGAAAACTTTAAAACACTAAACGAACAATCCCCGGTTGAATACATGTGGCATTTTAATGGGGAGGACCAGCTGTATAATAGGATTAAATCCATGATAGCAAAGGCAGAGAAGCATCTGTACATGGAAATGTGGGTCCAGGACTATGAGTTGTTCTATGACGATATCCTGCAAGCCAGCGATAGGGGCACCGATGTAGTTGCAGTTTTATACGGCAGGGCAAAAAAGGAAATAGGCAGAGTATACTATCACCAGATGGAGAACATGGAGTTTGAAGTGGGCAAATATGGAAGATGGATTAACATAGTTGCAGACAAAAAGGAATGCCTCTTTGGCACTGCCAAGCCGGGGGAAAGCGGAGGCGTCTGGACACAGAACAAATCCTTTATGCTGCTTTCGGAAAGCTTTATCCTCCATGATATACTTATCGCAGAAATTTATTCAAAGCACAAGGACTTGTTGGACCGGACCTACGGGCCTAACATGGAGAAAATAAGGCGGGAAATAAATATTGGATAAATAAGGGGGCCGCGAGGAGCGCGGTTCTTTTTTTATACTGTCTATCCGACAAAGCAATTTACAAACATAGGATGGGGACGTTCTTCTTGACAAGGCATTTATTATCATTTAGAATCAAGTCATAGATTAATAACTACTCAAGTGGTGACTAAACAAATCGTTTCTATTTCCTATAAATAAAAGAATAATAAAAATACATATAAGGGGTGATTCCGTCAATGTATACAACCGAAATAGAACTTTCGGGAAGGGTTGTCGATACAGCACTGCTGTCGTGCGTTATTGACGCTGTAACAAAGATGGATGCAAAGTTTAGCTTGTGCGAAACGAGGATAGGGCGCACTGCGGATGACGCGGGTTATGCCAGGCTTAAAATTGGAGCACCAACATGTGAGCGGCTTGACGAGGTTATTGACAGGCTCAAAGAATTGGGTGCCACGTCCGTTGATGGTCAGACCGTCACGCTGGCCACTGTCGCCAAGGACGGGGTAAGCCCCGATGGGTTCTATTCCAGTACGAACATTGATACATTTGTGAACATAAGCGGCAAGTGGGTTCCGGTAGATGACATTGAAATGGACTGTGTCGTGGTAGTTGACCCGGCAACATCTACAACCAGGTGTTGTCCCATAGCTGCACTTTCCAAAGGGGAGCAGGTGGTCATCGGTCACGGGGGCATACGGGTTGCCTCGATGGATAGGACCACCGAGGAGCGGGGTTTTTCCTTCATGGGGAGCGATGTATCAAGCGAGCGCCAGAAATCGCTGATGGTTGCGGAGATTGCCCGGGAGATTCGGGCGGTACGTGAACGTAACGGCAAAGTTCTGGTCGTGGCAGGGCCCGCAGTTATTCATACGGGGGCGGGCAAACACTTAGCGGCACTTATTGACGCGGGTTACGTAAATGTTTTCTTTGCCGGTAATGCCGTGGCAGTACACGATGTGGAATCGGCATTGCTCGGAACATCACTGGGAGTAAGCCTGAAAGACGGTACATCTGCGCCGGAGGGCCATATGCACCATATGCTCGCCATTAACAGGATACGAGGCCTTGGCGGCCTGCGGCAGGCGGTCGATGCGGGTATCCTAAAGGAAGGAGTCATGTACGCACTTGTTAAAAATAACGTCCCCTTCGTGCTGGCCGGTTCAATAAGGGATGACGGCCCGCTACCCGATGTCATTACTGATTCCGTTAAGGCGCAGGAGTCGATGAGGAAGGGTATCAAAGGGGTGGAGATTGCGCTCATGCTGTCAACGATGCTGCACTCAATTGCCACCGGCAATCTGCTGCCGGCGCGAGTCAAAACCATTTGTATCGATATTAACCCCGCCACCGTGACAAAGCTTACCGATCGCGGGTCCCATCAGTCGGTAGGGGTTGTAAGCGATGTGGAATGGTTCCTTAAAGAACTCAGGTCCCATCTCATAAAACCTGATTAATGGGGCAACTAGGATAGCTAGGATAGGGGGATTACCGGAAGCGGAAAGCCGGTGAAGGGATATGAACAGGGCAGGCGCAGAAGCCTTCCCTGTTTTGGTTTTTTGATATTTTTGAGAAAAATCTGCTATTACTTAAAGGAAATATATTAAAACCAGGCGCAGAAAATAAGATAGTCACGTAATATTCTGTAATGCGGGAGGTAGGGTTTTGCGGACAAGGATAGCTATAAACGGCTTTGGCAGGATAGGACGAATAACTTTGAAAGCAATGCTTAAAAAGGACAGGCAGCGGTTCAAGATAATTGCGGTAAATGATTTAGCGGATACAAAGACGCTGGCGCACCTTTTTAAATATGATTCGATACACGGCATATTTGACGGAGAAGTCAGGGCAAAGGACGATATGATTAGTATAGACGGTGAACAGATAAGGATATTATCCGAAAAAGACCCGCTAAACCTTCCCTGGGAAAACCTGGGCATTAATGTGGTAATTCATGCCAATTTTACAATGATTTTGGAAGAAAACCCGGTTAAAATACTGGTATGGTACGACAACGAATGGGGCTACTCCCACAGGGTGGCGGACCTGATGGAATACATTGCAAATGTTAAAACAAGGGCCCCTGAATTGGCGGGCACTTTGCATTAGTGCAAAAAAACGCCTGCATTCCTTAAAATCAAAGGTACCCAGGCGTTTTAGTTTTATACATCGATGCCAATGCGGGCTGGTTTCAAACGAGGTACCTGTCCCTCTGTCTGTGGCAAGGGGACGGGGTTATTGTCACACTGGTCTGACAGTAATATAATATAGGATAGGAAGACAAGTACAGAAAAATATTAACAATAGCGTTTAGGGGAGGTGGACATATTATGACAGAATATAATTTTGATCAAATTATTTCCCGAGGCGAAGATAGCGGTTCATATAGCGCTAAATGGCAGGGGTTTGAAGAAAGGTTTTCCGGTTATAATGTGGAAGGGGCTATATGTATGTGGGTGGCCGATATGGATTTTTCCTGCCCGCATGAGGTGATTGCTGCAGTGAAAACAAGGGCCGGGCATGGCATCTATGGATACACATCGCCGGATGCGGTGAAGGCCTTTAAGAAGGCCGCCTCCGGATGGTTTGAAAGGCGCTACAATTACAAAACCCATACCGACTGGATGCTCTTTATTGGCGGTGTGGTACCCGCAATAAATTCCGCCATCCAGGAATTTACCGAGCCCGGAGACGGAGTCATTGTTCAGCACCCTGTCTATTATCCATTCACCGATGGCGTCAAAGACTGTAATAGAACCCTTCAGGTTAATAAACTAATTGAAACCAACGGCTATTACACTATGGACTTTGAAGACCTGGAAAAACTTGTTAAAGATCCCGCTAATAAGTTGATGATTTTGTCTAATCCTCACAATCCTGTAGGACGAGTCTGGACAAGAGATGAATTGTATAGTGTCTGCAAGCTCTGCTGCGATAATGATGTCTATATTTTATCCGATGAAATCCATGCAGACCTGATTATGAAGAATCATAGATTTGTTTCTGCAGGTACGTTGTCTGACCAAATAAGCCAAAACCTCATCACAGCATTTGCCCCTAGTAAGACATTTAACATCGCAGGTTTGGGTGTTTCAATAATCGTGGTACCCAATGAAGGGATTAGGAGAAGATTAGAAAAGCGAATGCTGATGAATCGCTACCCTACATCGAATGTGTTTGGTCCTATTGCCGGTGAGGCCGCTTATTTGTATGGGGATAAATACGTGGATGAATTAATGGAATACATTGAGGGTAATATTGACTACGCCATTGAGTTTACCGATAAGCATTTAAAAGGGGTACGGGTTACAAAACCCCAAGGGACATATTTGGTATGGTTTGACTTTAGGGGAACAGGAATGAGTGCAAGGGAAATCAATTCCTTTCTATTAGAGAAAGCCAAGATAGCAGTAGACCTTGGTGAATGGTTTGGCTCAGGAGGCGAAGGCTTTGCCAGGTTTAATTTCGCATGCCCAAGGTCTACAGTAATCACTGCTATGAACCGGATGAAGGATGCACTCTATAGATAGGGTTTACCGCACCTGTCCCTCTGTTTGATGTGTTACGACACAGCCGGTGTATCGTCCGTTTCAGAAGGCTTGCTCTTCTGCCACAGGTCGGATAACCGGATACTTACCCTTTCCATAAGCATATATACTATTGGTATTATGATAAGCGTCAGGAAAGTAGCGGCAAGGATGCCCCCTATAATTGTAACCGCCAGCGGCGAAAACCGCTCAGACCCGAGGGCAAGCTCTAAGGCCAGCGGCGTCATGCCCGCCACATCCGACAGCGCAGTCATCATTATGGGGCGGAAGCGGCTTTCCACCGCCCCGCGTATAGCCGCATGAATATCTGCCCCTTCCCTCCTGTTAATGCCTATTGCATCCAGCAGAAGGATTGCGTTGTTCACCACCGTGCCCGCCAGCAGAATAAGGCCCAGCAGAACCGGCATGGATATAACCTTACCGGATATTTTGAGCGCCGTTACCACCCCTATAAGCACCAGCGGAATGGATGCCATTATGGTTACCGGGTGAAGCATAGAGCCAAACTGTGCCATAAGCAGCAGGTAAACGCTTATTACGGCAATTGCAAGGGCAAGGGCCATATCCCTTCCCGACCGGGCAAGCTCTGCCCGGTCACCGGCTATTTCGGCGAAGTAGCCCACCGGCAGGTTGAAGCCGTCAAGCTCCTCCTGGATATCGGCGGTCACATGGCTTAGGGGCCTTCCATGGGTAAAGCCCAGCACGTCTATGGTATTGCTTAGGTTTTCTCTGGTAACAAGCCCGGGCACACTTTCGGTCCTTATATCGGCAATACTGCTTAAAGGCACTGCCACACCGGTGGGGGTGGAGATTACGATGCTTGCTATCTGAGACCTTGACCTGCGCTGTTCCTCCGAGTACCTTACCACAATTGCCATATCGTCGGCGCCCTGCTGATGCAGCGCCGTGGCCTGGATACCCTCCATGCTCTGGAACACCTGGTTTGTAACCGTCGCTGCGTTAAGCCCCAGCCTTTCGAGCCGGGGTCTGTCAAGGTCAAGCACCACCGTTTCGGTGCCCCCCGACCAGCTTAGGTATATATTGCTGGCTCCTTTGATGCCCTGCATTTCCCCCTCGATATCCAGCGCCAGCGCCTCCAGCACTTTGCTGTCGGGGCCGGATATCTTAACATCTATGGGAGCCCTGGCGGTGGCAACCACCGTCCCGCCTTCCTCCTTTACAACAAAGGTGCTTATATGGGGTATGAGGGCTATTTCTTCCCTGAGCTGCTCTTCTATCTCCCAGATGGTGCGGTCCCTTTCCTTCCGGGAGGTAAGCTGTACCGCAGTGGATGCCTGGTTAACGGACATGGCACCGTTTTCGCCCATAAAGGTGGCCCCCGGTTCGTAACCCACCTGGGTGTAATAGCCCAGCACATCCTTATCCTCCTTCAAAAGTCCTTCAACCTGACCCGCAATTTCCATTGTCCTGTCAAGGCTTGTGCCGTCCTTTGTCTGTATCCATATGGTAAAGGCACCGGTGTCCATTTTTGGCAAAAGCTCCATACCCGTCCCGGCAAGCAGTGCCGCAGAGATACCAAGCAGCAGGAACGTCACCAATAAAACCCTCGCCGGTGCCTTTAAAGCGGCATCCAGCGTGCGAAGATAAAAGCCCTTAAGCCTTTCCATGGCCGAGGTGAATGGCCGGCCCAGTCCTTCGGCCCACCGGTCGGCTTTTTTGAAATTGATACCCGACGTCAGCACCAGAAATAAGGGTATCATTGAAACCGATACGATAAAGGAGGAGCCTATACTAAATATTATTGTTTTGGATAGGGGGCCGAACACCCTGCCCACAAACCCCTCTATAAAGATAAGGGGTACCATTACTATAAGGGTTGTGGCGGTACCCGCCGCCACCGACAGCATAATCTCCCCGGCACCGTCCACCGCGGCCCGGGCAAGGGGTTTGCCCAGTTCCTCGTTGTGTCTTGATATGTTTTCCACCACCACTATAGCGTTGTCCACCACTATACCTATGCTGAGTATTATGGCGGAAAGGGTGATAAGGTCAAGCTGCATGCCAAACAGCCTCATAAGGGACAGGGTCATCATATAGGAAAGCGGTATGGATACCGAAACCGCCAGCGCCTTGTGGAAGCTTAATACAAACAGCATTATTATAAGGACGGTAAGAAACAGCGCGATAATTATGCTTGAGGTCATGTTGTCCACCACCTGGGTGGTGAAAAGGGAATCGTCGTCGGCTATTTCAATACCCAGTCCGGAGAAGTCCTTTTCGATGCGCTGCAGTTCTTCCCTTACCTGGTTTGCAACCTCTACGGTGTTGGAGCCGTCCTTTTTAATTATTTGCACCGCAATGGTCTCCCTGCCCATATGCCTGAAGCCGCCGGTTGCTTCTTTTACACCGGTCTCGATTTGCGCTACGTCCCTTAGATAAACGCTTTTACCGTTTATCCTGGCAACCGGTACTTCGCCAATCTGCCCGGCGTCCTTAAGCAGCCCGTCGATCCTTATCCCGTACCGGGAGCTGTCATCCTCAATACTGCCCCCCGGGAAGGATACGTTGTTTTGGGATAGGGCCTGTACCACCTGGGCGGGATTAAGGTTGTACCTGCGCAGCCTGTCCGGCAAGAGCCTTACCATAAGCTGAGTCTCGTAGCCGCCGAATACGTCCACCGCCGCCACGCCGTCGGTAAGCTGAAGCCTTGGCTTTATGCTGTTGTCTGCGATATCCCTTACCCTTGTCATGTCCATCCGGTCGGAGCTAAGGGCCAGGGTCATTATGGGTTTGTCGCTGACATCCACCTCGACAATTCGCGGCTTAAGCATGCCCTCCGGAAGGCTGCTCCCTATCCTGTTTATGGCGTTTTGCACGTCTATTGCGCCCCGGGAGCCGTCGGCGCTGTAGGAAAACTCCACCGTAATAACCGAGAGCCCGTCCTGGGAAGTGGACCTTACCGTCTCCACATCGCTTAGTGTCACCATCTCCTCCTCGATGACCTCGGTCACGTCGGAGGCCACGTCGCCGGCCGAAGCGCCGGGGTACGCGGTTATAATATTGACTATGGGGGGAGAGGTGTTGGGGAAAAGCTCCACCGGCATGCCCGACCTGGCGAATATGCCAAATATTATAACCGCCAGGGTCAGGGCTATTACCGTATATTTGCGGCTGACTACGTATTCCTGCCACTTCAAGAGGTGCCACCCCCCACTACGTACACGCTGCAGTTATGCTTTAAAAGGTCAAGGTCGCCGCAGGCGATACCCTGTCCCTCCTCAAGGCCGGATACAACCTCGGTAAATCCCTTATCCTCCGCCCCTGTTGTTATCGGGGTAAGAAGGGCGGTATCCTCTTCCACCACGTATACAAAGGTCCCGTCACCCGTGTCTGCTACCGCCTCGGATGGAATTAGCATTACATCCTTTTTTGAGCTGGTAATAAATTCAACCTCCACCGCCATTCCCGGGGTAAGCCCACTTTCTTCGCAGGGCAGTTCAACGGCTGCGGTGCCGGTGGCCGGGTCCACCGAAGGGAGTACCCTTGCAACCTTTGTATCAAAGCTTTCCTGCCCCCACGTAACCACCGCCGGGGTGTTTTCGTCCAAAAGGCGCAAGTCCTCCTGCACCACCGATACCACAATCTTTTTGGCAGTGCCCCCCGAGAAGGCCACAAGGGGTTTGCCCGGCATAGCCATGTCCCCCTGCCGGGCCGGTACTTCGGTTACTATACCGTCCCGGGGAGCCCTTATATAGTGGTTTTCTATTGTCCCCTCCAGTTCCTTTATATTTGCCTCCGCCCTTTGCACCTCAGCCTTGGCAAGGCGGTATTTCAGGTCCGCCTCGTCGTACTGCTGACGGGATATGGCCCCTTCGTCCAGCAGCATTTCAAGCTTTTCGCGCATGACGCCGCTGTAATCGGCATTCATAACCGCCGCCCGGAGCCCGGCCTGTGCAGTTTCAAGTTTCAGGTCAAAGTCTTTGTGGTCAAGCTCGGCCAGCACTGTGCCCTTGGTCGCTTTGTCCCCCTCGGTTACATATACTTCATTTACCTGCGCGCTTACCTTGGCGGACAGCGCGGCGGAATACTCGTCCTGTACCGTGCCGCTGTAAGTAAGCCCTGTTACCATGTCTCCTTTTTCAACTGTGACAACCTCCACCGGAACAGGCCTTTCGGATTCGGTATCCCCGATCTCCTTTCCTCTATTTAAAAAAGCTGTACCCACAACCAGCAGAAGCAGTATTACCACAGCGGGGATTATAATTCTCTTCGCCATCATCGTGTCCCCCTGTCCTTTATGCCGTTAAGGAATATTTCTATAATTCTTTCGCTCTGGTCGGCGGCAGCCTGGGCATCGTACGGCCGCCCGTCGGTACTGTCGCCGGAAGTACCCTGGCTGCCCGGCCCTTGGTCTTCTGTGTCGCCCAGCAGGTTTTTGTTTATCACGCTGCCCATTATAAGCCAAATGAAATAGCGGGCGGCAGCAGCAGCTTCCTGTCGGGAGGACTTTATAAAATTCCGGCTTAAGTATTGGGTAAGGGCATCCAGCAGTCCCCGGTATATGCCGGCAAATTCCACCTTTACGTCCCGGTGATACTGCATATCGTTTAGCAAAAGCCCGAACAGCCTGCTGTTTTTTTCCGCCATTGTTAGCCGGTCTATCAAAAGGTTCTTGAGCATCGCTCCGTCATCGCCTGTCTTATCTTTAAGGCTTTCTATGACCTCCGACAGCTGGCCCCTTACGGGTCTTAAGACTTCAAAGTAAAGATCCTTTTTTGTGCAAAAATTACGAAACAGCGTAACCTCGGCAATGCCTGCCCTTTCGCTTATTTCGCGGGTGGTCGCTTCGCCGTAGCCTTTACGGCAGAACACCTCGGTGGCCGCGTCCATTATCTTTCCCCTTGCATTTGGTCTGCCCATACCGCACCATCCTTTATTATTCAAATGTAAGTACTTACTAACATTACTTTGTTTATTATACTATTTACCAATCCGGGCTGTCAAGGGGGGGACAAGGCACCTGTCCCTGTGTTTGATGCGGGGTTAGGTCTTTACCGCGGCCCGGGCGTTTATAAGGCCTGAGCCCTGGGAATTGGCATCCAGGCCGGGGTAAGCCTTTGCGGTTTTCTTAAGCCTTTCCTTGACCTGGCCGGGGGTGAGGGAGGGGTTTGCCTGCAGCATCTGGGCGACTATGCCGGCACATATGGGCGTTGCCATGGAGGTGCCGGACAGGGTTGTGTACCACTCCTCGGTCCGGGTGTTCTTTCTTTGTTTGTCAAGGTTTGATTTGGGGGAGCGCAGCGAAACGATTCCAACCCCCGGTGACAGTATGTCTGGTTTTATAAGGTCATCCTTGGTGGGTCCGCGGCTGGAAAAGTCGGCCACGATCTTTCCGTCCGGCTGATCCGGGTTAATATCGTTTAACGCCCCCACCGTAATTACATCGGGATGGGTTCCGGGGGAGTTTATGGTGCCGCTTTCGGGGCCGCTGTTACCCGCGGCAATGCATACCACGATACCTGCCTTCCACGCCTTTTCCACCGCCTGGCACACCGGGTCGTTTTTGTAGGAAAGGGTGGCGCTGCTTCCCAGCGAAAGGTTTATAACCCTGATGCCATAGGTATCCTTGTGCTGGAGGCACCATTCCACGCCCTTTATTACAGTCGAAAGGCTTCCGCTTCCCTGCTTGTTTAATACCTTTACCCCCACCAGCCTTGCTTCCGGGGCGGGGCCTTTGTACCGGTATTCCGACTTGTTGCCGTCGGAGGCAATATCCCCTGCCACGTGGGTTCCATGCCCGTTGTCGTCGTAGGGCTTTGTTTTTTGCCCAACCAGGTCCTTGAATGCAGCAATCCTGCCGGTAAGGTCAGGGTGCTCGTATATTCCGGTATCAAGCACCGCCACCGTTACACCTCTGCCGGTAACCTCGTCATCCCACAGGTCGGCGGAGTGGGTAGCCTTTGTGGCGGTGTCAAGGACAGCCCGTATTTCTCCGTCATACCACACCCTTTTGACGTTTGTATCCCTTACAAGGCTTTCAAGGTTTCTTGCGTTAACCCTGGCACAAAATGCATTTATCAAGGGCAGCTCCTCAGTAAGGCCGCAGCCGGCGTTATGGGCAACGGACCTGGCGGCAAGGCCTCTGCTTCGGGCATCCGATAGCTGTACAATAACCGGAATTCTTTTAAGACGCTGCTTTGCCCCCTTGTAGGTTCCCTGGAAAAAACAGGGCAGGTGCTTTGCCGGCCGGTACCATTCCAAAGCGGAACTTCTTAAGGACGGGCAGAACTTATAGCTGTGTGTGCGGATCCAGTCCACCTCATGGATTGTCATAATTCTTTCCTCCTTGCATACTTGGTACATTATAATATGAAAACCGGCTTTAAGGGGTGTGTGAATTGATGTGGAAAAGGGGCCCGGCCTCTGATAGAATAGAATTACGAGTTTTACACAACGGCTTTACCAAAAGCCCTTGTGATTTGAAAAAGGAGGTAATATCTTGCCAGAATTTGCTCAGCGTATGAAAACAATGGAAAAGTCTGCAGAAATAATCAAGGGCCTGTTTGGTGCTATGAACGACCCCAATCTTATATCCTTTGGCGGCGGCGCCCCGGCCAGGGAGGCCCTTCCGGTTGATATTGTCCGTGAAATTGCACACGACATAATCAGGACCGATAAAAAGGGTATCCAGGCGCTTCAATACGGCAGCGTTATGGGTCTGCCGGAACTCCGTGAAGTGGTTGTTAATGATTTACTTGCCCCCAAGGGGGTTAAGGCAAAGGCAGAAAACGTTTTGATTACCAGCGGCGGGCTGGAGGGAATTAACCTTTTGTGCCAGTTGTATATTGACAGGGGTGATATAATCCTGGTTGAATCACCCACCTTCGTACACTGCGTGGAAATCTTTGAAATGTTCGAGGCAGAATGTATAGCCGTTGATATGGATGATGACGGCATGGTAACCGAGGATTTGGAAGCCAAGATTATTAAATACAAACCGAAAATGGTTTATGTTATTCCTACCTTCCATAATCCCACAGGCAGAACACTGTCTCTGGGCAGAAGGCAAAAAATAGCCGAACTGGGAAGCAAATACGATGTTATCATCCTCGAGGACGACCCCTACCGCGATATCCGTTACAGCGGAAGCGATCTGTTGCCCATTAAAGCCTTTGATGAGACCGGGCATACCGTTTTGGCAAACAGTTTCTCCAAGATATTTTCGCCGGGCAGCAGGCTTGGCTATGTATTGGCCAATGATAAAGTGGCTGAGAAGCTATTTGATGCCAAAACGGCAACCAACTCCCACACCTCCATGCTGCCCCAGGTGATATGTGCCGAGTTTTTCAGGCGGGGCTATTATCCGGCTCATCACAAAATGATTTGTGACCTGTACCGCGAAAGAAGGGATACTATGATTGAAAGTATCGACAAATTCTTTCCCGAAGGGACAAAAAGAACCTTTCCGGACGGCGGGCTGTTCACATGGGCCCAGCTGCCAGGTGGGATAAATACTACCGCCCTGCTGGAGGAATCGGTGAATAACCCGGATGTTAAAGTGGTTTTCGTTGCAGGGGAGGGGTTCTTTACCGAAGGCGGCGGGAAGGGGAGCAACTGCATGAGGATAAGCTTTGGCAGCGTTTCCTGCGAAAAAATTAGATTTGGTATTGAAAGACTGGGCAATCTGATCTGCTCTAAGTTAAAATAGACACAAATGTAAATTACGGGCTGTGCAAAAAGGACGGGGAAACCAGGGGGACGGTTCCTGTGGTTTGCATAAACCAGGGGGACGGTTCCTGTGGTTTGGGAAGCCAGGGGGGACAGGTACACTGTTTGAAAAGCGTGGCAGTTATGGCCCGGTATCCAAGTGCCAGTAGTTGGCCTGGCCCGGAGCCCAAATGCCGGTAGTGGGCCTGTGGCCGGGATGCCAACCGGGCAGGAGCCGCTAAACCAGGGGGACGGTTCCTGTGGTTTGGGAAGCCAGGGGGGACAGGTACACTGTTTGAAAAGCGTGGCAGTTATGGACCGGAGCCCAAATGCTGGCAGTGGGCCTGTGGCCGGGATGCCAACCGGGCAGGAGCTATTGGTTAACATAATATCAAATACGTGATATTATAGAGGGAACGGGGGCGACTATGAAAGGATGAAGGGTACAGTGTGCAAAGAACAGGAAAGGCCCCTGTGTTCATGGGACGATGATGGAAAGCGGCAGGGGCAATGAAATAGACAAGAGAACCGTTCCCGTGTCTTTCGTGTCTTCAAAGGAGGTAGTATGGTGAATAGAAAACTGGTTGTGGCTTTAATTGCAGTAGTACTTATGGCGGGCATTATTCCCTCCGGTGCCTTTGCGGCGGCGGAAAGGGTGCAGGTTTCGCTGCCAGGGTTTAACGTAACGCTAAACGGTGTACGGGTGGACAACGGTTACCGGCAGTATCCCCTTATAGTGTACAGGGACATTACATATTTTCCGATGACCTATTTCGACTGCAGGTTTTTGGGAATAGAAACCCGGTGGGACGTTGGCAGCGGCCTTGACATAGACAGGACCGGCATCACCGGGGCCTACAGGGATTATAAGGGGAATGCCAAAAACGCATCGGGGTATACCGCCACCGTTCCTTCCTTTGATGTAAGGATAAACGGGAAGACTGTGGACAACGCAGGTGAAGAGTACCCGCTGCTGGTGTTTAGGGATGTTACCTATTTCCCGATGACCTGGAGGTTTTGCGTGGAGGAGCTGGGCTGGGAATACGAGTATGACGCATCCGACGGCCTTGTGATAAACTCGTCAAACCAAAGGCTTGATAAATATACCCTGACAGACTATACCGACAGCCCGGTTATTGTCTCGGACGGGCACTTTTACTACGGCGGTGCTGAAGGGGCCATATACCGGGCGCTTGTAGCAAACCCAGCCGATACAAAAAAGGTTTACCAGCTTCCGCTTTGGACATACGGGGATTCCTATGTGCTTTACGGCCTGACCCAAAGGAACGGCGAGGCGTGGCTGAAATACCACCAGGGCGGAGCCGCCATGGGGACCGACTTTTTTATAAGATTAAATCCCGACGGAACCACCGAGGAGGTTGACAGGGGATATTTGGCCTTTAAGACCTTTGGTGACATCACCGTGAAGGTGGATCAGTGGTCCCCGCCGGTACACAATAACCTGATGGTTAAGAAGGAGGGGCAGGAGGAATACCGCAGGGTGGGAAACCCCCACTGCCTGTACGGCCGGGACTACGAGCTAAGGGAGGACGGCTCCCAGGGCGGAAGCCCCAGCGACGACATATACCTGATTGGTGACACCGTCTATGTGCTGGCGGTGGATACGACAAAGGAAACCGACGGGAGCGGCATTTACAGTGTCAATATAAACACCAATGCTACCAAAAGGATAAGCGATCTTAGGGTTAATTCGTTTGCAATCCATGGAGATACCATATACGCCCTAAGCAACGGGGGCCTTTATCAAATGCCCCTGGAAGGGGGAACCGAAAGCCTTTTGGAAACAAAGGGCCCGGTAAGCCGGGAATTCGACTTCCAGGTACTGGACGGCGTCATATACTATGTTAATGCTGACGATAACAGGCTGTACGCCGTCGGAAAAGAAGATTCACTAAATCCCGGCGGCAGTGTAACCGGCCTAAAAACCGAAGAAGGCTACCTAATATGCACCTTTAAGGAGGAAAGCGGCAACCCCTACAGGATAATGGTACTGGAAAGGGACGGCGGGGTGGTGTTTAAAACCTCGGATACTGCCGTCATAAACACCGTATCCATAGAGGACGGAAGACTTTATTACATGGAAAGCATCCAAGGGGCGGTTTATTCAACTGATCTGGCAGATTAAATAGGAACAGGCACAGGCGCCGTTTGGAGTGCTCACAAAAAAGCACATTAGCCTAGTAAATCAGGGGGACGGGAGTTGTGACTTACAAGAACCGTCCCCCTGATTTTATGCCCGCAAGGGAGTGTAAGCAGATTTAAAGGTGGAACGGAAGAATATCAATCGCGGTCAGGCAGGCAAGTGCGGGGTAGATGGACCGACACTTTCGTCCCTTTACCCACGGTACTTTTTACCTCTATCTTTCCGCTATGGCTGTCGGCAATCCATTTTGCGATGGAAAGCCCCAAACCATGGCCGCCGCTTTCTTTGGCACGGGATCCGTCCGAGCGGTAAAAACGGTCAAATACAAGGGGTATATCCTCCTTTGGGATACCTATACCCGAATCGGTAATGGAGATTATTACCTGTTTTTTTGTTTGCGATGCAAGTAATTCAATCAACCCACCGGCGGCGGTATATTTGATGCTGTTATCCATAAATGCCCTTAATGCCTGTTTTAGGTATCTGCGGTCTGCGATAAGCTCTATACCTTTAGTTTCCACGCGGCAGGTGATAATATGGCCGGTATCAAGCAGACGGCTTTCAGAAGCAATTTCTTCCAGCAGCTGGTCCAGGATAAACTGTTCCTTTTTTAACGTTAACTGGTTCTTATCCGCCCTTGCCAGTAACAAAAGTTTTTCAATCAGTTCCTTCATATTATCCGTTTCACCCTTGATTGCACCGACCGATTCATCTACCACATCTCTGTGTTCCTTTCCCCAGCGGTCCAAAAGGTCGGCGTACCCCTGGATAACCGCCACCGGTGTCCTGAGCTCGTGGGAAGCGTCGGACACGAACCTGTTTTGCCGCTCATAGGAACCTTGTATACGGTCTATCATTTCATTGAAGGTTTGGGCAAGGTCCTTTAATTCATCGTGGGCGCCGCCAACATCCAAGCGTTTGTCCAGGTTTCGCACCGATATTTCCTTCACCGTGTCTGTCATCCGTTGTATGGGCAGCAGCATGTTGCGGCTTACCCTTGAGCCTATTGCAAGGGTGGCAACTATTATAACCGAATTTACGGCGGATAGTATTACAAATACCATTCCCGTATAGTTATCTTCAATACCTATGCTATATGTCAGATATAACCTTATTCCGGCAACAATGAACATGCTGGACAAAAAAAGCAAACCGGTAAACAGCAGCGCATAGGTGGCGGTAATCTTAAAGGTGAGTGAAAAGCGCAGCAGCTTTTTTAATTGTGAGGCAATGCCTTTCAGGGGATACAGCAGCAGCCCGGCTACTTTACCCAATATAAGGAATATAGCTGCCAGGCCTTTAAACATAATTTTGCATATTGAAAACAATGTGACAAAGAAATTCTTAATTCCCTTTGTCGAAGATTCGAGTTTACCCATTTTCCAGAATATATCCCACCCCTCGGACGGTTCTGATAAGGCTTATATTGAATTTATGATCGATTTTACTCCTTAAGTAACGTATATATACATCCACCACATTTGTATCACCGGCGTAGTCAAAACCCCATACTTCCCGGAGTATTTTATCCCTTGTAAGGACTATATTCCTGTTCTCCACAAGGAATTTCAGCAAGTCAAATTCCCTTTTTGTCAGATCCACCGGCTCCTCTCGGTAAAACACCTTATATCGTTCCAGGTCAATTTCAAGCTGCCCTGCTTTTAAGCCTTGCTTATGGGCATTATGACCGCCCCTGCGTTTAAGGATGGAGCGTATGCGGGCCAGAAGTTCCTCTATGGCGAAGGGTTTGGTGATATAATCATCCGCCCCCAGGTCAAGACCCATTACCTTGTCCATGGTATCATCCTTTGCAGTCAACATTATCAAAGGTTTATCCGAGGTCTGCCTTATCCGCCTGCAAACTTCCATCCCGTTTAGTACCGGCAGCATAATATCCAGCACCACAAGGGATATGTCCGGCTGGACAGCCCTTTTGAGGCCTTCCCTCCCATCATGGACCTTTACAACTTCATAGCCCTCATGCAGCAGTTCCAGTTCAATAAACCGCGCGAGCTTGATTTCGTCTTCGACTATCAGTATTTTTTCCCTGTTCATAGAAAGACCCCCTTCACCGGGCTCTGGTCAAAATTATACATTATTTTGAGTCTAAAAGCACCTGTTGTTGTATATGCCTTTTATTCTGCGGCAGAGTCGCTTGCCGACAAACTGTCCTTTGCGGTTTCCACTGCATTGGATACTTTATCGAGGATATCATTTGCCTGTATACCTGCGCCGTCTTCCTTTTCTATTCTTATTCTGTGGCTGGTTAAAAGCGCCAGTGCTATACCTGCTGCCGCGACCGGTGCCGCAAATATTCCGGCAACAATTGCGACGTTGACGGATATATTAAGAACATCATTTCCCTTTTTCCTTATTATGAACTTTGTCCGGTTTCCCTTGCGTATCAGGCCGGCGGCTCCATCCATCATGCCGTGTGCGCATTCCTTATGTTTTTTTTGCTTGACCTTGTTCTGGTTTTCAAGGTAAACCAGTGTTTCAACGGTACTGCCGCCGCACCTTTCCAGCGCTTCCTTAGCCTCCGCATAGCTCACGTTAGCTCTCTGCATAATAAGGTCCACCTGTTCGATCTGTATTGTCATTTATAATCCCTCCAATTTTTTTGCCCGGTTATCCACGGGGTTCTATAGCAGTAATTATATGTGCCCATCCTTAGACTAAAATTAGAAAATCATTAGAATTTGATTAGAAAAAGCGGCTGCATGTAAGAGGTACAGTACAATTCTCCTAAACCGGAAGGTATTTTACATAAGATATAGAATAAATTGGTGGGCCGTAATTTTACAGGAGATGATGATCGGTTGAAACTGGATAGAATGATGTCCATTTTGGTGGTACTGTTAAGGAAGGAAAGAGTCCGGGCAAAAGACCTCGCAGAGATGTTTAACGTTTCGGAGAGGACGATACTTCGTGATGTGGATGCGATTAGCCTTGCAGGGATACCCATAGTAACCTATCAGGGGGCCAACGGCGGTATAGGAATAGCCGAAGGATACCGCCTGGATAGAAGCATTCTAACACCCGACGATATGGCCTCCATCATTGCCATGCTAAGGGGCGTGGCAGGCACTATGCCGGATACGAGGCATGAAATACTCATGCAAAAACTGCTGAATACCCAGACGGCGGCGCAGCAGGACGTTTTAGACTCCAAGTCGAAACAGTTGGTGATAGACCTGTCCCCATGGGGTGGATACGGGCCTGTCCGCGATAGGCTGACGGTTATTCGGGGGGCAATAGAAAACCACAGGGTGATTGGATTTGGCTACGTAGACCCGGAGGGTGCAAGGACGCATCGCAGGGTTGAGCCCTGCTCGGTAGTGTTAAAGGGACAAAAATGGTACCTGTACGGCTTTTGCCGTCTCAGGCAGGACTTTCGATTTTTCAAACTGACAAGGATGAGGGAACTGGAAATCCTGGATGAAAAGTTTAGTCCCAGGGATGCATCCCTAAAAAAGCTGCCGGAGGATAATGAGTGGAAAGGTATGGATAAAACGATACAATTGGAGCTTGTTTTTGAAAAAGAGATGGAGGGTATTATAGACGAATGGTTCGGAGATGAAATGGTAAAGGATCCGAGCGGAAGGATTATGGTTAAAGTGCTGCTTCCGGAGAACAACTGGATGTACGGCTTTCTACTAAGCTTCGGGACCGGGGTAGAGGTTGTAAGCCCACCTCATATCCGTACAGTACTGGCTGATATAGCTGAAAAAATATATAAAAAATATTCATCAGGAACATGACATACAGCTGTCATGTTCCTGATGATATAATCAGAAAAAAGTATTAAGGAGGAATAGCAAAATGGATTACAAATTCCAATTAACCGAGATGCCGGCACAGCCGGTACTGTCTGTGCGCAAAAGGACTGCGGCGGGAAATTTGCCGCAGGAACTGGGAAGGGCCTACGGGGCCATTATAAAGTACTTAAACGAAATTGGAGAGAAACCCCTGGAAGCAGCCTTTACCGCATACTATAATATGGATATGGAAGACCTTGATGTGGAGATGGGATTTCCTGTGACAAAACCCCTTTCCGGGAAAGGGGAAATCAAACCGGGTGAAATTCCCGCAGGCAGGCAGGTATCCTGTATGCATAAGGGACCGTACAGTGACATTGCACCTGCCTATGATGCAATGACCCGGTGGATAGAAGAAAACGGTCATACGCCGACGGGGGTATGCTATGAGTTTTATTACAATTCACCGATGGACGTTCCCGAGAGCGAACTTTTAACAAAGGTTGTATTCCTTTTGAAATAAACGGGAGGATGATGGTATGACAAAGGAAGATTTAATTCTGGATGCATCATATGCGCCTACATACAATGAGATATCCGGATATATTAGTAAACCGGCGGACGTTTTGTGGGAGGGGCTGAATACCTTCATCGGGCAGGAGTTTAAGGCATCTCCCAGAATTACTTTCAGTAAATGTTCCGGCAAGCCGGGCTGGAACGTGAAGTATCATAAATCCGGCAGAGCCGTATGTACGTTGTATCCTGAAAAGGAAAGCTTTGTCGTGCTGGTGGTTATTCCCGCTGATTTGGCTCATCTGACGGTGGCTGCGTCTGAAGATTTGGGTCCGGTAATACCGGAAATTATAAGATCGGCCAAACCCTTTAACGGTACGCTTTGGCTCATGATTCCGGTGGTTTGCGAGGCGGTGTTAAACGGTGTGAAGCAGCTCCTGCTGCTTAAACGGGATTTCAACAGAACCTAGGCTGGCTGTTATTGCATGAAAGGTGTAAGTCAGGGGACCGGGTTTTACGATACCCCGGATAAAGGAGGCATTTGCTGAATGGAATTTGACCCGATGAAGTACGATTATCCGTCCAGAAGAAACACTGTGTATGCAAGAAAGGGTATGGTTGCGACTTCACAGCCCCTTGCCGCCCAGGCAGGGCTGGAAGTTCTCAAAAAAGGCGGCAATGCCGTGGATGCAGCCATAGCAACTGCCGCCTGCCTTACGGTGGTGGAGCCGACTTCAAACGGTATAGGAGGGGACGCCTTTGCACTTGTTTGGACCGAAGGTAAACTGCACGGCCTTAATGCAAGCGGGCCTGCCCCCAAAGCCATATCCGCAGGGAAACTAATACAAGCGGGTCATAAAGAGATGCCCCGGTTCGGCTGGATACCTGTAACCGTCCCGGGTGCGCCCTCCGCATGGGCGGTACTTTCGGAGCGTTTTGGAAAGCTGCCGCTTACTGAGGTGCTGGCTCCCGCAATCCAATATGCTTATGAGGGCTGCCCGGTGTCACCGGTTGTTGCTGCTGCCTGGAACAAAGCCTTTGCTCTGTATACTGATTGTCTTAAGGGTGAAGAGTTTAAACATTGGTTTGAAACCTTTACTCCGACGGGGAAACCGCCAAAGCCCGGCGATACCTGGAAGTCGCCGGCCCATGCCGGGACACTGCAGACAATAGCCCGGACTAAGGCAGAGGACTTCTACAGAGGAGAACTGGCAAACAGGATAGACGGTTTTTCCAGGAAATACGGAGGGTATTTGAGGAAAGAGGATCTGGAAGAATACAGGCCCCAATGGGTAGAGCCAATCAGGATAAACTACAGGGGCTATGATGTGTGGGAAATACCTCCCAACGGACATGGGATGGTCGCCTTAATGGCGTTAAATATCTTGAAAGGGTTTGAGTTTACCGAAAGGGATACGGCCTTAACATTTCACAGACAGATAGAAGCGGTAAAACTCGCTTTTGCCGATGGCCTGAAATATATAGCCGACCCCGGGCATATGAGGGTATCGGTTGACTGGCTGCTGTCGGATGACTATGCGAAGCAAAGAAGGAACCTGATAGGAGACACTGCACTGCTTCCACGGCCGGGCACTCCGCCCGGGGGCGGCACCGTTTACCTGGCGGCTGCGGACGGTGACGGGAATATGGTTTCGTTTATACAGAGCAATTTCAGGGGTTTCGGTTCAGGGCTTGTGGTGCCGGGTACCGGGATAAGCCTGCATAACCGGGGAAGCGGTTTTTCGCTTGACCAACACCATGACAACTGTATAGCGCCCATGAAAAAACCCTATCATACCATAATACCCGGTTTTATGACCAGACAAGACATACCGGTCGGTCCCTTCGGGGTTATGGGTGCATTTATGCAGCCCCAGGGGCATGTACAGGTTATTATGAACACAGTTGATTTTAAAATGAATCCGCAGAATGCCCTGGACGCCCCGCGCTGGCAGTGGGTGGAGGGCAAAACGGTGCATATAGAGCAGCAATTTCCAAGGTCTGCGGCAGAATCCCTCGCAAGGGCAGGGCATGTTGTGCAGCCGCAGCTTGATTGTGCTTCCTTTGGAAGGGGGCAGATTATATGGAATATGGAAGACGGCACACTTGCGGGGGCAACCGAACCAAGGGCGGATGGATCAGTGGCTGTGTGGTGAATAAAGTGCACTTTTTTTCCTGCCCCTTTCAGAGAGGCTCTTATTCGGTCTGGTGAGCCTCGTTGGAGGCAGCGGCGTTTTCTATCCGCAAAACCTTTGCAACCGATTTGTACACCAGGATGGTAAGGGCAGAGTTTGCAGCCGCCTTGAACAGGTTAAAGGGTATTATTGCGGGTATAATCATGGCTTTGACAGCCTCGACCGGAACGCCCAAAAACTTTGTTGTGAAGAACAAATTAAGCGGAATCATCATCAAAGTCATTCCAATGGTACCTGCCACAAGGGCTATAACAGCTCCCTTAAAGGTATGGATCCTTTTATATATGGTACCTGCCACCAAAACCATTGTGCCTGTTGCAACCATATGCATTATCGCACCGATCCAGCCGCTTCCTGCGCTGACGGTGGTCGCCTGGATCAGGGAAACCACTGCGGTTATCAATAATCCGGCACCCGGGCCGTACACAAAGGTGCCTATCAGGGCTGGAACGTCTCCCGGTTCATATTCCAAAAAAGGTGCTGACGGGATAATTGGAAACCTTATTATCATCATAAGCAGTATGGATAGGGCACATAGCAATGCGAGCTTTACCAGTTTGTTTACATTGTACTTCATAATTGAGTTACCTCCCTGAAAAAATAAAATTTCCCGCAATATAATCTCAGGGAAATCATAAACATTCTCAATCTTCTCCCATCCAGACTTTACTGTCGGCCCCGGAATCACACCGGGTCAGCCTTAGCTCGCGGGCTAGCGGACTTGGTCCGCATTACCGCCGGTCGGGAATTTCACCCTGCCCTGAAGATTATATTTGGTTTTCTGTACTTTATATTACTACTTTACCGTTTTGCTGTCAAGAAGCAGGGCGTATTTTTTTAAGGCACGGAACCTTTATAACATCGGCAAATTAAGGTATAATAAGAAAAAATATGGCATTTGGGAGGTTATACAATGATTGAACTTCTTATGAAACGAAGAAGCATAAGAAAATATAAAAATGCAGAAATAGAAAAGGAAAAAATAGATAACCTTGTAAAAGCGATGCTGGTTTCGCCGTCGGGGAGCAACCAAAAGCCGTGGGAGTTTGTGTTTGTTACCGATAAGAGTACTTTGGGAACACTGTCAACGGTCAGAAATAAGTCTTCGGCTTTTTTGAAAGATGCTGCCCTTGGGATAGTATTGGTGGGGGAATCGGACAGAAGAGATACCTGGATAGAAGATACTGCAATTGCAGGTATCATAGCTCAGCTGGCGGCTTATTCTATGGGACTTGGCGCCTGCTGGATTCAGATCAGGAACAGGATGCATCAGGACAGCAAAACCGCAGAACAGTTTGTCAAGGAGATACTGGCCATACCCGGGGACAGAAGTGTTGAGTCTATCATTGCAGTGGGTTATCCCGATGAACAAAAACCGCCCCACAATGTGGAAAAGCTTTATTACAGCAAGGTGTATGCAAATAAGTATGGTTCTTTATATAAATAGAAAAGGCAATTATGACCATATATGCTTCCCCGCTTGATTCATCCGGAAGTTTGAGATAGCATATTTATTGTAAAGAAAAAGGGGGGAAGGAAGAAGCCATGGAAAAAGACGCAGAAATTCGCGAAACAGAGCAGAAAAGGATGGATGTCAGGAAAAAAAAGCAGAGGAATAAAAAAATACTGATAAATATACTTATACTAATAATAAGCGTAAGTCTATGGTGTGCCGCCGCCTATTACGGGTATACCTATGCAAAGGATTATATAGACACATCCATAAGAAATATACAGCAGGAAAATGCTGTGAATATACAGCAGCTGACTGAAAGAATGGAAATGCTGGGTCATGAAATTTCAGGATTGAGGGAAAGGATAGAGGAAGCAGATTCAACTCTTTCAAGTTCCACTTCGGTGCAAAGGCGTATAGACAGACAGCTTGGAGATTTGGAGGACCAGCTTATGGAACTGGATAGAGCCCTGCAGATACTGAAGGAGGCTCCCAATGTACAGAATTAATGTTTTTATGCTGTTTATTGCAGCCCCCTTTATAGCACTTTTTCTGGTTTGTTCGGATTTTGCGGAGGACAGCAAAATAATGCGGTTTCCCACAGCCCCTCTGGAGCAGCATGCGGTTATGCTGGAGGAGGAGGCAAGTCTTCTCAAGCAAAGCATTGCGGACCTGGGTATGCTGGCTCAGATGCAGGAAGAGACCTTTTCGGGACAGTACGAAAGCCTGGCGGCCCTATCCGAACAAAGCGTTTCCCATAGAAAGCTGTCGGATGACATTTACGAGCAGAGGATTCTGGATATGCTAGGGCCTACGGTATCGGCCCATATCTCGGATAATACCGAGATAAAAATATTCAAACTGGCCGAACTTGGATACCGCGGGTTCATAGCAAAGGTAAAGCTTTTTGACCCTAAGGCCTTCAAGGTGGTATTGGCCGGGGACACACTGGGACAGCTGGAAACCACTTCCGAAGCGGCCGGGAGAAAGGGAGCTATATTGGCGATAAACGGGGGAGGCTTCTATACCGAGAGACGGAACGGCGAAACCTACGCCCAGATGATAGGTAATACCGTAATTGACGGTAAACTGGTTGAGCCCTTCAACGGTTACCCCGGGGACCTGTTTTTTGCGGGGATTAATAAAAAAGGACAGGTGATAGGCACAGTTCCGCAGACTGAAAAAGAACTGACAAAGCTGCAGCCTTATCAGGGAGTAAGCTTTATACCGGTACTACTTAAGGACGGGAAAAAAGTTGAGATACCCGAAGAGTGGAAAACTACCAACCAGCCAAGAACTATTATTGGCAAGTACGCCAATGACGACCTTATAATGATAGTAATTGACGGGCGGCAGGGGGACTGGAGCGTAGGCGTTACTCTGGAGCTTTTGCAGGACAAACTGCTGGAACTGGGGGTCAAGGAGGCATATAACCTCGACGGTGGAGGATCCAGCGTCATGTACTTTAACGGAGTAATACTGAACAAACCCTCGGACGGCAAGGAGCGCCCGGTGGTCAATAATATAATTGTGATGCCGTAATGGGGTGAGGCTTGAAATATTACCTTATTCGTTTATGTGAGTAAGCCCTGCCGGAAGCTGCAATAAGGCGGGGCTTTTACAGTACCGATTGCGGGCTGATATTGCGCTTAAGGGTAGAAAAGCCCCACAAGTTTAAGAAAAAATAGCCTGGATAGGGGTAAAACCTGTCCTGATTGGCCATACCCATTTTGGTTTCTGATATAAGTATGCTGGGGGTGTTTTCGATAAAGAGAAGCGTTTCATACAAGATTGGACTTGCCGGGGCTGTGGAGATAATAGTGGGAACGGTTGTTGGCTCGGGAATATACATAATGATAGGTCCACTGGCGGTTGCCGCAGGCCCCGGTCTTTTTTTGTGCTACCTGATAGCCCTGGTCATTGCCGTTACCTCCTCCGTCTGTTACGCCCAGGTGGCGTCGGTTTTTCCGTCTACTGCGGCTACTTACCAATATGCAAAAATGTTCTATAATGATTATATTGGGTTTGTAACAGGCTGGTTCAGACTGATAGGTTCATTTTGCGGGCTTGCCTTAATGAGCAGTGGATTTGCCCATTATATATCCGCATACCTGGCCGTTGACAGAAAACTGATCGCCGTAGCAGTGCTGACGGTTATTCTGGTGGTTAACCTGCTTGGGATTAAGACAACCCAGAGGGTTGTGCAGTTTCTTGTGGTGGCTGTTATTGCAGGACTGGCAATTTTCTGCGGCTTTGGAGTTTTTGAGATAAAGCCGGGTAACCTCACTCCTTTATGGGGACCGGGAATAGGTCCGGTCCTAAAGGGCAGTATGAGTGCCTTTTATGCTTATACCGGGCTGTATATTGTTGCGGAGGTGGGGGATGAGGTGGAAAACCCCCAGAAGAACATTCCAAAGTCTATTTTTATTGCGTCGGTAATAGTGGGACTTCTATATCTTTTCACAACCTTTGTTTTTTCCGGAGGACTTGGCTGGGACACGATAAAGGAATACGAGCCCAATCTTGCCCAGGCTGCAAGGCTCCTTATTAATCCATGGGCGGCGGCGTTGATACAGATTAGCGCCATGGTGGCAATAATAACCCCTATGAATGCAGCCTATATGGCCAGCAGCAGGTCGTTATACAGCCTGGCCGTTGACAGGATAATGCCTTTGGTGTTTTCTAAACTTAACCGTTACAATGTACCGGGGTTTGCAACCGTCACTATTTATATATTTGCACTATTGATGATTGTGCTTGATCTTCCGGTTCTGTTTCTTGGTACCATCAGTTCGATCGTTATCCTAAGCGGCATGACCCTTGTGGCCGGAGCCTGTCTTGTAATAAAGAAGAAGTACCCGGAGAGTTTTGAAAGCGCCCCCTTCAAATTATCGGATGCAAGCCTTAAGGCGCTGCCAATTTTTACAATCATATCCGCAGTGCTGCTTACTGTGGCTTCGCTGGTTGAAGATCCGCTTATGCTGTATTCCTTCGGTTTCTGGTTCCTGCTTGGAAGCGGCTATTACTACATAAGAAAGAATATATTAAGCCGAAGAGGACAGCTTAGGCAAAAGGGTTAACCATGTCCGGATGCACCGGACGGAGGACATTACTGGCCCAAATGGCCCATTGGGCAGGAGCCTGCCATTGGCATCATGGCACAGATGCCGGTTACAAGTATCAACAGCCCCGTCCTGCTGACACCCTTGGTACTATTGCAGGAAAAGGCAGTATTTGTGTAGAATTATTCCATAGTGAGAGTTATTCCAATCCAGGGTATATATTGGTGAATATACCATTTCGCCCTGGACAATATAATAGTGGACAAACTTTCCAATACCAAGATTATTTGCATAGAGGGGATAGAACTTAATGAACAAACAGGAAAAAAACCGTGTTTGGCATGGGTTCTGGCAGCTTGCCGATCCGAAAATATGGATAGCTTCCACTGTTCCCATGCTGGTGGCGGCAGCTCTGGCCTATAGTGATACAGGACGTTTTGATTTTGTCTGGTTTGCGCTCTCTGTCACAGGCGTTTACCTGATTGAGACGGGGAAGAACGCTGTCAACGAATACGTTGATTATAAATCAGGGGCGGACAAAAACGTTGCACCTGAAAACAGGACGCCTTTCAGCGGCGGCAAAAAGACAATAGTTGACGGTAAGCTCACACTGGACGAGGTTAAGCTTGTCGCTTACGGTACAATTCTGGCTGCCTGCGCCATTGGGCTGTTTATTGTGGTCTACCGTGAATTTAATGTACTGTGGATAGGTCTTACAGGCGTTTTAATGTCGGTGTTTTACAGCGTACCGCCTTTTAAGTTCGCCTACAGCGGCTTTGGAGAATTTGCAGTGGGCCTTACATTCGGACCATTGATAACCACCGGGATGTACCTGGTACTGACCCATACAATCGGACCCGAAGTAGTGCTGGTTTCGCTGCCCATAGGCTTTCTTATAGCTAACGTACTATGGATAAACCAATACCCCGATTATGAAGCGGATAAAATGGCAGACAAGAATAACCGGCTTGTACGGATGGGCAAAGAAAAGGGCATAAGGGTTTTTGCATGGCTGTTTGCCCTTGCCTATGCGGTATTTCCGCTGATTTCCGTTACATACCGCAACCCCGTATGGTTATTGGGGCTTCTGAGCATACCCGTTGCGGTCAGGTCGGTAAGGACGGCAGCAAAGGAATTTGACTGTATTCAAAGACTTATACCGGCCAATGCGGGGACGGTACAAATTTATCAAATCACGGGTTTTGTGATGGTAATTGCATCGCTCTCAAACCGCTTTATTAGAATTTAAAGGTTGTGTAAAGGTTTTATTTAGTGAAGAGGTGATCGGATATATGGGAGACAAACCGGTAAATAAGGGATTGTTAAAAGATATAGTAAGGTTTCAGAAGGAAGAGATTACAGAGTACTTTATATACAAAAGGCTGGCCGGCAGTATAAAGGCGGCCGGGAACCGGGAGATTTTAACAAGCATAGCCGAGGATGAGCTAAAGCACCATGATTTTCTGGGGAAATATACAGGCAGCAAGGCTTTGCCGGACAAATGGAAGATTTTCCGGTACTACTGGATTTCTAAACTGTTTGGGCTGACATTTGGCGTGAAGCTGTTGGAAAAGGGTGAGGAGAAAGCACAGCAAGCCTACCAAAAGATTGCGAAAAGCATTCCGGAATTACACAGCATAATTGAAGATGAGGACAGGCATGAGAAGCAGTTGATTGACCTTATTGAGGAGGAAAGACTTCAATATATAGGATCGGTAGTTTTGGGACTTAACGATGCTCTGGTAGAGCTTACAGGTACCCTGGCCGGTCTGACCTTTGCCCTGCGGGATACAAGGCTGATAGCTTTGGCTGGGCTTATTACAGGCATTGCAGCATCCCTTTCAATGGCTGCTTCAGAGTATCTATCAACAAAATCCGACAGCGACCACAGTCAGGCAATCAAATCTGCAATATATACGGGAGTTGCATATGTGCTTACGGTAGCATTTTTGATTCTCCCGTACCTGATACTGACCAATTATTTTATTAGTCTTATGCTTACAATCGCTGTCGCCATAATAATAATACTGGTGTTCAATTTTTATGTATCGGTGGCGAAGGATCTGCCCTTTAAAAAAAGATTTCTGGAGATGGCGTCCATAAGCCTGGGAGTTGCACTGCTATCCTTCATAATTGGCTATTTTGTCAGGCTGTTTCTTGGAATAGACATATAGAAGCAAGGCATAAGATTTTAGAAGAAGTATGGGGTATTCATGTACCGACGGCGAATGTGCGCTGTGGGAAAAGCGGGAATGGGTCCGGCTGCTGCTTGGGGGCAATTGACCGTCTCGAACGGTATGCATATGCGCTCGTTAGATTTAAGCGTAAAAGAGTATGGTTTATTAACCGGGAAGAGAGGTGAAATCATTTGAGAAGCATCGAAAGCCACAGGAATTTTCTTAAGGCCTATTTATGGGACAAGTGGGACCAACTTGAACGGGACCAGGAGAAAGGAATTGCAAGCCCTGATTTGCAAAAACCCGTAGGCGCCGATGCCGCATTTATTGAGCTTGTTGCACGGAAGGATTTTTCGGTTGGGGGAATGCCGCTGGCGGACGCGCTGGCAAGCAGAAGAAGCCACAGAAAATTCACAGATCAGCCCCTTAACCTTGAGGAACTGTCATATCTCCTTTGGTCGGTGCAGGGTATAACCGGGGATAACGAAGAGCGAAGGACTGCCCCTTCCGCAGGAGGACGGCACCCCATCGAGACATATTTGGCAGTCAACCGTGTAGACGGAGTCAGACCGGGACTTTACAGATATATGCCCGTCACGCACAGGCTGCTGGTAATGGGAAAGGTTGACGGGCTGGATCAAAGGATGGCAGACGCCTGTAAGGGCCAGAAGTTTGTCGCTGCGGGGGCGGCGGTCTTTGTTTGGACGGCAACGCCCTACCGTTCTGAATGGCGTTACGGCCTGGTTTCCCATAAAATGATAGCTGTGGATGCGGGGCACCTGTGCCAGAACCTTTATCTTGCAAGCCGGTCTATAGACGCAGGAGCCTGTGCTATAGGGAAATACAGCCAGGACAAAATGGACGGACTGCTGGGCGTTGACGGGACCGACGAGTTTACCATATATGCAGCTGTGGTAGGAAAGGTATAGCAAAAAATCCACGGAGGGTGTATTTTATGAGGTTTAACGGAGTAATACTCGATATGGACGGTACGCTGCTGGATACCCTTGACGATTTGGCAAATTCCATGAACAGAGTGCTGGCCCTTTATGGCTATCCGGTTCATCCGGTTAAATCCTACAGGTATTTTGTGGGTGACGGGATGGAAATGCTGGCAAAAAGGGTTCTCCCCGCGGGCTGCGGTGGTGAGGAAGCGGTGCGGGAATGTATGGAAGCAATGGATAAGGAGTATCAGCTGCGCTTTTTTGAATGTACAAAACTTTATCCGGGTATTCCTGAGCTTCTTGACTGGCTGGAAGAACACAGAATTCAAAAGGCTGTACTGTCCAATAAACCGGATGCTTTTACCCGGGCCGTAGCCAAAGAATTTCTGTCTGAATGGACTTTCAGCCAAATAAGGGGAGAGGGGCCCTTAACTCCCAGAAAACCCAATCCTGCCGCCGCCCTTGAGATAGCCCTCGGAATGGATATAAAACCAGGAAACATTCTATACCTTGGGGACACGGGTACCGATATGCGAACCGCCGGCCGGGCAGGAATGTATGCAGTGGGTGCCCTCTGGGGTTTCAGAACCGCGAAGGAGCTAGCACAAAACGGCGCTCGGGAAATAGTTGAGACTCCCCGGGACGTTATACCCATTATTATTGGCTGATGGAGTACTTAATAAATAACAGGTGTAAAATTCCCAGGCACAGGAAAAGCTAATTATTGTTGTGAGAAGAAGGGAGTGCCGGGAATGGGTAAAAAGGTAAATCTTCTTGTGTTTAGCGGAGACTACGATAAACTTTACGCTGCGCTATTGATAGCAAACGGGGCCCGGGATATGGATATGGAAGTTTCAATGTTTTTTGCGTTTTGGGGACTTTTGGTAATGCGGGACCCTGAAAGGATGGACAGCGAGGGTAAAAATGCCTATGAAAAGATGTTCGGGGCCATGACTCCAAAGGGACCCGAAGACTTGGGGCTGTCAAGGATGAATATGATGGGTATAGGCAAATCAATGATGCTGGATATGATTAAGGATGAAAATGCTCCCAGCCTGAAAAAACTCCTTGATGGCGCACGTAAAAACAAGGTAAAGTTTTATGGCTGCAAGCTGTCTACCGAGGTTATGGGCTTCAAAAAGGAGGAGCTGCTGCCGGAGCTTGAGATTGTGGATGTTAAGGCATACATAGGGGATGCCGTCCAATCGGATATGCAGCTTTTTATTTAACGGGAAATTAAAGGGCCGGGTTTGCATCCGGCCCTTTAATTTTGGCAAATGATTTTGGCAAAACCTATAATTTTCCGCTGCAGCCCAGCACATTTCTTATCTTATGGGCAACCATACGTTTAATCGCTTCCCTGGCAGGCCCAAGGTATTTGCGAGGGTCAAATACCGACGGGTTGTTTGTCAGGTATTCCCTGACCGCAGCCGTAAGGGCAAGCCTAAGGTCGGTATCAATATTTATCTTGCATACGCCCATTTGGGCGGCTTTTCGAAGCATGTCCTCGGGGACTCCCTTGGCTCCGGGAATGCTGCCGCCATACTGGTTGCACAGGTCTACGAATTCGGGCAGTACCGTTGAAGCCCCATGAAGAACAAGTGGAAATCCAGGCATTATACGGCTTATTTTTTCCAGTCGTTCAAAATCCAGCATAGGCTCTCCCTTGAACTTATACGCGCCATGACTTGTTCCTATTGCTATGGCAAGGGAGTCTATACCTGTTCTCTCAACGAACTCTACCGCCTGGTCCGGGTCGGTGAAGGTGGCGTCCCGGTCGCTAACCTTTATGTTATCCTCAATCCCTGCGAGCTTTCCAAGCTCTGCCTCCACTACAACTCCTTTAGAATGGGCATAGTCGACTACTTTTTTGGTCAGCGCTATGTTCTCTTCAAAGGGGTACTTTGAACCATCAATCATGACCGAGGTAAAACCGTCATCAACGCATGCCTTGCATATTTCATAATCCTCTCCGTGGTCCAGATGCAGTGTCACCGGGAGCCCGGTGTCTTCAATCGCCGCATCTACCAGCTTCCTAAGATAAACGGGTTTTGCATATTTCCGCGCTCCCGCAGAAACCTGTAGAATAAGAGGCGAGCGCTCCTCCTTCGCAGCATCCACAATGCCTTGAATTATCTCCATGTTGTTAACGTTAAAGGCACCCACTGCATATTTCTCTTCATAGGCCCTTTGAAACATATCAGCAGAAGTAACAAGCGGCATAATAAAACCTCCTCTTAGTAGTATGGGGACACACCGCTGCTTATAAGGTCAGGGGACACACCTTTATAGCTGGTATTCCTTCATGGCCAAGGAATGTCCCCATTAGGATTTCTTGCTGCGGAATGTCCCCGATTGATAAGCTTTTGGGTCAGGGACACACCGCTGCTTATAAGGTCAGGGGACACACCTTTATAGCTGGTATTCCTTCATGGCCAAGGAATGTCCCCATTAGAATTTCTTGCTGCGGAATGTCCCCGATTGATAAGCTTTTGGGTCAGGGACACACCGCGGAATGTCCCTGAGAAATTGCTCTATTATAGTATATTATAAACGTCATAGAAAATACAGGATGTACTAGTGGTATTAACCTTATTCTATAAAAAGCCGCTATATTTGTCGTAAGATGCAGATATACTGGAGGATTATTCAAATTTTGGTCGAATAGTACGTTAAAGGCTAAATTACGTTTGATGTTCAACCGACGTGGCGGGGCTGGTTAGTTTGCCAGCAATAATTTGAAAGGGGACTAATCATGAGGATGCGGTTATTTGGTTTTACATTATTAGTATTTGTAATGGGCGCCGTGGCACCCGTGTTATTCCTCGAAGAGGTCCATTATGCCCAACCGGGTACAGGTGGGTTTATACTGGTTTTAACGGCAGCAATATGTGTGGCACTTGTATGTGGATATATACTTAATAGATATTTACAAAACGGTGTGGAGAAATGCCGCCTGCTGATAGAGGACATTAACAAATCCAGCATGACTCAGGGGATTAGGAACACCGGGGACAAGTCGATGGAAGGGGTTACCCAGGCCCTTAATGAATTGATAAAAAGCATAAGAAAGCTGGTAGGAAAGACGCTTACTGCTTCGGACAAGCTATCAACGTACTCCGAGACCATAGAGGTCGAATGCGGTAATGTCAGCAGTGCGGTGGAGGAAATATCAGTTACGATGAATGAAGTTTCCCAGGGGGCGGAGAGCCAGGCCGAGAGGGCTATTGGCGCAAAAAACAGTACGGTTCAGATAGTGGATGATTCTAAGGCCATAGCGGAACTGGCAGAAAACACCTTTTCGGTTACCAGGAATATGAAGGACAGGGTAAACCAGTCGGAGGAAAAGCTTCAGGGACTGCTTGAAAAGCTGGAAAAGTCCAACAGCGATAATAAAGAACTGGCTGTGGAGATAGGAAGGCTTCAGCAGGACGCAAGCGAGATAAAGGATATAATAGGAATAGTAAGGGGGATAAGCGAACAGACCAACCTGTTGGCCCTTAATGCAGCCATAGAAGCTGCGAGGGCAGGAGAAAGCGGAAAGGGTTTTGCCGTGGTTGCCGAAGAGGTGAGAAAACTGGCGGAGGAATCCGACAGGTCGGCGTCCCGTATTCGTGATATAATAGAAAGCATTTCACAGAAGATTAACCATATAACCCGGGGCATTGAAGGTCAGGTTACCGATATGAATATGAGCATGCAGTATGCCGGGGAGTTCCGGGAGCTGTTCGACAGCGTAGACAGCACCTCCGGCGATACGTTGAGATCTGCCGAGGAGATTGTCAAGTTATCCAGCCAGGGCATAAAAAACGCCAGCAATGTAGACGAGCTGATGGAGGATATATCGGCAGTCACGCAGCAGACTGCAGCGGGCATAGAGGAAATAAACGCTGCAACCCAGGAAGAGGTGGGTATGGTCAGAGGCATTCATGAATCCGTTGGCAGCCTTGCCGAAATGGCTAAGGAGTTGAACGGGGTAATGAAATCGGTTGAAGGAAACTACATACTGGACAAACAGGACGAGGACAGGGTAAGTAAGGGGCAGGAAATACTCAAAAAAGCCCTGAATGAGTTCGGGTCCTTTAACCCGGAGGACCGCCAGGGGATAGGGAGCCTTGCCGTAGGGCTGGGCAGCAGCCACAGCGATGTGTTCGAGGCAGTAGTTGTACTGGATAGTTTGGGTAATGTGGTAGGGGCAAGCATATCAACCGAAACCACCAACTTTTCCCACAGGCAATATTTCAAAGAAGCGATGCAGGGTAAAGTCAGTATTACCACGCCGTACATATCCGTTATTACCGATGAATACTGTATTACTGTTGCAGTACCCATTAAGTCCGAAGGAAGGGTTGTTGGCGTAGTATTTGGAGATGTGAGGCTGTAATGAAATATTTGTTCAAAATATGTTTTCAAGTTTGAGCTTTTCCTTTTCCGGTATGTGCTCTATTAAAAGCTTCAATAACGACATCTCTCCAAGGGCGAGGCCTTTTTCCTGTGTTATTATATATTGCTCTATTTTTGCGAGGGCCATGTCAATGCTGTCTATTTCGGTATGATTGATAAGAATTGTCCATACCGACTTAACATCATTCCAGAAGGCAATAAATTCCTTCAAATCTCCCCGGGCCCTGTCCCAGTTTTCATTTTCTATATTTGCTTTTATCAGGTCAGAGCGGGATATCAGTATATCGGCTGTTTTGGAGACCTCTGACAGGGTATAGTAGCCTGCCCCGAGTATCAGACATAGAGTTATTACTATTATCAATATTGATTTCATTTTACCACCTTTTTTAGTTTTCCCTGTACAAACAGTTGGCCGCTGTCATCTATGCTGGCAAACAACACCTGCGATATATCGTCATAGCCGGCGGATTTTAATTGCTCAGACAGCCATTCTACGGTAAGGCCGAGTTTTTTTAGGTCGTTTTTCAGTATATGGCCGTCTAAGACAATGCTTAGGGGCAGCCCCTCATATTGGGCTGCAATACCCAGGTCCTGGGTGACAACCGGCCTTTTTTCCGGTTTTGGTATAACGCTTAACTGACCATCGGTTTCAAGTATGGCGAAATCGACATCGGTAATATTCGGGTAACCCTTAAGACGCAGTTGTTCAATCAAATCGTTTATATTATATCTTAACCGTCTCATTTCCTCTTCCATAATTCTGCCCTTCTCTATCAGTATGCTGGGAGTACCGCAAATAATGCCCCGGGCTTTGTTGCTCTTAAGCGTTATATAGGCAAGGGTCACCTGGGATATCATAAGCGTAAGGATAGCTACCAATCCGTTTGCCAGGGGAATGTCGGTATCGCTCATGGGTATGCCCGCAAGCTCGGCTATAAGTACCGCTATTACGAATTCAAAGGGCTGCAGCTGCCCAATCTGCCTTTTTCCCATTATACGGATTGTAATAGCCAGGACAGCATAGAGAAGGAGGCTTCTTATAAAGACTATCAGCATATTCCATTCACCCCTGTTTTGTTAACAGTATAATTTTGTGTAATCCGGGTTTTTTTATTCCATGGGTTTTCTGCGTTTTGACAGCAGTTTACCCGCGGTTTTGACAGAGTGAATATATTGTAGTAATCCCAGTGAGAATAATGCTAGAATAATAATTAACAGCAGTATCAAAGGGCATCACTCCCGAATCAACGTTAGTATAAAATATTAGGTGACATTTGGTAGTATGAATGATTTGGGTTCATAATTGCTAATGGTTTCAAATATCCGGATAAGGAGTGGAATTCACATTGAAAGAGATAACGATAGGCAAAAATGACAGCGGACAGAGAATTGATAAATTTTTAAAGAAGTTTATGCCCCATGCCTCCGCGGGATTTATATACAGGAACCTGAGGACCAAAAAAATAAAGCTTAACGGCCAAAGGGCCCAGCCTTCCACAATACTGTCCGAAGAGGACAGGCTGGAGTTTTATCTTCACACAGAGGATATGGTCAGGCCAACTCCGCAGGATTCTTTGCAGAAAACGAGCATAGATTTTTCTGTGGTCTATCAGGACAGCAACATAATGGTTGCGGATAAACCTGCGGGTCTTTTATCACACCCTGACGGCGGACAGGCCAAAACGCTGACCGACCAGATATTATACTATCTTTATAGTAATAAGGAATACAATCCTTCAAGGGAAAATACCTTTGCACCCGCCATATGCAACAGGCTGGACCGGAATACCGGCGGATTGATTATTGCAGCCAAAAATTTCAGTGCGCTCCAGGACATAAACCTGATGATAAGGGAAAGATGGGTTGAGAGATATTATAAGCTTATTGTGGCAGGCCATGTACAAAACAGCTCGGAGGTTTTTGCATATCTGGTTAAGGACAGGCAGAACAATAAAGTAAAAATCTCCAAAGACTGGGCACCGGGCAGCCAAAAGATACATACCTACTACAAACCTTTAAAATACAGTCAAAGGGGTTATACCCTTCTGGAGGTGAGGCTGGGCACCGGAAAGACACACCAGATCAGGGCCCATCTTGGCCATATAGGCCACCCTGTGGCTGGCGATGTCAAATACGGGGACGACAAAATAAACCGGCTATTCAGAAAGAATTTTGGTTTAACACACCAGTTCCTTTACGCATACCGCCTTGTATTTGAAAGAACCACACCCCTCTTTGAGTATCTAAAGGGGATGCAGCTGACTGTGCAGCTGCCATCGGAGTTAAGGCGTATAGAAGAACAGTTGTTTGAACAGGGATAAGTTCCCGCGGAGCCCACGCTTCTATCAAAGCAGTCAAAATAAATATCACCGGAATAATTTGCAGCATCTTCACAACATAGTACAGGCTGTTTTGTATGGACATAAGGCCTTTTTCCGGCATGACTGCAAGTAGCGCTATATATATTAAAGAAACCGCCGTTAACAGTTTCATAATATAATTATTTATAAGATATAGCAGCTGCCAAGGTAACTAATTTTGAAAAAGGATGTATAGAAAATTCAAGGATGGCTGCCGTAGTTGACCGGCAGCCATCCTTGAATTTTTGCTGCGGATTAAGCAGCCTGGTCGATAGCTTCTCCGAGGCGGATGTTGGTCATGTACGACTGGTCGCCTTCGATACCCGAGAATTCAATGAGTATGCCGTAGGTGCCTTCTTCCAGTCCGAGGTGGTTGGTGTTTATATTGACTATATACTCGCCGGGGTTATCTCCGGGGCGGACATACCTTGCGCCTTCCCCCTCAACATAGGATATTACTTCCACATCCCCGTCAAACACAGTGACCCTTACGTCTTCCATGGGAACTATATCGCCGTCGCTGTTAAAGGTGGCGAACTTAAAGGGTATGGTCTGGTTAGGTGTGTAGTATTCAAGGGAGGTAAAGGGAGGCAGCATTTTGGCCACCGGCTGCAGTTCGAAGTCAAGCTCGTGGGATTCCTGGTAGCCTTCTATTTCCAGCTGCGTTTCCTGCGGATACATGCCCGGAGAGCTTGCCTTTATAAGGTATGGGGCTGATTCGATTTCCGGTTTCTTGCTGGGCAGTACGTTCCAGTTGTAGGAACCGAAGGCGTCGATATAATTGGTATGGGTTTCATCCACGTAGTATCTTCCATCGTAGGCTCTCCCCAGGGGTACGCGGATGGTGTTGGCAAACTCAAGCCTTGCTTCTACCGGCTCTCCGGTGAGTTTATCCACTATATTGCCCGATATCACACTGGCGTATTCTGCGGTCTTCTCCATACCGTACAAAAATGCGGGCAGCTGCAGTTCCCACTGTTGGGCGTAGCTGTTGGCTACAGCGGTTACTGCTTCTAACGTACCCTGTACCTCCTGACCTTGCTGCAGCGCACCTAGTATCTGCTGGCCTGAGGCCCTGGTTATTCCCATTACCGGTATAGGCACTCCGGAACTGCTTAGCGACCCGTTTATGGAACCGGAGGTGTTGTTGTATATTACTACTGCTACAGCCCCGGCGTCCACCGCGTTGAGGGCCTTTTCACGGAAAGTTATATCTCCGCGCTCAATAAGGGCAATATTACCTGCAACTTCTGATGGGAAGTCTGCGGCGATAAGGCCCATGCCGCAGTCAACCAGATTGCCGCTCTCGCCTGTAGGAGCTATAGAGTAGCTCAGCATGCTGCCCGAAATGTTTCCGAAGAGGTCGGTGACCAGATACGGAGAAGTGGTTACGGTTCCCATGTATGCGGGAATAAAGGAGGTGCCGTATTCAAAGGTAAAGGCCATTCCCTTTAAGGCGCCGTAATACCAGTCACAGGTATCTCCCGAAGTTGCATACAAGGTTGTACAGGCCTGACCCCAGGTATGACCGTTCATAGCAGCCATGGCTTGGGCTATCTGTCCAAGCTCCGGATCGGGGATCTGCGCCGATTTATAGCCCCATGCGTAGAGGAGCCACCGTCCATGGGTATGGCCGCTTATTACGGTTACAGCCTGCCGTGTAAGCAGGAAATCCCTGACTGCTGCCATTTCTGGTTCGCTGAAGGGTCCTGTACCATGGTAAGTGTCGGAACTGCGGCTGGTGGATGAACCTGTACCACCCCAGTTGTAGGAATAGTTTCGGTTGAGGTCTACTCCGTAATAGCCGCCTCCATTAACGCTCCTGTTTTTGCGCCACATCTGGTAGACATTCTGGGAATGCCAGAAACCGTCGGGGTTGACATTGGGCAGTACCCATACACGGATAGTGTCTACTATGTCTGTAACCCGGGCATTTTCACCGTAGTTATCCAAAAGGTACCATGCCAGGTCCATGGCCAGCTCTCCTGTAGGCCACTCCCTGGCGTGGTGCATAGCCATATGGATATGTTCGGGACGGCCGTCCTCGACGCCCAAAGCAGTGCTTATCTCAACGGCCAGTATGGGTCTGTTTTCGTGGGAGTATCCGAGTACATGCACCTTGGCAAGCTCCGGGTACAGCTCTTCCATCTCATAAACTTCGGACACGTATTCGTCCCAGGTGCGGTAAGTCGTCCTGCCGTCGGTCTGGGAGAAACCAAAAATTCCAACAGGCGGGGTCTCGTCCTCGGCCCGGTAGGTAAGGTCCTCTGTTATTATGTCATACGGAAGGTTCTCATCTTCCAGGTACTGACGGGTCCATTCGTGCAGTACTACAAACACTTCATTGTTTACAGGGTCGATATCCACTATGTCAAGTCCTTCTTCTATGAGAGCGTCAATCCCTTCGTTGTCCTGGAGATAGACTACCACAAGCGGCACCGGCACCGGCGCCTGGGCGGCGGAAGCCGCAGGAAGCATTGATGTAATAAGCATTGCTGTCGTCAGCAGTAATACAAGCCATTTTTTCACTTTTCCCCACTCCTTATATTTATTATTTTCCTTGGTGCTGCATATTAAATTTTAATAGAATATCCTATCGGGTAATATACAACCATGTCCTACTTTTGGTAGGATTTTTATACGACGGCAAAAGGAAAAAAGAAGGAATATCCGGATTAGCTGCGAATTAGTATATAGGAAAAATATAATAGTAATGTAATAAAATGTAATAAACCCCCGAAATTTAAGCGATTGTTTCCAATCAACCTTTCCTGAGGAGGTTTTTGCAAAATGCTGCGAATTGTTATTGTTGCTTCGGATAAAAAATACCTTAATGTGAACAAATTTTTATCCGAATATACAAATCATATAGTTAAAATAATACCCCAGGCTGACTTGGACGTGATAAGTAATACCATTACAGATATACAGCCGGATATAGCAATATGTGCAAACGAAGATAAGGACATGGCTTTGAAAGTCATAAAGACGATAAAGACCGTTTGCTTAAAGACGGCTGTAATAATGTTGGATGAAAGCGACGACCATAATTTGTTTTTTAAAGCGCTTGAGAGCGATATTGACAGCTACTTTCAACCTATTAACATGTATCAGCTTCCGTTTATATTGGAGGCTATTTGCCTGAACGACATAATGGTAATTCCGAAAACCTTTAAAAAAATGATTACAAGGAAAGATCATGTGGATTTTAATGGGGATATACCCGGAAATGTTGACCTGACAATCAGGGAAAGGGACGTATATTCTCTGCTCACACACAGATATACCAATAAAGAAATAGCAGCCGCTCTGTTTATATCGGAAACAACCGTAAAAACACATGTAAGCAGTATTTTTAAGAAACTGGGAGTTAAGACCAGAAATATGTTTTTCTCAAGGATTAAAAATCAATAGAAATATAATTTTATCAACCCGGGATATAGTAAACAGAGATACTTATTTAAAAAACGAGGGGCGGCAAGCCGCCCCTCGTTTTTTGCTAGTCCAGGGTATAAAAAATTGCATTGGCAACCGAGCGGAAATACCCTTCCGGATGGGCCCTGAAAACAGGCTCGGTCCCGAAAACGACAGCTTTTCCTTCACCGTAATCGCCGTATGCTATTACAGGGCTTCCCTGGGCATCTTTTCTGTTCCTCCAGTGGCCGGCCATGAAGAAATCCGGGCTGTCAATGATGGTGGCTGCCACACTGACGCCTTCTCCCACCCGGGTAATCCATCCGGGACGGTAAACAAAGCCGAAGCCTTCTGCGGGATAGTTGGCGGTGACCAGGGCACCGGGGTCGTTAGTAACCCGGATTACACCATTGTCGTTTGAACCTCCGGAATTGTAGCTGACATCCAAAAGGCCCGTATTAGCAGCCATGGCTATACTGTTTGCGCCAAGGCCCACATACCCTCCGCCGCCGGATACAAAGCCGCGAACAGCGTTTCTGGTAGCAGCATTTGTCCTGTTGTAATAGTTCACAAGTACGTCGTAATCCTGTATATTATTCCTGACCGCCGTTTCGCTTAAGTATTCGACGTCAAAGCCCATATTTTCAAGTACAAACTCAGCGTCCCAGGGCGTGTGAACCGCAATTTTGGGTTTACGCAGTTCTTTTACCTCAACATCAGCCTCTGAAACGCCGCCAATCTCCAGGTTGTATTCACGGGCCAGTTCACCCATTACCTGGTTGTTTCCTTTGGCAGGAACCAAAAAGGCGCCTGCGCCAAAGCCTTCAAGTTCCCCGCTCACCATGCCAACCGGCAAATCAAGGTCAAGGAGTCTGTTTACGGCTTTAATTGCATTGTTTGTGTAGTTGGGTATCACATAGTATTGGGCCTGGGAGGGTATTGTACCCTTGGGATAGCCGGCTTTGTTCACATCGGTTAGCTGGGCATTGAACCCCGATGTTACCGCCACACGGTTTATACCCCACGTTTCGGGAATGTTCCAGCCCGAGATATCGTACATGGAGCTTATATCATCGCTTATGTCTTCGCCTTCCCACAGTATGGTATTGGCAAGGCCCCGCTTGGGCTGGTTCATCATGACCACATAGGTTCCGGCGGGGTATTCTGCTCCGTCTGCCGTAAAGGGACGGCGGGCTTCCTTGACTTCAATGTCGTTAAATAGTAAGAAATCCACCACCCGGGCAGCCTGTATGGGGTCCATCTGGTTGTCTTTGTCTACAGGTATAATGTAAGCCTCCGGGAATCCCTTTTCGTCCTGGAAGTATGAAGTTATGCCCCGCTTGTAGATTTCTATCTGGTCATGGAACATCTCCATTTTGTTGTCGGCAGCAAAGGTGGCCGCCGCCATAATGGCGTAATAATGGGCATCCAGTCCCTCGTTGCTTGCCCTTGGCGTTTCGAGCGTATGGCCATAGGCCCCGTGGTACATGGCATACATGGGGGTGAAAATAGGTGGGTAATCATCCCAGCCTGCAGCTCTGTCACGGTAGGGAATCTGGTAATTATAGCTTGTATTTGCCTTAACCGCTTCACCCATAGCCACTGCCTGGTCAAAGGCCCATTTTATAAACAGGTCGTATTCGTAGTTGGGGTTGTGGGGGGGCGTGCAGGGCTCTATCAGCATAGGATTAACATGGCCGTGCAGGTCAAGGAAAATCATCGGGTTCCATCTTACTATCTGCTCAACCGTTATTTTCGATTCGGGCTGGGACTGGGTAATGAAATCCCTGTTTACATCGGTGCCCACACTGTTGGCTCTGGTTTTTACTATTCTGCCGTCGGGGTTTTGGGAAATGTTGATTAAAACGATGGTGTTTTCCAGAATGTTTTGAACCTCTTCGGTATCTTCATAAGCCAGGGTTTTTAGCATCCTGAGGGCGGCGTCCGTTCCCGTCGGTTCATTCCCGTGGATACTGGCATTAATGAATATGGGAACCTTGAAATCTGCATTGCCCTGTTCCATCATTTCCTGGGCTTTTTGGGGGTCTTTGAGCATTGTATTGCGGAAAGCCTGATATCTTCCCAGCCTGCCTCCGGATGATGGATCCGAAACAATTGCCAGGAAAAGGTCGTGGCCTGCGGCTGATTGGCCTATAACCTCGATTTGAACACGGTTGCTGGTGGTTTCAATATCCCTCAAAATCTGCGCTATTTCGGAATAGTATGTATAGTTGGTGTAGGTTCTTGAACCCTCCGAATAATCTACCGGTGCATCCCAGTAAGGTGCTGCTAAGGCGGTGGGCAATGTAAGACCTAAAACCAAAGCTGCTGTAAGTAAAATTAACCAAATTCGCTTTTTCATTTTTTCTCTCCTTCCTTTTATTTTAATTCTATCCTTTGGCCGGGCCCTCAGTGAAGCAGTCGGATCCGTTCATCACCCCCTCTCCCATTTCCTGCCGAAGCCTTGGCCCGCCTGTCACATGCGTTGACAATTCAATATTAGCACCAATCCTATAAGAAACTTGTCCTAATGGGTCATTTGCTTTTCTTCAATAAAACGGATACTTTGCTTCGTGGGTTCATTGTCAGACAGTTTTCGCTAAATACGCGCAAACAAAATAATTAGTGTTTTATTGTTTTATAACATACTAGACGCCAATGACGGCGCTGATAAGGCACCTTGTCATATTAACGACATATATCGATAATTTGAATTGACAGGCGTGGTATAATATAAAAAACTGTTCTATAGTAGAAATAATTGAATGTTATGGAGGCATTTTTGTATGATTACAAAGGAGCAAATCAGGGAATATATAACACAACTGGGAGTATGCTCTGTGGGATTTACCCATCCCGGGCCCTTTGAAAGGCTGGAAAAGGTACTGGACGAAAGACGAAGTTCGGGCTATCTGTCGGGCTTTGAAAAGGGAAGCCTGCAGGAACGATGCTGCCCATGTGTGCACTATGACTGGGTGAGGTCAATAATCGCCGTTGCTTATCCCTACGCTCTTTATCAAAATATGCAGACCATGGGCCTGAACGGAACTATTAGCGGAAGCGCAACGGGGGAGGATTATCACCGGCTGCTTAAATCAAAACTGGAGCAATCTGCCGGGTATATTTCCGAAAGGGTGGAAGGATTCCGGTACGCAATTATGGTAGATACGGGACCCCTTGCAGACAGGGAGGTTGCCTGCCGGTCAGGTATAGGATGGTATGGTAAGAACTGTTCCATAATCACCCCTTCATCGGGGTCGGGGGTATTTCTGGGAGAGATGCTGACAAACCTGGAGCTTGAGCCGGATAGTCCCCTGGAAGGCGATTGCGGCAGATGTACCCGTTGTATTGAAAACTGTCCCACCGGCGCACTGGTAAAACCCTATACACTGGATGCCCGGAAATGCATTTCCTTTCTGACACAAAAAAGGGGTGTTATACCCCGGGAAATAAGGGGCAAAATGGGAACCAGTGTTTATGGATGCGACAGGTGCCTTTTGAGTTGTCCCCATAACAGCAGCAGCAGTCTTTGTAAAGGGGAGGAAAACAGTGTTGGGTTGGAGGAACTGGTCAACATGGACAGGACGGAGTTTGACAGAAGGTACAGGCACAGTGCTTTGGGCTGGAGGGGGCTAAACCTCCTTAAAAGAAACGCAGTAATAGCCCTTGGCAACCTCGGAGATAAGAAGGGTTTAGGAGCCCTGAAAACGGCGCTGGAGCATCCGTCGCCCACTATCAGGGGGCATGCTGCCTGGGCAGTGGGACAAATAGACGGAGAAAGAGCAAGGGAAATGCTCACAGAAAGCCTCGACTGCGAGAAGAACGAATATGTCTTGAAAGAGGTTAAGGCTGCCCTTGAAGGGTTGGCACAGTCATAATAACAGATTTATATATTTTTATGCGGGTAACCTAAAAAGTGAAAAGGAGGGAGTTCAATGAAATTCATAGTATATCCTGAGGTGTTTGAAGGGCTGCCAAATGTTTGTTTTGCAGTAGTGGCGGCATACGGTATAGACAACAGGGTTTGGGAACAGGAAGCCAAAGAACTCTTAAGGACTTCAATGGAGAAGATAAGGGAAGAAATAGGTGACACTGATATTAAGACAAACAGGAAAATAGTCCCTTACAGGATGGCATTCTCCAAACTGGGGTATAATCCCAACAAATACATGAGTTCCATCGAGGCTATGGTAAAGAGAGTGGCAAAGGGTGGTGTCCTGCCATCGATAAATCCGGTGGTGGACCTTGCCAATGCGGTATCCATGGAATATATGCTTCCGATGGGGGCCCATGATATGGATGCCCTTGAGGGAGATATAGCCGTAAGGTTTGCCACAGAAGGCGATACCTTTATACCGCTGGGGGAAACTGAACAGGAAGCGGTGGAGCCCGGAGAGCTTGTTTACGCGGATGATAAAAGAATAAGGACAAGAAAATGGATATGGCGGCAGAGCGACAGGGGCAAGGTAACCGCTGACAGCCGCAATATATTTTTCCCTATTGACGGTTTTATGGGAGAAAACTGCAACAGAATGCTGGAGGCAAGAAATCGCCTTGCCGTGCTGCTTGAAAAACATTTCGGGTGCAGGGTGGAAAGGCATGTTGTCAATATACAAAACAATGAGGTGGAACTGTAAAAGGAAAAAATGTATCGGTCAAAGGACCGATACATTTTTTAAAGGCCCTCTGGCCGGGCAACCAGCTTAACCTCCACGTTGTTTTCGGTTTTCCCTCTGTAATATGTTACAGTTATGGTATCACCGGGCTTGTATTTGTGAAGCTCCCGGGTCAGCTGGCTCATCCCGTTTATTTCCTTACCGTTTAGTTCGGTGATTATATCGCCGGCGGTTATACCGGCAATGTCAACAGGGGTGTCTTGCTCCACTTCAAACACATAAACGCCTTCATCAATGCTGATATCTATATTGAACTGCCGTCTTACCGCCTGAACGTCAATGCCGCTTATGCCAAGATACACCATGGTGAATTTACCCTCTTCAATTATCTGCTCCAATATAGGCTTGGCCTGATTTATAGGTATGGCAAATCCAAGCCCTTCCGCCACGTTGGACGAAATCTTGGCGGTATTTATTCCAATTACCTCGCCCTTGGCGTCTAAAAGGGGTCCGCCGCTGTTACCCGGATTTATCGACGCATCCGTTTGTATCAGGTCTTCCATTATTTCTGTTTGAGATAACTGAACGGTCCTGTGGAGGCCGCTTATAACTCCCGACGTAACGCTTCGCTGAAAGTCAAGCCCCAGGGGATTGCCAATGGCGACAGCGATTTCCCCTACTATAAGAGCATCGCTGTCCCCTAAATCCACCACCGGCAGGTTTTGGGCGTCCACCTTGAGAACGGCCATATCAAGGGCGCTGCTGTTCCACAAAACCTTTGCATTTTTTTCAGTTCCGTCGTTGAACAAAACGGTGATTTCTTCAGCCTGGCCGCTGTTAATTACATGGTCATTGGTTAAAATATATCCATCCGAATTTACTATAAATCCTGAACCCACTCCCTGACCCCGGCGCAGGGTACCAAAGTACATATCCCTCTGGAGGGTTACGGTGGTAACCCCAACAACTGCAGGAGTGGCTTTTTGTGCAACTGCGGGCACGATAGAAATGTCCTGCTTTGGTTCTATAATTATCTGGGACTGACCACCGGGCGGTGGTTGAATAATATTATTTTCCAGTATAACCGGCATAAAATAGATAGTAAAAAGGCTTCCCACCATTGCCCCTATCAGGGCAAATAAAAAGGCTTTAAAGGCGCCGGACCGTCGACGGGGGTGCTCTCTGTGATAATTGCCGTCATTCGGGTTTTCGGGTGTGTAGCCGTCCATGTTTTCAGCCTCCTTTTTGAATGTAATAAAACTATTTTTATATCTACCCTAATATTATATTCTAAAACCAATGGCAATAAAAATCAATTACAGGAATAATAGAATTGCAGGCAAGTATTTAAATATCCATGCAAATATGACAGTGAGCCGGCTATCATTTTTTTTAATGTATGGAGGAAATTGGATTAACCTATAGTATAATATTAGTGGAGGGTTTCAAGTCAATAGCCGGACATATGTCCGGTATCGGAGGGGGAAGATATATGAAAGGACAAATGAAGGCCGTGGTAAAGAAAACGGCAGCACCGGGGGGTGAACTGCTGCAGGTTGATATACCTGCCACAGGTCCCGGAGAAATACTGGTTAAGGTTTTGGCTGCTTCCATTTGCGGTACCGATCATCACATTTATATGTGGAATGAATGGGCACAGGGCAGGATCAAGCCACCCAAAATAATGGGTCATGAGTTTTGCGGAGAGGTAGTAGAGACAGGAAAGGGTGTCACTTCCGTAAAGGCAGGGGACCTGGTTTCGGCCGAGACCCATATTGTATGCGGCAGATGTCCCTTATGTCTCACCGGAAAAGGGCATGTGTGTATGGACACGCATATACTCGGGGTGGATGTGGACGGAGTGTTTGCCGAATATGTGGCTATTCCTGAATCTAACGCATGGGTTAATGACAAAGGCATAGACCCCGGGCTGGCGTCCATCCAGGAACCCCTTGGGAATGCCGTACATACGCTGCTTTCGGGAGATATCATAGGCAGGACGGTACTTATAACCGGCTGCGGACCGATAGGTCTGATGGCGGTCGCTGTAGCAAGGGCGGTGGGAGCATCTGCGGTATTTGCCAGCGATATTAATGAATACAGAATAGACCTTGCAAAAAAGTTGGGAGCCAACAGGGTCTTTAATGCGTCAAGGGAGAATGTATTGGAAGGTATACTTGAGGAAACAGGCGGTCACGGTGTGGATGTTGTTGCGGAAATGTCCGGCAGTATTAATGTCATTAAGCAGTCACTTGATATGGTAAAGCGAGGGGGAAGGATTTCGCTGCTGGGACTGCCGTCAAAACCTGTGGAGCTTGAGCTGAGCGAGAAGTTAATATTCAAAGGAGTAACCGTGAAGGGAATAACTGGAAGACAGATGTACGACACGTGGTTCCGGGTCAAGGGACTTTTGGCTTCGGGAAGGCTGAATATCCAGCCGGTTATTACCCACCATTTTTCCCTGGAAGAATACCAAAAGGGCATGGAGCTTATGGATTCGGGCAATTGCGGCAAGGTTATACTATATCCCAACAGGTAAGGAGGAATGAAAATGTCTGGTGTGCATGAAATGCAGTATTTAAAGGATAAAATCGGAGAACTAAGGGAGCAGGGAGTATATCGTAAGCTTCCCGAGCTCCAGGGACCTTCGGGAGCCCTGTCGGTTATTAACGGCAAGGAGGTAATTAACCTTTCTTCCAACAACTATCTTGGATTTGCCAACCACCCACGGCTTAAAAAGGCTGCCATACAGGCGGTGGAAAAATACGGTGCAGGGGCGGGAGCGGTAAGGACCATAATAGGTACCATGGATATACATAATCAAATGGAAGAGGTATTGGCAGAGTTCAAAAGGGAGGAAGCGGTTATCGTTTTCCAATCGGGTCTTACCTGCAACTCGGGTACCATTCCGGCGGTTATGGAGGACGGGGACCTTATTATATCCGATGAGCTCAATCATGCAAGCATTATCGACGGCTGCCGCCTTTCCAAGGCGAAAACCGTGAGGTTTAAACATTCGGATATGGATGACCTGGAAAGGGTACTGAGGGAAAACAGCCACAGGTACAGGAACCGTCTTATTATCACTGACGGGGTGTTCAGTATGGATGGAGATATTGCGAAGCTGCCCGAGATAGTAGAGCTTGCGGAAAGGTACGAGTGCATGACCTATATTGACGATGCCCATGCCAGCGGTGTCCTGGGAGAAAGCGGCAGGGGTACTGTTGACCATTTCGGGCTTCACGGGAGGGTGGATTTTACCATAGGTACCCTTTCAAAGGCTATAGGTGTAATGGGAGGCTATGTTGCCGGTACCCAGGTGCTGGTGGACTGGCTCAAGCATAGGGGCAGGCCCTTTTTGTTCAGCACAGCCCATCCGCCGGCTGTGGTGGGAGCGGTCATACAAGCGGTGAAAATGCTTATGGAATCCACACAGTACACCGACAGGCTGTGGGACAATGCAAGGTATTTCAAAGCGAAGCTGGAGGACCTTGGATTTAACACAGGCAGAAGCCAAACACCGATAACTCCCGTAATAATAGGCCAAGAGGCAAAAGCGATGAAGTTTAGCGACAGGCTGTTCGAAGAGGGAGTGTTCGCTCAGGGCATTGCATTCCCCACCGTACCTAAGGGTACCGCCAGGGTAAGGACCATAGTCACCGCCGAACACACAAAGCAGCAGCTTGACCGCGCAGCAGACATATTCCAAAAGGTAGGCCGGGAAATGAAAATATTATAAAGCAAACAGCAGGAAAGAAAACTTTTTTATACGGCTTTTGATGATTAGGCTTCACGAAACATCTTCACATAAGTGGGTTTCTTGAAGCCTTTTTAATGGTTGCATAAGCCCTGCGGTTACTTTTGTTACAGGGCTGTTTGTTTGTGACGGCATTAATATTTTAATTGCAATGTTCTTTTGATATAATAAAGCTATATTACTTTGGGGGTATTGCCTATATGTTCACGGGTATATGCAGGCTTGATATAATGCTTTATCATTCGGAGAGCTTAAAGGATAAGAGAAGAATACTCAAAAGCATAATAGAAAGGATAAGGAATAAGTATAATGTATCGGTATCCGAGGTTGGTAACAACGACAAATGGCAGGCCGCTTCCATAGGAGTTTCCATTGTTTCCAACAGTACGGCGCAGGTGGACAGGGTACTGGATGCGGTTGTAAGGTATGTGGAAACGGATACCAGAGTCGAGATAACCGGATATCATAAGGAAATGATATAGAAACGGTGCGGGAGGCTTGTTATGGAACAAAGTAATACGAATGAAGGTCAAAAAAACAAACGGATATTGGAGATATTGCAACAGACCTATCCGGATGCCACCACCGAACTTGTGCACCAAAATCCCTATGAGCTGCTTGTAGCAACAATGCTTTCTGCCCAGACCACCGACAGGCAGGTCAACAAAGTTACACCCGGGCTGTTTGAAAAATTTCCGGACGCTAAAGCCCTTGGGGCTGCAAGCTTAAGCGAGATAGAAGCAATAATAAAGACCTGCGGGTTTTATAAAACCAAAGCAAACAACATTAAGGAAGCCTGCCGTATAATAGCGGAAAAGTACAATGGCAGGATTCCGGATACGCTTAAGGAGCTGACATCCCTGCCGGGGGTGGGCAGAAAAACGGCAAATGTGGTGATTAGCAATGCCTTTGGTGCGGATGCCATAGCAGTGGATACCCACGTTTTCAGGGTATCCAACAGGCTGGGGCTGGCCCGGGCAAAGGATGTGCGGGGAACAGAGGAGCAGCTTATGGAGAATATTCCCCGGGACAAATGGTCGAGGGCACATCATTGGCTGATACATCACGGAAGAAGGGTATGCAAAGCAAGAAAACCGATGTGCGGCGAGTGCCCGCTGTGTGATTTATGCGAATTTAACCAAAAAAATGGGTGGTGAGGTTGGGATGGAACAGAAATCTGTAAACAGGATATTTGCTCTTGATATAGGTACCAGAACGGTAGTAGGGGTGCTTGCCTGGGGCAGCGCCGGCCAGGACAGGCTGGAAATTACAGATATGGAAGTAATGGAGCATAGGGACCGGAGCATGTTTGACGGCCAGATTCACGACATTGACCAGGTGGCCCAAGTGGTAATGCAGGTAAAAAAGAGACTTGAGGATAGAAACAACTGTACCCTGGAGCATGTATCGGTAGCCGCTGCCGGAAGGGCGCTAATAACTCACAGGACAAGGGTTAACGAAAATGTTGAAGGATGGGAGCCGGCGGATACAGCCTTTGTGAACAGCATGGAACTCAAGGCCATGCAAAAATCCCAGAAGGAGATACAGAGCTCTTACAGGGACAAGTCACAATACTACTGCGTGGGGTACAGCGTTGTTGATTACTATTTGGACGGGACGCCCATAACAAGCCTTAAGGGTCACAGGGGCTACGAAATGGGCGTTGAGGTGATATCAACCTTCTTGCCCAGGACAGTGGTGGACAGCCTGTATACGGTTATGGAAAGAGCTGGCCTTGAGGTGATAAACCTGACCCTGGAGCCAATAGCCGCAATTCAGTTAGCTATTCCCGCCAGCCTGCGAATGCTCAATCTGGCGATGGTTGATATTGGGGCGGGCACCTCGGATATTGCCATAGCCCGGGGCGGCAGTATTTCAGCCTATTCAATGGTATCCATTGCAGGGGATGAAGTGACCGAGAAAATTGCCCAGCATTTCCTAACGGATTTTAAGACCGCTGAAAGGGTGAAAATTCAGCTGTTGTCAGGCGGGTATACTGCCAACTGCAGGGATATAATGGGCAGCCAGGTTGAAATTAGTGGCAAGGAGCTGCTTGAAATTATCCGGCCGGTAGTCGAAAGGATGGCCGACGAGATAGCCAAAAGCATTATAAAATATAATCAGGGTCCGCCCAAGGCTTTGTTTTGTATAGGAGGAGGAAGCCAGACACCCGGATTGAAGGAAAGTCTTTCTTCACGGTTAGGTATTCCGGTAAACAGGGTGGGGATTAAAGGTTTGGAGGAGAGCGACCAGCTTAAAATATCTGCGCCGGGCTTTTTGGGGCCCGAATATATAACCCCTGCGGGTATTGCCCTGGCAGGCTACAGGGCGACCGGCGACCATTTTATAGAGGTAACGGTAAACGGAAAGGGCTTAAGGTTATTGAATACAAAGGAAATAACCATCCGTGACGCTCTGCTGTCAATCGGCTTTGCTCCAAGAAAACTGATACCTGCCAGGGGAGAAGGAGTTAAGTTTGTTGTTAATGGCGAAACGAGGGAAATAAAAGGGAAACCGGGTACTGCTGCAGTTATTAAGCTGAACGGACAAGAGACAGATCTGGATGCGGTACTTGAAAACGGCAGCATAGTGGAAATACAGGAGGCAACTTCCGGCAGCACGGCCAGACCTACGGTGGCGGAGATTATCCACAGGGAATCCTGCCAGGTAACGCTTGAGGATAAAAGGATTGCTCTGCCGGTGCAATGGACCCTAAACGGAAGCAAAGCAGCAACCGATGAGGTTATCAATGAGGGCGACAGCCTGGAAATTATCCGTATAAGGAATCTCGGAGAGTTTGTTGATACCTGCGGACTGCCGCGGGAGGGTTATATTTACAGGGTAAACGGGAAAAATGCCGACTTTTCGCACATATTAAATGACGGGGACAGTGTTAAACTGGCCGAGAACAACCGGGACAGGGCGGTGACTATTGTGGTAAACGGCGAGGAACTCAAGCTCCCGTTCAGGAAAGAGCCCTATATATTTGTAGACCTTTTTAATTATATGGACTTTGATACAAGCGAAACCAAAGGAAAAATAGACCTGGCAATTAATGGCAAAAAGGCGGGGTATACCGACATAATCAAAGAAGGGGATAGTATAGACATATCCTGGAACAGGGTGTAATGCCATAAAAAGCACAATATACAATAAAACTGTATATTGTCAGTATGGATTTTCAGATATATTATTGTAACAGGCTGACAAACCTGCAGGTTTAGATTGGGGTTAAGTTGATTTGGGGGAGCAAATATATGAAGACGGCTGAAAAAAAAGTTGTGCCGCAGTGGCCGAAAATAGGAGCGGGGTTAGCAGGACTAATAATTCTTTTCTTCTTTATTGCATGTCTGTTGGTTCTGAATTTGGATACCATATACAGTGGTATAAGCATAGAGGGAATTGACGTTTCGGGAAAGGGCAGGCAGCAGGCAGTTGAACTGCTGGAAACCCATATGGAGCCCCTGCTTGACCGGGAAAAACTTATAGTTACCTATAACGGCGATGCCTGGGAGACGGGAATGGAGCAGATAGGCGGATCCTTTGAATATATCAAAGCGGTCAAAGAGGCCTATGAAACGGGAAAAACAGGCAATCCCGTTGAAAGGATGCTGGAAATACTGCGGGTGCGCAAGGAAGGCAAGAATATACAGCTGGAATTCCGCTGCGATGCCCTTGCCCTAAGGGCATTCATAGAAGGGGTTGACAGGATGATAGCTGCCCACCCTGTGGACGCTGCGATAACCAGAAGGGGAGACGAGTTTGAGGTAACACCCGGGAAAATGGGAGTTGGTGTGGACTTTGACCTGGCACTCAGACAAATAAATACCGAGTTAAAAAACAGGGATTTCAGCCAAAAGGAACTTCCTATAGTAACCAGGGAGCCGGAAATAAAAACTGAAATGCTGGAACAGATAAATTCCAAATGGGGTCAGTATAATTCCGCGTTCAATACCGGGGTGGAGGGACGCAGTGACAACCTTAAGCTTGCCGCCGGTTCCATTGAAGGCAGTCTTATAAAACCGGGCGGGGTGTTTTCGTTCAACAGCGCCACAGGCTTAAGAACAGAGGAAAACGGTTATCAGGAAGCACCGGTTATATTAAACGGCGAGTTAACCCCGGGAATAGGCGGCGGAGTATGTCAGGTCTCGAGCACATTGTATAATGCGGCGCTGTATTCAAACCTTGAAATAGTAGAAAGGCACAATCATACAATCCCATCTGCTTATATTGCCATGGGCCGCGATGCAACAGTTGCGGACAGGTATCTTGACCTTAAGTTCAGGAACAATTCCAACGGGTATATATACCTGGCAAGCTGGATACAGGGGAACAGGATTTATACGGCGGTGTACGGCAGGGAAAGGGAAGAAGACATTAAGGTCAGTATAAGGAGCGAAACAATACAGGTAATAGATACAACATCCGACATTGTTATTGACCCTACTCTTATGCCGAGCGAGACAGTTGTTGAGAAAGAAGAGCGAAAAGGCTACAGGGTTAAGACGTACAGACAGGTTATCAGGGACGGTGTTCGGGAAGATGAGGAAGTGCTCTCGGTTGATTTATACAAGCCGGAAAAGGGACTGATACGAATGAGTCCCGATGGATTAGAGCCAGACGGGCAAGAAGGGGGAGACGAACAACCCTTTCAAGACCTATAAATTCCTGTTAAGGCAGGAATTTTTCTTTTTATAAAGAACTACTTTTATTGTGGCCTGGTTGCACCTAACATAATATGACAGATGGGAGTAGAGGACTATGGACAATTCCCTATATCAGGTTAAGCTTAAGTGTCCGGTCTGCGGAGCGGCATTTAAAACAAGCCGGGTAAGGAGTAAAAGTTGTGCGGTAGAGAGCAGGGATACCGATTTTTGTGTATATTACAAAGACTATAATCCGATTTTGTACGAAGCGGCTGTATGCGCTAAATGCGGCTATGCAGCAATGTTGGGCAGCTTTAACGAAATAAGTCCCGAGGATGCCCGAACGGTGCATGCAAAAATATCGGGAGGGTGGTCACAGAGGGATTTTGGCAGTAAAAGAAGCATAGAGGATGCGTTGGATGCATACAAGCTGGCACTATACTGCTGCCAATTGCGGAAGAGTATTTCCATCGGTGTGCTTGCCTCCATATGTATGAGACTGGCCTGGCTATATAGAATGGCTGGTGATTTAAAGGAAGAGAGCAGATTTTTAGGCTATGCACTGGAACAGTACGGTAAAATGTACGACAGGGGAAAAACGCCGGAAAAGATGGACGAAATTACCCTCATATACCTTATCGGAGAGTTGAACCGAAGGCTTGGCAAAAGCAAGGACGCTGTAGTATGGTTTAGCATGGTGGTATCCCACAAAATGAGCAGGAAAAGGCCGTTGATAGTAAAGATGGCCAGGGAGCAGTGGTCTTTGGTAAGAAGTCAGGGAGAAGGGAGGAACCGGGATGAATGAGAAGATAGTATACGGCACTTTTAACACGCCTGTTGGCGAAATGCTGGCAGCGGCATCTCCCGGGGGTTTGTGCCGATTGTGTCTCCCCGGAGAGGACAGGGCCGGTTTTTTTGACTGGATACACAAAAACTGCCGCCGGGCCGTTGTGGAGGAAGGGAATAACGACGTTATTAAAGCTGTGAAAGGGCAGCTTGACGAGTATTTTAAAGGCGCCAGACGGGCCTTCGCAGTTGAGCTTGACCTTAAGGGGACGGTATTTCAAAGAAGCGTATGGCATATATTGCTCCAGATACCCTACGGCAGTACCGCCAGCTACAAAGATGTCGCCGCTGCCCTGGGCAATCCGGCTGCCGTCAGGGCGGTAGGGCAAGCCAACAACAGAAACCCCATACCAATAATAATACCCTGCCACAGGGTTGTGGGAAGCAACAAAAAGCTGGTGGGTTACGGCGGAGGCCTTGATACCAAGATAAGCCTTCTGAGATTGGAAGGTATTAAGGTGGGAGAGGAAAGCATAATATGAAAGAAAAGCTAATATACATTACCGGAGGTGCCCGCAGCGGCAAGAGTTCCTTTGCAGAAAACCTGATTATGGAACGGGGGCACAGGGTTTTATACATAGCCACCGCTATCCCCTTTGACAGGGAAATGAGGGAAAGAATAAAAAGGCACAAACAGGAAAGGCCGTCCTTCTGGTATACCCTGGAGGCCTACAGGGAGATAGGGCAGTGCCTTGACCGCAGGGCAGAGAGATTTCACGGGATACTTTTAGATTGTATTACCGTTATGATAACAAATCTTCTTATGGATGAAGGCTGTGAAAGCGGTGAATGGACCAGGGAAAGGCTGGAGCGTATAGAGACGGCAATAATGTCCGAGGTGGATTCCGCCGTTGCCGGTATGAGGACATGGGGAGATATGGGAGTTGTTGTTTCCAACGAAGTGGGAATGGGTCTGGTTCCGGATAATCCCCTGGGCAGGGTTTTCAGGGACATAGCCGGCCGGGTTAACCAGTATTTAGCTGCCGAGGCGGACAGGGGATATCTGATGGTTTCAGGGATTCCTGTGAGAATCAAGTGAGGAGAGTGTATTATGCCGGGGAAATTGCTTGAAAAAGGACTTATACAGGTGTATACGGGGGATGGCAAAGGTAAAACCACCGCGGCCCTGGGACAGGCGTTAAGGGCAGCAGGCGCCGGATACACAGTATATATGGTGCAATTCTTAAAGGGCGGCAAAACCGGGGAACTTAAGGCAGTCAAAAGATTGGAACCGCACTTTAAGATATTTCGCTTTGAAAAGGAAAGGGGATTTTTCTGGACGCTTACAGATAAGGAAAAGGAACAACTTAAGGCGGAGGTAAAACTGGCTTTTTGCTTTATCAGGGAATTGGTAAGCGAGGGGAAATGCAATATTTTGATATTGGACGAAATTATGGGTATACTGCATAATGGGCTGCTGACCGAAAACGAAATCTGTGATTTACTGGAAAGAAAACCTGACAATATGGAAATAATATTGACGGGCAGGGACGCTCCGGAAAGAATAATGGAAATGGCCGATTTGGTGACAGAAATGAAAATGATAAAGCACCCCTTTGACCAGGGAGTAGGCTCCAGGGAAGGGATAGAATGGTGAAATGAAAAAGCTTGTATTAATGCTGCAGTTTACAACCAGGCTTCCCCTTCCCCATACCGGAGATATACAGGAAAAGGACCTGCAGGAGGGAATGAAGTATTTGCCCCTTGCAGGGAGCTTCATTGGGGTGGCAGTTTGGCTTTTTTACAGAATAATACTTGTATTTGACCCGATTGTGGCTGCTGTGGCGGCAGTGCTGGCCGAGGTGGTTATCACGGGAGGCCTGCACCTGGATGGTCTGGCTGACACCTTTGACGGTCTGTACAGTAATAAAACCGGGAAAGAGATGCTTGAAGTCATGAAGGACAGCAGGCTGGGTACCCACGGTGTCCTGGCTGTAGCCGGGGTGCTGCTTTTGAAGGTGGCATTGGTAAATGCCATATCAAACCCGGGAGCCCTTCTTATAATGCCTGTGTTTTCAAGACTTGCCATGGTATATGGCGCAGCCTTTTCCAAAAGTGCCAGACAGGAAGGATTGGGATATGTATTCATAGAGGGCGTTGGGAAAAGGGATGCCCTGTTTGCAAGCGTGCTTACCCTATTGGCAGCATTCTATTTTTTGGGCTTTGCCGGCGCTGTTGCTGTGCTGGCTGTTATACTGGCTGTTTCACTATGGTTTATTGAGGTATGCAGCTTAAAGATAGGCGGTATGACAGGGGATACCTTAGGGGCTCTCGGAGAAATCTCATCGCTGGGATTTTTAACAGCCTACAGCCTGCTAATGTATTTTTGATTAAAGGGAACGCATAATTAAAGAGGTGGTTACAGGAATGCTTGAACTAATTATTATAAGGCACGGGGAAACCGAGGGTAACAGGAAAAGGGTATATCAGGGCTGGACGGATACCCGGCTCAATAGTAATGGCCTGCGTCAGGCAGAGAGACTTGCCCTCAGACTTAAAAAAGAGGAGTTCGACTGTATATACAGCAGCCCACTTGAGCGGGCATTAATGACGGCTCTGACTGTGAACAAATATCACGGTCTGGAAATTAAGACGGTTGACCATATCAAGGAGATTAACTTTGGAGAATGGGAGAATATGAGCCAACGGCAGCTTGAGGAATTGTACCCCGATTATATGAACAAGTGGAGAGGGGACTATAAAAATTTTGCCGCACCGGGCGGAGAAAGCCTGGATATGGCGTATTCAAGAATCAATTCATGGTTGGAAAGGCTGATAAAGAATAATCCGAAGGGGAGAGCGCTTGTAGTAAGTCATGCAGGTGCAATAAGGGCTATGATATCAGGGCTTGTGGGCCGGGGCGTGGAGGGACACTGGAACTATGTTATTAATAACTGCAGTATAACAACAATTAATGTTTATGACGGTTTTCCGGTGCTGACCGGTTTGAATGATATATACCATCTTGAGAATAATTAGTCAAAAAATTTTAATTACGTGGAAGGAATTAGGAATTACGTGTAGAATAATACACACACAGAACAGACGAATTACTCATAATAAGCGGAGCGGAGCATGTAGAGCAAGCAGCAAAATATAGCGCTTGATGAGGTGGTTTGTTTGGAAAATAACAGCTGTGAATTGTTTTCTCTTAATGAAACTATGGAACAGATTAAGAACAGGATTTCAACAATACGATTACTTACAGAGATTAGCAGCGCCTCTAAGGAGGACATTTTTCATCTTAAGGAGCAGTACGGAGAACAGGCCGTTGATATTGGGATGGATATTATCCAAGCGTATATATCATTGGATGAGCTTGTTGTCCGGTTACAGGACATAAATTAAATAAGACGGCCTTATTGGCCGTCTTATTTATATGCTAAATAGAAGGGTTCTAATCGACGGATTTACAGTAGGGACAAACCCCGAAGAAATAAAGCTGAAAATTATGGATATTGTAACCCGATGATTTCCGGGCTTTATTAAGCATGGTTTTTGATATTTTCATGTCCATATTTTCGATTTTGCCGCACCTGGCACATATTATGTGCGGGTGAGGATCAGGTATTATGTCATATCTGGAAGTATTACCTGATATATTGAGCTCCTGTATTATATGCGCCTCTTTAAGCAAATCAAGGGTTTTATACACAGTTGCCAGACTCATTGTCGGGTAATCGGCGGATATAATATTGTATATGGTTTCTGCAGTGGGGTGCATACTGCAGGTTTGCAGCACCTCGTATATGGCCAGTCTTTGCGGGGTAACCTTACAACCCATCTCTCTTAAGACGACATCCAAACCCATACCAGCACCACCCTAATTAATAGTTGTTATCTGCTAACAATATATAATAAAAAATAGGATTTGTCAAATTAATAACAAAATCTATGGTATATTTTCGACAATGTCAAGGAGACATCTGGAAGGTGTACAAGCGGCTAATAATGATTTATTATATATTGGGAAGGAGTGTGTGGGATATGGCCTTTAACATAGTGCTGGTAGAGCCTGAGATACCGCAGAACACAGGAAACATAGTGCGCACCTGTGCTGCCACCGGCTCGACACTTCACCTGGTGAAGCCTTTGGGTTTTTCGGTGGATGATAAACATCTTAAAAGGGCAGGGTTGGATTACTGGCATCTTGTTGATATCAGGTATTACGATAACTTCAATCAGCTGAGGGAAACCTACCCAAAGTCAAGGTTTTATTTTGCCACTACCAAGGGCCGAAGGTTTTACGACCGGGTGGAATACCGAAAGGGTGACTTTCTGATATTTGGCAGGGAGACGAAAGGATTGCCGAAGGAATTGATAGCTCCAAATATGGACAGTTGCATTAGGATACCTATGGTTAAAGAGACGGCTGCCCGGTCTTTGAACCTATCAAATGCTGTGGCGGTGGTACTGTATGAAGCTCTTCGTCAACATGGTTTTACAAAATTAACATTAATTTAACATAAGGCGCTTTAAAATAGTTTATTATAGTATCGGAATGCATAATACACTTTTAACGTGTAGGGGGTAAAACATGACAACCAGAATGGTCTTTGAGCTGCTGGGGGGACTGGGTCTTTTTATATACGGAATGAATGTTATGGGCACAGGTCTTCAGAAGGCGGCCGGAGACAGGCTGAAAAAGCTGCTTGAAGTATTGACAACCAACAGACTTCTTGGTTTGGTCTTTGGAGCCTTAATAACAGCGCTTATACAGAGCAGCAGCGCCACAACGGTTATGGTAGTAGGTTTTGTAAATGCAGGCCTTATGAACCTTATGCAGGCTGCAGGGGTTATAATGGGAGCAAATATAGGTACTACCGTCACATCTCAGCTGGTGGCTTTCAAGTTTACCGATATTGCTCCGGTGGTGGTGGCAATCGGTGTAGGACTGCTTATTTTCGGTACCCGGAGGAAACACAGACAGCTCGGGGAAATACTTACGGGCTTTGGAATTCTGTTTATAGGCATGGGCCTTATGTCAAGCTCCATGGAGCCCTTGAGAGAATCCGAAATTTTCGCAAATATTATGACAACTTTCGGACATAACAGACTTCTTGGTATTATTGCCGGTTTTGTGGTAACCGCAGTAATTCAAAGCAGCAGCGCCTCAATAGGTTTACTGCAGGCCCTTGCTGCCAATGAACTTATATCAATAGGTACTGCACTGCCCATTATACTGGGGATGAATATCGGTACCTGCGTAACCGCCCTTTTATCCAGTATAGGCACTAATATTACCGCCAGAAGAGCTGCCATGATACATCTTATTATTAAAGTTTTCGGTATGATGCTCTTTATAGGTTTGACAATTCCCCTTAGTATGGCAGTGGAATATTTGGGAGGAAATACTGTAAGACAAATAGCCAATGCCCATACCATGTACAATATTGTCAATACGGCGATACTTCTTCCCTTTGCCTCTTTGCTGGTGTTGGCATCTAAGAAGCTTGTACCCGGTGAGGAAGTGGAGGAAGGGGTGCTGAAATACCTTGACACCCGTATACTCGAAACCCCCAGTATAGCTGTATTGCAGGCGAAAAAAGAGGTCGCCAGGATGGGTGTGATTGCAAAGGAAACCCTAAGATATGCCGTCGATGGTTTTATTAAGGAAGATGAAAAATTGTTGAACCATTGTTTTCAGAAGGAAGAAATGGTAAATGCACTGGAAAAGGAGATTACACAGTTCCTGGTCCTTCTTTCCAACAGCAGCATTTCAGGGGATGAGAATGATTTGGTTACCAGTCTTTTTCATACGGTTAACGATATAGAAAGGATTGGAGACCATGCAGAAAATATTGCGGAACTGGCTCAGCGTAAAATAGACAGCGGCCTGGTGTTCTCCGAAGTAGGAATCAGTGATCTTACGGCTATGACAGATTATGTCTATTCAATGGTGGAGGATTCCATTACCGCATTGAAGAATAAGGACTTCCAGCTTGCCCGGGATGTAAGGAGACGGGAGGACGAGGTGGACAGAATGGAAAGGGAGTACAGGGAAAGTCACATTGGCAGGCTTAACAACTACCAGTGCGTACCCGGTTCAGGGGTTGTTTTCCTTGACGTAATCAGTAATCTTGAGAGGATCGGAGACCACTGTTCGAATATTGCCCTTGCCATACTGGACAGGATTAAGTAGAGAATATGCTGTCCTATGAAGGTATATACCTTCATAGGACAGTTTTTATTGAAAGGGACTGCTATTTAATATAAAATGGAACTGCCGGAATAAACCAAATAAGGGGTGAACTCATTGATGCACCAAATCAAGATAGTAACCGACAGCACCTGTGATTTACCCGACAGCATCTTGCACGAATATGATATATCTATGGTGCCTTTAACGGTAAGATTTGGTCAGGAGAGTTTCAGGGACAGGGTGGATATATCCAATTGAGAATTTTTTGACAGGTTGGGCAAGTCCGGGGAGTTCCCGTCAACATCGCAAGTGGCCGTAGGCGAGTTTGCAGAAATCTTTGAAAAGCTGGGCAGGGAAAATGAAAGCATCCTGGGGCTTTTTATTTCGGGAAAACTCAGCGGTACCTGTCAGTCTGCGGTAATAGCAAAAAATGTGCTTGGCCTTGAAAATATACATATTATGGATACAAAGCTGGCCACCCTCGCCCACGGGATGGTGGTACTCCAAGCGGCACAAATGGCCAAAGACGGCTGCCGCCTGCAGGAAATAATGGAAAGGGTTACATATATGGCGGATAATATGCACAGCCTGATAATACTCGGAACCCTGACATATTTGGAAAAGGGGGGAAGGATTGGTGCCGGTGCCGCGCTGATTGGAAATCTGTTAAACATAATGCCGGTGGTAACCTTTTCTGATGGCGAAGTAAAGTTTCTGGATAAGATAAGGGGACAAAAGAAGATAATTAAGTGGATAGTCAGACAGTTTGACAGCTTTGAAGCTGATTTTTCCGATAAGGTAGTCGCAATAAATTACATAGGCTGCGATGAATTGGCAGAGGAATTGAAGGAGGTGCTTGGCAGCAGGTTTGGGGTAAAGGAATTTGTTGTCGGAACCGTAGGGAGTGTTATCGGGACATATTCGGGTCCGGATATGGCTCTGGGAGTATATTTTGTTAAATAAGTATATTAAAGGAGGGTTAAATATGGCAATCAGAATAATATCCGATAGTACTGCCGATCTGCCAAAGGAGCTGATAGAAGAATATAATATTAGGATTGCGCCCCTGATGGTTAATTTTGCAGACGGGTCATACAGAGACGGTGTTGACCTTACGAACCGGGAGTTTTACAAAAAGCTTTCAGAGAGCAAACAAATGCCTACAACTTCCCAGGTTAATCCACCGGCTTTTATAGACATGTATAAACAGGAATTGGAAAAGGGAAATTCGGTTGTTTCGATACACTTAAGCTCAAAGGGGAGCGGTACATACCAATCGGCGGTAGCGGCAAAGAGCACGCTGGCAAGTGACGACATAGCAGTTATAGATTCACTGGGTTACTCTATGGGTATGGGCCTGATTGTGACAGAGGCGGCAACCATGGCCCGGGAAGGAGCCACGCTCCGGGAAATCGAGGACCGGGTTCTTTATATGAGGGACAGAATGCAGTACGTTTTTGGTGTGGATACGCTGGAGTATCTCAAAAAGGGTGGCAGGCTGAGCCCAGTCAAGGCAACTATTGCTACCGTTATGAATATAAAGCCCATCCTGCAGGTTCTGGACGGGGAAATAGAAGTCATGGACAAGGTAAGGGGCAGAAAAAAGGTGCTGGGCAGGCTTATAGAAGCCATACAAAAGACGGGTAAAGACATAGAGGGACAGACTCTCGCAGTGGTACATTCCGAATGCCTGGAAGAAGCGCAGAAAATGAAGGAAATGCTGCTTGGGCAGTTTAAACCGAAAGACGTGTTAGTTTCCGAAATAGGCTGTGTTATAGGAACCCATGTTGGTCCCGGGACAATTGCCGTATTTTTTATGAAATAATAACAGGTATGCAAACATTGATAAAAAAATATTATTATAAAAGAGGAATCAATAAATATTTGTTGAATTAATAGCAAAGAACGGACTGAAACTGTTAAAATATGTACAATTTAATTGCATATTTGGATGATGGGTGCGGGAGAGACCCTTATGGGCACCGAAGGGGTAAGCCATTTACTGCCGTGTTATGGTGATACTCTCAGGTAAAAGGACTGTATCCGGACAACTTCCTGGAAAGCTGTCAGGCAGCACCGAAGGAGCAATTCTTATATATATAAGAAGAATCTCTCAGGTACCAAAACAGGGAAGTGTATAGGCTACATAATGCCCATGCACGCCCCTGTTTTTTATTGTAAAGGATGTAAATACATACCAATAAATAGGCTGCCGGCGGGAGGTAAAGCTATTGCAGAATAATACACTTATAATTTCAAATAATAAACTGGTAAAAGAAAAACTTTCCACAATATTTGAAATAATTTTCGTTGAGGGTACGCTGCTGCAGACTATGGAACAGGCAAGGGCATTAATACATACCGGCTATATACTGTTAACCCATCCGTTGTCCGGCAGTATAAAACCAAACCAGACTCCATATAAGAGTATAGCTCTTGAAAAAAGATATGGATTTACAGACTATGATTCTCTAATAATCATGGAAGAAAGCATAAACAGGACAAAAAGTCTTTTAGAGGATAAAACGACCCCCGACTGGCCGGAGGGTTGCCTTGAGGATTTCAGGGTGATAGACCTTGACCTTATAAAAAACGCATTGAAGGTGTGATATGACTGCACTGGCAAACAGCGGCCCGAAAGCTTATCAATCGGGGACATTCCGCAGCAAGGAATTCTAATGGGGACATTCCTTGGCCATAAAGAAATACCAGCTATAAAGGTGTGTCCCCATACTACTAAGAGGAGGGATATATATGCAGGATCTATACGATATCATTATCATTGGCGGAGGCCCGGCAGGGCTGACCGCGGGGCTTTATGGGGCAAGAAGCAGAGCCAAAACCCTGATAATCGAAAAAGGAAAGTGGGGCGGTCAGGCTGCCACCACAGAGGAACTGGAGAATTACCCCGGTTCAGTTGAGCAGCCTACCGGACCTGAGATCACTTCAAGAATGAAGAAACAGGCGGAGGAATTCGGAGTCGAGACCAGAGTTGAAACCGTAACAAAGCTGGAACTGGGAGAAAAGATAAAGAAGGTTGTTACCGATAATGCGCAGTACCGGGCAAAGACGCTCATTATAGCAACCGGCGCCAAGCCAAGGCTTCTGGGGTGCCCCGGGGAACTGGAACTCAGAGGCAAGGGTGTGTCCTATTGTGCCACCTGTGATGCAGACTTTTTTACCGATTTGCGGGTTGTGGTGGTAGGCGGCGGAGATTCGGCAATACAGGAGGCTTTGTACCTGACAAAGTTTGCCGAAAAGGTAACGGTTATCCACCGCCGGGATGAACTCAGAGCAGCCAAATCCATACAGGAAAAAGCCTTTGCGAACGATAAGATAGATTTTATCTGGAACAGTGTTGTATCGGAGATAAAAGGGGACGGCATTGTAGAAAAGGTAATTGTGAAGAACGTAAAGACGGATGAACTCAGTGAGGTTGAAACGGACGGAGTATTCATGTTTGTCGGCTATGACCCTGTATCCGAGCTTGTCAAAGGATTGGTCGACATGGACGCCAGGGGGTATATTATTACCGATGAGGATATGAATACAAGCATAGAGGGTGTGTTTGCAGCAGGAGACATCAGGAAGAAAAGCCTGAGGCAGGTTGTAACAGCAGCATCCGACGGTGCAATTGCTGCTGCCAGAGCAGAACATTATATAGCAGAAAAATTTGATTGAAGGAGGTGAAATGGTGCTTGAAATAAACAAGGATAACTTTGACGTTGAAGTAAAGCAGTCGGCTAAGCCTGTTCTATTGGATTTTTGGGGCCCAAAATGTGAGCCCTGCAAGGCACTCATGCCTTCTGTGGAAAAACTGGCGAAGCAATACGGTGAAAAGATTAAGTTTTGCAAACTCAATACCGCCGAAAACAGAAGGCTGGCAATATCCCAAAAAGTACTTGGTTTACCTACTATAGCTATGTACAAGAATGGCGAGAAGGCAGAGGAACTTACCCAGGACAAAGCTACAGCAGACAATATTGAAGAAATGATCAAGAGGTATGTTTAGCCGAAAGGCTGAAAATAAAGGGAGGTGAACATATTGCGTCTGGAACTTGGTTACATAAATATCAAGGATGTACAATTTGGCGCTGCTACAGAGATCAAAAACGCCGTGCTGTATGTAAACAAAGAAGAAATGCTTAGGGCAATAGGTGAGGATCCGAGACTGGCCAGCATTGACATTGATCTTGCAAAGCCCGGCGAAGAGGTTAGGATAACTCCGGTTAAGGATGTTATTCAACCAAGAGTTAAGGTGGAAGGGCCCGGCGGCGTTTTCCCCGGTTTCGTAAGCAAGGTGGACAATGTAGGCAGCGGGAAAACCCATGTTCTCAGAGGGGCAAATGTACTGACAACAGGTAAGATAGTAGGTTTCCAGGAAGGGCTTATTGACATGACCGGTCCGGGAGCCGACTATACTCCATTCTCGAAGAGCTGCAATGTGGTGGTTATCTGTGAGCCCATCCAAGGATTAAAACAGCACCAACACGAAGAAGCGGTAAGACTTGTCGGTTTTAAGGCGGCGGCATATATTGCCGAGGCGGCGAGAAGTCTGAAGCCCGACGAAGTTAAGACCTACGAGACCAAGCCCCTGCTGGAGCAGGCAAACGAGTTTGAAGGTTTGCCAAAGGTAGCCTATGTGTACATGCTTCAATCCCAGGGACTGCTCCACGATACCTACGTGTACGGAGTGGATGCCAAACAGATCATTCCAACATTAATCTATCCAACTGAGGTAATGGACGGAGCAATAGTAAGCGGTAACTGCGTTTCGGCCTGTGACAAAAATACGACCTATCATCATATGAACAATCCCATAATACACGACCTGTATGAGAAGCATGGTAAGGAGCTAAACTTTGTCGGCGTGGTAATAACCAATGAGAACGTGTACCTGGCGGACAAGGAAAGGTCGTCCAACATGACTGCAAAGCTTATTAAACTTATGGGCGTGGATGGGGTCATAATTTCTGAAGAAGGTTTTGGAAACCCCGATACCGACCTTATCATGAACTGTAAGAAGATTGAAAACCAGGGCATAAAAACCGTAATAGTAACGGATGAATATGCGGGAAGGGACGGGGCTTCACAGTCCCTTGCAGATGCGGACGTTAAAGCCGACGCTGTTGTAACAGCAGGTAATGCAAACGAAATAATAGTATTGCCGCCTATGAAGAAAGTAATAGGCCATATCGAGCCTGTGGATGTTATAGCAGGCGGCTTCAAAGGCAGCCTCAGGGAAGATGGCAGCATTGAAGCCGAATTACAGATTGTTACGGGCTCGACAAACGAACTGGGTTATAACAGGTTGTCTGCAACCACATACTAAAGTATCCACAAAATATTCGGAAAGGATGATGGCGGTGTTTAAGGGTAAAAAAGTGATAATAATCGGCGACCGGGACGGTGTGCCGGGCCCTGCCATTGAGGAATGCGTGAAGAGCGCCGGGGCGGAAGTGGTATTTTCAACAACCGAATGCTTCGTCTGAACCGCAGCAGGAGCTATGGACCTGGAAAACCAGCAGAGGGTTAAGGATGCAGCCGAAAAACATGGTGCCGAAAACGTAATAGTAGTGCTTGGCGCATCCGAGGCAGAATCGGCAGGATTGGCTGCAGAGACAGTAACTGCAGGTGATCCGACCTATGCAGGTCCATTGGCAGGAGTCCAGTTGGGACTCGGTGTTTATCATATGGTTGAACCTGACGTTAAGAATGCAGTTGATGCAGATGTGTACGACGAGCAGGTAGGCATGATGGAGATGGTGCTGGATGTTGATGCCATTGTTGAGGAAATGACCTCTATAAGATCGCAGTACAGCAAGTATTAGTAAAATAAATTTCCCTAATAGAAGGGGGGAGAGAAAATGAGTAAGGTAAGGGTAGTACATTATATTAACCAGTTCTTTGCCGGCCTGGGAGGCGAGGAGAAAGCCGATATAAGACCGGAAATACGGGAAGGCAAGGTGGGTCCCGGAGCGGCACTTGCAGCTGCCTTCGGACAGCACGCTGAGATAGTTGCGACGGTTGTATGCGGGGATTCCTATTACAATGAGAATCTCGATGGGGCCAGAGAAACCATCCTTGACCTGGTAAAACAGCAAAAGGCCGACTTATTCATTGCAGGCCCGGCCTTTAATGCCGGCAGGTATGGAGTTGCCTGCGGGGATATTTGTAAAGCCGTATCGCAGGAATTAGGCATTCCGGTACTCACCGGTATGTATATAGAAAATCCCGGCGTTGACCTTTACCGTAAGGACGTGAACATAGTGAAGACGGGCAGTTCTGCCGCTGACATGCGCAACGCAGTTCCCGTCATGGCAAAGGTTGCCCTGAAGCTTATGAGAGGTGAAGAGCTTAATGGGCCGGAAGACGGATTGCTGGAAAAGGGTATCAGAAGAAATATGTACAGGGATGTCAGGGGCTCACAGAGGGCGGTAGACATGCTGCTGGCAAAGCTGAAAGGGCAGCCCTTCGAAACTGAGTACCCGATGCCCAACTTCGACAGGGTTACTCCCAATCCGGCAGTAAAGGATATGGGCAAAGTCAAAATTGCCCTTGTTACCTCTGGGGGTATAGTGCCCAAGGGTAATCCGGACAACATAGAGGCCTCCAGCGCATCAAAATACGGTAAATATGATATAAACGGTGTGGCCGACCTTACGTCTGAAAAATACGAGACAGCCCACGGGGGCTATGATCCTACATATGCAAACGATGACCCGGACAGGGTGCTCCCGGTGGATGTTTTACGGGACATGGAGAAGGACGGGACAATCGGACAGCTGCACAGGTACTATTATGCAACGGTGGGTAACGGTACTTCGGTAGGCAATGCAGTGGGCTTTGCAACCGAATTTGTAAAGGAGCTTAAGGCTGACGGGGTGGATGCTGTTATACTCACCTCAACCTGAGGAACCTGTACTCGTTGCGGAGCAACGATGGTAAAAGAAATAGAAAGGGCGGGTATTCCGGTTGTTCATATGTGTACGGTAGTTCCTATTTCACTGACTGTAGGAGCCAACAGGATAATACCAGCTATTGCCATTCCACATCCCCTGGGCAATCCCAAGCTTTCCATGGAAGAGGAAAAGGTTTTAAGAAGGCAGCTTGTGGAGAAAGCGCTCAAAGCGCTGCAGACAGAAGTGGATGGTCAGACTGTGTTTGAGAGTTAGATACCAGTAGACAGACAAATGGGTGATGCCATGGCATCACCCATTTGCTAAAGTGTGGAGGTGTATATATGTTCGCTGTAATAAAGGGAACAAGCTATATACTGGTGCATGCGCCGGATATAACGATAAACAACGGGTCTACCCAGACCATGGAAAGGGCGGCAAACCCCAACTCGGAATATTTGCAAAGGATAAAGGGGCATATGCGGAAATTCGAAGAGGTTGTTGCCTATCCCCCGAATCAGGTTTATATAGGCAGCAGCAATCCCGAGGACCTAAGGAATATAGATAAGCCCTGGTACCAAAACGGTATTTCCGGTGCGGACAGGTTTGGCAAAATGGGGGAAATAATGCCCCAGGATGAGTTTTACGCACTTATGAAAATATGCGATGCCTTTGACCTGGTTAAACTGGAAAGGGATTTTGCCTTATCAATGAAAGAAAAGCTCACAGCCCACAGGATGCTGGGCGAAACAATGGCCGGAAAGTTAAATGAGGGCGTTGACATCGCTGAAATTGAGGATCCGGTAAAAAACCACCATGCCGAAGGCATGTATATGGACGGCCGGCTGGTAGGATGCGTTAAAAGAGCCCATGACAAAGATATCAACCTAAGCGCCCATGTCATGTTTGAGAACCTTGTCACCAAGGCATCGGGGGTGCTGGCGCTTATCGATTTATTGAAGTTAAACAGTATTGACCCGGGAAGTATTGACTATGTGATAGAGTGTTCGGAGGAGGCGTGCGGTGATATTAACCAGCGTGGTGGCGGTAATTTTGCCAAGTCGATTGCGGAAGTATCGGGTTGCGTTAATGCTACCGGTTCAGACATCAGGGGTTTCTGTGCGGCTCCCACCCATGCCCTTATCCAGGCAGCAGCCCTTGTTAAGTCGGGAGTATACAAGAACGTGGCGGTTGTGGCAGGCGGTGCGACTGCCAAGCTGGGCATGAACGGTAAGGACCATGTGGCCAAGGGGCTGCCGGTGCTTGAGGATGCGCTTGGCGGTTTTGCCGTGCTAATTAGTGAAAACGATGGCGTGAATCCCATACTGAGAACCGATCTGGTTGGCTTTCATACCGTTGGAACGGGTTCTTCTCCCCAGGCGGTTATTACCTCGCTGGTGATATCACCTTTGGAAAAAGGCGGGATGAAGATTACCGATATAGATAAGTATTCGGTGGAAATGCAGAACCCCGAGATAACTGTGCCGGCAGGAGCGGGGGATGTTCCGGCTGCAAACTATAAAATGATAGGCGCTTTGGGAGTTAAGCGGAATGAGCTTCAAAGGGAAAAGCTGAACGAATTTACGAAAAAACACGGTATGCCGGGCTTTGCGCCCACCCAGGGACATATACCCTCGGGAGTACCCTTCCTGGGTCACTGCAGGGATATGATGCAAAGGGGCTTGATACAGAGAGCAATGATTGTAGGAAAAGGAAGTCTTTTCCTTGGGCGTATGACCAATCTGTTTGACGGCGTATCGATAGTCGTGGAGAAAAATTCCGGTAAGGCCACCATGGAAACCGGGATTAACCAAGAGCAGATAAAGACAATGATTGCTCAAAGCCTGAAAGAATTTGCAGCCCGGCTGCTGGAGGAATAGGGGTGAGAGCGTTTGGAAACGGATGTTAGAAAAATAATCGGAGACGTGTTCAACCAGATGGCGGAGGGGTTGGAGACGGGAAGCTATGCAGGAAGAATAAGGGTAGGATTAACAACTCTTGGAAGCGAACTTGGAACCGAAGAACTTGTTAAGGGCGCCGAGCAGGCGGCAGGCAGTAACCCGTCCCTGGAAATAGTGCTTATAGGCTCCGCCGGAAAGAGCGGCTTAAGAACCGTTGCCGCCCGGGATGAAAAGGAAATGCACGACAAAATGGAGCAGCTGCTGGACAGCGGTGAGATAGACTGCTGTGTAACAATGCACTACAATTTCCCCATAGGGGTTTCTACTGTCGGCAGGGTAATTACTCCCGGTGCAGGCAGGGAAATGTATATAGCCACCACAACCGGCACCTCTGCGGTGGGCAGGGTGGAGGCAATGGTCAAAAACGCCGTATACGGTATTGCCTGCGCAAAGGCTATGGGCAATCCAAAGCCAACCATAGGTATACTTAATGTAGATGGTGCACGGCAGGTTGAAAGAATACTGCTGGGGCTGAAGGAAAAGGGCTGTGAAATAGACTTTGCGGAATCCGGAAGAAGCGATGGAGGGCATGTGATGAGGGGGAACGACCTGCTGACAGGCACCCCTGATATTATGGTCACCGATACCCTTACCGGCAACATACTGATGAAAGTTTTTTCATCTTATACCACAGGCGGCAGTTATGAATCGTTGGGGTACGGTTACGGGCCGGGTGTGGGCGAAGGATATTCCAGGATAATACTTATACTGTCCAGGGCGTCCGGAGCCCCGGTGATTGCCAGGTCAATAGAATATGCCGCGGGCCTTGCACGGGGTAAGCTTGTCCAGGTGACAGCCCGGGAAATGGCCGCTGTAAAGAAAGCAGGGCTGGAGACCCTGTTGGCGGGGGTAAGGAAAGAGCAGCCAGAGACCGACAGGCATGAGAATATTGAAGCGCCGCCCAAAAGGATAGTAACCGCATCGATATCGGGAATCGACATAATGGACCTTGACAGTGCTGTGGAGGTATTATGGAGAGGCAAGGTATACGCCGAGACCGGCATGGGATGCACCGGTCCGGTGGTGATGGTGGCGGAGGATGAGTTGGATACTGCAAAGGATCTTTTGGATAAGGAAGGCTATGTCACCGAAGAGGAAGGCTGCTGATAAAAGAAGCTTCCCTGCTTCCTGTAGGGAAGCCTCTTTTATTATATCCACTATTTGTGATTAAGTAAGTTATGCTATAATATTATATAATAGAAGGTATAAAGGGGTTGTTTGCAGTACCAATTTGGTTTTAGGGGAGATTGTTATGAAGATGGGGTTTAATTTATCTCTGGAACAAACCCAAAAATTAATAATGACCCAGGAGCTGCAGCAGGCGATAAAGATATTACAGTTATCCTCGCTGGAACTTAAGGAGTACATTCAGCAGCAGCTTGAGACCAATCCATTGATTGAGGAGAAGGAAGACGATATAGAAGCCAATATAGAGACCAATCCTTCGGAAGACGGGGAGAATTTAATATTACAGCTTATCAAGAACGTTGAATACGGCAGGGGAGAATACGGCTACAACAATGATTCCGACAGCGACTTTTCATATGAGAACTATGTAGCCAGTCATACAACCCTTAAAGACCACCTGTTTTTTCAATTGCACATTACGATTGTGCCGGAGCAGCAAAGGAAAATAGGAGAATATATAATAGAGAGCCTTAATGACAATGGTTATCTTACCGCTGATATACAGGAGATTGCTGAAGTTTTTGGTGTTAAGGGCACGGATATAGAAAAAGTTCTATCCATAATCCAGACCTTCGATCCTGCCGGTGTTGGATGCCGGGATTTGAAGGAGTGTCTGATGCTGCAGCTGAAGGCAAAGGATATAGACGACCCATTGGTCAAAAAAATAATAGAGAGTTACCTGGGAAATCTCGGGGACAAGAAATTTAACCATATTGCAAAGGAATTAAACATTTCGACCGCTGAGGTTCAAAGGATATACGACATTATTAAAACCCTTGAACCCAAGCCCGGTAGAGCTTTTCACAATACAAACGACGTTAAGTATATCGCGCCCGACGTAGTAGTAAAACAGATTGACGATGAATTTGTTGTACTTGTGAATGACAGTGCTGCACCAAGGCTTATTATCAACTCATATTATAGAAGCATACTAAACAATTGCGAAGACCAGCCCGGCATTTCGAGGTATATAGCCGGCAAACTGGAGGCTGCTCTTTGGCTTATTAAAAGTATAGAGCAGCGCAGGATGACCCTGTATAAAGTGGTAAATGCTATAGTCGAGTATCAGAAGGAGTTTTTTAAAATCGGGGTTAAAGCTTTAAAACCTTTAACCTTGAAGGATATAGCCGTAAAGGTGGGGGTGCACGAGTCGACGGTAAGCAGAGCTACAAACGGCAAATATGTTCAGACTCCCAGGGGAATATATGAACTGAAATTTTTCTTTACCAGCGGAGTGAGCAGCGTTTATGGCGAGGGAATATCATCCGAGAGCATTAAAGAAGCTCTGAAGGGGATAATAGACAAGGAGGATCCCCAAAAACCCGTAAGCGACCAAAGGATTACAGATATATTGAATTCAAGGGGTATTAATATATCCAGAAGAACGGTTGCAAAATACAGGGATGAACTTGGAATAGCATCCTCGGGCAGAAGGAAAAGATACGGTTAACTGAAAAAATTTAAAAAATATATATAAAAAATATGGAGGGATATCAAATGACTGTAAGAGTTGCAATCAACGGTTTCGGGAGGATAGGCAGGAATGTGCTGCGGGCTGCATTGGAACAGGGCATAAAGGATTTGGAGTTTGTGGCCATTAACGCAAGGTCCTCGGATAATGCTATCAAAGCCCATCTTTTTAAGTACGATTCACTCTACGATACATATCAGGAAGAAGTTTATGCCGAGGGCGATGATATACTGATCGGTGAGCGAAAGTTCAAAGGGTTAACCGGTCTTGGCCTTGAGGAACTGCCATGGAAGGAACTTGGTATAGATATGGTAATTGAATCATCCGGGGCTTTCAGAACAAGGGAAACTGCGATGAAACATATTGCATCCGGCGCTAAAAAGGTAGTTATAACCGCACCTGCCAAGGACGAAGACATAACCATAGTTATGGGCATCAATGAGGAGCTGTATGAGCCTGACAGGCATCACATAGTTTCAAACGCTTCATGCACCACCAACTGTCTGGCGCCAGTGGCAAAGGTGCTGGACGACGAATTCGGAATAAATAAAGCACAAATGACAACCATACATGCATATACAAACGACCAGAATATACAGGATGCAAGACACAAGGATTTAAGAAGGGCCAGGGCGGGAGCCCTGTCGATGATACCTACAACCACAGGTGCTGCCAAGGCTGTTTCGCTGGTTTTGCCTAAGCTGAAGGGCAGGATAAACGGAATGGCCATAAGAGTACCCACCCCTACCGTATCCCTTGTAGACCTTGTTGCAATCCTTGACAGAAAGGCAGGCAGCGTGGATGAGGTCAATGAAGCTTTCCGGAAAGCTGCCGGGGGCAGGCTGAAGGGTATACTGCAATACAGCGACAAGCCCCTTGTCTCTATCGACTATAAAAAAAGCCCGTATTCGTCCATAGTAGATGGCCTTTCCACAATCATTGTAGCCGAAGATATGGTGAAGGTACTGGCATGGTATGACAATGAATGGGGTTATTCCTGCAGGGTGCTGGATCTTGTGCGTTATATGGCCGGCAGGGGAGTATAGACACTACATACGGAAAACGCAATAAAAAAATTAATATAAAAAATAAAGGGCTGTTTTTGCATAGTCCTTTATTTATGAGCATACCTCCCATATCAAAAATCTGCTATTATTCAAAAAGAATATATAGAGGAATATAGGCAGAAAATAAAAAAATCAAATTGACTTTTTGATATCCGGGAGGAATAATCTTGCAAACAAGAATAGCAATAAACGGCTTTGGAAGGATAGGAAGAATAGTTTTAAAGGCAATACTGGAAAAACACAAACAGCATCTAAGGGTAATTGCGATAAACGATCTGGCGGATGCCAAGACACTGGCACACCTTTTTAAATACGATTCCGTACACGGAATATTTGACGGGGACGTAAAGGCCGGTGAAAACGGATTGAGTATAAATGAAGAATATATAAGAATACTTTCCGAAAAGGATCCGGCAACCTTACCCTGGGGTAACCTGGGTATTGATGTTGTTATAGAAGCTACCGGGGCTTTCAACGACAGGGAAAGCGCTCAAAAACATCTGGCATCAGGAGCCAAAAAGGTTGTAATTGCAGCCCCTGCAAAGGGAGAGGATATAACTGTGGTTCTGGGGGTTAACCACGATAAATACAACCCGGCAGACCATCACATTATTTCCAACGGGTCGTGTACCACGAACTGTCTGGCGCCCATTGCAATGATACTGGATGAAAGGTTTGGCATAACAAGAGGATTTTTAACAACAGTGCATTCATATACAAATGACCAGCGGATACTGGATTTGCCCCACAAGGATTTGAGAAGATCAAGAGCAGCCTTTATGTCAATAATACCGACAACAACCGGAGCAGCCAAGGCGATAGGACTTGTGCTTCCGCATCTTAAGGGGAAACTCAACGGTCTTGCGGTGAGGGTTCCTACGCCTACCGTTTCATTAACCGACTTTGTTGCGGAATTGAAACAATCCGTAACCGCAGAGCAGGTAAACGGCATATTTAAACAAGCTGCCGGCAACAGGCTTAAAGGTATACTGGATTTTTCTGAAGAAGACCTGGTTTCGGTAGATTATAGGAGCAATCCCCATTCTTCCATTATCGATGCTTCCTCTACCATGGTATTAGAGGACAATATGGTAAAAATACTTGCCTGGTATGATAATGAATGGGGCTATTCCCACAGAGTAGCAGATCTGGTAGAATATATTATAGGCATAAAAACAAAAGAACCTGTTCCGGCAGGTACCTATTAACAGAGGAGGCATGGAAGTGGACAAAAAGACAGTTAAGGACGTGAACGTTTCGGGCAAAACTGTGATGGTTCGCTGCGATTTTAATGTGCCAATCGACCAGTCGGGCAATATTACCAACGACAACCGTATAGTGGCATCCCTTCCGACAATCCGTTATTTGTGCGATGGGGGTGCAAAGGTTATATTGATGTCCCACCTTGGCAGGCCCAAGGGTGAGGTGAATAATAAATACAGCCTGAGGCCGGTTGCGCAAAGGCTTGGTGAACTGCTTGACAGAGATGTGTTAATGGCTAAGGATGTTATAGGGGATGATGCCCTGGACAAGGCATCAAACCTTGGGCCGGGACAAATAATGCTGCTTGAAAATATAAGATTTCATAAAGAGGAAACCGAAAACGACCCGGACTTTGCAAAGAAACTTGCCCAAATGGCGGATATTTATGTGAATGATGCATTCGGAGCTTCCCACAGGGCCCATGCCTCTACCACCGGCATAACCGCATACCTGCCGGCAGTTGCAGGATTTCTTATCAAAAAGGAGCTGGATGCGCTGGGGAAAGCGCTTGAAAATCCCCGGAGGCCTTTCACCACAGTTTTGGGCGGCGCAAAGGTATCGGGAAAGATTGGTGTAATATCAAACCTTCTGGACAGGGTGGACAATCTGCTTATAGGCGGCGGGATGACCTTCACCTTTTTAAAGGCAAAAGGCCTTGAAGTGGGTAAATCAATGCTTGAAGAAGAAAAGATTTCGGTAGCATTGAAAATTATGGATGAGGCAGGGCAAAAAGGGGTGAATATTGTGCTTCCCGAAGATGTGGTTGTTGCCCGGGCTTTTGACAACGATGCACACCATTATACCGTGGATGTTGGCGATATTCCGCCGGATTATATGGGGCTGGATATTGGGGAAAAGACCATTGCAGCTTTCAGGGATATAATAATAAGGTCAGCCACAGTGGTATGGAACGGACCTATGGGGGCCTTTGAAATGCCCAGCTTTGCAGAGGGTACCAGAGATATTGCGGATGCCATGGCCAGGTGCAGCGGCATTACGATAGTGGGCGGCGGCGATTCTGCTGCTGCTGTCATGCAAATGGGCTACGCTGACAGGATGACCCATGTCTCCACGGGAGGAGGGGCTTCCCTGGAATTCCTGGAAGGCAAGGAACTGCCGGGAATAGCCGGTTTAATGAATAAACAGTAATGGAGTGATATTGTGAGGAAACCTTTGATAGCCGGAAACTGGAAGATGAATAAAACGTGTGCGGAGGCGGTTGGCCTTATTGAAGAATTGAAAAAGTTATATGACGAAAAAGACGTTGATATTGCGGTATGCCCTCCTTTCACTGCTTTGAGGGATGCCAGGGAGACATTATACAATTCGGCCATAGGGCTGGGGGCGCAAAATGTATATTACGAGGATGCCGGTGCCTATACCGGGGAAGTATCCGCCTCTATGCTGAAGGAGCTGGGGGTGGACCTGGTTATAGTGGGACACAGCGAAAGAAGAAAGATATTCGGAGAGACCGACGCACTGGTCAATGAAAAGGTGAAACAGGTTTTAAGAAGCGGTATGACCCCAATATTGTGCGTAGGAGAAACCCTTGAGGAAAGGGAGCAGGGCAACACCGAAGAGATAGTAAGACACCAGATTACCGAAGATTTGAATGGTTTAACGGGCGGGGAAATCGGCAGAGTGGTTATCGCCTATGAGCCCATATGGGCTATAGGAACAGGAAGGTCTGCGACAGCCACGGAGGCTGACAGGGTTACAGGATTTATTAGAGAAATTTTGGGACAAATTGCAGGCACACGCCAGGCAGATGCCATACGCATACTTTACGGAGGAAGCGTAAACTCCAAAAATGCCGCTTCGCTTTTGGGACAGCCCCATATAGACGGTGCGTTGGTAGGGGGCGCCAGCCTAAAGGCCGATGAGTTTTTGTCCATAATTGAACAGGCTATAGGAAAGGAGAAAAAATAAAATGACAGTAATAAGAGGAATATATGCGCGGCAGATACTCGATTCGCGGGGAAATCCAACGGTGGAAGCAGATGTCGTACTGGAAAGCGGAGCTGTGGGAAGGGCAGGTATTCCCTCGGGTGCATCCACGGGAGCCTTTGAAGCAGTAGAATTGAGGGATGGCGATTCGGGCAGATATCTGGGTAAAGGCGTACTGAAGGCTGTAAATAATGTGAATGAGATTATTGCGCCCGAACTGATAGGATACGATGCCCTGGATCAGGTAGGGATAGACAGCTTAATGATAGGGATGGACGGTACTCATAACAAGGCCAAATTGGGAGCCAATGCAATACTGGGAGTATCACTGGCGGTGGCGAAGGCTGCGGCTGCGGCGCTGGGCCTGCCGCTGTACCGGTATATAGGCGGTGTTAACGCGACAGAGCTGCCGGTGCCTATGTTCAATATTCTAAACGGCGGCAAGCATGCGGACAACAATGTGGATATCCAGGAGTTTATGGTGATGCCGGTAGGCGCCGACAGCTTCACAGAGGCTCTGAGGATGGGGGCCGAGGTGTTCCATAATCTAAAAAAAGTTCTTAAGGATAAGGGGCTAAATACTTCGGTAGGAGACGAAGGAGGATTTGCTCCAAATCTTGGTTCGAATGCCCAGGCCATAGAGGTGATAGTTCAGGCGATAGAAAAGGCAGGTTACGTACCGGGGGATGATATAGGTATAGCTCTTGACCCTGCAGCTACCGAATTTTTTGAAGATGGCAGGTATCACCTCAAGGGAGAAGGGTTGGTCAAAACTGCCGAACAAATGGTGGAATACTACAGCGACCTTGCTGACAGGCATCCAATCCTGTCGATTGAGGACGGTCTTGCGGAAGAGGATTGGGAAGGCTGGGCCCTGATGACAAAGGAACTGGGAAGAAAAATACAGGTAGTCGGCGATGATATATTTGTAACCAATATTGAGCGGCTTAAGAGGGGTATTGATGAAAAAACCGCCAATTCGATACTGATAAAGCTTAACCAGATAGGCACCCTTACCGAAACCCTTGACTGTATTGAGATGGCAAAAAGGGCAGGGTTTACTGCGGTAGTATCCCATCGCTCGGGTGAGACCGAGGATACAACAATTGCCGATGTGGCGGTGGCGGTAAACGCGGGGCAGATTAAAACCGGAGCTCCGTCCAGAATCGACAGGGTGGCTAAGTATAACCAGCTTGTACGGATAGAGGAAGAGCTGGCGGGTACAGCCCGATATAAAGGAAAGAACGTATTCTACAGTCTGAGGTAGGCATGGAATAGAATAGATATTTTTCGGATAACATAGAGAGGGTATGTCTCCACCTGAAAGAACATAAACCGGGGACATACCGCAGCAAGGAGTTAAAAGGGGGATATTCCTTATTAACAGTGGTGTGTCCCCTTTCCTAAAGGTATTGTATTTTACTATACCGTATGTTAAAATAGCTTTGTTGATTTGAGAAGCTGGGGGGTGCAGGATACAATGAAAACTTTTGTAATAGTAGTTCACGTTATAGTAAGTCTTGGTCTTATAGCCAGTATACTACTTCAATCGGGCAAAAGCGCAGGGCTTTCCGGAAGTATTGCCGGGGGAGCCGAGACGCTTATGGGAAAAGGTAAGAGCAAAGGATATGAGGCTTTGCTGGCAAAGATTACAACTATAGGCGCCATTACCTTTGTACTTACTTCGGTTGTTTTGGTGTTACTGCAGTAGATTTATATAAACAAATGAATACTTTTAGGAGGTACAGCAGATGAATGAGTTCTTTTATGTGATTCCCGTTGTGGGAGTTATTGCTATTATATTTGCTTTTATCCTGTCATCGAGGATTGAAAAGGCTGAAGCCGGTACAGACAGGATGAAGGAAATAGCTTCTTACATACAGGAGGGAGCAATGGCCTTCCTTACCAGGGAATACAAAAGTCTTGCCATATTTGTGGTAGTTTTATTTTTTGTATTGACCTTTCTGATAGACTTGGAGACGGCGATTTGCTTCCTTTTTGGAGCGTTATTTTCCGCCTTTGCCGGCTATTATGGAATGAGGGTTGCTACCAAGGCTAATGTCAGGACTGCGAACGGAGCAAGGCAGGGGATGAATAAAGCTTTGGGCATAGCCTTTTCAGGCGGTGCGGTTATGGGCATGAGCGTTGTTGGCCTTGGATTACTGGGCCTGGGCATTCTATACATAGTCTTTGGCGAGCCCCGAATAATAACCGGCTTTGGTCTGGGTGCGAGTTCCATAGCCCTTTTCGGGCGTGTGGGCGGAGGTATTTATACAAAGGCAGCCGACGTTGGTGCCGACCTGGTTGGCAAGGTGGAAGCAGGAATACCCGAAGATGATCCGAGAAATCCCGCCGTTATCGCCGACAATGTTGGAGATAACGTTGGAGATGTGGCGGGTATGGGTGCAGACCTGTTTGAATCCTATGTGGGTTCGATTATAGCTGCCATGACCCTTGGAGCGATAATATATGCAGGCCAGACCAGCGGAGTGCTTTTTCCGCTGCTGCTGTCGGCCAGTGGAATAATTGCTTCTATCATAGGTGCGCAATTTGTTAAGGGAGATGAGAATTCCAATCCGCAGAAGGCTCTGAAGGCAGGGACCTATGTCAGCGGAATTATAGTGGTTATTATGGGATTTATCTTAAGCCGTTGGCTGTTTGCAGATCTGCGGCCCTTTTATGCGGTGGTTTCAGGGTTGGTTGTGGGCCTTATAATAGGCCAGCTTACCGAGTATTATACGTCAAGCGACTTTAAACCGGTGAAAAAGATTGCAGACCAGTCCAGAACAGGCCCCGCAACAAACATAATAAGCGGGTTGGCCGTTGGAATGTCGTCCACAACCTTTCCGATAATAAGTATTGCGGCAGGCATATTGATAGCATACAAGGTGGCCGGCCTGTACGGGATAGCCCTGGCGGCAGTGGGTATGCTTTCGACTGCGGGTATGACCATAGCGGTGGATGCGTACGGCCCCATAGCAGACAACGCGGGCGGTATTGCCGAGATGGCGGAATTACCGCATGAGGTAAGGGAAATAACCGATAAACTTGATGCAGTGGGTAATACAACAGCAGCTATGGGCAAGGGGTTTGCGATCGGTTCGGCTGCCCTGACGGCGCTGGCGCTGTTTGTATCTTATTCCCAGGCGGTTAATCTTGAAATGATAAATATAATGCAGCCGGAAGTCATTGCGGGAATGTTCCTGGGCGGAATGCTGCCCTACCTGTTCTCTGCAATAACGATGGAAGCTGTCGGCAAAGCAGCCTTTCAGATGATTGAAGAGGTAAGAAGGCAGTTTAAGGAGATACCCGGCATAATGGAAGGTAAAGGGAAGCCGGATTACGCAAGATGCGTGGACATCAGCACGGTGGCCGCTTTAAGGGAAATGATATTCCCGGGACTTTTGGCAGTAATAGCTCCGCTTTTGACGGGGCTGGTGCTGGGTCCGGAAGCTCTGGGAGGTCTCCTGGCCGGTGCCCTTGTCACAGGAGTCCTGGTGGCGATACAAATGGCTAACTCCGGCGGAGCTTGGGATAACGCCAAGAAGTATATAGAAGGCGGAGCCCATGGCGGAAAGGGCAGCGAAGCCCATAAAGCAGCAGTGGTGGGCGACACGGTGGGAGACCCCTTCAAGGATACTTCCGGCCCGTCGATAAACATTCTGATTAAACTTATGACTATCGTAGCTTTGGTGTTTGCGCCACTGTTTATGTAACAGATATTCAAGGCATCGGAATTGATCTCCGGTGCCTTTGGTTTTTCTTTGGAGGGTTCTAAAGCCGGATACAGTTTAAAATGCGGTGGTTGGTTAATAATATATTATAAGAAGGTTAGCAATCATAGATAATTGAAAGTATAGAACGGAGGTAAATACAGTTTGAAATTAAAGAGGAAAATTTTACGATTTATGAAGGAAAAGGCATACAACCCGATGACAGCGGAGGATTTGGTGGACAGGCTGGAGGTTGACCGGCTGGAAATGCCGGATTTTTTCGAACTTCTTAGGGAAATGGAAAAGGAAGGAGAAATAGTTCAGACCCGTAAAAAGCGCTACGGAATACCCGAGAAGATGGATCTATTAGCAGGCCGGTTGCAGTGCAATCAAAAGGGCTTTGCTTTTTTACTGCCGCGGGATGAAATGTACGATGATGTCTTTATCCCCGCCGACGGAATAAACGGCGCCATGCATAATGACAGGGTTATAGCCAAGATAGTCAGGGGCAAGGTTGAGGGCGGCAAGACCGAGGGCGAAATTATCCGTATACTTGAAAGAGCCAACAAACGGGTGGTGGGGACCTTTGAGAAAAAGAGGCATTTCGGTTTTGTGGTACCCGACGACCCCAGGATACTGGATGATATATTCATTGCACAGGATGATATGGGGGGCGCAAAGGAGGGGGACAAGGTTGTTGCCGAAATCCTGCTGTGGCCCGAAAGGAGAAGAAACCCTGAGGGAAAGGTAATTGAGGTTCTGGGGCACAGGGATGATATTGGGGTTGATGTACTATCCATAATAAGGAGCTACGACATTCCCGAAGAGTTTCCAACTGCCGTGCTGCGGGAAGCGGAGGGTTTCCCGGAGGACATTCCGGATAATGAATTGAAAAACAGGGTGGACTTAAGGGATATGCGAATAGTAACCATTGACGGCGCCGATGCCAAGGACCTGGACGATGCCGTTTCGGTCGAGAGGCTGAAAAACGGTAATTACCGGCTGGGAGTTCATATAGCCGATGTGGCAAACTATGTGACCGAAAATTCGATGTTGGATAAGGAGGCCTACAGCCGGGCAACCAGTGTATACTTCCTGGACAGGGTAATACCCATGCTGCCCAAAAGGCTTTCCAACGGCATATGCAGCCTTAACCCAAAGACAGACAGGCTGGCGATGTCGGTGTTTATGGAAATAGACAGCATGGGAAAGGTTGTGGATTATGAAATATACGAGAGCATAATAAAAACCAGCGAGAGGATGACCTACTCGGATGTTTCGGATATTCTTGAAAAGGGGGACTCCAAGCTTATCAAACGGTATGCTTCCCTTGTGGATGATTTTAAGATTATGGAAGAATTGTACGGTGTTTTGAGCACTAAAAGGTCCGAGAGGGGAAGTATAGACTTTGAGTTTGACGAGACCAAAGTTTTGCTGGATGATGACGGAAAGCCCAGGGATATAGTAAAGGTTGAAAGAAGGACGGCGGATAGAATCATTGAGGAGTTTATGCTGGTTTGCAACGAGACGGTGGCAGAGCATATGTACTGGCTTGGCGTTCCCTTTATATACAGGGTGCATGAGGAGCCGGACAGTGAAAAGCTTGAGGCCTTCAATGAGTTTATTTATAACTTCGGCTATTCGATAAAGGGCATTAAAAAGGTGCATCCCAAAATTCTTCAGGGCCTTATAGCCAAGGTTAAGGGAAAAAGGGAAGAAAGGGTTATAAACACCCTTATGCTGAGGTCATTACAAAGGGCCCGGTATTCCCACCAGAGCCTCGGGCATTACGGTCTTGCCGCCGAGTATTACTGCCACTTCACTTCTCCCATCAGAAGATACCCCGACCTTGTCATTCATAGGATACTTAAGGAAGCTCTTAAGGGAAACATGAAAGGAGACAGGGTGGAATTTTTAAAGGAATTTGTTGAGAAGGCGGCTGTGCAGTCCTCCGAGAGGGAAAGGGCAGCCGATGAAGCAGAGAGAGAAGTTGAGGACATGAAGAAGGTAGAGTATATGGCGGACAGGATCGGAGAGGAATTCGAAGGTATTGTATCGGGTGTTACCGCCTTTGGTATTTTCGTGGAACTGGAAAACGGGATAGAAGGCATGGTAAGGGTGAGTTATATGGTTGACGATTTTTATCATTATGACGAAAAAAGATATATGCTGCTTGGGGAGAGGACCCGGAAGACATACAGAATAGGGGATGCGGTGAAGATACAGGTGCTAAAGGCAAGCCTTAACGACAAAAAACTGGACTTCACCCTGGTGTAGATGGGCCGTGGAAACGTTTCGCAGGCTGCGGACAGCTGGCAATTGGTTGACATAATTACTTGACAATTTGGGTGATGTCATGTATCATTAATTGTAGTCTAAAAAGAAGGCCCTATTTGCCGGACAAATAGGGTTAATTTTATCCGGTAAAGCAGGTGCAGGTAATATGACTGACGATGTCAGGGTAATTGCAAGGAATAAAAAAGCGCATCACGAATTTTTTGTGGAGGATACCCTTGAAGCGGGTATTGAATTGGTAGGAACCGAAGTCAAATCCATCCGAAGCGGCAAGGTCAATATAAAGGACAGCTTTGCGAGGGTTGACAGAGGCGAGTTATACCTTTTCAATATGCATATAAGCCCTTATGAAAAGGGCAATATATATAACAAGGACCCGCTCAGGACAAGGAAACTCCTTGTGCACAAAAAAGAGATAAGAAAGCTTATCGGATATACGCAGCAAAAAGGTTTGACCCTTGTCCCTTTAAAGGTATATATAACCCGGGGGCTTGTAAAGATAGAACTGGCAGTGGCCCGGGGCAAGAAAACCTATGATAAAAGGGACGATTTGGCTAAAAAGGATGCCAAAAGAAAAATAGAAAGAGCCATTAAAGAGAGATATTTGTAAACTTTTTGGGGGCGTATTTGGTTTCGACGGGGATAATAGAATCAGGAGCAGCGAGCCGTGGGACGCATGGCACCACGTTAAACAGCCGGCAATTAAACACAAACGCTAACAACGAAAATTACGCTTTTGCTGCGTAGCTAACGCAGCTCGTTCAACCCGGACCTCCCGCAGTCAGGGATTGAGCGTCATCTAAGCGGGGAACTGTCCGTCCTAAGAGTTGCGGCCGGACAGAACACATGACTCTACTAAAGCCCTGATCCTGTCATCGGGAGCAGGGTGGAGGGAATGTTAAACCGATGACTGCGCTCGGAGAGGTTCCTGGTGATATATTTTCGGACGTGGGTTCGATTCAAAAAAGAGTCGCCCTGCAAAGCGATTTGCAGGTGAAAACCCGGCTTTATCGGTGAAGGCTAAAGCGCATGCTATGCTGATACCGAGGGGTATGTGGAAAAATCCAACAGCCCCGTATCGACTTATAGGCCGCTAAGTCCGTCAGGATATGCGGTACTAGGATGGAAGGCGAAAACGATACCAGGCCTTTCATAATACGCCGGGGAAGTTAGACGGATATAAGTTATAGATGTCTAACTCCAAGATATAGTCAGTGCCATTAGGAAACTATTGGATAACATGTCCCACCGCCTCCACCAAATTATTAATAAGGTGTAACTTTGCCGTTTTGGCAAGGTTATGCTTTATTTCCGTCATGGCAACTTTATGCTTTTACAATTGCATAAATTCTTCTATTAAAGCATTCTTTTTCTTAAGCATATCATCGTTATAGCGACCATTTCTTGGAGTAACTTTTTTATATTTATCAATTATGAGCTGAGCTCTTTTTTTCTTGGATTCGATTATTAGAAATGGGCTTATTTCACGCAATAATGCAATTGCATCATCATAGATTACCCTATATGTATAAGAATCTTTATGTTTAGCCCTGTTGTAATTCCTTTTATTTATTATTCTCCCTTTGCCTATTGTTTTTAGAAGCCATAATAGCAGTTCTTTATCGGTAGATGCAACCGATACACAGGGCGAAGGCAGTTGGTTTTTGTGAAATCTTGTCAGCATAATACTTCCTTCTCCGTCTACGATTCCAGCGATATAAGCTCTCTCGGTATCAAGATAGATATTAATTAATTCCAATAAAAACATATTGACTGTAAAGCAAGAAAATAGTACTATATTGATAATAGATATATCTAATATCAATATAACTGCTTTGGAGATGATGCTATGGCAAGAGAGCAATTAAAAAACTTAACGGAGCCCATGTATTACATACTTCTAACATTAACAGTGCCTCAGCACGGCTATGGCATTATGCAGGAGGTGGATAGACGTACAGGGGGCAGGGTAAAGATAGGGGCAGGTACTTTGTATAGCCTTCTATCCAGGTTTGAGGACGAGGACATTATTAAGCAGGTCTCAGAGGAGAACAGAAGGAAAACATATACTATAACAGATAAGGGATTTGATATTTTGAGGGATGAATATCGGCGATTAAAACAATTAGTCTCAGATGGTAAGGATATATTAGTGGGAAGAAGGTGGACCAGTGAAAAATAAAACTAAAAGGGTATTTTGGGGATTTTTTTCCCTTGATTATAAAGCGATAGAGATCTACCTGGAGGAAATGGCTGAGAAGGGCTGGATGTTAGAAAAGGTTGGGAGAATGACAGCCAAATTTAGAGCCATAGAGCCTCAAAAATTAAAATTCTATGTAGATGTATTTAAAGAAGGAGGGCCTTTTACACCGGAAAAAACTAAAGAAGCAGAGGAATATAGAAGGCTATGCCAGGAGTCGGGATGGACCTTCATAACATCACAGGACTATCTGCAGTTCTTCTATGCTGATGGAGATAAAGACCCTGTTCCTATTCAAACCGATGAAGTGTTAGAGCAAAAAATTGCTGAGACTACCATATGGAGAGGTGAACTGCTGAGTATACTTGCATTCTCGATTATTGCAGTCATGGTACTTGTTAGATATTTCCCAATAAAGCATTATAATCTTTTAAGCTTTACAGGTGTTGCGGGAACATTTTTATTTCCTATACTCTGTATATTTGTGCTGGCTTTCACTGTCTATGGCCTGTTCTGGATGCTAAGGGCCAGGAGAAATATCAAAAGAGGATTCCCCTTGAAAAAGCCCACTTTGAAAAGTGCACGAAGGCGTATAATTGCATTCCATGGTCCGGTATTGACTATTGGAATTGTATTTATCCTGGCATTTACAATTGATGCTTTTTTTATGCCCCATATTGTAGGATTATCCCTACTGGGTCCGGTTATTGGTATGGGTATTGGATTAGGTCTTAGATATATTATAAAGAAAAAGGCTACTGAAAAAAAGGACAGCGTACTGTATGTGACCCTCGCAATAATTGCTGTAATGTTTTCTATGGCCATAGTAAATTCACTGCTTATACACTGGCCTACAAACGATACCTACAGAGCAGACACTATACCGGAGGACTGTCCGGTGGTTACCATGGTAGAGCTGTTGGAAGGGTCGCAGCAGGGCGGGTTGGTAGGCAGGGAGTTTAATTCCGGTATCAGCCCCGTTACCCCTAAGCATTATGATTACTGGGAAACCAGGGATATTAATTGTAAGACAGAGGGTATACGCATTAATTACTATAGAACCATAAATCCATATTTTGCCGAAGTAATATTTAATGGAGTAACGGAGAAACTGGAAAGGGGAATTAAGTGGAAGGGTATGTATCTATTAACAAAAACTATTATCACAGATGATGAGATGAAGAAGCTGTGGAATGTGGATAACCTGGCATTAACCGAGGAAAGGGATGAAATTATAGTCCAAAAGGGAAATATAGTGGTGCATATGTCAGGTGATATAGATTTTGATGACAGACAAACAAGAGAATTGATCACAAGTAAATTTTTTTGATGCCCCATCTAAAGAATAATAAAGATATACGTTTAAAAATCCATATTAATATGCGTGTCTCCCGGCAGGTTTATGATTTATATGGTGACGGAACTATAGTTTAAGTTACAATTAAAAAGCCCTTGCAACAAGGGCTTTTTTGCATATGCGGCGGTACAAAGTTTGAAATTTATGTTAGTTTTCTATATTCGGAGGGTGTTACACCTACCATCCTTTTAAATACTGTGGAAAAGTGGGTGCGGTTATTGAAGCCGCAAAGAATACTCACCTCACCAATTGAGCAGTTATTCTTCTTAAGCAGGCTTTTTGCCCTTTCAATTTTAAGGTTCATTAAGTATTTATAGGGAGTTTTTCCGGTATGTTTTTTGAAAATCCGTATCAGGTGGTAGGGGCTGTAGTTTGCAAAGGCCGCCAGGTCATCCAGTGAAAACTCGGAACATAGATAGCTGTGAAGGTATTCTCTTACGTGTTTAATGGTTTTTGCATTACTATATTCTTTGTTCCAATCATATGAAAGACTGTTCCTTGTATTTCTTAACAGATTTATTATAATCTGTGTATTAAGGCTCTGAAGTATAAACTCGTATCCAATCTGCTTGCTCTTTGCCTCTTCCATGAACAAGAACACCAGACTGCTTATGTTAGAATTCACATCCTTATAGGATTCGTTATTGAACAGCAGCTTATCTTTTCCCGTAAGCAAGTGTGAAAACTCTCTCATATACTTAGTCTGAATAAAAACAGGTATATAGGTTTCAACCAATTTTTCCTCGGTATACAGATGAACCTGGTCCGGATTCAAGGGGAATATTTTGTTTCGTTCCAGGAGGTGTTTTTTTTGCTGCACCACAATTTCAGGCATGTTTTTGGACGGGATAAGAAACTTATAGCATTTAAACCCCTTGGGCTCAGAAAATACGTTATTTGCTTTTAAAACGGTTATTTTATCGCTGGAATAGGTTTTCACTATTTTTGGAATTTCTGCAGGTAGGTCGTTAAACAATTCTTCACAAAACAGCTTAATAATAATCACCTGCCAAAAACCAATATTTAACATGTGGTCATATTATATAGCAATATCACAAACATTTCAAGCAATTTCTGGAAACATTGGCGTCAAATCTGCTGTTATAATTCTGTTAACAATGACTTTATTTACAGTTTTATGAAATGGTGAAGCGTTATTTTTAATCCGTACCTAACGTCAGAAATTAAGTGAGGAGGTTTTTTGTGAAACGTTTACTGGTATTCGTGTTGGCGGTAGTAATGACGTTTTCTGTTATGGGTTGTTCAAGTCCGGATGAACCGGCCGAACCGGCCGAACCCGCTGCGCCGGACAATTTCGTTGAAGACAAGAACGAAAATAATGAAAGCGTGGAAAAAGAGAAGACGGAAAACGGGGGAAAAGCCGACAGTGATATCTCGGATGACTTTATGGAGCTTATTAGTACATTTGATCTGGCAAGCTATTTTTCAGAATTGGAATACACATACAGTGTTACAGATGCCGGTGGTCAGAAAGACGTTACCGAATATGCGTTTTATGTTCTGGATGAAAAAACTGTTGACGGCATGACGGCGTATCAAATCTCATTTGCAAGATCTAAGAATGGCACACAATCAGTTACCGAATGCTGGGTTAACGAGAAACAGGTGCTGGCAGTCATTAAGGATGGTGAAGAAATGACGGAAGAGTTTACTCTTATGCAAACCAATAACACCCTCAACAATCTGATGGCCCCCTTTATGTTTACTGTTGTATTTGAGGAAATTCTCATGGAGCCGCATGTCCGGACGATTATGGGCTGGACATTGGAGGATGAGGGCACAAAAGCCGTCAGTATGAATGGGAAGAGCTTTACGGTTTACTATTATGAATTGTCATCAAAGAGTGATGAAACTGCATATCTTGAAGTTATCTCCATTGAGGGGGAAAACATTTTTTTGAATTATGAAAATACCCAAGAAGGCCGGCACTATATGTTTAATATTAATCACATGACATCCAGGCAGGATAGTACAAGGTAACCTGCCATATGTCACCGGTCGGAGGACTATTCTAATAATAGAGAAAGGGGATTCTGGTGAAAAAAATATTTCTGTTTGGTTTGGTTTTGTTGTTGGTTTTCTGCTTTCCAGGCTGCGGGACGGTTGAAAAAGATCCGCAGCCGGAAAGCAGTCAGGGCGAAGAAAAACCTGCTGCCAGCGGGCCACAGGAGGCAGCACCTGCTGCCGCAGACGATATTCTCTCCATGGTTGTGAATCACTTTAAGTCCCAGGGCCTGGATGTAACCGACGTTTACGAAAAAAACGCCGAACTTATGGGTGCTGTTGCCGGGCTGGGCTTGGATATCGCGGGCGGTCCTGCTGAGATTTACCTTTTTGATCCGGAAACGGCGGATGCTGACTTGCTGCAAAATCTGGAAAATGTCAGGATGACTGAAGAGTTTATGTTTGATTCGACGAGAGGAGTTCCGTCAATTATGAACGGTAATATTATGCTGACAGGATATGAGTATGGAATGGTGGTACACCCGGAGAAGGACAAACTTGTTGAGGCATTTAAAAGTTTCAGCGAGTAAACCATGCATATACTTTAACCATTATGTTTTGAATTTATCAGAACCGATACGGCATCATTTCCTGACAGAAGAAAAGTAATAATTTAGATGGGAGTGAAACTAAAATGAATAGGAGCAAATCAAGATTTAGCCTTATAATTCCGGTCATCTTTATTTCACTAATTCTATTATTAGGCACCGGTATTTTCGCTCTGCGGGCTGAAGCGGAAGGAATCTTTACCGATACCCGGGGACACTGGGCGGAAGAAGAAATAAACAGCATGTTTCAAAAAGCTGTTATAGGAGGCTATGAAGACGGCAGCTTCAGGCCTGACAAAAGCGTTACCAGGGCAGAGTTTGTAACGATGGTTAACAAGGCAATGGGCTTTAAGGATAAGGCATCAATTGACTTTTCGGATGTCAATGAAGATGACTGGTACCGTGACGAGATAGCCAGGGCGGTTAAAGCAGGTTACATAAAGGGCGATGCTGATGGCACCATGAATCCCGACAGGCAGATAAGCCGCCAGGAAGCTGCCGTAATACTCTTCAGGCTGTTGGATATGGATGAGGAAGAAGAAAAAAGGCCTGCAGACAGCTTCATAGATTCTGAAATGATAGCCCGGTGGAGCAAGGAAGAGGTTAACAGGGTAGTAGCACAAGGGTACATGGGCGGCTATCCGGATCAGACCTTTAATCCCTTAAGCGGGACCAGCCGTGCTGAAACAGTGGCAGTACTCAGCAGGGCTTTGGGCGTACTGTACAATGAGCCGGGCAGCTACGGGCCCTCTGAAAAGGTGGAAACGGTAGAGGGCAATGTAACGGTAACAGTGTCCGGCGTGACACTGCAAAACATGATAATAAAAGGTGATTTATTCCTGACTGCGGGAATAGGCGACGGGGAAGCTTTCATTAAAAATGTGACCGTTGAAGGTAGGACGCTTGTTGCCGGCGGCGGAGCAGAAAGTGTTGTTTTTGAAGACAGCACCCTTGGAATTACCATTATCCGGCGGGATGACGGCATTGTAAGGGTGGTTTTTGAAGGCAGCACAAGCGTATCCGACCTTGTTATCAAGTCAGGCGGGATAATTGAAATAACCACCGAAGACGGGGAAGTAATTTCGGTTGAAATAGGTACCGGTGATGACATAGAGCTTATCGGGAATTACGGCACCGTTACCGTGGAAGCTGAAGGTGCAAATGTAAATATCGTGAGCGGTAATATAGACAGACTGGTTGTGGGAGAAGGAGCGGCAGGTTCAAGCATCAACATCTCAAGGGGCGCATCGGTGAACACCCTGGAGTGCAACGCTTCGGTATCGGTCACAGGTAGGGGGGACATAGAAACTCTTATAGTGAACGACAGCGGGGCAAGCACACAGCAGCGGCCTGCAAATCTGCTGCTGGAAGAAGGCCTTGGAGTGGAAATCGAAGGAGAAATGGTATATGAATCATATGAAGAAGAGGCTCCTCAAAAACCACGTCGGTCATCGGGCTCATCTGTTCCAACCGTGTCATTGACTGTTCCCCAAACGGAATATTACTATTCTGAAACAGCTATAGGTTCAACTGATTTATTGGAGCTTACAACAAATGCGACGGAAGTAACGGCTTCTTCGGATAATGAAGATGTGGCGGAGGCAGCTGCAAATGGAACTGATATAGAAGTAACACTGAAGGGTATGGGAACGGCGAAAATTACCGTTACCGGCAGCAGGTCCGGCTATAGGGACCGTACAGTCACTTTTACTGTTACGGTCTATTCTCCTGAAGGATTCGCCGGTGGGGACGGCACAGCAGATAATCCGTGGCAAATCGCAACGTCGCAGCAACTTGATAACGTGCGCAACTATCTGGGAGAAGAAAATGACGACAAGTATTTTATTCTGGTTGATGATATTGACATGATTGATTTTGGTGAAGGCTATGATGACGGCAAGGGCTGGGAGCCTCTGGGCATCAGAAACAATCCATTTACCGGTAATTTCGACGGTGACGAAAATACCGTAAGCAACCTGTATATAAACCGTCCTTCAGGGGATTACATAGGTTTGTTCGGCTGCAGCTCGGGTGTCATTAGCAATTTAGATTTGGTGAATGTAGATATTACAGGTTATGAAGAAGTCGGCGGATTGGTGGGAAGAAATGATGAGGGTGAAATAAGTATAATATCTGTCTCAGGAGACGTTAAAGGCAGTTATGTAATTGGCGGCTTGGCGGGGAAAAACTACAAAGGCACAATAACCGGTTCCTGTGCTGCAGTCAGCGTAACGGGAGAAAATGACGGAGATTATGCGGGAGGCCTGACAGGGGAGAATAGTGGCTCCATAGAAAACTGCTATGCCACTGGTATTGTAACGGGTAATGATGTAATTGGCGGTTTGGCAGGGAAAAACTTTGATACTATTGAAAACTGCTATGCTGCCGGAACAGTTACGGGTAATGAAGAAGTCGGCGGCCTTGTGGGGAGCAACAGCGGAAGCGATGCTTTGATCAGCCGTTCCTATGCCACGGGTGATGTTGAAGGATCCGATAAAGTTGGGGGCCTGGCGGGATGGAATAATAACGAAATTGAAAACTCCTACTCCCTGTCCGATGTAACCATTACGGGAACCAATGCAGACGGCGGGGGCCTTGTGGGGAGAAACATGAACTCATCTTACGCTGGGATTTCCAACTGCTATGCCGCCGGAGCAGTGGATCCACGTGACGGTGCTGCAAATACCGGTGGGCTGATAGGTTTCAATAATCTAATGTCCGAAGAAAACGTTGTTAACTCTTATTATGACAGCGACACTACCGGTATGAACGACGACTTAGAAAAGGGCGAGCCCAGGACTACTGCGCAAATGCAGCAGCAGAATACTTACGAAGACTGGGACTTTGATGAAATCTGGGGTATAAATGTCGAGGAAAATGGTGGTTACCCGTTCCTCAGGTGGCAGGGCTTTGAGCACGTTGAACAATCCACCGGCTTCGAACTTATAATGACAGCCGATCCCCAGGCTGGCGGAACGGCATCCGTCCAGACCGGTGAGGGCCGCTATGAAGAGGGAGCGACGGTCAGCATCAAGGCAGAGGCCAGCCCAGGGTATAATTTTGCAAACTGGACGGCTCCGGCAGGCACCTTTGAAGATGAAGACAACCCGGAAACCACATTTACCATGCCGGCACAAGCAGTAACCGTTACGGCTAACTTCGCTGCTGATTTTGCCGGTGGTGACGGGACAGAGGCAGAGCCTTACCAGATTGCCACGGCTGATGAGCTGAACAATGTAAGGTATTTTCCAGATGCCTGCTTCATATTGACAGATGATATTGACCTTAACATCGCACCCTATAATACCGGTGAAGGCTGGGAGCCCATCGGTACCTTTACAGGCAGTTTTGACGGAAACGGTAATACCATCAGCAACCTCTTTATTAACAGTAATGATACAACTATCGGTTTGTTCGGGCTTGTGGACTCCAATACAGCCGTAGTTCAAGACCTTGGGCTGGTAGGTGTTGATATAACCGACGGTAGTGTTGTCGGTGCCATTGCGGGCTATTTAAATAGGGGTTCCATTCAAAACTGCTATGCTGAAGGAACGATAAATGCTGCTGCAATGGCCGGGTTGCTTGTGGGAAGACTGGACCACGGTACAATCGGCACCAGCTATGCTTTGGGCAGCATAAATTCGGATGGGAACAATATTGGCGGCCTTGTTGGGTATATGCATAGTGTCGGTGGAAACATCGGAAATTCTTATGCCAGGGTCAATGCAGATGGTAATGATAGTGTGGGTGGATTGGTTGGCGGATTAAATGACGGCGACATTACCAACTGCTACTCTACAGGTCATGTGACCGGTACAGGTGACAATGCCGGCGGACTGATTGGAAGCAATGCTGACGGCAGCGTAAGTGCTTCTTACTGGGATACCCAAACCTCTTTGCAGCCAGAAAGTGCCGGCGGCGAAGGCAAGAATACAAATGAAATGACACAGGAGGCCACTTTTACAGGTGTCGGCTGGGATTTTGATAACATCTGGGATATAAATGCTGGGGAGAATGACGGTTACCCGTTCCTGAGATAGCAGGACCCGGCACTGGCATTAGCTGTCCGGCACCAGCCCGGGTAAAAATGGCGGATTAATAAAGCATATAAAAAAATTACTACAATGAGTTTTCATTGTAGTAATTTTTTTTAGTCACTGCTCTGTTGATGCTTCCAGTCAGTCGTGATGCTCTTCGGCATCCTCTTTGGTCCTGTGGATCGTGCCAAAGGGATGCTCGGGAGGTGCATATATGGAATACAGTTTGATTGGTGTGCGGCCGGTATTGATTAAATTATGCCATTTACCGGCGGGTATCAGTATTACATAATCGTCCTGCACTCTTCGCCTATAACACAGTCTGTCTCTGCTGTCCCCCATCATAACAAGGCCCTGACCCTGTTCAATGCGTATAAACTGGTCGACGTCGGGGTGCATTTCCAAACCTATGTCGTCTCCAACGTTGATGCTCATAAGGGTAAGCTGCAGATAGGTTCCTGTCCACAGAGCGAGACGGAAATTATTGTTTTGCAAAGTAGCATCCTCGATATTAACCACATAGGGGTTCGGTCCATAATCCCGCAGTGGAATATAATTATTCCAGGGGTCGGGATTATACACTGGCGGGTTAGCCCAGCCGGGGTAAGAATAGCCGTATGGGTTATACATTGGCGTATTGGCATAATTCGGCTGCTGATAGGGCTTATAACCATTATACATATTAATCTTCCTTTCATATATTTCATTATATAAATATCATATGTTCTGTGTTTTAAAGCTGTGCCGGAAGGCAACCAATACAGGCAGGGAATAACAGAAATTTAAGTTATACCCTGCAGGGGATTTGCCAGGCTATATAGAAATTACAAGGATAATTGCAAAACTTACGCTAATATTCATGGAACAAAGGTTTGCCGGAGGTTTTTGCCGAATAAAGAAACATACATACGAGAATTATTATTTACAGAAGGAGGAATTAACGAGCGGTTATGGATAATCTGTTGAAGGAAATGCTGGAGCAAAATAAAAAAACGGTGGGCACGTTTTTTAGCATGGGGTCAAGTGTAGCGGTTGAAGCACTGGGGATAGCCGGAATGGATTATGTAATACTGGATAAGGAACACGGTCCCTACGGCGTGGAAACGGTGCAGGAATACATAACAAGTGCGGAAAGAAGAAATATTACGCCCCTTGTAAGAGTAAAGGATTTTTCGAGGCCATCCATACTTAAGGTATTAGACGTTGGGGCCCGGGGGATTATTATCCCTATGATTAAAACCAGAGAAGAGGTTGAGAAGGTTATTGAATATGCCAAATTCTTTCCGGTGGGACGAAGGGGAGTGGCTCTGACAAGGGCATCGTCCTTTGGAAATGTCGGCAGTCTGGAAGAATATTTTGAAGAGGCCAATGAAAAAACACTGGTATTACCCCAGTGTGAGACCAGGGAATGCGTTGAAAATATTGATGGAATTTTAAGCGTTGAAGGAGTAGACGGTGTATTTATAGGGCCCTATGATTTAAGCCAGTCCTTTGGTAAGCCGGGACAGATATCAGATGCAAAAATCCAGGATAAAATAAATAAGGTGTTATCCGCCTGCAAAAAACATAAAAAGTATTCGTTTATATATGCCCCCGACAAACAAACGGCTGCGGACTATTTTCAAAGGGGTTTTGATTCGGTGGCGATAGGGATGGATATACTGCTGTATATCGATATATTCAAAGATATAGCAAATATGCCAAGATAACACGTGACAGGGTAATGCTGCACCATACCGGGCAGCTTTTCCCTTCCCGTCGGGGGTCAAAAACCTCTCCGGGAAGGTTTTTTTCTGTCAGCCTGCAAACCGGCCGAAGGTTGTATATTTATGTAAAAAATATTTGTTATTTTAACATATATATACTATAATAGCGATAAAAGCTAAGTTCTGTTAAATAGGGCCTTTAATAGTTTTATAGACAAGAATTGGCAAATACAGGACAGCCGGTGTAAAATGGTCATGCGTTTATATCCGGATGGGGCGGGGGGCTAAATGGTATTGACACTATTGTTCTTTCTCTGTTGTATTATTTACTTATACCTCGGTAGCTATGTATTTAAATTAGACCGGAAATCAATATTAAACAGGCTGTTTTTTGCTGTTTGCATATGTCTGGGTATCTGGGCTTTTACCTATGCCTTTATGGTTGGTTCTGCCGATACCCGGACTGCCCTTATGTGGCGCAAATATTCGGTTTTTAGCTGGTGCAGCGTTTACAGTATACTGCTGCATTTTTTCCTGGTGTTAACCGGAAAGAAAACTGTTCTAAACAGGTGGTGGTTTTACCTGCTGCTATATATGCCTCCGGTTTTCCTGATCTACGGTTATTTGGTAACCCCAGGCATGACGATAGACAACCTGGTGCTGACAAACCTGGGTTGGACTTATATATCTCCCTACAGTAAAGGAATAAGCCTGTCCCATTTCTTTGACGTTTATTATTCAGCGTATATGGTTACAGGGCTCGTAGTAACATGGCAGTGGGGGAGAAAATCAGTACATACAAGAGAAAAGAAACAGGCAAGGCTTATCGTATCGACAATAATAGCAGCTCTGCTATTGGGCTCGGTCACGGATGTCATAATGCCCAACCTGGGTATGGCGCCTATTCCGCAGATAGCAATCGTCATAATACTCATACCCATATACGGTATCTGGTATTCGATTAAGGGGTACAGGCTCATGTCTATTACTCCCGAGAGCGCTGCCAAGGATATTCTCAAAACGATGAAGGACGGATTGCTCCTGGTGGGTACCGATGGCAGGATCCAACTGGCCAACCAGGAAGCGCAGGTTCTGCTGGGCTATAACAAAGATGAGTTGGTAGGCCGGCCCGCACAGATTATCTTTCCGGAAGACAGGGACTTTTTTGGTTTTGCTTCCCGGGATTATAATGACAATAACGTTGTCTGGCACAAGGAGGAAATCCTGTTATCCAAAATGAAAGAAAGGATTCCAACTCTGTTTTCAACCTCTATTATGCATGACGACTGGGGAGAAATAATTGGGTTGGTATGTACCTTTCAGGATATAACCAAACGCAAACAGGCGGAGGATGCATTAAAAAAAGCCTACGATGAATTGGAGCAGAGAGTACATGAGCGGACACTAGAGCTGTTGGAAACCAATGAAAGCTTAAAAACCGAAATAATAGAACGGGAAAATATGCAGAAAAAAGTCAGGTACTATGCATATCATGATTACCTGACAGGTTTGCCAAATAAACTGTTGTTCAAGGAACGGCTTAATCAGGCAATACTTCAGGCTGCACGTACCGAAAAGATACTGGCAGTATTGTTCCTGGACCTTGATGCGTTTAAAACGATAAATGACACTATGGGATACGGCATGGGGGATGAACTGCTGAAGGATATTTCGAAGCGTTTAACCGGCGTATTGCGTAAAAGCGATACCGTTGCCCGTATCGGTGGCGATGAATTTGTAATTATGCTTCAAAACCTTCCGGATGTGAATTCGGTTACAAAAGTTGCAGACAAAATCATCAGGCAGTTCAACCGCCCCTTTAATCTGGCCGGCCAGGACTGTTACAGTACCGCCAGCATTGGTATTGCCCTGTATCCAACCGACGGGGAAGATATGGAAATGTTACTAAAAAATGCTGACATTGCTTTGTATAAGGCAAAGGAAGTAGGCAGAAACAAGTATAAATTCTGTTCATCGCTAATGAAGAGCCAGGCGGTTGAAATCATGAAACTTACCAATAACCTGTACCGGGCTTTGGAAAACGATGAACTGTTTCTCTGTTATCAGCCCCAGGTGAGCAGCATATCAGGAAGAATAATAGGTGTAGAAGCGTTATTGAGATGGCGCCATCCTGAAATGGGGTTGGTTATGCCTGAATTGTTTATTCCTATTGCTGAAAAGACAGGTTTGATTATGCCTATAGGAGAGTGGGTGCTTCGGACAGCCTGCAGGCAAAACAAAGCATGGCAGAATGCCGGTCTGCCTAACATTCGCATGGCTGTGAACCTGTCCATGTATGAAGTGCAAAATCCCGGAAGGGCTGACCGTATCACCTCGATTCTCAGTGAGACAGGGCTTGATCCTGGTTACCTGGAACTGGAAATTACAGAAAGCGCTGCCATGAAGGAAGCGGAGCATATTATAAAAACCCTTCATTCCTTTAAAGAGTTGGGAGTCACTATATCAATAGATGACTTTGGTATTGAATTTTCATCATTGAACTATTTGAAACAATTACCCGTCGACAGGATAAAAATTGCCATGTCATTTGTACGGGGCATATGTGAAAGCGCGAAGGATGAGGCAATTATTAAGGCTATCATTGTCCTGGCGAACAATCTGGGGCTCAATGTAATTGCCGAGGGCGTTGAAACCAGACAGCAGCTTGCGTTTTTAACCCAACATATGTGTGATGAAATCCAGGGCTATTATTATCATAAACCAATGCCCGCCAATGAATTGGAACTATTGATGAAAAAAAACGAAAATGTATGCTGACCGGTTAGGTTAAAGACACATAGTTTTTTCAGGAGGTTTTTTATTTTTTTGAAATATATGTTATTATTAATGTTGGCTTACCCAAGTGCTTTTTGTATAGAAACATGGTATATTAATATATAAACATGAAGTTCAACCAAACGGTAAGCAAACAATAGATATTAGCTCTGCCTCAAGCGGGGCTAAAATTAGTTTGGATGGGGGTAAGGGCAATGAGAATAGTAATCGTCGGGGCGGGAAAAGTCGGATACCAGCTGGTGGAAAGCCTGACAAAGGAAAACCATGACCTCATTGTAATAGATAAGGAGCAGGAAATTCTTGATAAAATCAACGATAATTTCGATGTTCTCACCAGAAAAGGCAATGGTATTTCCAGCAGCCTGTTGAAAGAGCTGGGTATCGAGGGCTGGGACCTGCTTATTGCGGTTACGGACAGTGACGAATCAAATATAGTAGCATGTATCACAGCGAAAAAGATAGGAGTGAAAACGGCTATAGCCAGGGTAAGAAATCCCGAGTACGTTGTCGAACTGCAATTTATAAGGAACAATCTGGGTATAGACTATATAATAAATCCTGAGTATGCCACCGCCAATGAAATAATAAGGCTGCTGCTTAATACCCATGCTTCTTATGCTGCAGACTTTGCGAAGGGCCATGTAAGGATGTCGGAGATTATAATAGAGGCTTCTTCAAGCTTGGCCGGAAAGCAGATTAAGGATATCGAGCTTCCCGGCGGAGTTGTTATCACTGCCATAATGCGGAACGGGGAAGCGATTATTCCAAACGGATTTGATTATATAATGAAGGATGACACATTATATATAATGGGTGAAAAGAGCGTTGTTGACAGCGTTGCAAAGACCGCAGGGGTGCGGATAATCAACAACAGGGTAAGGAACGTCATGATAATCGGCGGAGGTAAGATTGGATTTTACCTGGCGAAGGAGCTTGAACGCTTGGAAATAAACGTAAAACTAATAGAGCAGGATTTAGAAAGATGCAGGGAATTGGCGGAGAGTCTTAACAATACCCTGGTGCTTCACGGCGACGGTACCGACCTGACGATGCTTAAGGCGGAAAACGTAGAAGGCATGGATGCGTTTCTGGCGGTTACGGGTTTTGATGAGGAAAACCTATTAGTGTCTGTATTGGCTAAGCAGTTGGGTGCCCGGAAGGTAATAGCTAAGGTAAGCCGCTCGAATTATACCTCTGTTTTGGAGACAATAGGGATTGATAATGCGGTAAGCCCCAAACTTATAACTGCCAGTGACATACTGAGGATAGTCCGAGGAGGCAGGATAGTGTCCATTTCCCTTCTTATTGGGGGCCGCGCCGAGGTGGTGGAGATTATTCCGCAGGAGGGTACGCCGATAATAAATAAGCCCTTGAAAGAACTCAAAATACCAAAAAGTATTATCATTGGGGCAATATTAAGAAACGGAAAAGTAATAATACCAAATGGCGATTCAATCATAAGGAGCGCAGACAGGGTTATTGTATTTACGCTGGATTCCCATATAGAAAAGGTTACGCAGCTTTTCAGCAAAAAGGGGGGAGGTTTCAGCATACATGAACTCATTAATAGTGCTAAGAACGCTGGGGATGCTGCTTCTATGTGAGGCTGTTACGATGCTTCCTCCTGTTGTTGTTGCTCTTATTTACAGAGAGGATACAATTACTGCATTTCTTGCTTCTATAGCGATTACGGCGCTGCTTGGTGCAGGACTGTTTTCGATAAGGGTTAAAAACAAAATCATAAGATACAAAGAGGGATTTGCCATAGTTACCTTTGGATGGCTGATGGTCTCGATACTAGGAGCACTGCCTTTTTTGTTTTCAGGCGCTTTAACCTCTGTTATAGATGCGTTTTTTGAAACGGTTTCCGGGTTCACAACCACCGGAGCTACAATAATCGAAGACATTGAAGTATTACCATATAGTCTTCTTTTCTGGCGATCCTTTACCCACTGGTTGGGAGGGATGGGAATACTGGTGCTGGCGCTGGCACTGGCACCTGCGCTGGGAGGGGGCACATTTCAGATATTAAAGGCCGAAAGCCCGGGTCCGATTTCGACCAAGCTGACACCAAGGGTTAACAATACGGCCAAAATACTATATGTTACGTATACAGTAATTACTCTGGCAGAAATTGTTTTGCTCACTGTGGGCGGCATGCCTCTGTTTGACAGCTTCATACATACCTTCGGTACCCTTGGTACCGGGGGATTTTCAATAAAAAACGCAAGTGTTGGAGCCTACAATAGTGTTTACTTTGATACTGTTATCACCATTTTCATGATAGCCTCGGGGGTGAACTTTTCCCTGTACTATATCGCATTCCGGGAGAAACGGCTGGCGGGGTTTTTAAAGGATACAGAGTTTAAGACATACCTGTCCATAATAGCCGTATCCATTATACTGGTCACCCTAAATCTGAACGGCAGGTTATTTGGCAGCGTATTCGAGAGCTTAAGGCATGCATCCTTTCAGGTTGCATCCATTATAACCACTACAGGGTTTACTACCACAGACTTTGACATATGGCCGGATTTCAGCAGGGCGATATTATTCGTTCTGATGTTTGTCGGAGCCTGCGCGGGTTCTACCGGTGGTTCGATGAAGGTTATAAGGATACATCTTGTTTTTAAATACATGAAGAGAGAAGTCAACAGGCTTATACACCCTAAGGCTGTAAGGGCAGTAAAAATTGGAAACACATCGGTGCAGGAGGAAGTGTTGTCCAGTGTTATGGCCTTTACAATGTTCTATATACTGATCTTTATTATGGTTACGCTTTTTCTGACAATGCAGAGCTACGATCTGATTAGCTCTGCGGCCGCTGTGGCGGCAACCCTCGGGAATATAGGCCCCGGGTTTGGTATTGTAGGACCAACGAGCACATATTCTGCCCTTTCGGGATTCTCAAAGCTGATTCTTTGCTTTTGCATGATACTGGGGAGGCTCGAGATATATACCGTTATTTCGCTTTTATTCCCTCAGTTCTGGAAGCGTTAAATCAGCTGTTTTTGTTATGCTTTAACCGGTCCTGTTCGTTTAATATTTTCTTTCTCAGCCTTATAGCATCGGGGGTGATTTCAACGAGCTCGTCATCCCTGATGAATTCAAGGGCCTGTTCAAGGGTGAATGTTCTCGGCGGGGTAAGTACAATGGCATCATCCGAACCGGAGGCCCTGGTGTTGGTGAGTTTTTTGTTTTTGCAGGGGTTGACTGTCATATCATCGTTTCTGCTGTTCATTCCTATTATCATTCCCTCATAGACCCTTGTCCCCGGGCTTATAAACAAAACAGCTCTCTGGCTTAAATTATCCAACGAATACGCCCTTGCAATGCCTTCGCTCTGGGATACCAAAACTCCGTTTAACCTCTGCGGTATTTCTCCTTTGTACTCTTCATATCTTTCAAAGGACCGGATTAGAGTGCCTTGGCCCCTGGTGTCGTTAATAAACTCGCTCTTATAGCCTATAAGGCCCCTGGTGGGAACAAGATACTCCAACCTTATATAATCGCTTTCTGAATTCATAGCCTGCATAATTCCTTTCCTCTGGTTAAGCTTTGAGATAACGGTACTGTTATATTCTTCGGGAGTATCTATTATAACCCTTTCAACGGGTTCCATAAGCCTGCCGTTTTCCTTATGCATTAAAACTTCGGGCTTGGACACCGATACTTCATAGCCCTCTCTCCTCATGTTTTCCAGGAGGATGGAAAGGTGCAGCTCACCCCTGCCGGAAACCTTAAAGGCGTCTGTGTTTTCTATTTTTTCAACCCTTAATCCGACATTGACCTCCAGTTCCTTTTCCAGCCTGGCTTTAAGGTCCCTTGTGGTTACATATTTTCCGCTCTCGCCCGAAAAGGGTGAATCGTTAATAAGAAAGTTCATTGCCAGGGTAGGCTCTTCAATCTTTATCATTTCCATTGGAATTACATTGTCCACATTGCATATTGTTTCCCCGATGGAAATATCATCGATTCCGGTCACTGCCACCATATCGCCGCTGCCCGCTTCGTCTGCGAATACCCGTTTTATGCCTTGGTAAATGAGCAGTTTTGATATTTTTTCCCTGACTGTTTCTCCATTCCTCTTATAGATGGCAACGCTCTGCCCGGTTTTCAGGGTACCCTTATAAACCCTTCCGATGCCAATTCTTCCAATATAGTCATCATAGTCCAGGTCATTTATTTGCAGCTGCAACGGTTCATGGTCATAGTCGGGGTAGGGTTTGACATGCTCTATTATTGTTTCAAAGAGCGGAATAAGATCGGTGCTGTCGTCCTCCGGGGATATTTTTGCTATTCCTTCCCGGGCGATGCCGTAGACAACTGGAAAATCAAGCTGTTCATCGTTTGCCTTAAGGTCGATGAACAGGTCCAGTACCATATCTGCAACTTCTTCAACCCTCTCATCCTTTTTATCTATCTTATTAATGAACAGAATGGGTTTTATCCCCAGCTCCAGAGACTTCTGGAGCACAAATCTCGTTTGCGGCATAGGGCCTTCGCTTGAGTCCACGATTAGAATGGCTGTGTCCACTGTTTTTATCACCCGCTCTACCTCTGATGAAAAGTCTGCGTGTCCCGGTGTATCCACAATGTTAATTTTTATACCCTTATACTCTATCGAGCAATTTTTTGAATAGATTGTAATACCCCGCTCCCTTTCAAGGTCATTACTGTCCATCACACAATCGACAACTGCCTGGTTTTCTCTGAACACCCCGCTTTGACTCAAAAATGCATCTACCAGGGTTGATTTACCGGCATCAACATGTGCTATTACGGCTAAATTAATTATTCCCTGTTTTTTCGACATAATAATCCCTTCCTTTTGTAAAATACCCTATTACTATATATCTATTTTCTCAAATAATCAATATTTAACACGCAATTGTTAGTGTCAAGTAATCGTTGGCAACTTTTCTGTCTTCTCTACATTCCAATATTAACCTGTATTTTTTCAATGAAACTGTCTGCCTGAAGACTTTGATACCCACTGATATGGATCGCACAGCCAAG
>Ga0334900_1000148_pt1 | contig 116902 bp, 95 predicted proteins | sample GraSluR3_MG_2_FD_207231 | JGI IMG/M metagenome (GOLD analysis project Ga0334900, IMG submission 207231) | Sludge microbial communities from methane-producing bioreactor in Wageningen University, Netherlands - Granular Sludge_31_08-R3 | ecosystem: Engineered > Bioreactor > Anaerobic >... | reverse complement strand
TTCAAATTCAATTGCTTGCTTTGTCATATGCTTTGGTTTTTTTAAAATCTAAATCAAAGATACAAAGTTTGCAACTCAATTTTCATTCGTGTTTGTGCTTATGCACTATCATGGGTGTTTCATAATAAATTTTTTTTAAAGTTGTTAATCTTATATTTTATTGCTGCAAAATAATATTTCAAATTTATTTCAAATTTCGTGTATCTATCAGGTGGGTTAATAGGATATTTTAATAATTCTGGGTGATTTATTTCGATAATTTTTCGGTAAATATAAGGATATTTTTTGTCTCGATAATTATTAGGAATACTTAACATCAAATCCAATATTTCTCTATTATTATAGGGAACAAAAACATCAAATAAAAAATCTGATTCCAATTGGTTTTGTGCTTGCCAGACCCCTTCGCGATGTTCCCAAAAAATAAAATCGAGCGTATTGTAACCTTTGTTTTTAATAATAGTTTCTGATTTATCTAGCCAATTTTCAAATATTAACTTCAAAAAATCAAGCTTTAAAAAACTAAAATTACCGATTTTAGCCAATTCTTCTAATGAAACTGCCTTTGGGTGTATGCCATCAGGATAATAATAATTTCTTGCAGTTTCTGAGCTTGCACCTCTGATTACAGTATAATTTTCAGGATATTTACCAATTTTTGAATAATTGTATTTCGCCCATGAATTATGTGCTAGTGGTGTATTTTCTGAGTAAAACTTTAAAAAATCTTTTGATAATTTTTTGTTCTTAATAGGATAAAAATTTAAACCTAAGTTATTTAATATTTCTTTTGGAATAAAATAATCAGATTCTTTTTTTGAATTATAGCTAATCCAAAAATAAATGTCTTTAGCAAAATCTTTTACTAAGGATAACAAAACTCTGGAGTCGTTACCGGAAGTTAGTGATAGTGAAATTGCTTGCTTGTTTTTTATGCTAATCAAACTATTTTTTAACATTGTTACAATATAATCTATTGCATCTTCTATTTCGCTCTCTTCAGTAATAATGGTATTCTTATGATTTGGAAAAAACCTGATTATTGATTTTTTATTTACATTAAGAAAATGATTGGGCACCAGATGCTCTATCCCTTCATAAAATGTATATCCAGCAGGCCATGCATATGTTGGAGACTGTAAATAATGTGCCGAATGTAAATAATACTGAAAATCTTTTTTTTGTTTTATTTCAAAAAGATATCTGAATAAAAAAATATTTGAAGACATGTAGAAGTTTTCATTATGGAATGTAAAAAATACCTGCCTAAAACCAGAGGCATCATTAAATACATATAGGTCTTGGTCTATCTTGACAATTAGAACAAATCTACCGGATAGAGGATAAATGAAATCTGAAACTGAATTAATATCCTTAATATGGTTTAAACCATCTTTAAGTATTTCTATGTTCGATTTATCGGGACAATGTGGATTAATCCAATATCCCAATAAAACTAATTCAAGATTATTTGTTGAAACTTTATTTAACGATAAACTATGTTCGGCATAAACATAATATTTTGACAATTTTATCATTTGCCAGCTCTCAAGTTGTTCTACCAGGGTTGGTGAAAATAAAAATTGCCGTCTAAATTTAATCAAATTCATAGGTTAAATAATAATTGTTTTAATTTTTAATAAAGTTTAACAATTTGTTCTGCTCTATGGTAGATAATGTCCTAAAATTCGCATTTCCTTGTAATACCTCTAAGGCGTTTATATAAACAAATTCTTTTGCGGGTAATTTTTTATAAAATATAAACTGTAGTTTATAAACTATTGAACGCAATAAAATAATATGCTTTGTAAGCCGATATAATTTGTAATACCCCAAAACATTTCTTTTATCACTACTATTTAGCAATCCGTTATTAAATAAATATCGCACACTTTTATTTAATTCAGAATAATTATCATAATATATACTGTATCCCCATAGAAGCTTACGTATAGATTGTTTGAAAACCAATTTATTTTCTGTTGATAAGTATTGATAAATTGTATTAAAGCTGCTTATAAATTGTGAAAATTTTGCTTGATCAGTAATTTGACTGCCATCCTGCATCATACGAATTAAAGCTAATGGGAAACTACTCAGCCATTTAAAATTAACATTTAAAAAAAACGCATTTAGTATTAATGGAGGATCCTGCCACGACTTTAGTGTTTCATCCCATTTGTCAGTTTTAAAAAAGGTGTTTTTGTGCCAAATAAGAGAACTTGTACTTAAGGCTCTTTTAAAACTAATATAATTATAAATATAACCTTCAGGCTCATTCTCGACACAACGATACCAAAATTTATTTGTTTTATTTTGCTGACATATTTGTTGATAAGCAGCCAACTCAATATCCCCTTTTATGAACAATTCTTTACTTATAATGTCAATGAACCAAGGAAATAATAAATCATCTGAATCAAAAAAAATGAAATAATTACCATTTGCTTTATCCGCACCAATATTCCTACAGGTAGGCGCACCTTTCGGCTCCCGATCTCGTTGAAAAATCCGTATGCGTTCTTCTTTAGCAGCATAACGTTCAAGAACCTCCCAGGTATTATCTGTAGATCCATCATCAACTACTATACACTCCCAATTTGGGTTGGTTTGTGCCAAAATAGAATCAATGCACTCTGCAACCAATGCTGGGCGATTATATACCGGAATTATTATGCTGATGAAATCTTTATTTTCCATATCGCTTAAAATACCACTTCAACAAAGTTAATCTTTTTATGTAATGAATTTGATTGGCAAAATCAAAAAATCAATTTAAGAAGCTTAATCCCTTTTGTTTGCTGATTTTTGTATTAAATGTAACCTCTCTTTTTATTTTATTAATGAGTTTAAGCTTGCTTCGCTCATTTTTAAATTGTTCCATGTCAGCCTTTAGTAATGATTTTATGATGCCTCGTTTTACCCATTTAATTTCTTGTGTTATTGTATTTGGTATATTGGGGTTAGAATATTTTACCAGTAAGCTCTTTTTTATATCTTTTTTATATTGGTTTTCAGAGATTGTTGTGTTTTTATCTTCTCTGTCATGATAAATTTTGGCAAATGGATAAATCCCAACTTTAAAACCGTGGTAATGTGCCCTATGGATATAGTTATCATCTTCACCGTACATGTGAAAAATGGGGTTAAATCCACCAATAGTTTCTATACATTGCCTGCTAATAAGCCAAGCAGCAGCATTTACAAATTTAGTCTCGTAAATATCATTTATAGTTTTGTTTAAAAAAGTATCTGACACAAGTTTTGGGCACTTTGCAGGCGAAATGTAGTGTGAAAACCTAAAATCTAACGCAGCTCCTTTACCATTAAGGTGCATTGGACTTACAATGCCATATTCCGGCTTTTTTTCAGCAATATTTACAAGCTTTTCAATCGTATCGTTTTCCACCCATGCGTCCTGATTTAATAAAAAAACAAAATCAGCACCAGCTTCGTGTGCTTTTTTTATGCCAATATTGTTTGCTTTCCCGAATCCAAGATTGGTTTCTGATTGAATAAAATCAACTGCAGGATAGTGGGTTTTTATTAGTTGTTGAGTGCCGTCAGTAGAACCGTTGTCGATTACAATAATATTGACAGGTACTGTTGAGGATGATAAATTACCAATGGATTTGTATAGCCACGCAGATGCATTGTAGGTTATGATTAAGCAATAGATGTTCAAATTATACATTTACGAATATATTATATTTTTTATGTTGGATAATATTTCTTGCTGTTGTTTTAATAATTTTGCTTTATTATATCTTTCATAAAAAATGTTTAATAAATTTATTACATTTTTATAATTTAACTCATTATATGATAAATTTTTATAATCTTCTGAAATCCATGTTTGTAAATAGTTTTCTAGTTTAATGATGTCACTATTTAATCCAATAGCTGGTTTTAAGAAACTCATGGCGGTTATTGCACCGTGTAAACTAGTTCCAATGTAAATATCTGATTTTGCAATAAGCTCCATTATTTCAAAAATATTTTTAGGTTCAAAATATAAAAATTCAGGAAATTCCAGATTTAATGCTTTTAAGATTTTGTGATCTTCATGTCCAGCTGCAAGCCCAATAGGGCATAAAATAACATTTTTTTTTAAATGTTTAGCAATATTTTTTAAGTGTTGACCAAAAAGATGTATATTTTCTGGACCTTTCTTTTTCCCAAGTTGAACAAAAATGTAGCTTTTGCCTATTATTCTTGAATTAATTTTATTTAGAAAAGTAATGTTGTAGTATCTAGACATTAAAAGTGCTGAATCAGGTACTAATTTCACAATTAGCTCGTCATTTTTCGTTAAATTTAATAATGTACGTTTATCTCGTACAGATAATACTTTTGCTGCTTCAAGATTTTTTTTTAATATGCTATTTTTATTATAACTACCTCCACCAACACTACTATAATAGATATTTAAGCTTTTGACATTAAAATCATTCGGGTGGAAACAATAAGGATATAAAGTATGAGATTTGCTTAAAATCTTTTTAGAAATTAGAAATTTATTTTCTATTTTTTTAAAGAATGGTTTCTTAATAAGTTGTGCAAAATATTTGTTAATAAATGAATATAAAACAGTCCAATTTGCAAAAAGCACTTCCCCACCTCCAATTACAATGTTGTCGTTTTCTTGTATGTTTTTTTCTAATTGTTTGTATGACTTTGTTTTTAGTGCGCCAAAAGTACTTAAATCACTTTTAACGATACCATAATTTTCAAAAGAGCAATTTGCTTTTAGCTCTTTTAACACATTTTTAAAAATTAAAGGAAATAATAAATCCCCGTAATTTTTCCGATCAGCAGCAGATAAAAATCTAATTGTTTTTTTATTCCCAATCATAGTCAATATAAAATCCGTTGCTCCATGAAGGCAACACGCCTGTATTATAAAAATCTCCCTTTTCGGAGTATATCCAAATTGCTTCCTTAATATAATCTAATAAAGTTGTTTTTGTGCGCACATATATGTTTAAGTAATACTTACCAGTTGCTAACGGCCATTTATTAATTGTAGCTTGATATATTTGTTTTCTATTATTTAATTCTATTCTTTTTGTTTCAGTTGAACAATGGAATTGTGGAATCTCCTCAGGATTATAAAAACCAAATCCGATATCAAAGTTTTCATTTATGGCCTTGTTTAATACAATTTCAATAATGATTTTTTCCCCAGAAAGTATTTTATCTATAGATTCATTATTTGAATTTTTTATTTTGACGTTTGTAATTTTAACATCATTGTTTTTTACTTGTCTATTATCAGAGTTAAACTTATTATTAATTGTTTTATTACTTATGTAATAATTAATAGTGTTTGATATTTCCCCAGTAAACCCAACTTTTCCATTCTCAAGCACAATTCCATTACTACATAATTTTTTAACGCTCGCCATATTATGGCTTACAAACAGCACGGTTCTACCCTTGCCTTTACTTACATCCTGCATTTTGCCAATGGCTTTTTTCTGGAATTCAGCATCACCCACTGCCAGTACCTCATCCACAATCAAAATTTCAGGTTCTAAAAAAGCAGCCACGGCAAAACCCAAGCGCACTTTCATTCCGGAACTAAAGCGTTTTATGGGTGTGTCAATGTATTTCCCTATGCCGGCAAAATCAACAATTTCATCCAACTTTCGTTTAATTTCTACTCGCGTCATGCCCATAATGGCACCATTTAAAAACACATTTTGTCGAGCTGTCATTTCCGGATGCATGCCTGTGCCTACTTCGAGCAGTGATCCAACCCTTCCTTTCATCTTGATAATACCAGTAGTGGGTGTCGTAATGCGTGAAAGAATTTTAAGCAAAGTAGATTTCCCAGCACCGTTTTTCCCTATGATACCAAGCACTTCGCCTTGCTTTACTTCGAAATTAATATCTTGCAGTGCCCACACAGTATTGCTTTTGCTTTTTTCTGAACGCACATTCAATTCTGCCAATGTTGCATATGGATCGGGTTTCCCACGTAACTTTGCCCATGTACGATTAAGATCCTTAGATAGGGTGCCGGTACCAACTAAGCCTAAATCGTACATTTTTGATACGTTTTCAATTTTTATTACTGTATTCTTGCTCATAGCTATACCGTATCCATAAAGTTTTTTTCCGTTTGATTAAAGATAATAATACCCAGCAATAAAATCACAATTGCAATACCGGCAGAAAATCCAAGGCTTGCCCAATTAAAACTTCCTGCACCCACAAACATGTAATTGAAACTGTCAATTAAATAACCCATGGGATTGTATTTTGCAAAAGGAACTAATTTAGCCGGTAACGTATTGACAAATACTGCATAAGTTGTAGCTATGCCAGGCGTAATATATTTCAATAAAGGCACTCCAAAATCGATGAGAAATTTCAGATCCCGGTATTTTGTGGTTAATGCTGAAACAATTAGTCCAAAGCCCATGGCTAAAATCATGACGATTAAAATTATGATTGGGAAAAACACCAATTCAAGTTGTAAACTTAATGTGCCCGTAGAAAAATAATAATAAACCACTGCAGCTATTAATATCAACAATTGCACAGCAAATTTCATGAGTCCAGAAATTAGGACAGTCAATGGCATGATTAGCCGTGGAAAATAAACTTTGCCAAAAATTTGCTGGTTCTCAATAAAAACGGCTGATGTTTTAGTAAAGGTGTCCTGAAAATATTGCCACAAGATTGGTCCGCTTAAATAAAAAAGAAAACCAGGTACTCCGGCAGGTCCGATACCAGCTAAGCCTCCAAAAACAAATAAATTTATAGCGGCAGTAAACAAGGGTTGAATAAAAAACCACAAGGGACCTAGTATGGTTTGTTTGTAATAGGTGACAAAATCCCTGAAAACAAACATTTTAAGCAAGTCGCGATATTGCCATACTGACTTTAAATCAATTGCAAATAAACCTCGTTTGGGTTTAATAATGGTGTTCCATTTTTCTTGCATAGCCTAAATTGCTTAAGACAAAGATAAGAGTTTTATTAGTTAATCATACTATTTATGAAATTCTTCAACGCTAAAATTTTGTGCAAATTTCATTCGTACCAAAAACAATTCACTTAACGTTTTAAAATTGCTTATATTTGTATGTTTACATCTTTTATTACTTGTTATGAAATTAAAGGTCAGTATTTTCTTTGTGTTGTTACTTTGTACGCAATTGCTTTGGGCACAAATACCAAATGAGAATTTACGCTTGTGGCTACGCGCCGATTCTGTTGAAATTGTCAATGATAAAGTTGCAACATGGTACGACTTAAGTGGGAATGATTTTCATTTAACACAGGATAATGCAACATACAGACCAACATATGCAGATTCCGTTTTGAATAATAAACCGGCAGTACGTTTTGATGGGAGTAATGATTTCATGCTAAATAACTTTGGACAAATTTTTAGTCAACCAAATACAATATTTATAGTATATAAATTATCATCCGGAGGTAATCGTATTATTTTTGATGGTACTGTAGATGCTCGCACACTTTTACAATACTAAAATCTTAATTTAAAATTGAGATCTATTACGGATAATGTAGTTCAATATCCCTTGGTTGTTCCAAGTAAATATATGCTTTCAACCTTAGTTTTAAATTCTCCAACAACTCAATTATTTCAAAATCTCCCCCACAGTTTCCCCCACAGTTAATAGTCTTTTGAAAATCACTGTAAAAAACTCATTAAAAACAAAAACCGGTTCCTTAACATTACTCTCTATGCAAAGCTCTTTTATTTTATTTATTCCTGTACCCATGTTTTCCACAAAATTACATTGTTGTAACAAATTTGTAATAATAGGATTGCGTCTTACAGCCTTTTTCCCAAAAGAATGTTCAGCAATGTCAGATTGCCACTGACAACTACCAGATATAACTAAATTAAACGACATAATAACCTCCAGTTTTTTTGCTTCCTTTTCGTATAATTAAGTTTTGTCTTAGAAGCACTCTAATTTGTTTGTCTAATGTGCTGAAAGGAATATCTAGTATCTTTGACAGTTCTGTTATATTTATTCCTTCTTTTTTTCTGATATTCTCTAACAGAATAATTTGTTTTGCATTTAATTCGCCATTTAATTCGCCATTTAATTCGCCAATTAATTCGCCAATTGTCTCTTTACGTTTAAAAATCACTGTAAAAAACTCATTAAAAACAAAATCAGGTTCCTTAACATTATACTCTACACAAAGCTCTTTAATTTTATTTATTCCTGTTCCCATGTTTTCCACAAAATTACATCGTTGTAACAAATTTGTAATAATAGGATTGCGTCTTACAGCCTTTTTGCCAAAAGAATCCAATGTAAGTCCTTTTGGTAAGCCGCCAGGATTCCCAATTTCAAGTCTGTCAGAAAATATTTCAACAGTAATATGACTACCGTCTGCAAAATAGTCTCTGTGTGCAACAGCATTTACTACTGCTTCACGAATTGCTTGCAGAGGAATTTCATAAATTTCCTGTCGGCGAGCTTCTCCGGTCATTTTGTATTCAACCTTTAAAGATTGCTTAATAAACAGCAGGGCATTATCAATATTTGTAATGATATCCTCAGCAAAATCTTTTCTATTTAAAACCTTAATTCGTTCTGTTCCTTCAAAAACTGCACACGTAATAATAGACTGTTCAAGTAAGATGTCAATATTATTGCTAAAAAACAAAACACCGGCATTGAGCATTCTCTTTGTATTACCAGATTTTCTTAAAACACCAAGATTTTCAAGTATCGAAATATCATCCATGTTTTTCGTAATACCCGACAGAATAAGGTATCCGTTTAGTTTGGAACTATTAAAATGTTTCTCAAAATCGAAGTACCTGTGAAACTGTTCCTCAAATCTTATTTTCCCTTCATGCAGTAGAAAGTCGATAATTTGTGATCTACTCATTTTCTGAGAATTTGCTCCCATTCTTAGAAAAAACCCATCGCTGCATTGATATGGTTTGTCAATTCCTTCAGGAACGTTTATTATCAGTACATTATCTATCTCAGAAAGTGAAATGTCTAATGTTGGTTGAATATTCGCTGCAAAATCTTGTATCTGTGATCTTAATTTGTTAGTAATTTCAATTCCTATTGCCTTATTTTTATCATCTACACCTAGAAATATCTGCCCCCCTGAACTATTTGCAAAAGCAACCAATTCACGAGAAATAGATTTATCAAGGTTCTCTTTAAACTCAATAAAGTAACCCTCGCCTTTTTCTAATATAAATTCAAATTCTTCCTCTTTCATTTAAAGATTATTATCCATCTTTACATTAACACTACTTGGCAAATTTACAATTCGTTCTTCGAACCAAACAGAATTTAATAAATCATCGGTTTGGCAATTACTAAACATAGGTAATTTATGCATTAGTTGCCATACAGGTCTTGTCATTACCTTGTTTGAATTCGAAAATGCTAAGAATTTGTCTCTTTCAGTTTTATCCGTTAAAACAATAACATTAAGCCAATAATTTGATCTTGCATTTTTAGGTTCATTAAAAAAGTTTATTTCTTCAAAATTCTCAAAAATGGCTTTATATTGGTTGGCTGTTTGACGTTTGTTTTCAAGGATAAAATCAATTTTTTCCATTTGAGCACATCCAATAGCAGCATTTATATTTGGCATACGATAATTATATCCGATTTCATCATGCACAAACTCCCATTTGTGAGGAACTTTTGCTTGCGTTGTTAGATGTTTCGCTTTTGCAGCTAGTTCCAAATCATTAAATAAAAGCATTCCTCCTCCTCCGGTGGTAATGGTTTTATTTCCATTGAAGCTTAATATTCCGATTTTACCAAAAGTTCCAGTATGTTTTCCCTTGTAAAAGCTCCCAAGGGACTCTGCGGCATCCTCAATCAGCTCAATATTATAGTTTTTGCAAACTTCAATTAATTCTTCAATTAAAACAGGGTGACCAAAAGTGTGCATCGGAACACATGCTTTTATTCTACGACCGGTTTTCTTATTGTAGCAGGCTCCATTCTTTATTTCTGCATTGTCGTTTAACCACACTTTGGTGGCAGAAGGAGAAAGTCCCATTGTTTCTTCGTCAACATCTAAAAAAACTGGAATTGCTCCAGTGTATGAAATTGCATTTGCAGTTGCAATAAAAGTAAGAGATTGTGTAATTACTTCGTCGTTTCGCTCAACACCAGATAAAAGCAGAGCCAAATGTAGGGCATTAGTTCCGTTAACACAAGCAACTGCTTTTTGGGAGCCTGTATATTCAGCAATCATTTCTTCAAATCGGTCAACATATTTACCTACACTTGAAACAAAGGTACTGTCAATACAGTCATTCAAATATTTTTTCTCATTTCCACAAAAAACAGGAGCATGTAATGGGATAAAGTCATCACTGCTAGCATTATATAAGTCTCTAATTTTATTTATTATTAATTTGTAATCCATTTATACTGACAAAGAATTTAAATATTGTAAATATCTGTTTTATATTTTTCCAAATTTGCTCTATCTAAAAACCATTTTATTGTCTCTTCAAGTCCTGTTTTAAGATCATAATTTGGCTTCCAGTCTGTAATTTCTTTTATAACTTTATTGTCCCCAAATAATCTAAATACTTCAGATTTTTCAGGTCTAATTCTTTGATTATCCGTAATAAACTTTACATCACTGTTCATTATTTCTTTTATCAAATTTAAGGTGTCATGTATAGAAATTTCTGAATTGGATGCAATATTAATTTCTTTACCAATAGTTTGATTACTATTCGCAATTGCAAGAAATCCATCAACCGTATCTTTAACATAATTAAAATCACGAGTTGGAGTTAAATCACCAAGTTTAATTTCTTTTTGACCGGCAGCAATTTGACTGATAATTGTTGGAATTATTGCCCTTGCAGATTGTCTTGGACCGTAAGTATTAAAAGGTCTTACTATTGTAACGGGCAACTCAAAAGCATTATAAAAGCTCATAGCCATTGCGTCTGCACCAATTTTTGAAGCAGAATATGGTGATTGAGGCTGTTTCGGATGTTTTTCGTCAATGGGTACATATTTGGCTGTACCATAAACCTCTGATGTTGAGGTATGGATAACACGAATATTCCCATGTTCTTTTGCAGCCTGACAAATATTTAATGTACCTTTAATGTTGGTGTCAACATAACTTTCAGGAGCGACGTAGGAATAAGGAATGGCGATTAAAGCAGCTAAGTGATAAACAATATCAACATCTTTCAATATATGTTTAACAAAGTGAGCATCTCTAACATCTCCTGTTACAATTTCTAAATTAGGATGAGCAGGGATATCCTCTAACCAACCCCAATTATTAAAAGAATTGTATTGGGTCAAAGCTTTCACATAATAGCCTTTTTCAAGTAGGAGTTCTGTAAGATGTGAGCCAATAAAACCATCAGCTCCTGTTGCTAATATAGTTTTATTTGTTTTGCTACTTTTCATTTTAGTTTTTATTTTTCTGTTATTTTTAACAAAACTACAAAATTTTCATATTTTATCATATAATAAGTGCAATCAGTAAATTGTAAAGCAATAAGAATTGATTTTTCTTGCTTAAAACAAATGTTCAACCTTTGTTTTCGACCCAAGAAATGAGATGAAACATTTAACAATACAACAAAGGTATGCATTAAAAGCATAATTGGAATACGGAAACACTAAAAGTTAAGTATTGGAATGATTAAACGTTGACAAAAGCACCGTAAATCATGCAATAAATCCCTGTTACTATTCATTAAAACATACTACTAATATGTATAAAAAGTATATCATTAATAAGGGCTTTAGTCAACGAGCCAAATCAAGAGAATTATAGTTAAGTAGAGTATCAGTAGGCAAGTATTTAGAAGAGATAAATACTACAGGTATCTAGACTATAAGCCAAAGGCAAGGTTGAATCAGCTTACCACAACAATAAATAAATTTTGCCGCTTTAGTTTTTTATGTGTAATAAACACATGCAATACAAACTCTATTAAGTTCAGAAACATGTTTATTGATATTGTCCCTTTCCAGAATCGAAATTCTGTAAATTTGTTGATATTCGTTGAGATTAAGAAAATATCTCAATTGATGAACTGACAAGAAGTTTGATGAAATATCACAAAAGTTAAAAACTAGTGAAACATTTATGTTTTTTTACTCCACAAATTGATATAAATAATTTAGATTTGTGCTGAATCTCTAAGCTATAACAGAATGAGCGAAGCAATAAAACACGAGTGTGGGATTGTAGTTTTACGACTACTTAAGCCATTAGGATATTATCAAAAAAAATACGGTACTTGGAGATATGGTTTAGATAAACTTTATCTCTTGATGGAAAAGCAACACAATCGGGGGCAAGATGGGGCTGGAGTAGTAGGCTTAAAGCTAGATATGAAACCCGGTTTGAAATACATGAATCGGTTACGATCGAATCGTTTAAATCCAATTCAGGATATTTTTGAGAGGATAAACGAGAAACATATTGATATTAACAAATCAAATCCGGAATTATTAAATAACCCTGAGTTTGCAAAAGATAATCTGGATTTTGCAGCAGAATTGTTTCTCGGACATTTGCGTTATGGTACTTTTGGAGGGAATAATATAGAATTTGTTCATCCTGTGCTTAGGGTTAATAATTGGCGTAGTCGCACTCTTGCTGTTGCCGGAAATTTTAATTTGACTAATGTTGATGAAATGTTTAAATATTTAGTCGATTTTGGTCAGCATCCCAAAGATGTTTCTGACACCGTTACTGCGCTAGAAATGATAGGGCTTCATATGGACGAAGAGAACCAATTGCTTTTCAGAAATTATAAGAACAACGGATATCCTAACAATGAAATATCAGAACTAATAGAACGTAATATTGATCTTGTTAAAGTTTTAAGCGAAGCAACTACTAATTGGGATGGAGGCTATGTAATTGGTGGTTTATTGGGTCATGGAGATGCTTTTGTTGCAAGAGACCCTTGGGGAATACGCCCGGCGTTTTATTATCACGACGACGAAATTGCTGTAGTAACATCAGAACGTCCGGTAATTCAAACTGCATTAAATGTAACTGCCGATAATATAAAAGAGCTTAAACCAGGTGCTGCTCTTATTATCCGAAGAAACGGTAAGGTAAGCGAAGATTTAATAAGAGTGCCAAAGAAAAAAACACCATGTTCGTTTGAAAGAATATATTTTTCACGCGGAACAGATATGGATATTTATCGAGAAAGATTGCGACTTGGAGAATATTTAGTTCCTTCGATTCTTGATAGAATTGATAATGACTTAACGAATTCTGTTTTTTCGTTTATCCCAAATACAGCAGAGACAGCTTTTTATGGTGTGCTAAAGGGTCTTGAGGACAGCTTGGTTGAAACAAAAAAGCAAATGATTGCAGATGCGGGGCAAGATATTTCTGATTCGGAATTAACCGCGATTTTAAACTTGCGACCAAGAGTTGAAAAAATTGCCGTTAAGGATGTTAAACTTCGCACATTTATTAGTCAAGACGACGGAAGAAACGATTTGGTGCATCATGTTTATGATATTACATACGGCACAATTAATAAAAACATTGACAATCTGATAGTTGTAGATGATAGCATTGTAAGAGGCACTACTTTAAGCGAAAGTATTCTAAGAATTCTTGATAGATTGTGTCCTAAACATATTTTTATTGTTTCGTCGGCACCGCAAATTCGTTACCCCGATTGTTATGGTATTGATATGACTAAATTGGGCGATTTTGTTGCTTTTAGAGCAGCAATAGAGCTATTGAAAGAGAGAAAAATGGAGAATATTATTGATGAAGTTTATGAAAAGTGTAAGTCGCAACAATATTTGCCAAAAGAAGAAATAATTAACTATGTAAAACATATTTATAAGCCTTTTACAGCCAATGAGATATCTGATAAAATAGCTTCAATTGTTAAACCAAATGATATTAATGCAGAACTAAGTATAATTTTTCAAAGTATCGAAAGTTTACATAAAGCTATTCCTGATCATAATGGTGATTGGTATTTTACCGGTGATTATCCCACTCCCGGTGGTAATAAAGTTGTAAATACTTCTTTTATAAATTATATTGAGGGTAGGAACGAGAGATCATATTGATTATAGTAATTTATTTTATTATATAGAATTGTATCTTACCCAATAAAAAAAAACAGGGACTAAATTAAGAGCCCCTGTCAGGTAAGATGTGATTATATTTTTATTCGTGTCAAGGAAAATGGAAAGGAATTACATTATCAAAACAAAAATTAACACAAATTTTAATATATAATTACACCTCATATTCTCATTATATTTAACACTATTAATATCTTTGCTTTTAAAGTAAAAAACTGTAGATATATACTAATTTACAATAATATTAATAGTTATGTTACCTAAGTTATTGTCTGTGTCTTCGCCTGACTTTAGTAGCAAATATTCTAATACGTGTTTGCCCTTTGTGAGTTCTTCAGAAGGCACTTCTTCGTAAAATGGAGATGTCATTTGAGTGGAAGCCATAATTCCCACATTTTGTCCGTTAAAACGGGTCATAATCCATGCACCGGCTGCATTGACCGGTAATTCGTTAAATTCAATTTCAATTTCCAGATTGTCGCCCTCATTTATGGTGATATCCGTAGTTTTAGGAGCATTGAGTTTAAAGGCATAATCTACTTTGTAGTTCGGGTCTTGCATTCTTATTCGCAATACTGCTACGTCTGAGATTTCTCCGTAAGTAAGTTGTTTTATTTGATTTTTTTCGTTGAGTTGTACTAGCCAGCCTTGCTTTTGGTCAAAGGATTCACTGCGTGTAAATGCCCAAATATCATCTGCTAATTTTTCGTGAGATTTTAAGGATTCCTCATTTGAACTCACAGGTAATATTGCATCTAAAATGGATTCAAAATTTTCGGCATCATCGGTGTTGGCAATGACATAATCAGGGGATATGCTTTTGAAAAACAGATGTGATTTAATGAGGTTATTAAGGCTGCTTGTGTTGTAAAACTGATTTTGAAATGTCATTAGATTGCTTTCCCATGTTGTGGTAGAAGATACATCATCTATAACTTCATTGACTTTTAATTCAATTAAATAAAAGTCTGCATTTGAAAGGGATTTTAACTCAGGGAAAGATTGTTCATTAATTGTGAAATTGTAATCTACGTTTTCTGATAGATACATAAGCATTTCCATGCTGTCCTTTTTAGCAGTTTTTTCGTTATCTGCTACTGTTTGGAGTTCTTCTCGGGCAGCGATGCTTTCGTATTCCGGCATTTCCGATTCATATTGATATTCAATTTTAATAATTTCCCCCTTTTCATTGGTGTTAACCACGATTAGCTCTGCACGATTAAAAAATGATTTTCTAACAAAAGTCCATTGGTTGTCTTTTCTGAAAAATCCATCGTTGAACTTTTGATCATCAAATAAGAGTAGAGCTGTTTGAAATTTGATTGCATCTTGGTCTGATGTGAGTGTAAATTTTTTCAAACTGTTTATGAATAGATTAGATGCGAGCAAATCGTATGCATGTTTAAATGCTGTGAACTCATTTTTTACTTTGATAAAATATGCTGAGTTAATGGTATTTCCATACCCGGTGTTTTCCATATCAAAACTTAAATCTGCATAATAAATAGTTGCATTTGAAATTTCCGATAAATTATTGTCTGAAATCTGTCGAACAGATACTAGTTTAGTATTTTCCAGATAATCATAAATTGCTTTGCTTTGTTCGTCGCTTTGTGCATTTCCAATTATAATTGAAAAAAGTAATGCAATCAGAAATATATTTTTTTGTGTTCTCATTTTTTGCTGTTTAGTAAGCCAAAACATTATTTGTGCTGAATAAATTTGTCCTATTTCAAGGACTGTATTAGGTAAAATGTATTAAAATTTCACAAATTCAACTCTACGGTTATTGGCTTTCCCTTCGGCTGAATCATTACTTGCAATTGGTTTTGACTCTCCGAAACCTGATGATTTTAATCTAGATTTATCTATCCCCATATCAATTAGTTTATTCATTACTGTTTTGGCTCTTTCTTCGGATAATGTTTGATTAGTTTCGTCATCTCCATCGCTGTCGGTATGTCCTTCGACAGAGAAATTGATTTCAGGATTTTTTTGCATTACATTGAAGATTTCGTTTATAGGACCCATAGATTCAGGCTTTAATGTTGCTTTTCCTACGTCAAACCGAATACCTGTAATAATAATTTTTCCATCTTGCATTGCTCTGTCGTAATACTTAACACCACCTTCGGCTATTCTGACATTTTTTAAGAATTTATTTGGTTCACTATCACTAGACATTTCTCCTTCAACTGTTAATCCTAATGGATTTTTATCGTAATGTGGAATATTAATAAGGCGTACATCATCCATATATACTTTTAGTTTACCTTTAGTATAAGCAATAGAAATATGTCGCCATCCACCTATTTCATCATAATTTGATCTTTCGGCGTCAGGGTAGGATGCTTCATATTCTCCAATACTAATATTATTTACATAAATTGTTAAGTAATCAACGAAATTTTGATTTTTTCTATCATTTAGGTATATATAAAACCTATTTGAGTATCCTGACCCAAAAAATATATCCATCTCGATTGTAAAGATATCTGGCAAGTAGTCTTGTTCAGGATTTTTAAAATATGGTACAATTTCGGTGCTAGGCGCTAAAAACGAAATTACATTTTCTCCATTTACATTAACAATTTCTGCTACTCCTGATTTTAAATCCCAACGGCTCGGGAATTCGCCGTTTTCCTCGTTTGCAGATGGAGCATCTTCGAAAATGATTTTATCTCCCGGAACAAAATCAAATTTGCTCCATATTACTACCGGTTTTTGAGGTAACTGTGATTCTTGTTCTATTTTTTCATCCGCTTCAGTATTATTAACTGATTCTGGCGAGCTTTCAGATTCACTTGTATTTGACGAATTTTTCTTATCTTTTTTCTTCCCAAAAATCGCACCTTCAACATCGTCTAAAGTATTGTTTACAGCATCATCAACTTTTTTATTGACTCTTCTATTAGCTTCATTTTCTACTTTATTTTTTAGATTAACTCTTATCTGTGCATAAATACTGGGATTTACGATAAAAAATACAATTACTAATGTAAGAAATTTTAAGTTTTTCATATTATTCTCCTTTTAAAAATTAGTGGCAAAAGTATTTTTTTGAATAGCAATATTTACTACCCTAAGGGGTAGTTTTTGGGATATATCAATGATATTTCAGGAAACATATAGCGGCACAACACTTGATTTTGGTTATGCTTGATGAGCTGAATCGATAAGGTTTATAGCCTGTACACGGTTTTTTACATCAAGTTTTATATATATGTTTTTTACATGAAATTTTACAGTATTTACAGAAATATACAGCTCATTTGCAATTTGTAAATTTGTTTTTCCTTGTGCAATTTGTATTAAGACTTTTTCTTCTTGTTCGGTTAAATTAAATTCCTCAAGATTTGGATAAGTGTGTTTGTGTAATTTTTTTTCTTGTTGAATTTTTCTAATTGTTTCAATATAGTTTTGAATTTCGAGTCGCATTTGTTTTTCTCTCATTCTGAAATTAATTATTGCCATATATAAAATAATTGCAACAGAAAGAAGTACTATTATTAACAAGCTTAAAAATATTTGGCGAGTTTTAATTTTTCTTTTATACAATAAGTTTTGAAGATTTAATTGTTCAATTTCAAATTGATGTTCTTTAAGTTTATATTTTGCTTCGCTTTCGGCAACACTTTGTTGTACTTTATTGTTAAGTAAACTGTCTTTAAGATTATTAAATTTTGAAAAATAGAGTAATGCATTTTCAGAATCGCCTTGTATTACATATAGTTTTTGATACAAGTGATACAAATCTATTCGAATATCAACATCATTAATCTGATTACATAAGGTCATGCTATTGTTTAAATATTCAAAAGCTTTGTGTATGTTTCCTAGCTCTATATTTATTGATGCTAAATTTCTTGATGTTAAAGCTATACCTCTTTTAGATTGTATAGAATCAAAAATGTGCAATGCAGCAATAGAAAGTTTATTAGCCTTGTTGTAGTCTTTTTGTTTAAGGTAAACTAAAGCTATATTATTTTGTACTTGTGCGTATTCCATACTCATGTTTATGTTGGAGTATAGGCTAAACGCTTTGTTATAATAATTTAGTGCGGAATCGCCATCGGGTAACAATTCTTCATAAATTACTCCAATATTATTGTATGTGCTTGCCAGTCCGATTTTATCATTCGAGGCAGTTTTGTATAATGCTGCTTGTTTTAAATATTCCAATGCTTTGCCTCTTTGCCCCATTTCTTCGTAAGTAAGCCCTATATTATTAAGTACTTTTCCTATTCCTTCATTATCTTTTAGGTTTTTCATCATATCAAGTACTTCAAAATACTTGGAGATAGCGCCTTTATAATCGCCGCTAAGCTCTCTCATTACTGCTATATTAGATAATGATCTGGCAATTTCTTTATTGTTATGGAGTTTTAAATATTCAATATAAGATTTTTGGAAATAGGATTCGGCATAAGTAAAAAGTGATTTTTGATAAAAAATCATTCCTATTTCACGATAATATTTGGCAATATCATTACCAGAATTAAAAGTGTGTATTTGTGTTTCTATTTTTTCCGCTAATTTGATTAGCCTTTCGATAGAATCGGGGCTACAATCTTTTATTTGTTTAAATAAAGCTGATGAATGAATAGAGTCAGCGCTATTTGAAAAACCAAATACAGAAAAAAAAGAAAATGCAACAAAGAAGTAAAGTCGATTCCACATAAGTTTTAGCCGAATTGAGTTGCAAGATTACATAGTTTTTGTGATATCCCACACAAAGGCACGAATACCAACTTCATTATTTATATAGTCAATATTTTTCACTTTTTGCAGTACAGTGTCAACTATTTCGTCTTCTACAATTGTAAGTATGGATGAGTTTATTTCAGGCCATGTATGTGTACCCATGTGTGGATTACCATCTTTTGTTCCTCTACCCTTCATGTCAGTCCATTGAGTAAATCCTCTTATTTTTAAAGCATCTAGCATATATTCTACTTTTTCGGTTAGGGCTTGGTTGTATATTATCATTATTGCTTTCATTGTTTTAGATTTTAGATATTAGACTTTTAGATATTAGACTTATAGATATTAGACTTTTAGAGATTAGACTTTTAGAGATTAGATTATTAGAGATTAGATTATTAGAGATTAGATTATTAGAGATTAGACTTTTAGAGATTAGATTATTAGAGATTAGATTATTAGAGATTAGATTATTAGAGATTAGATTATTAGAGATTAGATTATTAGAGATTAGACTTTTAGAGATTAGATTATTAGAGATTAGATTATTAGAGATTAGATTATTAGAGATTAGACTTTTAGAGATTAGACTTTTAGAGATTAGACTTTTAGAGGTTAGACTTTTAGAGATTAGATTTTTAGAGATTAGACTATTAGAGATTAGATTATTAGAGATTAGATTATTAGGGGTTAGAGTGATTGGTATTGTGTTATTTTGATTTTTGATTGTTTCCATTTTTTGTAAGTATTTTAAATTTTATTTTCTAACATATTAATAAACCCACATATTATTTTCTGTACTTCGTTAGTATCATTTATGATTTTGTTTCCGGCTTTTTCATCAATTAGATTCAAATCTACAGATAATATTATTTGAGTTTCTAGTTCTGTAGCACTTCCCAAGGCGATTCTTAGAAACCTAACGAAGTCTTTAATGGTGCCTCTACCACTTCCTTCCGCAATATTTGATGGTATTGATACAGCACATCTTAGTATTTGTCTTGATAAGTCATTGTGCCTGTTCTCTGATAGAGTTACTGTATAGGGATAAATAAGTTTTACCAGTTCTCTTGATTTTTGCCATGCTGTTATGTTTCTGAAATTGTGAAGTTCCATGTTACATTAGCTTGTTTATTTGGGGGGTTAGATTATTAGATATTAGATTATTAGATATTAGATTATTAGAGGTTAGATTATTAGAGGTTAGACTTTTAGAGATTAGACTTTTAGAGATTAGACTATTAGAGATTAGACTTTTAGAGATTAGACTATTAGAGATTAGACTATTAGAGGTTAGATTATTAGAGGTTAGACTTTTAGAGGTTAGACTTTTAGAGGTTAGACTTTTAGAGGTTAGACTTTTAGAGATTAGACTTTTAGAGATTAGACTTTTAGAGATTAGACTTTTAGAGATTAGACTATTAGAGATTAGATTATTAGAGATTAGACTATTAGAGATTAGACTATTAGAGATTAGACTATTAGAGATTAGACTTATAGAGATTAGACTTATAGATATTAGACTTTTAGATATTAGACTTTTAGATATTAGACTTTTAGAGATTAGATTTTTAGATATTAGATTATTAGATATTAGACTTTTAGAGGTTGGACTTATGGGGGGATTGGGAAATGCAGTAAAATACATATTGGCTATTAAGATTTTATTAATTATTTTATCTATGTTATTTACAAAATGTTTCATTAATATCTCGAATTTCTAATAAGGCTGCTATACATCTTTTTCCATAAATTCATATTTTAGTTGGTGCATTTTACGTTTACGTACTCCTCTACGTGCGAATACAGCATATATTGCAGGAACGAGAACCAATGTAACCATTGTTGAGAATATAAGACCTCCAATAACAGAAATTCCCATTGGTGCCCAAATTTCGGAGCCTTCTCCGGTGCTCAATGCCATAGGCAATAATCCCAAGATTGTAGTAGCAGCTGTCATAAGCACGGGGCGGAGACGATTTCTTCCTGATTGAATTATAGCTTCGTTGAGCTCAATACCTCTATCCCTCATAAGGTTAATATAGTCAACTAGAACTATGGCATTTTTCACAACAATTCCAATTAGGAGAACAGCTCCAAGTGCAGCTATCACACTAAGCGTTGTATTTGTAATTAAGAGTGCAAGTATTACTCCAGAAAAAGAGAATGGGATTGCAAACATTATAATAAAAGGCATTTTAAATGATTCAAATTGTGATGCCATAACAATATATACTAATAGCAAGGATAGTAACAATAACAAACCTAAGTCTGCGAATGATTCCTGTTGGTCTTCGTATGCTCCGCCAACTTCTATTAATATATCATCAGAATGCTCAATGTTGTCAATTTTTTCTTGAATTTGATTTGCCATTTCTCCCATCGGAACTTTGTATGGAGTAACCGAGACTTTTACAATACGTTCTCTACGTTCTCTTTCAATATTCGGTGGCGACCAGTGTTCTTCTACCTTGCCGATTTCAGAGATTCTAACTTTTGCTCCTTGAGAATTTGTTACAATAATATTTTGAATATCAGTAATAGATTCTCTAAAGTTTTCTTTGTATCTAACTATTATATCATATTCGTCGCCCTTTTCTCTGTATTTTGTGGCAATCATCCCTTCTACTCTGTTTCGCAAAGCCATACTTACAGTAGCTGTGTTTAATCCAAATTGCGCCATTTTTTCTCTGTCTAATACCACTTTGAGTTCGGGTTTTGATTTTTCACGACTTATTTTTATATCTCTAGCGCCAGGAATTTCGGCAATTTCTGTTTCTAATTCTTCGGCAATTCTGTTTGTTTCATCAAAATCATATCCAAATATTTTTACATCAACAGTATTTCCTCCAAATCCTCCCATTCCGCCAGAATACGATATATTGTATTTTACAATTTCGGGGATTTTAGCTAATTGTTGGCGTAAATCTTCGCCAATATCCCAACAGCTTCTGTTTCTTTGGTCCACATCCACAAGTCTCATCGAGACACTTATGATATTTGATCCGCTTGACCCCCAAATAGCACTTACTCCGGCATCATCGTCTGATCCGCTAGAGGTACTTAAAAGGCGTACTTCAGGATATCTTTTTTCAATAACCTCTTCAACTTGGCGAGCTATTTCTATTGTTTTATCTACTCTTGTGCCTGTTTGTAATTCTATTGTTGCTATTACTCTACTTTCGTCAGATTGGGGAATAAATTCTGTTCCTAATCCGGGTATTAATAATAAAGATAAAACAAATATTGCAATTGAAATAAGAATTACCCATGCTTTGCGTCTTAATGCAAGTCTAAGTATTTTTGAATATAATACGTCCAGCTTGTTTAATAAACGCAAAATTGTGTTGTCGTAACTTAATTTTCTTACTTTTTTATTTTTGTCCTTAGCTTTTAATAATTTGCTTGATAGCATAGGTGTAAGTGATATTGCAATAATAGTAGAAGTAACAACAACTATAGTAACAATCCAACCTAATTGTTTAAACAGGACCCCAGTCATTCCACTTACCAAAGTTAGAGGGAAGAATACTGCTACTACAACTAATGTTGTAACTATTACAGCAAGCCATACTTCGTTGGTGGCATAGATGGCTGCTTCTCGTGGTGTACTGCCACGTTCGATATGTGAAGATATGTTTTCAAGAACCACAATAGCGTCATCTACTACCATCCCTATAGCTAACGAAAGGGAAGATAAGGATATAATATTAATAGAATTGCCGGTAATACCTAAATATATAAAAGCAACAATAAGAGAAATAGGTATTGTTAAAACAACAATAAATGTAGCACGCCATCTTCCAAGGAAAAACAGAACAACAATAATTACAAAGATTAATGCATATAACAATGTTTGCGATAAGTTGCTGATAGATTGGCTAATAAATGTTGAAGAGTCGAATATCGGTTCAATTTTAACATCTGGTGGCAAATCATTTTGTACTTGTTCTATTGTTTCTCTAACCTCTTTTGCAACTTTTATTGTATTAGCACCAGACTGTTTCATTACAATTAGCCTAATGGCTTTTCTTCCATTAACCAATTCTTCAATTTTCATGTCGCGTATAGTATCCCTAACAGTTGCAACATCTTTTACATAAATAGTTTGCCCGTTAAAGTTGCCAATAACTAGGTCTTTAATTTGATCAGAAGATGAGAATTCTCCTTCTACCTTAAGTTGGTAATCAATATTTCCCATTTCAATATTTCCTGATGGGATATTTATGTTTTCGGACTGAAGTATTCCGCCAATCATTTCTACACTTAAATTGTAAGCCTCCATTTTTTGCGGGTCAACTTCTACAAAAATTTCTCTACCTGGAACTCCCGACATATTAACTGAACCAATGCCTTCGATTCTGTTAAGTCTGTTTATAAGTCTTTCGTCTAAAAGTTTTTCTATACCTTGGTAGCTCTGATCGGCTGTAACAGAGTAAAAGAGTATAGGCATCATACTGGAGTTGAATTTAAATATAATAGGGCTTTCGGCTCCGTCTGGTAGTTCGTCTGAAACAAATTCCAATGAATTTCTTATGTCATTTGCAGCTTCATCTAAATTAGTTTCCCATTCAAATTCAATTGTAACAACCGACATATTATCACGCGAAGTAGAATATACTTCTTTAAGTTTATCAACCGAGTTTACAGCATCTTCTATTGGACGTGAAATATTCGTTTCTATATCGGAAGCATTTGCACCTGAATATACTGTTAATATTGTAATTGCCGGATATTCAACTTCGGGATAGAAATCTACCGGAAGTCTAACTAAGCTATACAAACCAAATAACAGTACAGCAGCAAATATCATTAAAGTTGTAATCGGCTGTTTTACAGCACTACTATATATACTCATGTTAATTTTGTTTAAAAATTATTCAACTACTTCAACTGATTGTCCATCAACTAAGTTGATGTGTCCTGATATAATTATTTCATCATTTTCGTCAAGTTCATCCGAAATAATTTCAATAAGATCATTATATCTATCTCCGGTATTAACTTCATAGCGTTTTGCAATTCCATTATTATGAACAAAAACATATTTATTATTAGTTCCAGTTTGCTGTAATATTGCAGATACAGGTAATATTAGCACATTTTCTTCGCCAAGTTCCATTTCTACTCTGGCAAACATTCCTGGTCGTAATTTTTCTTCAGGGTTATTAATAATAATTTCAACAGGAAAAGTACGTGTAATGGCACTTATTGTTGGATGAATAAGATGGACTTTTCCTACAAATATTTCATTAGGATATATGTCTAATTTAATATTAGCAGTCATGTTTTTCTTAATTACAGGATAATATTTTTCTGAAACATTAATTATTGCTTTTACGGGTTGTATTTGTTGTAAAGTAACAATTGCGGCTTTTCCTACTTGAGTATTGGGAGCTCCACTGTATAATTCGCCATCTTCGAAATATTTTCCGGTAACGATTCCATTAAAAGGTGATTTTAAATAAACATTTTCTTCTAAGAATTCAACATTTGATTGTGTAATATCTAGCTGTGTTTTTATTTGGTCGTATTGTTGTTTTGATACGCCGCCTACTGCAAGAAGAGTGTCCATTCTTTCAAAATCTTTTTCAAGGCTCAAAAGTTGAAGCTTTGTTTGATTTAGTTGTGTTGGGTCCATTTCGGCGATAAGTTGTCCAGAACTTACTCTGTCGCCTACTTCAACAAAAATTTTGTGAATTCTTCCTGGTGATGCCGGTGCTAAATATAATTCCTCGAAGGCTGAAATACTTGCTGTATAGCTCAAATCGCGAGTAACATTTTGAGATTCGATATTTATTACTTTTACAGGTTGTACTTTTTTTTCTTCCTTTTTAGCATCTACCTCGGCATTACCTTTGTTTCCACACGAATTAAGTCCAATTCCCAAAATTAGAGTCAGACTAAAAATAATATAAATTTGTGTTCTCATATTGAAATTATAGAATTAATAGTGTTACAAATTATTTAATAGTTTATTGTAGTTTAGTTTAGCTTGTAATAAATTCATAAGAGATGATATATAATTATTTTCGGCATCCAGTAGGTTGCTATTAGCTTGTGTTAAATCTAAGCTACTTGATACTCCTTGATTGTACTTCATGTCTATTTTATCGTAAACTCTGCGGGCTACATCAACATTTTGTTTTTGCAATTCGTATTGTTCAATAGCACTGATTAAATCATATCGATATTGTTTTTCTTGCATTGTAAGTTGCTCTTCAAGTATTTGTTTGTTTGTTTGCACTTTAAGCAATTCTAATTGTTTTTGCTGAACATTAGCCCTTCTCATTCCGCTCGAAAAAATTGGGATAGTCATACTTATTCCTGCAATATGATTAGGATTCATATCGAAATCTGTAGTTAGAATTTTTTCGTTATAGCTATAAAAACCAACAATACTAGGAGCATAATTCCATTTTTCTAAGTTCAACATTTTTTCGCTCATGTTTTCTTGTAAACTTAGCATTTGATAAGTGATATTATCATCGTAATTTAAATTAGAATTAAGTAGCAGGTCGAAATTTATTTCTTCAATTAAAGTTTCAAGATTATCGGTTAATGTAATATCAGTATCGAAACTAACTCCAAGCAAAAATCTAAGTAAATTATAATTTAGTTCAACACTTCTACGGACCTGGCTTCTAGAATTTTCAAGCATATTTACAGTAATTAGTAACTGGTCTAAATCTAAGGGTTCTGCTACACCTGCCGAAACCATTGTTTCGGTTTGTTTCATGGTTTTATTCAAATTTTCGAGGTTAGCATCAATAATTTTTAAAGATTCTTCTGTTACAAGTATTAAATAATATGCAGAAATTACAGATTCTTTAATTGTAAGTTCACTATTTTCGTAATTCATATTAGCAAGCTCTTTTGCAATTTTTGCAATTTGTATTCCGCTAAAATATTGCCCGCTAAAAATTAGTTGTGATACTTGCACCTTAGCAGAAGAAGAGTTGTCCATTTTTATAGTTGTAGGTTCGGAAGGAGCCAAAGTAGCTCTAGATATTTGCCATAATGTTTGGTCTTGAAGAGATCCTGCAGCCATTAATTGATCGATAAGTTGAAGTTGTTCATCAGGTATTCCACCACCACCAAACGCGAATTCGGCTTCATAATTAAAGTAATCGGTGTAATCTATACTAGCTTCAACTTGTGGTAAACCTTGAGAAATTGCTGCCCAAATTTGTTTGTCAGAAATTTCTACATCTGTTTTGGAATTCTTTAAACTTTTGTTGTTTTCAATTGCATAGTTTTTTGCCTGTTCGAGAGTAAGTATTAAAGCATCACTATTGTCTTGTCCCATTGTAGGAGAAAGAATTCTTAGTATAAATAATGCACAAATGCTTATTTTGAATAATTTACTTATCATAAATCAATATTTTTATAAAATTCTGTATCATCTAATAGTTTTAATCCCTTGGGTGTACAAATACCTCTTAGATATGGTAAAAATATTGTATGAGCAATATCTTTAATCTGATATTTTTCACCAATATCTCCGTCGGGTTTGCAAAAATCCATTACTGCATGAAAAAATTTATTTGACAATTCAATGTTTAAATCATTAATAAATGTTCCATCTTTAACGCCTTTTTCTAATAATGTTTTGCTAATTCTATAATCACGCAATTCTCCTTTTTCATTAATCCTTTTAAAAACAATCGGGTGATATTTTTGTAAATCAACAAAAAACAATGGGTTAATTTTTGACATTATTTTATGATGACTGCGTACAAAATTTATAATAGCATAAATAACATTATCAGCTTCGTCAATTTGAGATAATATTTGTTCCTTATGCAGTTTAAGTCCTTCAATAATAGCTTGTTCGAGTAGAGTGTCTTTGTCGGTAAAAATTTCGTAAATAGTACGTTTGCTTATTCCTAATTCTTGAGCTATTGTATCCATAGTAATGGCACGAATACCTAGTTTGCTAAATAGCATTCCTGCAGTTTTTAATATGCGAATTCGTGTATCCATTTTATCTTTAAAAAAACGAATTGCAAAACTACAAAACTTTTGGGGTTTTAAAAGTTTTCTAATCAGTTTTAATAAAAATTTAACAATAGAGAGAAAAATTTAAGAATTATTTAAATAACCATTCATTTAATTGTCTGATTACAAATTCATGTTTTTCTTTCGGGAGGTTTTTAATACGTGTACCATGTGAACCATAAGGATTTGTAATTTTAAATATTTTGGTATTTTTACTTACATCAGGTGCAGCTGCCGACCAAGGATCGTAACCTCCATAAATTAAAATTGTATTATGGGCATATGTATTTAAATATTCGATAAGCTTATTATAGGTTTCAGGATTAAATTCTACTTGCATATCTTCGGGTAGAAATATTCGGTGCAAATATCCTTCGGCAGATTCAATGCTTAAATATTTTTTAAATGGTTCGGTATCGTAACCATAATAACCAAGTTCACTTGCAGCTTGATAAAAAAATGGCAACATAGTTTCTCCACTTTCAATTGCAAAATAGTCGGGAGTACTAACGGCAATAAGGAATTGTAGCAGCTTTTCGTCAGAGTCTTTTTTTGATGGTAGTTTTTCGGGATCAATGCCCCATTGCCAAAACGCAAACGAAAACTCTAAAACAAAATATTCGTATATTTCTTCGATAGGAAGCCTATAAGTATAGCCACTTTTTTTTATAATGTTTTTAAATAGAGGCAAAATACTCTCTTTACGTTTTAGCAATTCTTTCTGAAAATTTAAGATTTTTTTTCTGCTTTTATTATTGCCTACTTGCTTTAGAAAGGCTTCGTGTCTGCCATCTTCTACATCTCTGGCTATAGGACCAACAATTGGTACAGAAGCACACATATCTAAAGGATAATGCATATTATAAATCATTGTGGTCTGTCCGCCTTTACTAATACCGGTGCTTACCCAATTTTTGGTATAAATTGGTTTTAAGGCTTCATAAATTTTATGATGATCGGTAGCGGCATTGTAGGTAGTAAGATATTGCCAATCTATAGAATCAGGTTTAGATTCGCCAAAATATCTGTGTTCTACTAAAATTTGGTTAGTATTAAATATTGAACTTAGTTCATCAACAAAACCTTTTCGCAAAGCATAGGTGCCTTCGTATCCTTCGCAGATATAAGTAACGGGTTTGTCAAATCCGTTATGGCTTATAATAACTCTTTGATTAAATTTACCTGCTTCTGGGTTTTTATGGTTTATGTCCTGTTCAAACAAGACCAGATATTTTTCTTTAAAAAAACTACAGTTTTCTAGAGTATCAATATCAACTACTCCCTCAATTTTTAATAAATACTGTGGTAGTTGGCGCTGCGAAAAAGTTTGTGTAGATAATAATAAAGCTACAATAAACAAAAAGTGTATAAAACAAATTTTCATAGTAGTGCTAATTTATTTATTAAACAAAAATTAATCATATTGAAGAGCAATTGCATACATGGAAATTAACTTGAGCGTAACAAATTTATAAAAATTATCGAAAAATTTTAAGTCATTTATTTTAAATGATACTAAAGCAAAGAAAAATATAATTTAATCTATTCGTCAATATTGAAATCAAATGAGTTTTTCTTTTCTTTTTTAGGTGGGATTCCAAAATTATAACGGAGTTTAAATCCAATTCTTCTACTATCCGAAACTCGTGAACCTGTACTTAGAAGTGAACCTTGATTAATTTTAAATTCATATTTACGGGTTTGTAGAATATCGCGAGCATTAATAGATATTGTAAGTTTATCGTTAAAGAATGATTGTGAAATTCCAATATTAATCTGACCGAATGTTGAAAGCTCTAAAAAGTTAAACATTCCATTATGCATCATGAATCCACTCATTGTTATTTTTGTGTTTTTAAGAAGCCTAAATGAGTGAAATGTAAAAAATCTCCAAGAGCCATTAGTATAATTAAGTGGTTCGTTTTCGTAAATTCCGTTATACTCATTAAGATTATATTGAGCTCCAAGAGCAAAAAAATATTTTCCGCCTGGGGGTATTCCAATCATTCCTCTAAAATAGGTTTCTTTGCTTTTACCAATATTATCGTATGTTCTAATTGCTATTTCGGGGTTTTGCTTGTCTCTGTATATTACATAAGAAAATATGTCGTGTGTGTAACTTTGACCAATAGCAAAAAGCGGAAAATCGTTAAAACTTAAATTTGCTTCAATATTATGAGTAAACTGTGGTTTAAGAGCAGGATTACCTGTTTCGTACATAAAATCATCAACATAATTTTCGTATGGGTTAAGATTTTGATAATCAGGGCGATTTATTGTTTTTCGATAAATTAAGAATCCCTTAATTTCAACACCCATAATATACAAAATTTTGCGACTTAAGTAGATATAAGGAAACCAATCGGCACGATTTATTAGAAAACTTGTGTCGGCAGGTAAAGACTGGGTTCCTTTCATTAAAGTATGTTCCATCCTTATACCGGTTTTTAACACTAAATGTTCGCCAAATGTTTTTGAAATTTGAACATAAGCAGAGTTTATATTTTCAAAATATTTATATGTACTACTTCTTAAATCGTTACTGATATAGTTGTTGTTTTGCAATAAAAAATATTCTCCTTTACTATCAAAATGTTGCAAACTTCCTTTTAGTCCTGTTTCAAAAGTAATTTGATATGGGAATTTATAGATATAATCTGATTGCAACATAACAAAATGACGATGCTGTAAATTATTTCCTTTCCCAAAATCCTCAATTAAAAATGGAGAAAAATACATGTTTTCGTAGTTTTGTTCAGAATTGTTGTTGCCAAAACTGTAACTTAATTTTGTGTCAAGTTCTGACCCCAGAGTATCAAATTTAATAACCATACCTAAATCTTGCCAAACTCCAATAGATTTTATATCTCTATCGGTATTATTAATTCCGTTGAATATGGTATCATTAAAACTATCTCGAATAATGTTATCTCCCCCGGAGTTGTATTTTCTAATGCTTGCATTTATTCTGCTGTCGTATGATAAATGTATTTTTTCATTAGCCTCGTAATTAATACCATAGCCCAAATAAATTTGGTCGTTTTGGGAATTGCTTGTCGAATTTTGGAACAGAGTTTTATCTTGCTCAAGCAAACGATTAATATTTTGTTTTTGATATCGTCCACGTCTGCTATAATTTATATTAAGGTAGTAAGTACTATTATCTCCACTGCTATTTAGGCTTAACCCGGCATTTCGGTTCCCGAGTTTACCTTGATTCATTCCAATATTTACTGAACCAAACCGACCAAGTTTTACACCTTTCTTAAGAACGACATTAATAATTCCGCCCGATGAGGCTGCATCATATTTTGTTGAAGGTGTGCGAATTACTTCAATATTTTGTACACTGCCCGGAGGTAAACTTTGTAAAAGGCTTGTAATATCCTGGCTGCTCATTTTTTGTTCTCTGCCATTTATATAAATTACAGCAGGTGTTGCACCCGTTAGGAATATACCTCCATCTTGATCTACATATAATCCGGGAGTACTTTCTAAAACTTCTAGTGTATTTGTGCTGATATTAGCAATAGGCTCGGGGTCAATTATCATCTTATCTTCTTCTTGACTAATAAATGGTCGTTGTGCTTCAATGGTAACTTCACTTAGCGAGATTGCATTTTCGTTTAGATTGAAAGAAAATGTTCGTTCGTTAGGCTTTACATTGATTGTCTTTATTAATGTTTCAAAACCGATATAGCTTATACTAACCTGATATAATCCGCTTGAAATATCTTCAAACATGGCATTTCCATTTAAGTCGCTAGTACTATAATAAACTTTTGAGTTGCTTATCCTTGTAAGTTTTACGGTTGCTCCTGTTAAAGGTGTGCTGCGATTATCGCTAATATTAATGTTAAGATTTTGCCCAAGAACAATTGAAAATGTAATATCTAAAAGAAGTATTAAGAATAATTTATTTAAAAATCTATGCATATATTAAATACTTGGTCAAAAGTAATTAAAGAAAAGAAAACATTTTATAGTTTAATTTTTGATTTAACAAATTTTTAAGAGGCTATTAGTAAATCGAATTGTAATTTGCATATTTACAATTTTTTAAAAGATATTTAGTGAAAGGTTTCTTATATATATTTCTGATTTGTTTTAGCATAGGTTTATTTGCACAAAATAAAGAACTACCGGCATCATTTGTTAACAATAAAATTAAGATAGATGGCGTACTTGATGAATTAGAGTGGCAAACTTCATATACCGACACTGAATTTGTTACTTATAGTCCTTCAGTAAATCAAAAACCTCGTTTTGAAACCGATGTTAAGGTTTTGTACGACAACAATAATTTGTATATAGGAGCAATCATGTACGATACATATCCCGACAGTATTTGTGCTGAACTTACTGTTAGAGATAACGATGATGGTAATACCGATATGTTTGTGGTAACACTTAATCCTAATAACGATGGGCAAAATGCTTACGAGTTTAAAGTTACTGCTGCTAATGTTCAAACAGATATTAGATTAAGTTCTGGTAATAGCGATTATGCATGGAACGCTGTTTGGGAAAGTGCTGTAAGTATTACTGATGAGGTATGGATAGTTGAGCTTAAAATTCCATATTCGGCAATACGATTTCCAAGTTTACCACTACAAGAATGGAGTGTAAATTTTTGGCGAAACGACCGCCGCATACGAGAAATTTCTACATGGAACTTTGTTGATAAATCAAAAGGAAGTAAAACCGAACAAATGGGCACAATTACCGGACTCGAAAATATAAAACCGCCTTTACGTCTATCATTTAGCCCTTATGTTGCTGGATATTTGAATCATTATTCTGAGAATGATAAAGCGAGCTATTCATTTAATGGAGGCTTAGATATGAAACTCGGATTAAGTGCCAGTTATACTCTTGATATGACATTGGTTCCTGATTTTGGACAAGAAAAGTCAGATTACGAGACACTCAATCTTACTCCTTACGAAACATATTACGAAGAAAACAGACAGTTTTTTACTGAAGGTACAGAACTTTTTAATAAATGTGGACTTTTTTACAGCAGACGAATAGGCAAAATACCAAGTGGATATTACGATATTGACAGTTTGCAAAATAATGACTATAGAATAACCGATAAACCAAGATATTCAAAGCTTATAAATGCATTTAAAATTACCGGAAGAGGTAAGAATAATCTTGGTGTTGGCGTTTTTAATGCAGTAACTGCAAATACCTATGCAAAAGCAATTAATCCTGATGGTAAAGAAGAAAAGTTTTTAATAGAACCTTATGCTAATTATAATATGTTGGTGTTAGATAAAACTTTTAAAAAACACTCGTATGTTAATTTTACTAATGCTAATGTAATGAGACCCCAAAGCTCATATTTTTCAAATGTAATTGGAAGCTCGGTTCGATTAATGGATAAAACTAATAATTATGGGATTGCTTTTACGGGAGCATGGAGTCATATAAACGATTCTTTGCCACAATCTTCGCTTAACGGTTATAGTTTTAACGGAAGCATTGGTAAGTTTAATGGTACTTGGAATTATAACTATCAGATTGAAATATTATCAGATAATTACAATCCAAACGATATGGGTTACTTGCGTCAAAATAATATAGTAAATCAAGCTATAAAAATTGATTATAGACGATTTGAACCTTTTGGTAAATTAAATGAATTTGAACAGTCTTTTACCTTGTGGTACAATACACTATACAAAAACTCAAAATTTGCACGAACATATATAGAATCCAATACTTATATACTTACAAAAAGTCATTTAAGTATATGGAATGATATTACTATTGAGCTTGCCGATCAGTTTGATTATTTTGAACCACGTGAAGAGGGTAGATATCTTAGGCGTCCATTAATGTATGTTGAAAGATTATACTTTAGCTCCGATTATAGGAAAGTATTTGCAATTGATTTAGTTTTAAATAAATACGGCGATATTGATACACGAAATGGATATTATTTCAGAATTGCTCCTCGGGTTAGAGTAAGCGATAGATTAACTCTTAGATATAATTCAGAATTAGACTTTGACAATGGAGACCGAGGTTTTGTAAAATCTTTTGGAAACGATTCTATAATAATGGGCATCAGAAATGTAAACACTTTTACTAATAGCTTAAGCTTCAATTTTGTGTTAAGCAATAAAATGTATATTTCTTTTGACGCAAGACATTATTGGAGTAAAGTAGATTATCTGACTTATCATCAGCTTTTGGATGACGGAAATTTGAGTGAAAAAATTCCTGAATACAAAAACTCCAATATAAATTTTAATACTTTTAATATTGATTTAATGTTTAGTTGGAACTTTGCACCCGGAAGTTTTTTAAGCATTGTTTATAAAAACCAAATTTACACCAGCGAAGATTTTGTTACTATAAGTTCGTTTCCACTACCGGGCGAAAACTTTACAAATATGTTTAAATCTCCTCAATTAAATAGTATTTCTTTTAAAATATTATATTATTTCGATTGGCAATATTTGCAAAAAAACACATAATCTTAAACAAGTGGATACAATATTCGGTTTATGATTAATGAAAGAACAATGGAATGCAAGATATAATAGTACCAATTATATTTATGGAATTGAACCTAACAGTTTTTTTGCCGAGAGCTTGCTTAAACTAAACCCAGGTAAGGTTTTACTTCCCGGCGAAGGAGAAGGTCGTAATGCAATATATGCTGCTCAAAATTCGTGGGAAGTGCATGCATTTGATTATAGCAATGTAGCTTGTGAAAAAGCTTTAAGATTGGCAAACAAGAATAATGTAAATATCAGCTATAGTGTACACGATACAAATCAAATAAACTTTGCCGAAAATAGTTTTGATCTTATTGCTGTGTTTTATTTGCATTTAATTACTCATGAGCGTATCGAATTTCATAATCATCTTATAAAATTATTAAAACCTAAAGGCGTATTTTTAGCAGAATATTTTTCGAAAGAGCAATTAAATAATAATTCAGGTGGACCTCGAAAACTTGAGCTTTTATACAGCAAGTCTGATATTTTTAATGATTTTAAGAGATTATCGAAAGTTAAAATTGAGGAAGTAAAAACTTATCTTGACGAAGGAGATTGGCATAAGGGTCAAGCAGAGGTAGTTCGTATTATTGGTAATAAATAAAAAACTGTGCCTAAAAAATCAGACACAGCTTTTTTATTTTGATTATAACTACTATTGCTTAATAAAGCTCTTAATATGTGTTTTGTTATTTCCTTTTAATCTTATAAAATACATACCAGAGGCAAACGAAGAAATATTTATACTAGTATTATTTGAGATTTCATTTAATATGATTTTCCCATTAATATCAAGAATTTCAATATTATGATTGTTTTGTTCTGTTTCAATATTTAAAACATCGTGTACTGGATTAGGATAGATATTGAAAGTACTTGTTTCATTTTCTATTCCAAGATATATTTCTTCAAAGTCGGGATTAAATTTCGAGTAAATTATTTCTGAATAAGTTGCATTTGTATAAAGTCTGAGCGAATAAGATTTCATTTGTGGGATAAAGAAGTCGTAAGAATAAATTCTAGTGTCTTGCCCTTGTGACATGCCTATCATGTTTAATAATGATGGTTCGGCAGGTTGGTCACCTAAATAGAAACTATCGATTCTAAATTCTTCGGTTTTAATAAGCAAAGCATCAAAGTCTTGTGTTCCTGTCCCATTAGGTAAGCTTATAGTACCCTGTCCAACAACTTCGGAAATAACTCCTGCTGTTTGTTTATAATAACCAGGTATTGGTTCGGTTCCCATAAGAGCAAGCTTAAGAACAAAATCTGCTTTCCAACTAATTGTATCTGCCCATTGGTCTTGGTAACCCGAAGGGAATTTTACAATTTCCCATGGAAACGCAAAGACAATATCAGTTTCTTCAAAAATGATGCTGTCATTTGGGCTACCATAAGGTGCAGGAATTGCATCACCAATGTATTCTTTAAACTCATTGGCAGTAATACCTGTTTGAAAATATCCGCTTGCGTTTACCTCAAAATACGATATCCCTGTTAATGATAGGCCTTGTACATCTACAGTTTCCTGTTCTATACAATTTGTGCTTCCCTCAAAATTAGGGTTTTCTACGTCAAGATATTCTTCTATTAATGTACCATTATATGTAATTCCCGAGTAGTCCCAAGCTTGAGCATCGCCTATAGACGGTACTTGTAAAATTGGACTGGTGTGTGTGTCCCATGTTATTGAATAAGCTTCTGGACGCACAAAAGTGTATTGGTCCATAATAACTTGACTATTTGCACTAAGTGCAAAAAATAGCGGTAAAAAGTAAAGTAGTTTTTTCATCATTCTTTATTTGTTTTGGGTATAATTAAAATGTTTAATCTTTATATATTTTGAAATATTACCATCGGTATTTTGTGTTATAAATGCTATAATATTTCCGAAATCATCATATTCAATATTTGTAATTTCAACAATATTGTTGCTGTTGGTTTGTATTTTACTAACTGCACCATTGTTATTGTATGAATATTTAGTTGTTTCTTGAATCTCTTTATTTGTGGTAAAATTAAAAACTTCTTTAAAAGACACTCTATTGTCATCATTAAACTCATAATGGACAGAATCGAGTAAATTACTTTCGTTGTCGTAAGTTACCGAACTTATTAGTATCCCATTATCGATTGGAACTTGGTATAAGTGTTTTTTTGAGTATATTAATTTACCGTTTGGTAAGCTCACTTCTTTTAGTATTAAAGAGTCGCCAATTCTTTGGTATCTGTGAATACTTAATATATTACCTGCGCTATCGTAATCTGCCTGTTTTATAAGATAATGATTTTCGTTATAACTATAAATAATACCATTAATTAAAGAGCTGTCGGCTTCGAAACGGACTTCTTCGGTTTTATTCCCATAATCATCATACATAAATTTTGTAAAACGTTCAGCATTTCCTTGGGCATTGTAATAAAGTAAAATATCCATTTGTCCTTCAGAATTGTAATAAGTATCCATTAAAAGTGCTTCTCTACCGGTAGGTTTATTGTCTTCGAGTTCTACTATTAAGTGTTTAGACATACGAATTCCCAAAAATTTAATTATGTTTTGTTCTCGTTTAAGTTTTTCGATGTCTTTTTTTGTAAGAGGAGGTTCTTGTTGACCAAATGATTTTGCAGTAAACAAAATAATTATACAAATAAAAACAGTAAACAACTTCATTTTGCAAAAATTTACAATTAGAACAAAGATAAGACTTTTAACAAATTATAAAGAATGATTTAATTCAAAATCTTTATTTTTGCGATTATTCAACAACAAAAAAATATAAAAAATGAAAAAATTACTAATTCTTATTCTTAGCTTTTCATTTCTTTTTAGTTCACTTACGCGTGCCGACGAAGGTATGTGGCTACTTTCGCTTATAGGGAAGAATTATGAAGAAATGAAAGAAATGGGATTTAAACTTACTCCCGAAGATATTTATAATATTAACCAGTCGTGCATTAAAGATGCAATTGTTGGATTAAGTAGAGAAGGGAGTCCTTTTTGGCATTTTTGTACAGGGGAGATTATTTCGCCCGAGGGTCTTATGCTTACTAATCATCATTGTGGATTTGGCTCTATTCAGTCTCACAGTACTGTTGAGCACGATTACCTTAAAGATGGATTTTGGGCTTATTCGCAAGAAGAGGAATTGTATAACGAAGGTGTTACAGCCGAAATTCTTGTAAGAATGGAAGATGTTTCTGAAAAAGTTTTGAGTACAGTAAATTCTGATATGGACGAAAGTAAGAGGAATAATGCTATTCAAGAAATTTCAGCAGCAATTGTTGCCGAAACCGAAAACGGTACACATTACAAAGCACAGGTAATTGATATGTTCCATAAAAATCAATACTTTTTGTTTGTTTACGAAATTTTTAAAGATGTTCGTTTAGTAGGAGCTCCACCTTCGGCTATGGGGAAATTTGGTGGTGATACCGATAACTGGATGTGGCCACGTCATACTGCTGACTTTTCAATGTTTAGAATTTATACAGGACCCGATGGTAAACCTGCAGCATATTCAGAAGAAAATATACCCTTAAAACCAAGACACTTTTTACCTGTAAACATTCAAGGTGTTGAAGATGGCGATTTTGCAATGATTTTAGGATTTCCCGGTGGTACCGACAGATATATGACATCATTTGAGCTTAAAGAAACTATGGAAGTTACAAATGCTAATAGGTATAATATTAGAACAGTTAAGCTGGATGTACTTCGTGAATATATGAATAATAGCGATGCAATTAGAATTAAATATGCAAGCAAATATGCAAGTTGCAGTAATTATTGGAAATATTCTAACGAACAAAACAAAGCTTTACGCCAATTAAACACAATGGGTGAAAAACAAAATTTAGAAGAAGAGTTTATGAATTGGTATGAGACTTCGCCTAACCTAAAAAAGAAATATGAAGAAACCCTTTCAATTATTGAAAAAGCAATAAAAGACAGGCGAGAAATGGCAGATGCCAGAAGTTTCATTATCGAAGCCCTTATTAGTGGTCCTGAAATTCCATATTTTGCATATCAAATGTCGAGAAATTTAGCAAGCATAGACAAAGAAACGCCTGATGAGGATTTGGAAAAAATAAGAGAAAGAATTACACAGTTTTACAAAGACTTTGATATAGAAACAGAAAAGAGTGTTACAAAAGCATTATTTAAATATTATATTGATAATGCTCCGGCAGATTATCGCCCCGAAATTATTGAAACAATTGAAACAAAGTATAAGGGTAATGTTGATAAATTCGTAGATAATATGTTCAAAAAGAGCATCTTTACAAGTAAGGAAAGCGTTTTGGCTTATCTTGAAAAGCCCAATGCAAAAAAATTGGATAAAGATCCAGCTATAGATGCAGGAAAATCAATTTTAAATAAATATTTTGAAATAAATGCTAATTATCGCGAAGCCAGTGCAGATTTGGACAAAGGGAAAAGACTATGGGTTAATGGATTAATGGAAATGAACAAAACAAAACATTATTATCCTGATGCTAATAGTACAATAAGATTAACATATGGTACAGTAGGAGGATATGAACCTCGTGACGCTGTTACATACGACTATATTACAACTCTTAAGGGAGTTATGGAAAAAGAAGACCCCAATACTACCGAATTTGTTGTCCCCGAAAAACTTAAAGATTTGTACAATAATAAAGATTTTGGACAATATGCCGACAAAAACGGAGATTTAATTACTTGCTTCATTACAAATAACGACATTACAGGTGGTAATTCAGGCTCACCGGTGCTTAACGACCAAGGTCATTTAATTGGGATTGCTTTTGATGGAAATAGCGAAGCTATGTCGGGAGATATTGAATTTGAAGATAATCTGCAGAAATGTATTAATGTAGATATGAGGTATGTTTTATTTATTATTGATAAATATGCAAATGCTCAAAATTTAATTAATGAAATGAAAATCGTGAATTAAAAATTAGTTATATACTGAAAAAAAATTGCATTGAAATTATATAAAAAATGGGCTGTGTTTTTACACAGCCTATTTTTATCTAATGAGTAATAGGTTTAAGTCTTTATAAAATCTTAAAATTTAGATTGTTTAGGATTATATTCTTAATTTTTACTAATTTTACACTAAACTAAATTATTCTGTATTATGAAAAATTTCTGGAAATATTTTTTCGCTTCTTTATTAGGAAGCTTCTTGTCATTATTGCTAATATTCCTTGTTGTTTTTGGTGTGTTTAGCATGATGTTATCAACATTTTCTAAACCTGAAGCAACGGTTCCTGAAAATGCTGTTCTCAGTATAAATTTGAATCAAGCCGTCCCCGATAAAACACCCGATAATCCTTTTGAGGATTTCGATTTTGTCAATTTTGAATCTAACAAAGCTTTAGGGTTAAATGATATTCTTAAAACATTAACTAAAGCTAAAGATGACGAAAACATAAAAGGGATTTTTCTTGACCTAGATTATGTGCAAGCAGGCATGGCTACAGTAGAAGAGATACGGAATAAACTTGTAGAATTTAAAGAGTCTGGTAAGTTTATTATTTGCTATGCTTCTGTTTATACCCAAAAGTCGTACTATTTGGCTTCGGTTGCCGATAAAATATATTTAAATCCTGTTGGAAGCATGGATTGGAAAGGTATGTATAGTCAAGTTATGTTTTTTAAAGGAGCTTTAGATAAATTAGAAATTGAAGCACAAATATTCAGACATGGTAAATTTAAAAGCGCCATAGAACCATTTATTACCGATAAAATGAGTGAAGCAAATAAGGAACAAACACTTGTTTATACACAAAGTTTATGGAATAGAATATTAAGTGGAGTATCCGATTCGCGTGGTATATCTGTTGATTTGCTTAACCAGTATGCAGATAGTTTGGCTATTAGAAAAGCCGACGATGCTTTAAGACTTGGTTTTGTTGATGCACTAAAATATCGTGATGAGGTTCTTGATGAATTAAGAGCTGAGGCTGAAAATGATGATGATAAAGATGATTTCGATTTTATTGTAAAAATTGATAAATATTTTAAAGTACCTATAGAAAAAGAAAAGAAGAAAAAACTACCTAAAGATCGTATAGCAGTAATTTTTGCCGAAGGTAATATTGTTGATGGTAAAGGTGGTACAGGCAAAATAGGTGGAGATGCAATGTCATACGAAATTCGTAAAGCTCGATTAGATGAAGATGTAAAAGCTATAGTATTGCGTGTAAACTCACCCGGAGGTTCTGGTTTGGCCTCTGAAATTATTTGGCGAGAACTTGAAGAAGCCGGAAAAACCAAACCAATTGTTGTGTCAATGGGTAATCTTGCTGCATCAGGTGGATATTATATTAGCTGCAATGCTGACTATATTTTTGCTCAGCCCAATACTCTTACAGGTTCTATTGGTGTTTTTGGTATGATTCCTAATATGCAAGGTTTTTTAAATAATAAACTCGGTATTACTACCGATGGAGTAGGAACAAATGCAAACTCAAGTATGGGTGATATATCTCGTCCATTTAACGAGTTCGAAAAGCAAAATATACAATTTATGATTGAAGATTTCTATGACACTTTTATTGGCAGAGTTGCAGATGGAAGGAAAATGACAAAAGAAGATATTGACGAGATAGGACAAGGAAGAGTGTGGAGTGGAGAAAATGCCCTCGGAATTGGGCTTGTTGACGAAATAGGTGGACTCGACGATGCCGTTAAAAAAGCCGTAGAACTTGCTGGTTGCGATGATTATAGAATTAAAGAACTACCCGAAGCAAAAGATTTCTTCGAAATGATGTCTGAAGATATGATGATGTCTCTTAAAACCTATTTTGTAAACAAAGCGCTAGGTACCGAATATATATATTACGAAACCATTGAGAATGTTAAAACAATGTCGGGTGTACAGGCTCGTTTACCTTACGAAATAGAAGTTTATTAATTGATAATATTTTTTGAATAATAAATTATTATTTGGTTTAATTGTTTTATTACAAATAATCCCGGGTATGTTATTTGCTCAGGATTATTTGATTATAAATAACAGTGTGTACTCCAGGCAGCAAGCTTGCTTATACTCCGATTCTTGTAATGCTCATACTGCTCTTAAATCTAGCCTCAATTTTAAAGTCAATACCGATATTGTAAGTTTTGATAATCCAATAGTTTGGGGAAAGGAAGCTAACTCGTGGTTTAAACGGAAGCTGTTTTATGAGCACCTTGGAGTAGTTAAGAATAAGGACTATACTCTTATTCTGAGTCCCTTACTTGATTTAGAATACAGCAGAGATTTGAAAAACAATGAAAATAATTATCGCAATACAAGAGGAGTAGTAATTTATGGGAATTTGAGCGATAGAATTACATTTAATTCGGAGTTTTATGAAACACAGGCATCTTTTCCTGAATACATCAATAATTATTACCAAAGATATGGAGTACTACCCGGCCAACCACGAGTTAAACCATATGGCAATAATGCTTACGATTGGGGTTCGGCTTTTGGTTCAGTTAGTTTAAAAGCTGCTCCATTTCTCTATTTTCAGCTAGGTAACGATAAAAACTTTATAGGAGATGGATACCGTTCGTTTATGCTTTCTGATTACGCCACACAATATATGTATTTTAAAACTTTAGCGAAATTTGGACGTTTTTATTATCAAAAAATGTTTTTGAATACAATTAATCCAAGTATTAATAGCATGCAGAATATTGACCCAAATTGGACAGCAAATAGTTATGTTAGAAAAAAAAATATTAGCATAACTTATTTGGGTGCAAATATTACGAATTGGTTGCAGGCGGGTTTATTTGAAGCTATTGTGTTCGATAGTTCATATGAATGGGATTTTAATATATTAAACCCAATCCCAATTGTTAGAAGTTTTCAGTTTGCTGCTGACGAAGACTATAACAGTTTTATGGGTCTAAATATATGCACAAAACTACCTTTTAATACAAATATATACGGACAGTTGGTGTTTAATAAAGAATGGGAACTTGCTACACAAGCCGGAATAAAATTTTATAAGACTGCTAAAGACCACAACATATTTGCTCAAATAGAATTCAATCAAAGCAATCACGGATACGAAAGTTTGGTAAATATTCGCCAACATTATGGTCATTATAGTCAGTCTCTTGCTCATCCCGGAGGCAATGGTTTTACTGAAGTTCTGGTGAACACAAATTACCAATATAAACGTTGGCATATTTCTGTAAGGGCGAATAGGATTTGGTATAAAGGTTTAGATGAGGGAGCATATACTTATTTAGGGGAATTTGTAAGCCCATTGTTTGCTTTTTCGGGCAATGTCTTAACTGCCAGATTAGAACCTGCTTATATAATTAACAATTCGTATAACTTGATGATATATAGTTCAATAGATTACTATAGAAATCAAAAAGATTATTTAATATTTGGTTTTGGACTAAAAACAGCTTTACGAAATAAATATCACGATTTTTAATATGAATAATTTGCTTAAATACATATTGATATTTATTATTATAAGCTTTACTTTAAAAGGTTATGGGCAGTTATATCATTCATTTAATGGATATATACAGAAAACAATTGCAGCAGACATCAATAATCCTGAAAATAATGTAACTACCACTTTACAGCCTTTTTATTATTCTGATATTGCTAATATAATTGATTCATTTGAAACCGATATGCCAAACGATTGGCTTAAATACCCGATAAGTGCCGTTTTCGATAGCAGTTTTAGAAAATTATACGGTTTACGTTTCGATGTTCGCCCAATGATTATGGCAGAAGCTCAAAACCTCGATAAGTATTTAAACTATGGCGGGGGTTTGTGGATTGCCAGCGATTACAAAAATAAATTGGCAATAGAATTTAGTATTTTTTATCAAACTTTGCCTGGCGAAAAATATGCGTCTTTTGTTCAAGAAAGTGTTATAGACAAAAGCTTTCGAGTAATGCCATATTATGCTGACAGTTTAGGGTTGTTTCAAGATTTTCATATTACTTACCGACCTTTTAAGTATTTAACTGCCGAAGCAGGATACGGAAGACACTTTGTTGGAGATGGTTATCGTTCTATGCTGCTTTCGGCTGAAACATTTAATTACCCATATTTTAAAACTGAACTTAATTTTTGGAATATTAAGTATTTATTTATGGTAAGCCGGATAAAAGACTATTCATTTACTCCCTCGTTGTTTGGCACCGGTTATTCCTGGTCTAGTACAATAAATTGTAATGTTACACATCATTTGCAATGGCAGGTAAGTAAAAACTTTTCTATTGGACTTTTCGAATCTGTAATAACAGATGCTATGCCCGATATTTATTATTTTAATCCGGCAATATTTTTAAGACCGGTTGAATTTAGTTTAGGAAGTTCTGAGAATGTACTTATGGGGTTAAATACTAAAATTACTATTGCAAAAAACTATCATTTTTACGGACAATTTGTTCTGGATGATATAAATATATCAAAATTTAGAAGTGATATAAAGCACTTTTTAAATCCCGACGAAGAAGGGCTCGAATATGGATTTTTCGGCAATAAAATTGCACTTCAGGCAGGGTTTAAAACATATAATTTTGCAGGTGTAAAAAACTTGAACTGGTTTGTGGAATGGAATTATGCCCGTCCTTATACATATTCGCATAATACAAGTTCCAGAAACTATGCTTCATCCTTTCGACCTTTAGCACATCCTGCCGGAGCTAATTTTAAGGAATGGGTATTTGGACTTGATTATATTTATAAACGATTTGAATGTGAATTAAGATTCTTTTATTTACGTACCGGTTTAGATACTGAAAACACTCACTATGGGCAAGATATATACAAGCCTACAATGGATGCTGACCATGGACATAATATTCCTGTAAACACATATTACAATACTACATTGCAAGGCGAACTTAATACTATTACTGCAGCCGATTTACAGTTTTACTATAATATAAATCCTTCAAGAGGACTTAAAATAGGTTTAGGATTATCCTCTTCAACGCATAATGTGGAAGATACATACAAGCAAAGAGTATTTCAATGGCGAGTTGGGATAAGTTCTTATATGTATAAGAATTATACGGGGTTTTAACCGTACCAACTTATTCCAGAAGAACAGCTTCAACTCTACGATTTTCGTTTGCCTGCCATTCAGTTTCTTCGTCTGGCCATAGGGGATATTCTTCTCCTAACGGTAGGGTAATAATCCTGTCATCATTGATACCTAGTTTTATTAAAAGGTTCTTTACCGAATTACATCTACGTTCCGAAAGCTTTAAATTATATTCTTCGGTATCCACTTGGTCTGTGTGTCCAATAATTGCTACAGAAATATTTTCGTTGTCTTTTAAAATATCTGCAATATCTTTTATTTTATCGTGATATAGAGTATCTAATACAGCACCGTTTAAATCGTACAGAGCAATTACCTGTGGTGTTGATAATGGGCGTTTCCCTTTATATTTGGATGAGTGAAATACCCAATATGAGTTTGAATCGCTTTCCATTTTAAAGAAATCTATGCTATCATTTATGTGTATATTTCTATTTGCAAAATTCATACTGTTTAAGTTATTACTGTATGTTAACTGTATGCCAGACAAATCTTTAGGTGATTGTGAAGTAAATTTAATTTCATAATAATTTGCATTCAAAAATGGTAATTCGCTCATTACACCAAGAATTTCGTCTGAAGACTTTAAATTATAGTAATTCCCTCCCAAATACTCAGCCATAACTTGTAATAATTGATGATTAACACATTCTCCAAGAGATATTATATTCATTTTTACATCATGTTCGTTTGCCATTTCGGCAACTCCTCCGGCAGATACTGGTTGTTTGCCAATATAATAGATTGATGAATTTTCGTAACCATCGGTAAATACTATGAGTTCTTTAGGGTTATCTGATTTACTTATTGTATTCATTCCTTCTCCCATGGCAGCATATAATGCGGTAAGTCCGCCAAAATTTTCTAATCCGTTATATTTAATTGAATCGAGAAGGTAGATTTTATCGGTAGTAGGTTTTGATTCTACTACAATATTTTCATCGAATTTTATTAAGCTAATTGCATCAATTGGTCTTTTATTTCTAATCAGTACTTTTGCAGCATCTTCTAAAAAATCAATATCAGAATACATTGAACCACTATAATCAAGAACCATTGAGATGTCTTTAGGGATGTCGTTGTTATTTTTTATTTCTTTTACCGAGAAGTTATCAATTTTAGCCCTACCGCCATTATTGTAATTTTCTACAAGGCTAATAAAATATTTTCTTGCATCTTCGGGTGTAATTGTTGGTGGAGCTAAACCATGTACATAGCGTCCGTTTTCGTCAACTACTAAAACGTATAGCGTAATAACAGGATATTCCGAAATATCTATAGAAAATATTTCATAATCGAATCTTGTTTTTTCCTCAACTTCAGAAAAATTGGTTGCATCGGTAATATATTTTCGTTTTATAATTTTAATATCAAGGTTTTTAGATTCTTTTACCCCATTTAGGTATGCATTAAGAGTAACCATCATGTCTTCTTTGGGAGTTAATGTATAGTTACCAATTAGTTCGTGTTTAATGCCTGGATCACATGATAGGGTAACGGAATCGGCTTTTTCAACATTCCATGTTAAAGTTGTAGAATTGCCTTTAAAAACCATAGTGTTTCCTGTAAATTGGTTTATTTTAGATTTATAAGCATTAATTGAGATAGGTATTCTTTCTGTTTTACCATTATTACGATATACGATAATATCAAAAGTAATAGGTCGCATCAGTAAAATATTGTATTCTCCTATTGGGGGAAGAGTCCCTGCATATCCTTCTAATTCAACATGTTTGGTGTTTTTAAATTTCCATTTAATAGTTGCAGGTGCTCTTACGGCTACATTTTGGGGATAATATAGGTCTTCGATGTATTCTACTGTTACTTTTGATTTTTGAGATACTGAGTGCCCATGTTCTGAATATCCAATAATTTCTATAATAGTATCTTTTGTTGATCTAAAAGGTAAGCGACCCTCTATTGGTAGTTTTTCATCAAAACCTTTTATCATTACATAATCGCATGCAAATGTACTCCATTCTATCCAGTATTTATCTTCATCATTAATAGTTTCGGGTACTGTAAACGATGTTATTTGGGGATAAACTACATCAATTGTAATTCTTTTCTTGGTTGTTTTTCCGCGTTTTTCGGCTATAAATTCGTATTTAGTTTCTTTTGTAGGCGAAACAAAAACAACACCTTCCATTGGTAATTTATCTTCACCTAATTCATTACAATAAAATTGTTTTGCGTCTTTTACGTTCCACCATATTGAGATACTGTCGCCGGCAGCAATTGTACGGTTAGCAACACCTGTTCCAATAATTATTGTAGGGTTTTGTGCAGTTAAAACTATTGGGGTAAAAATAAAGAAAACAAGAACACAGTAGATAAAATGCATTTTTTGTGTTGACATGACTACAGACTTAAGTTAGTATTAAGTCTTAAAGATAGGATTTAATGATAAAAAATGCAAATGAAATATGATAATATTAATATGAAAATATATAAGTTCTTTGGAACGCAGTTTATTTTATTTCCATTGTGTATAATATTGTTTCTAATTTTCGAATTTCGTTGCGTACTTCTTGGTTAGGATTATAAACGAATCCTTCGACCGTTACAATACGGTTTCGGGCAGTATCTGCTTTTGTATAGCTAACAAATGGTCCTCCCATAAAATCTCCTTCTACTTTCCATAGTCCTCTTATATATGCAGTATAGGTTCCGTTGTGAGTTATTGCTTTAAATGTAGGAATGTCGAAATGGGTTTCGGTTGTCATATATGAACCTTCGCGTGGTCCTGGAACGTTTTCTTTTAATATTTCGTTACGTTTATTAATTAAATAGTCTAAAGTAAATGTGTTTGTGTCTCTAAACGGATAATGATAAACTAGTATTCCAATACTTGCAGTACGACTTTCAAAAGATATCCATGCAAAATTGTCTTTATTTACATCAAGCGTATAGCTTTTAGGTATAACAAAAGAAACATTGTGGTCTCGTTCTATTATTTCACGAATTGAGTTAATTTGATACTTATTGTAATAAAACAACCATCGGTCTCTATCAGCTTTTTTGAAAAGTTCTATTAATATTTCTTGGTTTTCGTTTAATAGTTTTATAAACTCTTCTTGATTTGGGGCAGCAATTTTAACATACATTTGGTTTTTTGCATATTTATCAGGACTTACAGAAATAGCAGCATTGCTAACATCTCTAGAAATTATGGGGTAAATTACATTTCTGTGTCGTTTATTTAAATCAATAAACTTTTCTTGTGGAATCTGTACTAAATTGAACAAATACTCCTCCATTGGAAGATTTGGACATTCTTGATGAAAGATTGCTTTTAAAGAGTCTCCTATTTCACCATAATAAATATTATCGTTAAGTACAACTAAAATTTCTCCGGGGTTACCTGTAGCACCAGGTGTAAGATCCATCATTGCATTTTTGCAAGAAAAACTAATACTGATTATTATAATTGTTAAAATAAAATAGATTTTTTTTATCATAGTTTTGTGTTTATTATTAATAACTCAAATTTATGTTCAATAATTGTTTGGGAGCATACACTAATCTGTTTTAATCACAATTTCGTCAATAAACAAAAATGATTCATGTCCTGCTCCTAAGTGCCAATCAGGTAAGGTGCCATAATATTTAGCAAATACTTTTATATATCGTGCATTAATCTTTCTTGAGGAGTATTTGAAATTCTTTATTATTGACTCGGGTTCAGTATCAGGGATATCATTTTCTAATTTTACCGCTTTAGTAAAATGTATTGAATCATTAGAATAGTAGTATTCAACAAATTTTGGCATAAGTATCCACGAACGAACATCCTGAATAAAACTTGTTTCAATGCTATTAATTCGTTTAATCTTACCTAGATCAACAATTGCTTCAAAATCTTGTGCTTTATAGCCTTGCCAGTGTCCATTTCTAAAATCATTACTACCTCTTAACATATCTATTAAAGCGTTGTCGCCACCGGCAGTATACATTTTACTATAATTAGAAAATAACTTTATTTTTCTGTTGCTATAAATTTTTAAAAACTCAGATTTAACAATTTTGCTTGGAATTTTATTTTTACTTTTTGAATAATAATTCAATTCGGAATTTTCGTTAATGGTAATTGCTTTTGAATATTTTTTATAATTCTCTTGAGCAATATTATCATCTAAGCTGTAAAATAATTCAGCCTCTTTATCGATGCAATTAATACTTACTGATATACTATCACGAAAAGTTTTACTCGACTCATTAACATAAGGTGCCGGAGTTACAAGATGTTCAGTAATTCTTGAATTGAAAATATCGTTAGGCATACTGCCAAAGCTTTTGTTTGGAGTGGCTCCCATAAAAAACTCTAAAGTGCCACCTTTTATAATATCAGAGTGTTTAATATATGTTTTATTATAAACCTTACCATTGAGTTTTAAGTTTTGTACGTATATATTCTCTTTACTATTATTGTATGCGATAATTGAAAATCTTTTTCCACTCTCTAATTGAATAATTGCTGTATCGAAAATCGGACTGCCAATATCGTAAATACCATTTGCAGGATTAACAGGGTAAAATCCTAAAGAACTAAAAACATACCATGCCGACATTTGTCCACAATCTTCGTTGCCACATAATCCGTCCGGAGCATTATAGTATAATTTGGTCATTATTTCTCTTACCAGTTCTTGTGTTTTCCAAGCTTTGCCTATATAATTATAAAGATACGCAATATGATGACTTGGCTCGTTGCCGTGTGCATATTGGCCAATCATTCCTGAAATATCTTTAATGTCTTTTCCATAAGTTTCGCTTGACACTTTAAATAAACTGTCGAGTTTTTGTTCAAATACATCTTTTCCACCTATCATTTCAATAAATCCTGATATATCATGCGGCACATAAAAACTGTATTGCCATGAATTTGCTTCGGTAAAATTAAAATCTACTTCTTTTGCGTCAAAAGGTGTTTTCCATGCATTATTGTATCTGGGACGCATAAATCCTGTATTAGTATCAAGTATGTTTTTATATGCCTGACTGCGGATAAGATAAGTTTTATATATTTCGTTTTCTCCTAAAGCTTTGGCAAATTGAGCAATACACCAGTCATCGTATGCGTATTCAAGAGTTTTAGAAATAGATTCGTGTTCGCTTTCAATAGGTATAAATCCATATTTAATATAGTCCTTTTTCCCAAGTTCATCTGTTTCGGCAGTAGAAATTATTGCTTTAAGAGCTAAATCTGTATCGAAATCTCTGATACCTTTTAAATATGCGTCAACAATGGGGGGAATTGAGTGATAGCCAATCATACAACCGGTGTAATTTGAAGCTAATTCCCACATAGGTAATTTGCCACCTTTTTGGTACATATCCAGAAAAGTTTTAATAAAATCTAGCGTTCGTTTTTGTTGAATAATTGTATAAAGTGGATGCGTAGCACGGTAAGTATCCCACAACGAAAATACAGTATAGTTTGTAAACGATTCTGAATTGTGAATTTTTAAATCAGTACCGCGATATCTTCCATCTACATCTTGATAGATATTGGGGTGAATCATTGTATGATATAGTGCTGTATAAAAAGTTTTTATATTATCTTGGGACTTACCTTTAATAATAATTTTACTTAATTCTTTGTTCCATGAATCTGCTGCATTGTTTTTAACACTGTCGAAGTCCCATCCATGATTTTCTTGCTCCATATTTTTGATTGCTCCATCAATACTAACAGGAGATAGAGCAATCTTTACAAGAATTTCATCAATATTAATTTTATTTGCTTTTAAAGCTAAAACCAAATTTTTTCCACAATACTTGTTCTGTTCATAATTTGATAGTTCTGGGTTACCCCAATCTGCTACAACACTAACATCAATATTAAAATCTAAAGCAAAAAACACATATTGTTCTTCTGCCCATGCTTTACTTTTTCTCATGCCCACAAGTCTTGTAGGGCTTATTTGTTGTATCCATGCATCTAAAACCATATCTCTGTGTTTTAGATCAAGAATAATATATGCTTGTCCGTTTTTATTAAATGCATATTTATGCATTCCTGTTCTCTCTGTAACAGTTAAGCTAACGTCAATATCCGGTTTGTTTAAATGAACAGAATAAAAACCCGGAGACGAGAATTCTGTATTGTGGCTAAATCCGGAAGAATATGGGAACATAAATTCTTTATTTTCATTATAAAGAACATTAGTGTCATTTAACAGTGAATATTTGCCACACATTGGCATAAGTAAAATATCTCCATAATCAGAACATCCAGTTCCACTTAGGTGTGTATGACTAAAGCCGTAAATTATAGAATCTGAATAATGGTAAGCACTGCAACCGTCCCAACCTGTTAGTCTAGTGTCGGGGCTAAGTTGAACCATACCAAAGGGCATAGTGGCACCAGGGAAGGTATGTCCATGAGCATCTGTTCCTATTATTGGATTAACGTAATTCTGTAATTGATATATTTCAAATTTATTATAGGTTTTAAAAAACAGTAAATATATTAGTCCGATTGTTGTAATAAGAATAATAATAACTGGAATAGTTTTACGATTCATTGCTCAATAATTATTTTTTGATAAAAATAAGCAATTAATATTAAACCCGATTATTCATATAAATAGTTTCGTTATGATTAATCGAACTTAGGTATTGAATAGCTCGTGTAGAACATTGAGAGATTTAATATTGCCAAATCCGGGTATATGAAATCGATAGAATTCTAAGATTTTACATAATATCTCACGACGAGCAGTATTGTTTATTTTTATTTTACAGGAATCAATTGGATTAATGAAACTCAATTCATTAAATAATTTGCTTTGGTTGATATCAAAAGAGTCGTTGTCATTAGTAAAAATAGGTAAAAACATTCCTTCTCTTATATTAAAATAAGGTGTTTCGTTGCAAAAATTTTGAGAAGGTTTAAATCCTAAAAAGCTTAAAAGATGAACTAGAAAAGACAAATGGAAGTTATAAAACTCTACTTTTATTTCTTCAAGTTCATTAATACTCGACGAAATATATTCAAAGATTTCAGGCGATGCTTCCTGTTCGATTAGTGATTTTCCGAGTATTTCGGCAATAAAAAAACAAATAGCTGCTTTTTCGGGATGTAAGTGGGTTTGATATAATGGTTTGGTCAAAACAGCTTCTCTTAAGGTTTGTAAGTTTCTATTTACCTTATAATCTAATTCTATATTGAGGATATTTAATATTTCGAAAGCATAAGATTTTACATTAGATTTACGAGCTCTTGTCCCTTTCACTATAGCACTAATTCTACCATAGTTTTGAGTATAAAGGTTTACAATTATACCCGAATCGGAGTATTTTACTTTGTTAAGAACAATTGCCTTTGTTTTGACAATCATGTTTAATTAATGAAAAGGATTTTAGTAACAGTTTTTTTAGAGCCGTCTTCGTTTGAAGCAAACACGAGATAAACTCCGGTTTTCACTTTGTTGCCATTAAAATCTGTTCCATGCCATATTGCTTGTCCACCTTGTGATCTCATTTCGTACACTAAGTTGCCCGAAATATCAGTAATCTTCACATACGATCCGGCGACTAATCCGTGAATTGTAATTGGTCCGTTATAGTCTGGTTTTACAGGATTTGGGAAAGCATATACGTCGGTATAATCAGAGTCGCCTTCGGTTGCTTCACCTCTGTATGATATAATTCCTTTTTCGGTTCCAATAAAAACTTCGCCAGTTGCGGGTACAATTTGCATACAATACACATTATTAGAAAGTATTGGACTATTTGATGTATTAAAATGATGTATTTGTTCGATTCCAGTGGGATTAGTTTTAAAAACACCTCCTGAGCGTGTTCCAAACCATTTATCGTTTGCTCCATCAACAGAAATTGCTGTAACCGTTTCGGCTCCTAAAAGTAAATCCGCATCGTTTGTGCCATCGTTTCGAGGTATTTTTACTTGTTGCCCATAAAATGGCGATTGCGAGAAAACATTATCAGGATTATAATAAACAACAACTCCCTTATTGGTTCCTACCCAAATACTTCCATTTTTGTCTTCGGCAATGCTAAATACCTCATTGCTTATTATTTCTCCATATTCGTCAATTATACTTAGCTTGCGATAATCGTCGTCGCTTAAATCTCCTGGTGTTTCTTTGTCATCAAAGACAAATAATCCTCCACCACGAGGTAGTATTACCCATTTATATCCATTAGAGGCAACAAGTATATCTCCAACATTGCTAACATTCATTGCTGATTTATAATTTAAACCATGCCAAGTTCCATTAGCCATTTTTACAACTATTGGCATTTGATTATCGGAACAAGAAATCCATAAATTACCATGGTCGTCAAAATCAATTCCGCCAACTCTTATTAGACTTGTCCCTGGTATTGTTTCTATGGGGCTATTTGTTTCATTATAATTATTAACTAAATTTTGCCCTGTAAATTCAAATAATCCATTTACCCATGAACCTACAAAAATATTATCTGGTCTTTGGGGATTAATTGCAATGCTTACTAAGTCATATTTTCCGCTTAAATCCGGTTCTACTGTGTAGTCAATAGTGTTCCATGTATCTGTAAAATTGAAAAACATGGCTTGTGAATATCTCGGTACTAATGATAAATCAAAACCCCCTGCAACTCCAATAAGCTTATTATCAACTGCATCCATTGCAAATATGGTGTTGGTTTTAGGTCCATTTATGCTAATTTTTTGATACGACCACGAAGCATGGCTTCTTACTAATCCATAGTATCGATCAGCAATCCAAACTACATTATTCTTTCCTACAATTGTATGATTTGGACGTAATGTAGCATCTCCATTTTCAAAAAAATACTTCCAGATGTGTAAATAATTATCAAATTCTGTATCGTAAAGTTTAATATACCAATCACTTGTAATGCTTAATACATTATTATTGCTCCACAAACTGTTGCATCGATTTATTGTAGTATCGAAATTGCTCCATTGGTTATTTTCAAGAACAACTAATCTATCTTCGTCAGAACTATTTTCGCCTTTATAATTTGCAATTAATTTTCCACTAAAGAATTCAATGGTATTAAAGTTCTTATTCGCCATCCAGCTAAATTCGTGAGAAATGGGGAGGTCGGTAATTCTTTCCCAATAAGTGAAATCAACTAGGTTGTCATTTAAATTACCACGATATATTCCTTCGGTAGTAGCAGCATAAATGTTACTTCCATCTGTTGTAATTTCGTTTACATCAACATAAGCTCCGTTATATCCTATTAAAAAGGTATTTTTAATTTCTTTTCTAATAATATCATACACAACTATCCCAAAACTGCATGAGAGGTATGCATAATCATCAATAATTAATATATGATTTATACTTTTCCCTGCAGTAAGTGTTTTTCTTTTTATGTCAGATATATTATAAACAATATTTTTTGAAACAATATCGAGATTTCCGTTAAAATAACCTATTAACAATTGATTATGAGTTTCGCTATATGCTATTGCTGTAGGATTGACATCAGATAATCCATTGATTTTGGACATTTTTTGAGTTTCGCTGTTGTTTTTGTTGTAAGAGTATAATCCTATATTGGTAAGCGCATAAACTTTGTCAGAGCCTTCGGCTACCATTTGTCCATATGTATAAGGTAGATGATCTCGCCATTGTCCAACAGCAACTTGACCGCTTGTAAGTATCGATAAAACAAGCAAAACAACTAAATAACAATATTTTGACATTTTTAAAAGAATATTCTTTAATTTATATTATTTAATAACAGCAAATTTCGTAAATTATTTTATTTGATAAATGATTATCAATATTTAATCGTTCAATAGATTCGTTACTATTTGATTGAGATCAAATTGCTATTATGTTTATTAATAGTGCAAACTTAGAAATTTGGAGAGTTTATTTAAGGCTTTAGCTCTGTGGCTTATATTGTTTTTAAGGCTTGGTGGCATTTCTGCGAATGTTTGATTATATCCTTCGGGGATAAAAACAGGGTCGTAGCCAAAACCTTCTTTTCCTCGAAATTCTTCAATTATTTTACCATTGACTATACCTTCAAATGAAAGTATTTCTTTTTCTAATATTAAAGTTATAATGGTTCTAAATCTCGCTTTTCGATTATTTGATGATTTAAGTTCTTGAAGTAGTTTTTTTATGTTATTTTGCGAATTACAATCGATACCGGCATACCTGGAACTAAATACTCCGGGCTTCATGTTAAGAGCATAAACTTCGAGTCCTGTATCGTCTGCAAAACAATTGAGTCCAAACTTATTATGGATAAATTGAGCTTTTTGTGTAGCATTTGCTTCTAATGTGTCGAAATCTTCCGGGATTTCTATATCACAGTTAATATCATTAAGACTTAGAATTTTATGATTGCCACCTAATACTTGTCTTGCTTCTATAAGCTTATGATTATTGTTTGTTGCAAAAACTAAATCCATTAATATGCGAATTCAATATTATGAATAATTTGTCGAACAATTTCAGGAAAGTAATTCGAAACAATTTTTTCTTTATCGTATAGGTAAAATGGGATATCTACAGAAGCATAACTTCCATGAACCAAATCGCCTAAATGGTCGTAAATGCTGAAATGAACTTTTAATGTTCTTGTAAACTCATTTGTGCCACTTGCATAGGGGTTTTCGTAATTTCCTTTAATCTCGAACTGATTAATAAATAAAAATCTGTCAACTTTACGCCTTACTGATAATTCAGGGATAAAGTCAGGGTCTTTAAATACTATATGAAAGTATAAATTTTTTGTGCTACTGCGTTTATTATGAATTTCACCATTACTGGTATAGGTTTTATAAAGTTCTCCTTCTTTATTCTCTTTCGCCTTTTCGTGTTTTTTTTTATTTAATAGTTTTTCGAAAAGCCCTTCATCATCGGGGTCCTCGGGTTTGTTTTGCATCGAAGACCTCATTTCGTAAGATATGTTTGTGTATATTCCGGCTAAGTCCTGACGAGCTTCTTTTGTATTGTCGTTGAGCAAATTAACAGTATAACAAGAGTCAACGAGTGAATTATTTAAAAAACGATTTAACTCTGTTCTGAAATACATCATAAGTTCATCGTGAGACATGTTGTATTTTGGAGCTATCTCTGATGTAGCATCGTTGTAATAGATAATCGGGTCGAAAGGTACAATTAGCAAACGGAGATCGTATTTTGGACCATAAACAAATTGCAATGATTCTTGACAATTAATATTAATTGAATAAGCTAAAAGTACAGCAAATACAATAAGTCTATTCATAATTATCTAAATAAGTTAATAATGTCGTTGCCTACGATGAATACAATTAAAGCCAATAGAATTACCATTCCAATATATTGAACAATTTCCATAAATCTATCGGGGAGTTTACGTCTTGTAATTGCTTCTATAAGAGTAAAAAATGCGTGTCCACCATCGAGTCCCGGTATTGGTAATATATTTATGAAAGCCAGAACCATTGATATCATTCCTGTAATTGACCAAAATCTTAACCAATTCCATTCTGCACCATAAAATTTTGCGATACCAATAGGTCCACTTAAATTTTTAACTTTTTCTTGACCAGTAAATAAAAGTTTAAACCCTTTAATATTAGAAATTATAGCAGCAAAAGCATCTTTGTTGCCGTATTTCATTGCTTTAAAAAAAGTATAAGTTTCGGTTTTATAATCAGGTTCTTTTGTAAAAAAGCCCAATTGTCCAATGCTATCAACCACAGCTTTTAGCTCTACTGTTACATTTTGCCGTTCAATTTTTAGCTCTACAGTATCATTAGCATTATTTAAAAGCATTTCTTTAAATCCACCGAAAGAGCTAATAGGGATTTGATTTAAACTTATGAATTTATCTCCTGGTTTTATTCCTGCTTTTTCGGCATTTGAATCTTTTATAATGCTATCAACACAAAACTGATGGTTTTCGAATCCTATAAAAAGGCCACCTCTTTGGATATATTTATATACTGTATCCGGTATTTCAATATCTATAAGTGTTCCGTTTCGGTCAACTGTAATTGTTCCTCCAAAAATTGCGTTCGACATTAATGCATCTTTCTTTCTATCGATTTCTTTGCCATTTACGGCAACAATTTTATCTCCGGTTTCAAACCCGATGTATCTTCCATATTTATATGCATATATTCCTTCTTCGATACTTGCAAGTGGAACATATTCTTTTACATATACAAGATTAATAGCAGTAAAAATCATTATTCCAACAATCACATTCATTACTACTCCTGCAATCATTACAATAAAACGCTGCCATGCCGGTTTAGATCTAAATTCCCATTCTTTTGGTTCGCTCTTTAACTGCTCTGTATCAAGCGATTCGTCAATCATCCCTGATATTTTGCAGTAACCACCAAGAGGAAGCCACCCAATGCCAAATTCGGTGTCGCCTATCTTTTTTTTATAAAGACTAAAACCCCAGTCGAAAAAGATGTAAAATTTATCAACCTTAATGCCAAAAGCTCTTGCTGCAAGGTAATGACCTAATTCGTGTATAAAAACCAGTAAAGATAATGCAGTTAGGAGCTGCGCCGCCATTATTAATCCACTCATTATTTTAAATTTTTATATAGTTCAAACGCTAATTGTCTTGTGATAGTATTAGTTTTTTCGTAATCGTTTATTTCTGGATTTGCAATGAATTCAACTTTTTCCATACAAGCTTGAATCAATTCAGGCATTTGGACAAAGTTTAATTTTTCATTTAAGAATAGTTCTACAGCAACTTCGTTTGCTGCATTTAAAATACAAGGCATATTTCCGGCTTTATTAAGAGCTATATATGCTAAATTTAAGTTACGAAAGGTATTTTGGTCGAGTAACTCAAAGCTTAAATTTGTTTTGCCGTCGAACGAAAATCTTGGAAAATCAGATTTTGTTCTATTAGGAAATGACATTGCATACTGAATAGGCAAACGCATATCAGGAGGACTCATTTGTGCTTTTACCGAACCATCAGTAAATTGTACCATGCTATGAATTATCGACTGAGGATGAACTACAACGTCAATTTTATTGGGTTTTATTCCAAACAACCAATGTGCTTCAATTACTTCTAAGCCTTTATTCATCATAGAAGCCGAATCAATAGTTACCTTATTGCCCATTACCCAATTCGGATGATTTAAAGCTTGTTTTACGCTTACCTTTTTCAACTCTTCGTAACTCATTCCTCTAAAAGGTCCTCCCGAGGCGGTCAGTATTAATCTTTCAACTGAATCTATGTTTTCACCAAGTAAACATTGAAAAATTGCAGAGTGCTCGGAATCAACCGGAATTATTGGTGCTTTATATGCTCTGGACAAACGAGTAATAATTTCTCCGGCAACAACCAAAGTTTCTTTATTTGCTAAAGCAATTACTTTACCTGCTTCAATAGCTTTAATAGTTGGTAGCAAACCTGCAAATCCTACCATTGCCGTTAGGACAAGATTTGATGGGCCAAACTGGGCAGCATAGAGTACCGAGTCGTATCCTGTAAATACTTTAATGGGTAAATTTGATAATGCTTCTTTTACAAAATTATACTTTTTCTCGTTAGCAATTACAACCATATTTGGTTCTAACAAGAGAGCTTGTTTGATCAATAAATCGGCGTTGTTGTTAGCAACTAAAACTTCTGCAACAAACAAATCAGGATGTTTGGCAATAACTTCTACTGCTTGTCTGCCAATAGAACCTGTTGAACCTAGTATGCTTATATGTTTTTTATTCATTAATAGACCTAAAACTTAACATATATTTCGGGATCAACAGCTTTTCCGTTTTTCCAAACTTCGAAATGCAAGTGAGCTCCGGTGCTATATTCCCCTGTGTTGCCATAAATTGCAATTTGCTCACCGGCTTTTACTTGGTCTCCTTGCTGAACTAAAATATCTTTATTATGCCTATAAGCTGTTATAACATTATTTTCGTGTTGAATTAAAATACTATAACCAGCTTCCATTGTGTAATTTGCTGATATTACAGTACCATTTTTTGCAGCATAAACCGAAGAGTTTTGTTCGGGAACTATATCTGTTCCCAAATGACCTGTCGCCGGATTAAACGAATTGGTAACGACTCCTTTGACTGGAGGGAACAAAGATAAAACTTCTGTTTGCTGTAAGTTCTCTTTATACAGATTTTTTGCTGCATCATAATTTTCGGTTTTATTTAATGCTTTTGCATCATCATAAGCCGACTTAGGAATAACTATATTAATAGTTGAGTCAAGAGGTTCTATTCCTAAGATTGCATTACGCAATAATTCCAAATAATTATCACGAATAGTTATTTCGTACTCCAAACTGTCAATTCTGATTTTATTGGTTATCATGTGTTTGCGTATTGTATTATCGGGATAACCTGGTATCAGGGCTTTTATGGGAGTAAACACTACAATTATCCAAAAAATTGACATTAAAACTAAAATAGCTATTAAGTTGATTAATATAAACCCAAATCTATTAAACCGGTATGCTCCGGTTGATTCAAGGTTTTCGGCATGATAAACTACAAGTTTGAAGCGTTTTTTAAACCATTTAATTAATTTGGATTTCTTTTTACTCCCCATTTGTTTTAAATTTTATCTAATGCTTGTTTTAGGTCATCTAATAAGTCGTCTAAGTCTTCGATACCTATCGATAATCGAACTAAACCATCAGTAATACCGGCTTTTATTCTATTATCGTGACTTACTCCGGCATGAGTCATCGAAGCAGGATGTTGTATTAAAGTTTCAACACCTCCAAGAGATACTGCTAAGATTGCTAATTTAACATTATTCATCAAAGTTTCGCCTGCTTTTATTCCGTCTTTAAGTTCAAAACTAATCATAGACCCGGGTCCTTTTTGTTGTTTCTTTGCCAATTCAAATTGGGGATGTGATTTTAACCCTGGATATTTAACCCACTTTATTTTTGGGTGATTTTCAAGAAATTCAGCAATTTTTTGTGCCGATTGTTGTGATCTTTCAATTCTTAGCGACAATGTTTTTACGCCACGAATTACCAGATATGCTTGATGAGGATCCATATTGCCTCCTAAATAAACCATAGTTTGCCTTATTAATTTATAAGTGTCAGGATCTTTTGCAATAATTGCACCACCCACAATATCAGCATGTCCATTAATAAACTTTGTTAGCGAATGTACTACTATGTCTGCACCTAAATCGAGAGGGTTTTGTAAATATGGAGAATTAAAAGTATTATCAACACAAACTAAAATATTGTGTTTATGAGCTAATTCGCTTGCAGCAGCAATATCTGTAATTTGAATAGTAGGGTTTGCCGGTGTTTCTAAGTATAAAAGTTTAGTATTAGGACGAATATGTTTTTCAATATTCTTTAAATCAGAAGTATCAACAAAATCAAATTCTACACCAAATCTAGAAAAATCTCTTTCCATAACACCTCTGCTAGGTCCATAAATTGCTGATGTTCCAATCATGTGCATTCCTTGTCCTAAAAGAGCCATATACACTGTACTTACTGCTGCCATGCCAGAAGATAAGGCAATGCCACCAAACCCATTTTCGAGAGAAGCTAGTTTATCTTCGAGAGCATTTATTGTTGGGTTACCTATTCTTGTATAAATGTATCCAGGGTCTTTGCCTGCAAAACAATCAGCACCGTGCTTAGCATTTTTAAACTTAAATGTTGATGTTTGATAAATTGGTGTAACAGCACTTCCGTGAATGTCCTCAAAATCTCCTGCATGTACTAGTTTTGTGTCAAAACCTTTTTTTGATGTATCCATTTTTAAAAAAATTTAAGTAATTAAAAAAAACAAAAGGAGCTCTTAAGAACTCCTTTATTCTTGTGGAGCATAGCGGGGTCGAACCGCTGACCTCGTGACTGCCAGTCACGCGCTCTAGCCAACTGAGCTAATGCCCCTTATTTAAAGAACTATCGTAAAACTTGAAACTTACCAATATTTAATTTGCCGGTATTTGTTTTAATCATATAAATATAAAAACCTGAATCAAATTTTGCGGCATCAAAGATAATATTTTTTGTGTTAAATTCCATTTCTGACATTAATTTACCTTCGATATTTAGAATAGATAAAACTCCTTTTTGAGGTTTATCAAAGTAAAAATTTAGAATATTATTAGCAGGGTTTGGGAATAGGTTTACGGTAAAATCGTCAATATAATTAGGTATGCTCGAATTGTTATCATTATAAACTCTCATAGAAAAAATCATAGATCTTTCTTGATTTATAGCACAATGCAATAGAGGAGTGCCATAAGTTTTTGCGTAACAATTAAAATAGTATGAAGTATCAATAATCGGGAAATCAATAGGAATCATATCTCCAATTCCGGGTACAGAACCTAAGCTAATATATTGATTCGATAATTTATTGCGAAGTAATATATCCATTATGTAAATATCTCTCTTATATTCGGTTAAAACTTGTCGCGTAGCGTTAAATGCATTTGTGTCTTGTATTACAAGCTGTATTTCATTTTCAAATTCTGAATGGACTGAAATTTCAACTTGTACATTTACCGTGTCGAATATAGCAGCAATAGTAGGATAGTCGTCAGGTGGTATTATTGATTCAAAATCGGATATTAAAAATTTTTGGTTTAAATATCCGGTGTCTTCGATAACACTACCTACTTGAGCAGGAAAATATAATGTTGTTAATGGATTAGATGCCGTTAAACTATATGGTAAATTAGCAAATGGAAGTATTCCTTTTAAGCCTATTTCTTGCACTTGTGTGTCGCTAATTTTTACAAACACTTCGAATCCAAGATCGTTTATATACAAACAGTTTGCTTCAGGGAAGTTTGATTCATTATCAAAATCTGCAGGTTCGTAATAATATATAGTATCCATTATGCAATTCTCAAATCCGGTGTTTTGTGCTATTCTAAATATCTCATCAGTATAGAAATTAGAAAAAGGCAAACTCTGAGTTTCGTATGTGTTTGTATAATTTACAATAGGGCATTTATCGCCTGCATTATGATAATCACTTCTTTCGTAAACTATTTGAGAAAATAAGACATTTGAAAGTAAGACCATTACAATAACACAATAAAAAAATTTCGTTTGCATATACTATTATTTATGGATGATTAAAATAGGAAACACAGAGTAATTATTCTTAAAAGAAAAGAACAAACTATTGAAAATGCTTGTTCTAATAAATATAATATCTAAGTACATTATAAAACAGTTTTTGCAACTTTAGAGTCTAGTTAAAAACTGTTTGCTCATTAATAGTAATTTCTTCTTCAAATGTTTTATCGTTTTCAAGAATTAAAACACCTAATCCTCTTCTTAAAAATGGATGATCTCTGTCTGTACCTTTAGTTACTTCAACTTTGTAAATAGATTCGTAGCGGAATTCGTAAGATACTTTTCCGTTATCGTCTGTCCATGATGTGTCTGCAATTTGTTTAGGACCATCAGCCAAATAAACAACAGTATGAGAACTGTCAGAGTCGGCAGCTTTCACAATAACCATTGCTCCTTCAACTGGTTCACTGTTTTCATCTAAAACCAAAACAATTGCTCTTGGTGGCTCAGGTTCTTTACATGAGTTAGAAACAAAAACTAAAATGCCAATTAAAGCAATTATCGATAAGCTAATTATACTTTTGTTCATGATCGACAATAATTAATTAAATTTGTATTCCACAATATTAAGAATATTTTTAATATTATCAAAAAAAAAAGCATTATGAGAAACTCTATTTATCTGATATTGATATTGTCAAGTGTTTTTTTAAGCTCTTGTTCTTTATTTAACAAAGGTTTGAAAATGGATACATATATAGAAATGAAAACTTCTGAGGGGGATATTATTGTTGGTTTATATGAAAAAACACCTATTCATTCAAATCATTTTAAACAAGTTTGTGAGTCGAATACTTATGATAGTTTGTTAATACATCAAATTGGTCCTGATGGGATAATTATTGCCGGAGATACTGCAAGTAAAAACGCAGATGTTAATTATTTATTCAATAGTACTGCCATAGATACATCATTAAAGCCTGAAATATATCCGGAAATAATTCATACACGTGCAAAAATTGGTGCATGGCGGGTTGATGATGAGAATAATCCTGAAAAATATTCGCACCCAACGGTATTTTATATGATTTATGGAGTTAATTATTCGGAAAAAAATCTAAAATTGATAGAAACAATTATGAATAAAGATATTATACAAGAATATATGGATAAGTATTTAGAGAAAGATGAAAATAAACATTTAAAAGATAGCTTGGATTATTATAAAATTCAGCGTATGAATAAAGACTTCGAGAATTTGTTTGTTAAAATTCGAGATAGAGTGATACCAATTATTAAGAGTGATGGTAAAAACATTTTTAAATTTAGTGATTATCAAAAAACAGTTTATTCGGAAAATCCAGGGATACCATATTTGGATGGTAAATACACTATTTTTGGGGAAGTTGTTTATGGCGAAGATATATTAGAGAAATTAACTAAAAAGAGAACTCGTATCAAATATCGTCCTCAAAGAGATATTTTAATATTATCTACCAAAGTATTAACCGATGAAGAATGGAAAGAAATTAAAAAAAGTATAGAAAAACAGAGAAAAAACTAATTTTGCACTTGTAAGATATTTTTTAAAAAAATAATATGAAAGAAAAGATTGAAAAATTAAAAGAAAGTATAAAGTCTTATATTGTTTCAAAACCTGATGATATTGAAGCTTTCAGAATTAAGTATTTATCAAAAAAAGGAGAGGTTTCTACTCTTTTTCAAGAATTTAGAAATGTACCAAACGAATTGAAACGACAATTAGGTCAAGATTTAAACGAACTAAAAAACTTTGCATCAAATACATACGAAGATTTAAAAAAATCTTTTAACGATAATACTCAAAACGAAAATAATATTGATTTAAGTTTACCGGGTTTACCCATAGAATTAGGTACACGCCATCCTGTAAGTCTTGTAAAAGGTAAAATAATTGAAATATTTAAGAGGATTGGATACACCGTTTCAGAAGGTGCCGAAATTGAAGATGACGAACATAATTTTGGTAGATTAAATTTTCCTGAGAATCACCCTGCTCGCGATATGCAAGATACTTTTTTTATTAGTCCCGATTTAAATGTTTTATTGCGAACACATACCTCTTCGGTTCAGGCTCACGAGATGCAAGAGCTAAAACCTCCAATACGTACAATATCTCCTGGTAGAGTATTTAGAAACGAAAGTATTTCGGCACGCTCACATTGTCAATTTCATCAAATCGAAGGTTTATATATTGACGAAAATGTATCGTTTGCCGATTTAAGACAAACTCTTCTTTTTTTCGCTCGTGAAATGTTTGGACACGATACAAAAATTAGACTACGACCATCATATTTCCCTTTTACCGAACCATCTGCCGAAATGGATATAAGTTGTTCTCTCTGTGGTGGCAAAGGTTGTAAGGTTTGTAAACACACAGGTTGGGTAGAGGTGCTGGGCTGTGGTATGGTTGACCCAAATGTTTTAGAAGTTGCAGAAATTGATACTAAAAAGTTTACCGGATTTGCTTTTGGAATAGGAATTGAAAGAACCGCTATGCTTGTGTATGGAATTAATGATATTAGGCTTTTATTTGAAAATGATATCAGATTTTTGAAACAATTTACATCTGCAATTTAATCGTATTTGATTAATGAAATTACATTGTCAACAAATAGGTTCAGATAATAAAACCATAATTATATTGCATGGATTGTATGGTAGTGGCGATAATTGGATGAGTATTGCGAAAAAATTTAGTGATAACTATACTGTTTTACTACCTGATATGAGGAATCATGGTAAATCTCCCCATAGCGATATTCATAATTACCATGTAATGGTAGAAGACATTCGAGAGTTAATGGCTGAACGAAATATTGTAAAAGCTCATATAATAGGACATTCAATGGGTGGAAAAACTGCAATGTTTTTTACGGTAAAATATCCAGAACTTGTTGATAAACTTGTGATAGTTGATATAGCTCCTAGTGAGACTACAAAATTAATTGAAGAAAGCTCTCATGCTCTATTTCATTTAAATCTGATAAATAAGTTACTTAATATTGAGATTGATAAAGCAAGTAATTTAAAAGAAGCAAAAGATTTGCTTGCTAATGAAATAGATGATAAACGTTTAATTGGATTTTTGCTTAAAAATACAACAAAATCTAATGGTAAATATCATTGGCAAATGAATTTAGATGCATTTTTACATAATCTTCCCGAAATAATGGAGGGATTAAATATTGATGATTTTATAGATCGAAAGATTAATACTTCCACACTTTTCCTTAAAGGGAGTAATTCTGACTATATTGATAATAAAGATTATAAGCATATAGATTTTATATTTACCAATAGTAAAATTAAGGTAATATCTGGTGCAGGACATTGGATGCATGCAGAACAGCCTGCAGCAATAGAGGAATCTATTTTATCTTTTTTTAATGAATAGTTAAAATACAGAAGCTTTTTTGTAAAACTCGTTAAGATTAAGCCCAAGAGATATATGATGGCTCATGCCGGCAAGGTGATAACTTGCTAAACCATAATGAATGTTAAATTTGGATAAGTTAATTCCGGCACCAAACGACATCCCAACTATTGCAGCTCTAGTTTGTAATGCTAGTTCAGAGCGACGGCGATAATTAAACCCAAAAGCTATATAAAAATTGTCGGAAGGTACAAACTCTACACCGAGAATTATATGTCTTAAAAGTTCGTCTCCAACATTTCCTGATTTATTTAAAAAAGTATTAAACTTTTGTCCAAAAGTTGTATCAGTAATGGAAGAGTTATTGTCTGTTTCGAGCATATTTTGATTGTCGAGAGGGCTATCGTAACGTAAACTCCAATTAAAAAGGTTTTGAAATGTTAATGACACTCTAAATGGTGCATGTTCTAAGCCTTTTGAAACACCTAATTGCAAATCGTAAGGCATAGGCTCTCTGTTGCCGGGTTGATAGGGCTTAAATTGAACTCCGATATTTTTTAAGACTAAGGCAGCCGAAAATAGGTTAGCAGTATCTAACCACGTAATACCGGCATCAATTGCCATACCCGAACTATAGTAAGTGCTTAGAGCTGAATAAATAGTTTTTAGTGTAGCTCCGGCATACAGTTTATCATAAATTTCTCTTGAATAATAAAGATTAATCGAGTATTCGGATGCAGTAAAATCTCCTAGAATTGTTCCGGTTTCGTCGGCGTGTATAAAGTTTCCGTAATTTAGATAATGAATTCCTGCGCCTACAGTACCAATACCTTCAAGATGATGAGAATACGAAACGTAGCCAAAATTAATATCTGCAATATAATTAATATAATTGAGTACTAATTTTCCGTGCATTTCCGGACGCAAAAGTGAGGGATTATGGTAAACCATGTTTAAATCATTTGCATACAATGAAACATTGTTGCCACCTAAAGCCGCTACATGAGCTGCATTTGGCAGATTCAAGAAATCATAAGTATTATCTCCGCCTGTTTGTGCAAATGCTTGCTGAAAGCAAAATAAAACTGCAAAATTTAATATTAGTGTTTTAATTCTCAAGTATTATTAATTATAAAAACAATGTCAAATATATTAATTTTAAAAACGCCAACATATTATAATTATTGCTTTAAATCCCATTCGGCATAAAATTGTTTTAAGAATTGTTCCATAAAATCGTGCCGATTTTGTGCCATATCTTTTGCTGTTTTAGTATTCATACGCTCTTTTAATAGCAATAATTTTTCGTAAAAATGATTAATTGTTGGTCCTTTATCATTAAAATATTCTTTAGCGGAAGTATGACAAACGGGTTTAATGTTTGGATGATATATTAAACGGGATTTATAGCCTCCAAAACTGAATGTACGTGCAATACCTATTGCTCCAATGGCATCAAGTCTGTCTGCATCTTGAACAATCTTACCTTCAAGGGTTTTCATGGGTGTTGGTACATGTGCCCCCTTAAACGACAATGTAGAAATAATTTCTTTTACTTCTTTTCTGGTATTCTCATCAATTTTTATTTCTTGCATTAAAATCTCAGAATTTTCAATGCCACCTGTTATTTCTTTTAGTTTAGGATCATCAAATTCGTGAAGCCATGCAGCTAGTCCACAAATGAAGCTATTTGCATTTTCTTGTTTTGCAATATGCCTACTTAAATTAAACACGCGTTGTAAGTGCCAAAAATCGTGTCCGCTTGGTTCGTTAGCAAATAATTTATGAAGCTTATTTCTAAGTAGCTCGATTTGCGGATTCATTGTTTCTCAATTTTACTCAATTCATCAAATATTTGATAAACAGCCGGACAAGTATTAATGTTTTTAAAACTTAAGTCTATTATTCTGCTAAACTTAACCATATTGGTATGAGGGTATTCGCGGCAAGCTTTTGGTCGATGCTCGTAAACTTTACAATAATTATCGGTATCAAGAAAAGGGCAGGGCATAGTTTTAAAAACCATATCGCCGTCTTCGTCTATACGTAGAAATCTTTCAAATATTACTGAAGGTTTTAGGTTTAAGGCTTTGGATAGTCTTTTGATATCCATATCGGTAATGCGTGGACCAAGAGAGCGACAACATGAGGCACATTCCAAACAATTAATCTTAGCAAAAACCTGATTATGAAGTAAATGCACTGTGTCGTCTAATTTACGAATAGGCCACTTTTTTAATCTGAGAGTTAATTTTTTAAATTCTTTTTTTCGAGACAGAGCAAGCTGCTTATGTTCCTCTATATTTATCACTTGATTTTGATTTTAACAGTCGAAAATTTAGTTGAGATATTAAAACCCCTAAAATTACCATCGACATACCTATAATTTTTTTTGCTGTAATCATTTCATTAAGAACAAGCCACGAAAAGAGAATTGTAAATACAGGAATAACATTTGTAAAAATATTTACTTTGGTAATTTCCATAAATTTTAAAGCATACATATAAAACAGAAAAGCCAGAGTAGAGGCAAAGAATCCTAGTTTTAATATTGCAATTCCGGCTTCGGGAACAAAACCTGTAGCGATATTATGGCTAAGATCGAATGATAACATTATTGGTAAAAAATATAAGGCACCAATAATATTTTGATAAAATATTGTAGTAAATATACTGTAATTGCCGGGCATAAGTTTAATCTTTACACTATATCCAATAGCAGCCACTATAGCTAAAGCCAGAAATATTAATCCGTTGCCTGATATTTCGAGCTTAAAACCTTTAGTTAAAACTATTACACCTATCCCAAATATAGATACAACTATTCCGACAATATTTAAAATTGTAACTTTTTCTTTTAAAAAATAGCGGGCAGCAAAAGGAGTAAAAAGAGGAATTGTACTAATAATAACAGATGATGTTGAAGCATCTAGTTTGCTGAGTCCGGTTGTTTCTCCAATAAAGTACAAAAAAGGCTCAAAAAAAGCCAGCAGCATAAAATGTGGTATGTGTTGCTTTTTAATCTTTACTAATTTTTTTAAAACAAGCAGTACAGGTAGCAATATGATAGCAGATAGCAATGTGCGTGAAAAAATAACAGTAAGCGGTCCATAAAACTCAAGAGCTATTTTTGCCCAGATATAAGAATAAGCCCACAACATCATACTAATCGTGAGAAGTGGATATATAATAAAATATTTGTGCCTTTTATTCATTTGGGCAGCAAAGATAGTTTTACAAAATCAATTTTTACAAGATTTTTACTCTGATTTTTCACATACGCATCTAAATCCGAGCCACAACGAAGCTTTCTTGTAATCGAAATTGTTTTCGGCGGAACAGTCGTCTTCGGTGTTGCAAAATGAGCCACCTTTGGCAATACCTTTTGTTGATGTCATTTCGGCAATATTTCCAAATAAATCATATATGCCTATTTTGTTAGGAATACTTTCTTTTGTTTCATTAATAACTTCTAAAAAACCAGATTCTGAAACATTATGGCAATTAAGTTTTGTTTTCCCCTTTTTTTGTAATTTTTTGATTGTTTTTTCATCATAATCAATTTTGGCAAGTTTTTCCCATTCTTTAACCGAGGGGAGCCGGTAAACGCAATACTCGGGAATATCAATTACATTTTCAGGTAAACTCTTCAGCTTGTTTTTTTTCAGATACAGATGTTCGTTGACCCTATCAGTTCGCCATGTACAATACGAAATAGCTTGTTCGTAGCTGATTAGGCAGACGGGAAAGTGATTATATTCGGGATGTTTGAAATATAAATCGTAAAGTTTTGAAATTTGAGAATCTAATAAAGTAGTATCTGGTAATTGCAATAAATATTCTTGTGAGTCTTCGCCATAATTAGTTTTTAGCCAATATAAAAACTCTCTATAATCAAGATTGGTAATTTCTGTGCGGTCTGCATAAAAGTTTTCTTGGACTTTTACAGTTCCCGGTGGGTTGTCAATAATATCAGTCGGGTTTGAAACTAAAAGTATAAATAAAAATATTAAATTTACCATAAATATTGTTTTTGTAAAAACTTAAAACTAAAATATGATTGATAAACGATTATTCACAATTATTATTATCTTAAAAGTTCTGATCTTTTTTTCTTTTAATTCTGCGTTAGCTCAAGAAAAAGAAAATATCAATAATAATTTACTTGTAGGGCAAACTAGTTATTCGGCTTTAGAGATGCCTCCTAATAATGAATGGTTTTTGCCAAATTACAAGAATTACCAAGTAGATTTGTTATTAGTAGAGCAATTAGTCAATGCCGAACCAGATAAAATAATAATTGTATTAGGAACTTGGTGTGGTGATTCGAGGCGTGAGGTGCCAAGATTTTTTAAGATTATTGATAGAATTGGTTGGGATAGGAGTAATGTAGATATCTATGCAGTTGACAGGAATAAAACCTTGCCTGAATTTGAGGCTTTAGGTATAAGTGTGGAGCGAGTTCCTACATTCTATTTTTACAATTCTGGCACACTTGTGGGTACTATTGTGGAGTTACCTGAAATTACATTAGAGGTGGATATGATAAGTATATTGGTTAATTAATAAACATCGATATTTCTGTCTTTTTCAAGAAAACGATGTAAAATAATTAATAACCAAATTCTGTTGTATAAATAATCTGTCCCGTTTCTAAAACTTTTTATTAAGCGTGCAGTTTCGTTATAATCAACTATTTTGTGTTTTCTGATAACCCATTCGTTTAAGTGTTCATCAATTAAATAAGACATGTCGCTTTTTAACCATTTGCTTAATGGGATAGAAAATCCCCATTTAGGGCGGTCGAAATACTCTTTAGGTAAATAATCGTAAAGAACTTCTTTAAGTAGATATTTTTGATTGTCTTTTTGTATTTTAAGTTTTGGCGACAGATTTACGGCAAATTCTACAATTCTGTGGTCTAGTAAAGGTACTCGAGTTTCAAGGCTGTACCTCATAGAAGCTCTATCAACTTTAACCAGCAAATCATCTTTAAGATAATATCTTAAGTCGAATACTGCTTGTGCTTCGGCTGGTGTAAGTTTTCTAATAAAATAACTAAAATCTTGGTCAACACTTAATTCGGAATATGGTGCACCCTGTAGCAGTTTCGATAGTTCTTCGAGGCTAAAAAGATATTGTTCTTGCGAGAATATGTGGCTTTTTATAAGTTTAGACTGTTTATATTTAAACAGGTGTGCTGCACGCTTATATCTATTATTTGGAAAATGTGAAAGTAAAAATCCAATAGTGTGCCTAAATGAGCGTACCGGCAATCTGTTTAGTCGTTGTGCCCACTGATACGAACCGTATCCATGAAATAATTCATCGCCTCCATCGCCGCTAAGTACCATTGTAACATGTTCCCTTGCTAGTCGTGATATTAGCATTGTAGGAATAGCAGAGGAATCTCCAAATGGTTCATCATAATAATTGAGCATTTCAATTATCATTTGCTGTGCGTCTAATTCCGTTACAGTAAATTCATGATGGTTAGTTCCTAAATGTTCGGCAATTCTGCGAGCAAACGCAGCCTCATTAAATTGTGACTCTTCAAAGCCGACACTAAAAGTATTTAATTTACCTGTACAGTATTGGCTAGCAACTGCTGTAACTAAACTACTGTCGATACCTCCACTTAAAAATGTTCCAAATGGTACGTCACTTATAAGTCTTTTTGATATCGATGATTCAATGAGTTCTTTTAGAATTTGTTTACTTTCTACTTCATCTTCATTTGTAGATCGCTGAATTAAACCTTCGATATGCCAATAAGACTCTATTCTTAACCCCTCATCGGAAAGTATAGCAAAGTTGCCGGAGGGAAACTTGAAAATATTTTGATAAATGCTGTTAGGTTCGGGTATATAACCAAGGTGTAAATAGTCGCGAACAGATTGTAAACTTACAGATCTTTTATCTCTAATTTTATTTATTTGCAATAATGATTTTAATTCTGAAGCAAAAGCAAATGTACTTCCATCCCAATAATAATAAAGAGGTTTAATTCCTATCCTGTCTCTAAATATATAAAGTTTATCTTCTTCCTTATCGTATATAGCAAGAGCAAACATTCCGTTTAATTTATTTACAAATGTTACTCCCCATTCGGCAAATGCTTCGAGCACAACTTCGGTGTCTGATGTTGTTCTAAAATCTACATTTAAATCCTTAGCAATTTGTTTGAAGTTATATACTTCGCCATTATACACACAAATATATCTCATACTGTGTGAGTCCATTGGTTGGTTTGCATCATCAGAAAGATCAATAATACTAAGTCTGCGATGTCCTAAGCCTACATTTGCCGAATAATAAACTCCCTCAGCATCAGGGCCTCTGTGTGCCATTGCCTTGCACATATTTCTTAATTCCGGTTCACTTACAAAACCTCTACTCTTAGTATAAAATCCTGCTATTCCACACATATTTTCTATTGTGAGTTTGCACAAAAATAATATATTATTGAATGAAAAATACTTTTAATTGTTTTTTGATCGTACACAGAAATAATATTGTAAAAAATATTTAATATATAACATACAAATATTTTAAGTTATAAGTATTAAATAAAAAGAAAAATCTCATAAAGAGTAATGTGCCTTAGTTTCTTATATTCCTACTTCTTCAATTATTTCACCTTTTTGATATACTACTTTACCAATGGGGTTTCCGTTTTCGTCAAAAAACAACCACGTACCATCGGCAGTATCGTTAACGTAATTCTTTTCGTATCTCACTTCACCATTCGGGAAATAGACTTCAGATTTACCATGTTTTAATCCTTGTTTGTAATAACCGATACTCCAAACTACTTCATTATCGTACCAAGCTATCCATTTTCCATGTCTTTTCCCGTTTTTATAGGCACCTTCCATTTCTTTTTTACCATTTTGGTAATATCTTATTTCATGCTTTAAAACTTTATTGTTTGAACTTGTATCAAAATATTGCACTTTTGCCGGTTTACCACTTGAATGAGTTTTTACAATCTCTTTAAAATAAACACTTGCAAGAGTATCGGTTATTTCAGTTTGTAAATTTTTTTCACTTGTATCTGCTTTATTATTACATGAAATAGTAAAAAGCCCAAAACTTATAATAAGAGTAAGGATTAAAACATTTTTTAAAATATTGTCGTTCATATTCCTGTAAAGATTTAATTATTAAACTTTTTCAGTAGAAATTCATCATTCAAGATAAGATGAATTCCGTAAAAATAGTCATAAGAATTAATATCAATTCCATAGTAATTTTCGTATCTAACACCAACTAATATTCCCTTAGCTATTTCTTTTTTTATTCCAAGTTTTACGCAAAAAACCTTACGATTAGGTTCAAAAACCGAGTTGTAAATATAACTTTTCGATTGAAACAGAGGTTCTCCAGTCATGCTTATAAAATTGTGGGAATGCCAATATCCTAACGAAGCTATTATATAATCAGACATAAGATACAAGCTGCCGTAATATCCATAGCCGGTTTGCTCACGTTCTAAACTGATTGGCGAAAGCTCTACATAATGAGCATAATATGCTGTAACACCAGTTTGAAAATTCCATGTAGATTTAATACCATGCGAGAGATCAATGCCACCAACAGCATTGCAAATAGTGCTTACAGGAAAGCTTACAGCAAGATGCTGTCCGCCTTTATGTGCCCATAAAGTTTGTACAAAAATCTTTAGTGGAGTGTAAGCACTAAAAAAAAGAGTATATGAGCCGGAATATCCCAATTGCATTATTTCTTGTTCTTTATCGCGGGGTTTAGAATTTCTGTCGTAGTTTACCCAAATATCAGAAAAAAAATGAGGTTTATTGATTACTAATTGTACGCCCTCTTCGTCGTTGTTGATGTAATGACGGTCGAATTGATACAATTGTTCAACCATTCTATGATTAAGACCATTATTTAAATCACCTAATATAAGATTTATATCTTCACTAATTTGCCAGTTTATTCTAAACAAGGGTTTTAGCTTATCAAACTTAGTTTCGCCATAATATTTCTGAACAAATAAGCCTGCCGATATTTTTATGTTGTTGTTAATTTGATAATGCATGCTTGGTTCTAAAATGGTACCGGCTAATGCACGCGAATAAACCATATTATTAAAATATTCATTGTTTTTAAAGAAATTGAGATTTCTTATGCCAAATGAAAATATTCTATTGCTTGAGTCTTTATTTATCTCAATATTATCATAAAAATCATAATGATAATTGGTTTGAGCTTTAACGGTCAAAAAAAATATTAATAAAACAATAGTATTTAATAATTTCACTTTTAGTTTAGTGCTTTTAGTATTAAAAATTTAATTCGTGAAATTAGTAATATAAATTAAAAACAAATAATTTAATTAAATATTGCAAATTCGATATAAAAGTTAAAAATTACGGATAGAATTTATATATTTATATCTCGAAAATTATTATACGGAATAATCTTAAGGATGAAATTCGCATTTTCAATATTATTTGTTTTACTTTTTGTAGGTGGATTAAGTTCGGTGGATACTGTAAAAACACCCATAGTTTATGCAGAGAAAGCAAGACAATTAATAGAAACAAATATTAATCTATCTCAAAAGTATGCCGAAACAGCTTTAGATATTGCTATAATTAAGGCAGATACACAATCTATAGCTATTTGCTACTATAGTTTGGGAGTTGTTTATCACGAAACCGGAAATCTTAATAAGGCACTTAAGCAATACGAAAAAGCTGTAGATTATGCTAAAATAAGTTCGGATTACATTACTCTTAATCTTATTTATAATAATATCGGGGTTATTTATCGTCTTACCGGTTACATTGATATGGCAACAGATTATCTCGAAAAATCTTATGATTATGCCAAACTTACCGGAGATACACTTGGTATGATTTACGGATTAAGTAATCTTGCTAATACTTATGCTACAAACAGTTATTATGATAAGGCAAATTATTATTTTAAACAAGCTCTCGAATTAGCAAAATTGAACGAATCTCAAATAGTTGAAATTGCAAGTATTGAGAATAACCTTGGTTACGTAAATTTTTTAAATGATAAATTTGATATTGCTGAATTACATTATTTAGAAGCACTAGATTTATTTGAAGAAGCCGCATACTTGCATGGCGAACATTTAGTACTTAATCGTTTGGGAGAACTTAATTATAAGGTGCAAAATTATTACTCTGCATTACAATTTGTTGAGAAAGCAGAAAAACTAATTAATGAAAATACGGGTTTGGATATTATTAAAGAAACTTATGATCTAATTTACAAGATTAATAAATCATTAAACAAAACCGACAAGGCACTAAAATATTTTGAACTTAGTAAAGCAATTAGCGATAGTATAGAAACAAAAGAGTTAAAAGAGCATATTGCAGAACTCGAGAGTATTTATGAAAACGAAAAATTAAAAAGTGATAATGAATTGAAATCGGAAAGAATAAAACGACAAAGAAATAGCTTAAGGCTTTTAACTATATTAGGCTCGTTTGTTTTATTGAGTTTAATCCTTTTGCTAAAGCAGATAATTCAGAAAAATCGATTCAATAAAGTTCTAAACAATCAGAATAAGCTAATATCTGATCAAAACAAAACTATTAACGAAAGTATTGATTATGCTGCATATATCTTAAACAAGGGGACTTTGAATAATAATAATTTTAAACAATTAATTTATAAAAGTTTTGTGTTTTACAAGCCCAAGGCTAAAGTAGGTGGCGATTTTTACAGGCTTTTTCATTCCAACAATCAATCTTTAATTGTAGTTGCCGACTGCACAGGACATGGTGTTGCCGGAGGTTTTTTATCAACTTTAAGTAACCAATTTTTAGAACGGTCAATAGATAAAACCGGTATTAGTTCTCCATGTAAAACTTTAGAGGAACTTAATCGATTGTTTTACAAATATTTTAATAGTAAAGGCAGTTCTGTAAACGAATCAATGGATATTTCATTATTATTATTAAATGAGGGGGGTACTGCAATATTTGCCGGCAATAAACAACGATTATGGATATTGAAGAATAAAACTATTACAGAATACAGGGGTAATAACGTTTATATAGGATATGATTTAAAAACAAATTTTAATGAGCAAATAATAAAGTATGATAAGGGGAGTAAATTCTTTTTATTTACTGATGGATATGCCGACCAGTTTGGTAGTGAGAATAATACAAAAATGAAGTACCCACTCTTCAAACAATTAATTATTGATACCGATAAAATGGATGAAAATTCCACAAATGAGTATTTGCAGACTGCTCATAAAAATTGGATGGGAGAAAAACCGCAAACAGATGATATTTTGGTTATGGGCGTGTTTTGCTGAATAAACTAAGAATCTTTTAAGGGATAAAAAACCAGGCTATTAATCGCTGTCCCTCAATAAATAGTTTGTGTGCACCATTAGGCATTTCTATTATTATAGTTTTTTGTTTCCGTTTAATTTTTGAACCATATAAAACTTGCCCTAGTTTATTCTTAATCACATATTTACCATAATACTTGTCAGGTAATATGATTTTGTATTTATTATTGTTGAATTTAGTTAATGTAAGTTCATTTTGTGTGTTTAAATCTAAGCATACAAGTTTTGCAGGAATTTTTTTAGAATACTCGTTACTTATACACAATTTATTATTGTTAATCCATGTTAATCCTTCAATTTGATGATTACAATAATTCATATTGTATCTTTTGAAAAAAGTAATGCTTTCATTTTGGGGATTAAATCCAATAAAAATAAGTACTGTTTTAATCGGAAATCCTTTTTTATAACCTGTACAAGCAATAGTATTAATATTCTCATTAAAATCAGCGGAAGTAATTAAGCAATCGGCATCAAGAGTACTAATTTTTTTTGCTGTTTCTATGTTACCATCTAATGGTAGTTTATAGAGACTAGTTGTTTGATTGTGCCAGTTTTTAGAAAAAATATAAGCTATATTGTTAATTACAAAAAATGCTTCGCAGTCGAAAGGAGTTTCTCTAGAGTTTTTTTTAAAATCTGTTTGGTCTTCAAATTTGAAATAGAATGTGTTTTTAAGCTTTAAGCTGGTTTTAAGCAAAATATCTTGTGGTTTCTTAACTTGATATATTCTTAAATCAGTACGACTTCCCGAATTATTTCCAAAATCTCCGATATAGAAATAATTATCGTCTTCTGCAATATCTTCCCAATCACGATTAATAGCTCCCTCAATCAAAACTGTATTTATTATTTTACCATTTGTTGAGTCAACAACATATAGTTCCGGTTTTCCTCCCGAATCGTTATGAGATATAAAGCCGCTATTGCAATATAGTAAGCCGCTTGTTTCTTGTAAGATATTATTTAGATGAATTTCTCTAGATAAACTAAAGTTTTGTGCCAAGTTGATACTGCCAGTAGCAGTTAATACAGAAAGAATAAAGAATTTGAATACATGTCTTAGCATATCAATCTCCCATTTCTTTCATGAAATTTTCGGCTGTGATAACCATATTTTTACTGCCGGTAAAAAACGAAACTCTTTGATGAATTGAAGTTGGTTGTATCTCCATTATTCGATTTCCATATCCGTCATTTGCAAGTCCACCGGCTTGTTCTGCTAAGAAAGCAATAGGGTTACACTCGTATAGTAATCGTAATTTCCCATTAGGATTGCTTGCCGTTTTAGGGTAAATATATATACCACCTTTTAGCAAGTTTCTGTGAAAATCGGCTACTAACGAGCCAATATATCTTGACGTATAAGGTCTTGAGGGTTCTTTATCTTCTTCCTGACAATATTTTAAATAACTCTTAACGCCTTGTGGGAAACGGATATAATTACCCTCGTTTATAGAATATATTTTTCCTGATTTTGGAGTAACCATATATGGATGCGACAAGCAAAATTCACCGATTGATGGTTCCAAGGTAAAGCCTGTAGTGCCAAGTCCTGTTGTGTAAACCAACATTGTGCTGGAACCATAAATTACATAACCTGCGGCAATTTGTTTAGTACCGGGTTGCAGAAAATCTTCGATTGTAGCTTTTTGGCCTTTTGGGCTTAATCTCCTAAAAACTGAAAATATTGTCCCGATAGAAACATTAACGTCTATATTAGAACTCCCGTCGAGTGGGTCGATACAAACGACATAGCTGCCATCGAGAGATAAATCGTCGTCGAAAATTACAATTTCGTCATTTTCTTCACTAGCAATACCGCAAACTATTCCCGATGCTTTTAGTGCTTTTATAAAAACCTCATCGGCATATACATCTAATTTTTGTTGTGCTTCGCCTTGTATATTTACATGATGTGCTTCACCCAATATATTAACTAAACCGGCTTTGTTAACTTGCTTATTTACAATTTTAGCAGCTAAGCCAATATGGCTCAAAAGTCTTGATAATTCCCCTTTAGCATATGGAAATGCACTTTGTTTTTGTATAATAACCTCATTTAATGTTAAAACTCTGAATGCCGGCATGATTTATTATTTTTAGTTTATGATGTAAAATTAAATCATTTTAATCAAAATAAATAATATTAATGCAATCAAATAAATATGCTATAAAAATGTTTAATTTTGGATATGCAATTTTTTCAAAAAAATAGTGATATAAAACTAATTGCCGGACCTTGCAGTGCCGAAAATAGAGAGCAGATTTTAAATACGGCAAAAGAATTAAGTTTGCTCGATAAAAGAATAATATTTAGAGCTGGTGTATGGAAGCCAAGAACAAGACCTAATACATTTTTAGGTGCCGGAGATATTGCTTTAAACTGGCTAAATGAAGTACAGAAGAAACTGGGCTTATATGTAAGCACAGAAGTTGCAGAACCCGAACATGTAGAAAAAGTCCTTAAGGCAGGTATTAAAATAGTTTGGATTGGTGCCCGTACTTCTTCAAATCCTTTTTCGGTACAAAAAATTGCGAATGCTCTTGCAGGTACAGGATTAAGTGTAATGGTAAAAAATCCTCAGTATCCTGATGTCGATCTGTGGATCGGAAATATAGAAAGGTTATTACAAAATGGGATAAACGATATAGCGGCTATTCATAGGGGTTTTTTCCCTTACGAAAAACATGCTTATCGAAATATACCTAAATGGGAAGTTCCTATAGAATTGAAACGAAGATTGCCCGATTTGACAATTTTTTGTGATCCAAGCCATATATCAGGTAAAAGACAATATATTCATGAAATTTCGCAACGAGCCCTTGACTTAGATTTTAATGGTTTAATGATAGAAACTCATATAAATCCTGCCGAAGCTCTTAGCGATAAAAATCAACAATTTGATATAAAGCAGTTTAAAGAATTATTAGAAAGCTTAAAATGGAGAAGACAAGTTGCAGAGGATGAGACACTTAATCGTTTAATTGACGATATACGAGAAAAGATTGATTGTGTTGATAGTCAACTTTTAGAGCTTTTGCAACTTAGAATGAAATATGTTGACGAAATTGGAAATTATAAGAAAGAACACAATGTAAGTGTATTTCAACTAAAGCGTTGGGCGAATATATTAGAAACACGATTGAAACAAGCCGAAAGTATTGGTCTGCCAGATGATTTTGTTCACAAATTACTAGAAATGATTCATAAAGAAAGTATCAGACGACAGTCTGAGATATTGCGCAACAACAACAATTAACAATTGGTTAAATCACAAAAATTATAGCCCAATCCCGAGTAATATTGTAAAATATTGTTAAGTGCCGGCAGTAAGTGTTGTTCGCCTATATATTGATCGTGCAATACAACTATGCTACCTGATTTAATATGCTTTATCATATTTAAGGTCAATTGGTCTGATGTAATGCCATTAGTAAAATCTCCGGGCATAACATCCCAAAAAACTATTTTATAATCTTTTAAAAGTTTATTATATCTGATTGGGCTTATATTTCCGTAAGGTGGACGAAACAGTTTGCTTTTGATTAGTTTAGACGCTTTTTTTACATCTTCAGAATAATCTTTATAACTTGATTTAAACCCATTAATATGTGAATGAGTATGATTTCCAACAGTATGTCCTTTTTTTAATATTGATTGAAACAGTGTAGGATAAAGTTCAACGTTTTTTCCTAAACAAAAAAAGCTTGCTTTTGCTTTAAACTTATCTAAGAGTTCGAGTATAGCCGGAGTATATTCAGGATAAGGTCCGTCATCGAAACTCAAAAATATTGTATTTGGATTATTATTAATTCTAAATATTGCTTTATTAAAAAATACTCGAAATAAATATGGTATTCTATGATTTGTTTTCATATAGTTCTTTTTTTCGGGCATATTTTTCGTACATAGAATTAAAAATATCTGTTATTTCCAATTCGTATTCTTTATGTTCATATTCTGTTGCCAGTCTTTTTATCTCTTGCAATACTGCCAGAATCCTAATCTCTTCATCATCGAGTGCTTTTTGATATTTATTTTCCATAGCTAACATTACTTCCAGCTTATTGCACATGTTCTGAACAACTATTTGTGCTAATTCTCTTGCTTTACGTTTTTGATTAATTCTGTAATATGCATGCACTAGACTTACGGTAAAATAATCATAAGGGACTTTTTTATTTGGTATCAAAGTTTGCGATAAAGTAATAATTTCATCAGCTTTTTCAATTTCACCGGCAAAATATAAGTCACGAGCAGCTCTTGCAAACATATTCCGCATATTCATTGCAATAATTCTCATATTTTCGTCTAAATACGCTTTTGGATTATTAATTCCCTCGAATTTAAATTTGTTAGTGATATTATCGTACATTTTGTATGGGTCTGTTGTACCATGTTCTGTATTACTAAGTGGTGTAACTTGAGGAATTAAGCGATAAGCCATACCTTCAAGTGTAAAATATTTTTGGAGTCCTAAGTAATTTGTAACTCCTGCTGTGCTAACAAAATATATAGGGCGTTCCCAATTATTTGTTCGAATTATATCTAAAATAACTAAATCACTTTTAGTAAATACATCTTTGTCAACTTTCCATTGCATTACGGGAACCATATATTCAAGATTTTCGGGCGACAAGGTTCCTGTTTTAAGTACCTGAGTAGTATCAATAGATAGTCTTAAGATTTGTCCAGGAATATAATTCATTTTTTTGTTGTATAGTAGGGTGTTTATTTTGTTTTTTTCATCATCAGAAAAAGCAAAATCGAGAACTGCATTTAAAGGTAAAGGAAAACTTGCTTGCTTTTGAATAAACAATTCCATGTTTTCTGCCAGATTTTGAGCTGCATCATATCTAAGGCTATAGCCTGCAATGTTTTCTGTTTTTGTGAGTTCAATAATAAAAGTTCTCAATTCTAAGAACCGTTGATTTCCAACATGTGGACGAATGTTTAAAAATTCATTGACAACTTGTTTATATGCTTCAGGATTTTTTGTCGGAAAATCAGAATTGTCGAGAGTAAACATTAGTTTATCGCATAGAAGCTTAAAATCTCTGTCAATCTCTTTTTTATAAATCGCATAGATAGTATCAACAAAAGGCAAAAAATTTGGGCGCACTACATTATAATCACGCAGATTGGCAATGTATTTTCCCGAAGGTATAGAAATAGGAACAGGTTCTGAATTATATTGTTTTTGTTTACATTGATCAATATACCAGTCCATATTTAAATAGCTCATATTTACTACCCTAACGTCTGTTCTAATGCCTTCGGTTTCCTGCAAATACCACAAGGGGAATGTGTCGTTGTCGCCATTAGTAAACAATATAGCATTCGGTTCGCATGTGTTTAAAATATTATAAGCTAAATCATTGGTTAATGTTTGGTGTTTACGATTGCAATCGTCAAGGTTTTGAGCAAACATTAAAGCAGGAACACATAAAGTGGTAAGGCTACCCAATGCTAAAGCAAGTTTATTTTTTTTAATTAATTTCATTAGTGATATTATAATCCAAGTAGCACCCATACCAATCCATAAACTAAAAGCGTAAAATGAGCCTAAAAAACTATAATCTCTTTCGCGTGGCTGAAAAGGTGTTTGATTTAAGTAAATTACAATTGCAAAACCCGTAAACAAAAACAATGTAATGAGAATTAGAAGACCCCTTTTGTCTTTACGATATTGAAAATACAGACCTAAAATTCCTACAATAAGAGGAAGAAAGAAATAAGTATTTGTGCCGGCATTTTTAAATGGTCCAAGATTTTTTTTAGTAATACCTAATCTAATTTTATCAATAAAATTAATTCCCGACATCCAATTTCCTCTTAAGGCAGTTCCATGACCTTGCATATCATTTTGTTTTCCAACAAAATTCCACATAAAATATCTTAAGTACATATGGTCGGTTTGATAGTGAAGAAAAAACTTAAAATTTTCTCCAAAATCAGGAGTTTTTTCTTGTTTAGCACCACTCCATGATATATATGCAGGAATATGTTCTTTTTTTTGGCTCCACATACGTGGGAAAAAACTCAAATCTCTTTTTACGTAGTTTGGTTCTAATTTATATCCGGCTATTTCGTATCCCGAATTAGTAAGTTTTTTAATCTTTTTACCTTCTACATACGGACTACGCTTATCGGCACTACTGTTGAATACAGGTCCGTATATTAAGGCACTATTTTCGTATTGCTCTCGCTTAATGTAAGAAATTAAATTAATAATATTTTCGGGATTGTTTTCATCAATCGGAGGATTGGCATTTGATCTTATTATTACTAAAGCATACGAAGAAAATCCTAAACTTAATAATGCTATTGATACAAACGCAATGTGTGAAACTTTTTGATGTTTTTTAAGTGTATAATAAATTCCATAAGCTAAAATGGCAAACAACAGAAAAACAAAAACAAGCAACCCTGTATTTGCCGGCAGTGATAAGGAGTTTACTGCAAATATATCGAACCATCTACCCAAGTTTAATACAAGAGGAATATATACAAACAAAATGATAATAGGAGAGACTATTGCAATAATAAATGTTGGAATTGCTGTTTTCCATTTGGGTTTATATTGCTTAAAATAAATAACTAAAATAATAGCAGGTAAACATAATAATCCTAGCAAGTGAGTACCAAGACTTATTCCTGTTAAAAATGCAATTAAGAATATCCATCTTATTGAATTTTTATTATTTGCTTGCGATTCCCACTTAAGTATTGCCCAAAACATAAGAGCAGTTAAAAGCAACGAAAAAGAATAAACTTCCGATTCTGTGGCAGCATTCCAAAAACTAATTGAAACAGCTAAAGATAATGCACCTATAAAGCCTCCTACTACGGGGATATATTTATTAAATATAGATTTATTCTTGGTGTTTAAATCAAATCGTTTTATCAATAAATAAATTGTATTGTATGTAAAAACTACCGTAAGTGAAGCAGAAGCTACGCTAAGCATATTTATCATAAAAGCAGTAGAATCAGTATTTCCGAAACTAAAAATACTAAAAATCCTAGCTAATAATACATAAAATGGAGCTCCGGGAGGATGCCCAACCTGCAATTTTGAAGCTACTGCTATAAATTCAGCACTATCCCAAAAACTTGCTCCCGGCGAGGCGCTTAACAAATACAAAAAAAATGTTATTATTCCTAAAACCCATGAGGCATAAGTACTAATATTAATCTTTTTTAGCATTGAAACAGGTTTTAATTAAAAATTAGGCACTAAGTTAATTATAAAATTGCGTTTTAGTGATTTCATCATAAACAAATTCTTATATTTGCATAGGCGAAAGCTTTTATGAATATAATAATTGAGACATTATTTTTGATTAAAATATTAAATTATGAAAAAGTGTATTTTTAGTTTAGTTGTAACTGTATTAGTTACTCAGTTAGCCTTTTCACAAAAAGTTGAGGTAATAGAAAGCACCTGCGAATTTAGTTCCGGTAGCAATAATGCTTTAGGAATTACAATTCTTAAATCAGATGCTAAAACAGTTCAAAAAGCTTGGCAAAAGCTAATGAAAAATTATGGAGCAAAAGTTAAATCGAAAAAAGAAATTTTTGCCGATGATGCATCAATTAAGAGTATTTCTGATAATACTGTGGATATATATGCCACTGTAAATCAAGAGCGTAAAAGTGAAGATGTGCATTTGAAAGTAGCATTTGACTTGGGAGGTGCATATTTAAGTTCTTCTCAACATCCCGATAAATACAAAGCTGCTGAAAAAATTATGCAAGATTTTGCTTTAGAATTAATTGCAGATTCTTACACTAATGTTATTTCTGATAAAGAAAAAGAACTTGATAAAATGATAAGTAACAGAGATAAAGTTAAAAATGATAAAGAGCATTTAGAAAAGCAAAATAAGGATTATGCAGATAGAATTGAAAAAAACAAAAAAGAAATAGAGAAAAGAGAAAAGGAGCTTGAAGAAAAAAATGTAGAAATAGAAGAGAAAAATAAAGAGATTGAGAACATTAAGAACGAAGCAAAAAAGATAAAATAAGCATACTACTTTTGGTAGATATCAGAAATAAACAATAATAGATGAAATTTGGTGTAATAGTATTTCCAGGGTCGAATTGCGATCATGATATGATATATTCGCTTGGCGAAATTCTTCGTCAAGAGGTTGTTCCATTGTGGCACAAAGAAGTAGATTTGAAATCTTGCGATATAATAGCCTTACCCGGAGGTTTTTCTTACGGCGATTATCTACGTTCGGGTTCAATAGCTCGTTTTAGCCCAATAATGGATGAGGTAATAAACTTTGCAAATAAAGGGGGTTTTGTATTTGGAGTATGTAATGGATTTCAAATACTTTGTGAGGCAGGACTTTTGCCTGGTGCACTATTACATAATGTAAATCAGAAGTTTATATGCAAAAACCAGTATATAAAACCAGAACATACCGATACTGCAATGTCTTTACTTGCTAAATCTGATGAACCTCTAAAGATACCTATTGCACATGGCGAAGGCAGATATTTTGCAACTAAAGAAGTTTTAAGCGAAATGATAACAAACGGGCAAATTGTATGGCGTTATTGTGATGCCGATGGTTCACTTACCGAAGCAAGTAATCCAAATGGCTCGATTATGAATATTGCAGGCGTATGTAATAAGAATAAAAATGTGTTTGGAATGATGCCTCACCCCGAACGTGCTACCGACCCTGAACTCGGAAATACTGACGGTAAAGTAATCTTAGAATCAATAATTAAAAGTTTTAATTAGAGAGGCTATTCTATTATTACTAGCTTTTTATGTATAAGCACATCTTCTCCTTAGAACATTAAAGTATAAGTTTTTGGGTTAAGTAAATATGATTAAACAAAAGAGGAATTTCTTTGAAAAAAATTAATCATAATACTTCAATTCCTAAATATTGCATAACGAGCAATAAATCAGGTGGTTACGGATAGTGCAAAGTGTTTGTAAACGCTTACAAACGACAACAAACGAATGTTAAACGAAAGCAATTAATTATTAACCGAATATAATAATTGGAGTGATTCATCTTTGCAGTGTCGTTTTTCGGTAAGCCCTCGGGATTACTCAAAATGTAAAAAATTAAATTAATTATAAACTTTTAAATTTTAATGTTATGAATTTAAGAAATCGTGTACAGTTAATTGGAAACATGGGTAAAAATCCTATTGTAAAAGAATTAGAAAACGGTCGTAAAATGGTACGTTTCTCATTAGCAACTAATGAGTATTACACTCAGAATGGTGAGCGTAAGCAGGACACCACATGGCACAATGTAGTAGCATGGAACAAAACTGCAGAAATAATTGAAAAACATATGGAAAGTGGAGCCGAAGTAGTTTTAAACGGCAAGTTACGTAGTCGTTCGTACGATGATGCCAAAGGTGAGCGTAAATATATTACAGAAGTTGTTGTTGACGAAGTATTGTTCCGCAAATAAAATGTTTTTAATCTTGAGGAGTTTGTTGTTTAAGTTCCTCATATTTCTGAGCGAAGTATTCCCATTCGGTAAATGCTTCGCTCAGTTTCTTTTTATAATTTTCATATTCCGAATAAAAATCGGGAGAAAGATTTTCGGGGCTTTGAAGTAGTGTGTCTAATTCTTGAATTTTATTTTCAATTATTTCAATTTTTTCTTCACTTAATTCTAGTTTACGCTGCAGTTTACGCAATCGTTTTTCAAAATTTTTACGTGCTTCGTACAATTCTTTGCTCTCAGAGTTCTTTTGCAATGATGATTTTGCTTTCTTATCCTGACCAAGCGATTTTACAATTAAATTATGATAACGATTAAGATATGCATTAATACCACCTACCTCTTCTTTAATCTTATGATTTATTACCTCATAAACTCTATCAACAAGTCCGTCTAAGAAATATCTGTCGTGAGATACTAACACAAGAGTACCATTATATTGTTTTAAAGCTTCTTTTAGCACTTCTTTGCTGGCAATATCAAGATGATTGGTTGGCTCGTCAAGGATTAAAAGATTATATGGTTCAAGCATTAATTTAGCAAGGGATAATCGAGTGCGTTCGCCTCCGCTCAACACTTTCACTTTTTTGTCAACATCCTCGCCACTGAACATAAAAGAGCCAAGTATGTCTCTAATTTTTGTTCGTATATCTCCCACAGCTACTCTATCAAGTGTTTCAAATACTGTAGCGTTTTCGTCTAATAATTCTTCTTGATTTTGAGCAAAATAGCCAATATTTACATTTCCTCCGTATTTAAGAGTTCCTTTGTAGTCAAGGTCTCCGGAAACAATTCTTGAAAATGTTGTTTTCCCTTCTCCGTTTTTTCCAACCAAGGCAATCTTTTCGCCACGTTCCAAAACAAAATCCACATTTTTAAGAACATTTAGATTTCCATACGATTTACTTAAATCAATTGATTCAACTACAACCGATCCCGATCTGGGAGCATCAGGAAATTTAAAGTGTACGTTTTTTGTGTCTAATTCATCAATTTCAACAATGTCAAGCTTTTCTAGTGCTTTTACTCGTGATTGCACCTGATTTGCTTTGGTCGCTTTATAGCGAAATCGTTCAATAAATTTTTCGGTTTCAGCTATCATTTTTTGTTGATTCTCGTATGTAGCCAATTGTTGAGCCAGTCTCTCTTTTCGTAATTCAATATATTTTGAATACGGGACTTTGTAATCATAAATTTTTCCCAGCGATATTTCAAGAGTTCGTTCTGTAACTTCGTCTAAAAATTTTCTGTCGTGAGAAATAACAACTACAGCACCGGGATACAATTTTAGAAATTCTTCTAACCATTGAATTGAAATGATGTCAAGATGATTAGTTGGTTCGTCAAGTAATAAAACTTCAGGTTTTTGCAGCAAAAGTTTAGCTAATTCGATTCTCATTCGCCATCCTCCACTAAACTCATTTGTGGGTCTGTTTAAATCATTTTCTCTAAAACCAAGTCCCTTAAGAGTTCGCACTAAATCTGCTTCAATGCTATCGCCACCAAGTAATATAAAACGTTCATTTGCTTCACTTAATTCAATTAAAAGTTTGTTGTAACTATCGCTTTCATAATCTGTGCGGTTGCTAATTTCTGCATTTAATTTTGTAATTCTTTTTTCAAGATACATTATTTCTGAAAAAGCCTCTCTTGCTTCTTCAATAACTGTTCTGCCTTTTTCGAGTGCAGAAAACTGTTGTTCTAAGTAACCGGTTCTTACACCCGGAGGCACCTGTACTTCACCCTCGCTAACGGGATGAATTCCTTCAATAACCTTTAACAGTGTTGATTTGCCTGCTCCGTTTTTACCTGCTAAACCAATACGGTCGCGGGGATTAATCATGAACCCAACATTTTTGAATAATTCAAAACTACCAAATCGTACACATAAGTTATTTACTGAAATCATAATCCTCTCATTAATTTGGCAAAGATAGAATAAATGAAATATCCATTACAAAACTAATAGTTAATATTAATTAAAATTATACAGCTAAGCAGCAGAGCTGCGAAACATTTATAATTTCAAATGGCAGTTAGGATACAAGGTGCAGAGTACCGAGACATTTTGCAAAGAGTATCGCAGAGGTAGAAGCTTGGTGCAGAATATAAAAACGAAGGTTTTTGGCATGGTTTTTTGCCTCGAAGAAAAGCAAAAACACATGCCAAAAACATTTTCTAAAAAAAGCACTTATTTTATCAATATTTCGGTGCTCTGCACCTCAAACTATAGGTAAGATAATTTCTAAATATGATAAAAATTCTACACCGCCAAGCAGCAGAGCTGCGAAACATTTTACAAAGAGTATCACAGAAGCAGCATTTTGGTTAAGTTGCAGAAAACCCTCTTTTAATATTTACCTAAAACGAAACCCCGTAAGCAAGACCCAAAATATATCGAGTTCGCTCAACACCCAACACATCTAGTTCGATAATATAAAAAACATCAATAGAGTTTTTCCCAAACTCAAATCCACTGCCAATTTCTATTCTAAATTCAGAAAAGTGTTTTTTGTCAAGATTATAGTAAATACTGGGTGCTATATAAGGCTCAAACTTATTAGTAAGTTTATAGTTCAACTCAAACTCGTTTCGTAAATAGTTTTTTCGTTTTCCGTTTTGCGAAAAATTTGTTTGATATCGTACTGTATTTTTTAGTTTAATATCATTGTCGAACCTTTTTGCGTTATATCCCAAATCGAAAGTAAATCGGTGTTTACTATTGTAGTCGATATGGCTCTCGGGATAAAATTCCTCAATATCTGTTTTAAATCTATAACCAACTTCAAAATCGAGTTGTTTACAAATTTCATATTCTACTTCTGCCTGAAATAAACCCAAATAATCATTCTTAATTAGCGAAGGCTTTCTTAACTGGGCTTCTAATCCAATATTGAATTTTTTAATAGTGTAGTCTGTCCCAATCTCGAAGCGTGTTTCTTGCGAAAAAGCAAACTTCACAGATATTATAAAAATAAACAATATTGAATGTTTAACTACTCTCATCCTTAAAGCATAACGATTTTTTTTGTAAATATCATGTCATTAATACAAACGTTGATCAGATACATACCTTGAGGTAATTCGGGGTTTATTGATATTAAAGAACCCTGATTACTATAACTTTTTTCGTAAACAGTTCTACCATATAAATCGGTAATACTGATATTTAGATTTTCGGTATCGCTTAGCAAATTGATATTAAAACTATTGGAAGCAGGATTTGGATAAATATTGAAAGGTAATCCGAAATATTCAAGCATAAATTCTTTAACTATCATAGGACGTTTCATTGCAAAAAGCTTAAGTCTGTCAATATTTTGTTTCCACCTTACATAATCACTGGGAATATGCCATCGATAGATATGCTCATTAACTAATGGATTATAAACATCTTCTAAGTTCTCTATTTCTGAAAGCACACGTTCAGGATTAAAAGTAGTATTTAAATGATAATACATTTTTGACTGAAATTTCTGTTTAAACTCATTATTCTGTAATAAATGAGACAAGATAGTTTTGTACATATCATGAAAGTTATAAAACTCCTCAAAACCGCTACCGTACTCTCTTAAAAGATTATCGGTAAATCTATCCATACAGGCATCGCAATCGTAAAAGAAATACCTCCATCGTGAAGTGTCGCTATCAGTTTTCCATAAACTCATATTTCTGTAAGGGAAGTCAATATTTGCCAAATAAATTTCGGCACAATAATAATCGATAAGAGCATCTAAGTCAATAAGTTTATCTATATCAGAATAGAAGCTTTCTGAATTTTTGTTGGCAAGCTCTAAAGTTGTAATCAATTCATTATACTCATTCATTGAGCCTTCGTTTGCATAAAGTCTTTCGGGTGTTGATTCAATTATTGTAATATTAGGGGTTTCAATAAAATAATTGCTGCCAACATAATATTCGTCTTGACGTTCGCGTAAGCTATATATACCCCAATATTCGCCATTTATAAATACTATTGAAGTTACAAATGCAGAATAATCTATATTCATATCTTTAACAAGATTTTGCGACAATTCATCTACGATCATTGTTCCGTCCCAATCTTTCACATTCCTTAGAATAAGTCTCTTACAACTATCAATATGCTGTTTATCCTCAAAAAAGGGATAGCTAAACCATCCTTTACCAAACTTATTTCGTGCATAAAGTCGTAATGATTTTTGGTCGGATTTACGATTTCCTCCTCCATGAATTCGCATACCTGCCATTTGGTCAATAATTTTAACTCCCGATTTATCAAACATTTCAACATAAACATCTCGTTCCCAAGCTTTTCCGCTTCTCCAATAATTTTCATTATTTCCTAAAACATAAATTCCCTCATCATCATCGAATAAATTGTCTTTGTCGGTGATAAGGGAAACTACAGGTACATTATATGGATTTGTTGATGTATTACTTATAAAAAAAGTGCGATTTATTGGGTTACCGGCAGGACATCCTTCGCTATAAACCTGTGCACGTAATACCTGAGCTTTAAAAATATCATTTCCAACTTTAAAACTCATGGGTGGTTCATCAGCAAAACGATTATTATAAGGTGTTCTATCGTCTAAAATTAGAGCTTCGGTATAAACATCATCATCGTAATCGGGATCGTTTGCATTTAATGTAAAGCAAATTTTGTTTTCGGGATTTAGATTTGTTAATTCTACTTCTATTTCGCCATTAAAAAACCCGCTTGAATGGCTTACGCTTAGTTCATCTGGCAGATAATTTATTATAACCTCATCAGCCTCGTTATTGCTTTGCCCCGGGCTTGGAATACAAACTTTTCGATTTTGCGAATCACCATCGGGCTTACACGACAAACTTTTGTCGGGCGGAACACACTGTAGCGGAATAAAGTCGATAACTATTTGCTGAGGATTTAATAAAAAAACTTGTTCTTGCATTAGCCCGAGTTTAAAATCGGTATGCCATTCGTTTCCTGTTCTAATATTTTTTCCTGAAGCAAATATTACTTTATATTCCCCCGGCTGTAAAGAATAAGCTGGCATATTCCAATAATCATCTGTTTCAAGACCATCGGCAATAATATATGCTTCTAAATTAATAGTATAATTAGCTGCATTGTATAACTCTATCCAATCGGGTGTATTCCCAAAAGAGTCTTGTAAACAACCTTTGTTTGAATAAACCACCTCGTTTATAACTATAGTCTGTGAAAACCCATTAAATATAATTAATGCAAAAATTAATGCAAAAAACAGTTTTTTATTATAAGATTTAAGCCCCATTAACATTTATGATTATTCTTATTTTGAAAAGTTTATTCCAAATGCGATGTTAAACAAATCGTAATTTAGAGACTCTTTGTACTTTGTTTCGGGATACAACTCGTATGTAATATGAGCAAATTGATGACGATAAGATATTTTAAAATATACATCGGTAGATTCGCTAATTTTAATTTTTATCCCCATACCAGCGTCAAAATAAATTCCCCCTTTATAATTATATCCATTGTATCCAACCTGTTCAGAGTACCATGCCGGAGCATATCCTAATTGGAAATTAATAATATTGGATATTTTGTCTTTTCCTTTAGTATAACCATTTACTTCGGCAAAAATGGGTAAGAATTTTTCTTTAGTAAGCTGATAATATCCAAGTCCTACACCGGCATTAAATCGTTTGCTAATGTGTATCCCAAAAGCACCGTGAACTTGAAAACCCGGGTTATAGCTAAAATTATCGTTATAAGCTTGCCCCCCGAACATATATCCGGCTTCTAATTTTTGATAAATTTTAAAAGTATGTTCTTCTTCCTGAGCATTTATTATCCCAAACCCCATAAAAAGCATAACACAACACAAAGCTAACCTTCTCATATATTATTAATTAAATTCGTTTTTCGTAAATTTACTTGTAAGGTATTTCACAGGAAACCAAGACGCAAGAAAACCAATTAGCATTACAGCACCAAAAACTGCGATAAAATCTAAACCTTTCATTAATACAGGATAAGCATTAATAATATAAGAGCCACCTTTTCCTAGACTAATGATGTCATAGGTTTGCTGAATGTAACAAATAATTCCGCCTAATAGTAAGCCTGTCAATGTTCCGATAAGTGAAATAAACATTCCTTGCATAAAAAACACTCTTCTTACTGTTTTGGTTTCGGCACCTAAACTTTGAAGAATGCTAATATCTTTCTTTTTATCAATAATTAGCATGGTTAGTGAACCAACAATATTAAACGAAGCAATTAGTACAATAAAAACCATTATCATAAATATTGCCCATTTTTCTGATTTTAAAACTTTATAAAGGAATTCGTGTTGTTCTTGTCTATCAGCAACTTTAAAAGATTCCCCAAAAATGTTTTTAATTTGTGTTTTAACTTTACTCAGATTTTCTGTATTGTTAATTTTTACTTCAATTGCACTTATATTATTGTTGTACTCTAAAATATTTTGAGCAAATTTTAGTGGTACAATTATATATTTTTCGTCGTAGTCTTGCTGAATCGAAAACACTCCTATCGGATAAATATTCCCAGTGTTTATTATAGATTGTACATCCTGAAAATTACCTTTAACTTCAGCAGTACGGCTTGGAATATGAATTTTCATTGGCATCAACATATCAAGACCAATATTAAGTCGTCCGGCAATAGCTCTACCAAGAATAGCAACGGGGCTATCGTAATATTCCAAGGTAAACTCCCCGTCAATTAACATAGTATCAAGTCCTGTAACATAAGAAAAGTTAGAATCTACACCTTTCATACTTGCAATTATCTGTTGGTCATCATATTCTAGTAGAGCATTTTCTTCAATAGTAAGACTGTATGCATCAACGAAGGATAAACTTTCTAAATCTTTTAAATGTTGAGTGTAAGGAACAAATGTTTTAGATTTCTCGCTAGTAATTTTAATATCAGGATCGAAACTACTATAAAGCTTTTTTAGTAAACCATCGAAACCGTTAAATACTGATAAAACAATTATTAAAGCAGCCGTACCGGTTGCTACACCTAATATCGAAATGGCCGATATTATATTTATTGCATTTCTAGATTTTCGTGAGAAAAGATATCGTTTTGCTATGTATAGTGAGAAGTTCATATATTATCTACTTGCCGAGAGCCTTATCTATGCGTTCGATAAAATCTGCAGTATCGTCTATATGAAATTCTAAATCTGGTACATGACGAACTTGATGTCGAACTAAATTTCCAAATAATCCACGAATTTGTTTTGTCCGGTAGTTTGTGTTTTGCAATACTTCGTTAGATTTCTCGAAAGGTAAAACACTGAGATATACTTTTGCTTGGCTCAAATCGCTTGTAATACGAACAATAGTAACAGTTACAAGCACATTGCCAAACCACTCTTTACCATGCTTAACAAATATTTCGCCTAACTCTTTCTGTATTAGCTTATTGTATTGGTTTTGTCGCTTTGTAAACATTTTATTTGATTTTAAGCAAAATTAATATAATTAAATCAGAAAAATAATAAATTAAAATCTAAGAGAAATAGAATTAGAAAACATATTAAAAGTTTTTAATTAAATCTATTACAAGTTTAAAATGAAATTACTAATTTGCAGACTACAATATTGTATTGCAGCATGAAGAATTATTGTATTATTACATTTTTATCAATTCTAAGCCTTTATTCCTGTAAAGAAGGTAGAAATATTAAAACTATAAAGGAAGATTTTTCTAATACTGTGGTTGACACAAGCCAAATTAATCTTGATTCTCTAATTAACGAATTACCCGACTACGAAAGCCTTGTTTTACAAATTATCCCAACAGATTTTACATATAGAAAAACTCACTTATTGCAAGATTTTAATACTGCAGAACTTAATAGCAAAGAATTGGCATTGCTTTTTGGTATGTATTCTGCCGATTTGGCTTATGCAAGATATAACGAACGTGTGCAGGATTGCAGAAATATTATGGGAAAATTAAATACACTAGCCGGACTACTTGCTATACCTCCCGAAATGTTAAACACAACTATTTCTAGCTTAGAGACAAATATTGATAAACCTGAAATTGTATTTCAGTTAGCAGATTCAATATTTTATATTGCAAGCGACTTCTTGGACTCAAATGAAATGTATGGTTTAAGCGTAATAATGACAAGCGGAGCATACATCGAAAGCATGAGAATTTGTAGCTTAATTTCCTCCACATATTCATCTAAAAACGATATTAGCATTAGCATTTACAACTCTCTTACTTCAGTACTAAACGCATTTAAGGGCGATGACTATATTGTATATCTAAAAACTGAGATAGATACATTATACCATGAATATTTAAACCACAACTTAGAAAACTTTGATTTTGAGTATATTAATTAGCTTTTTGGGATAGTTAATGTAAACATTTTTTATAGATAAAAAATCAGAGTAAATCAATCAAATTACATTGCCTAAAATACAAATTAGTTTATTATTAAATAAATAAATACGATATTTGCAAAGTAAACTTTGCATCTTACAAAATAGGGACTACGAATAAATACTTTAATGAGCTTTAACGAGGGGGAAATACAAAAAATTCTGCAAAAATTTGAATCTATAAGTCTTAACGAGCTTAATCAATTAAAATTAATGAAGCGACAAGACACTAAACATGTTTTTAGCATAAACAAACTTGAAGCTTTGCTTGATAAGGTTTCTGATGAATACAAAGTTCTTGAAATAGAAAACAAACGGGTATTATTATATAATACTGATTATTTCGATACCCCTAATCTTACAACATATATAGAACATCATAATAAACGGCTTAATAGGTATAAAATCCGATTGAGGAGATATGCCATTAATAACGAGTATTTCCTTGAAATAAAGAAGAAGAACAATAAAGGTCAAACAGTAAAAAAAAGGATTGCTTCTGATGCTATTGATTCAATTAATAATGAGTCCTTTGAGTTTATAAAACAGCATATTAATATTTCAGAAAACAATCTAAAAAAATCCTCATCAAATTCATTTAATCGTATAACTCTTGCTTCTTTTAAAACAAAAGAAAGAATTACAATTGATTATAATCTAAATCTACACGTCAACCATAAGTCAAAACAATTGAATCACATCGCAATAGCTGAACTTAAATCGGAACGAGAAAAAGCCGGCTCATCTTTTGCTAATGCACTTAAGGAGCTTAAGATTTATTCACGTGGGTTTAGTAAATATTGTATAGGCATGGCGCTATTGCAGCCCAACATAAAGAAGAATTCATTTAAAGAAGATTTAATGTTTATTAATAAATTACAATAATGATTACATTACTATTAGACGCAGTTAAAATATTTGGAATTAAATTATTTGTCCTCGAAGATTTTTTAGCAATGGTAATAAGATTTGCTTTTAACTTTATAAGTATAATGATAATTGTAAGAGGATTATATTATCCTAAAACAAAGCGAAGAGACTATCTTTTTACATTTATTATGATTGGTATTTCGGTGTTTTTACTTTGTTTTTTACTAGAAAGCGTAAAGCTTCAATTAGGTTTTGCATTAGGGCTTTTTGCTGTTTTTGGAATTATAAGATATCGTACAACTACTATACAGATAAGAGAAATGACTTATCTTTTTGTGGTAATTAGTTTATCGGTAATAAATGCTCTCGCCAACAAAAAAATCAGCTATGCAGAATTAGTATTTGCAAATGTGATAGTTATTGTAATTAATTACATAATTGCTAGAATGAGAATTCTTGAAACAGAATCGTTTACAACAATTGTTTACGAAAAGATTGAATTAGTTGATCCTCGAAGGAAAGAAGAATTAAAAGCAGATTTAGAAAAGCGATTAGGAGTAAAAATATCAAGAATTGAGCTTATTGATTATAATTATATGCGAGACACCGCAAAAATCACAGTCTATTTTTATAAAAGTGAACAAACTTGGGCTAAGGATAAAGAGATCGATTTTAGAATAGCAAGTGAGGAATAGTTTATTATTCTTTTTCACCAAATACTAAATCGCCTGCATCTCCTAATCCGGGTACTATATACGATTTAACTGTTAATTCATCATCTATTGCTCCCACCCATAGAGTAGAATTTTCGGGCAAATATTTTTCAAGATGTTCTATACCCTCTTTGCTTGCAATTAGGGTTGCAACATGCACTTGTTTGGGCTTTCCATGTGCTAAAAGCTCTTTATAAGTCAACACCATACTTTGCCCGGTAGCTAACATAGGATCACACATAATAACAAGTCTGTTTTCAATATCAGGGCAGGTAATATAATCTATCAAAATATCAAAGCTATCATTTTTTTCATACTTACGATATCCACCTACAAAAGCGCTATCGGCATGATCCAAATAATTTAACATCCCCTCGTGCATAGGTAATCCAGCTCTTAATATCGAAATTATTACAGGTTGCTCTTGCATTGTGGGTACACTGGCAATGCCTAACGGAGTTTGAATGTCTTCGTTATCAAAATTTAATTCTTTGCTTATTTCGTAAGCTAAAATTTCTCCTGTTCGTTGCAGATTACGCCTAAAACGCATACGGTCGAGCTGTATGTTTTCTTCTCTAATTTCTGCCATGAACTGGTCAAATAACGAACCTTTACCTCCGATTTTATTTACTTTCATATTTGTAAATTAATAAAAAACTGAATTATAAAAATATTCATATTTACTAATAAATTAATACAAATTTATTATAATTTTGATACTATACATAAATTTACCAGTATTTTTTAGTTGCAAAAACATATTTGCTATTTTTTAAAGATTTTTGCTAAACTTGGGAGATTATTAATTTTAATTCTGGGATAAACTAATTTTTTTGCTCCAAAGCCTTGATAAAATCGCAACACACCAGGCACCATACTACCTTCAAAATCAATAGTTAATGTTTTAGAAGAGTGCTGTTTTATAATATTGTCAATTAGTAAGAACATAGCACCGTTTTCTTTGCCTTTCTTATTGCTTGCCCCAAAAATAAATACAAGTTTATTATGCGAAAACATAAAAAATCCACCTGCACACAAATCTCCTTTTTCGTCTAAAACTCCGGGAAACATTGCAAGCTTAAAATCTTTTCCATAATTCATTAATGCTTCAAGTTTTTGATAATGTGTCGTTTTCAGCTCTTTAAGCTCCTTACCCTTACTCGAACGAAACAAATCAATTATCTGGCAAGGCTTATCTAAAAATTGAAAATGTAAATCGTGTTTGTTTGCTTTTTTAATATTTCGTATTGTATTGGTATTGTAGTTTTTTCTAAGCTCAGTATAATTTCTTATTAAATCTAAATGAGAGGTAATACCTTCTGCTATTGGAATGTCGAAGTATTCTTTATTGATATTCACATTCATCGAAATTTCTGCATATTGATATTGTGAAGGAATATTACTTAAAAATTTGTTCAACATTGTTTTGGTTACTGAATGTTTAGAAAAAATCCCAAGTTGCTGAGTAAAAAAAGGTTGATGAATATAAGTAACTCTATATTTTTTATTCCATGTTAATGGCATTACAGCCTCATAATTGTCTAATATTATAGCATTCCAATTTGGGCTAACAATATCAAGATACCACGACCATGCATAAACATTCCCATTATAAGCAGCAGCAATGCATTTATTCCATGCAATTTTGTCAATATCTTTATGTTCCAGGTGCTTAATCGGCATTATTATTTAGATATTTTATGAAATCATAATAAACTTTGTCCCATCCTTGCCATTCGCCATATCCCGAAAAAGATTCGTTATGCCACAAGCTTATAAACACACCTCCTGCGGCTTTTGTTTTGTTATATATATTAATTAAATATTCTAAGGCTTCTTGTCCCGAAAATTTTAAACTGTTTTTTAAACTTACATCCATTACAGCAGTTGGATATAGTTTTAAGTTCTCTTGCTTGTTAGTTTTTAAATTGAAAAAATAAAAAGGAGTTGATGTTCCTGCCCTAAAACCTGGTGTATCAGGATAGGCCATGCTGTAATCTTCAATTATACCTTTATTTAACAAATATTCGTATGTGCCGGGTAAATTTAATTTTAAATAATGCATTCTTGATAATACTGCTCTAGTACCGAATAAGTTTTTGAATAACTCAAATTCAGCATCCCATATTTTAAAATCCCTATGTCCGGACATTCCAGGGTGTATGCCAATATTAGTTATTTCACATAAACTCTTAAATTGTTGTATAAAATAATTTGTATGTATCCCTGAAGCTTTATCGTATTTCCCGTATTTTGACAGTAATATAAAAACTTTCAATTGTTCTTTTTGCTTAGTATGGAGATTTATAACATCATTAATACAATCCCAAGGGTCTTTGTCTTTATTAGTTAATACATTAAATCTTTTCTTGAAATTTCTCACATCTCCATTAAAAATATCTCGCAACGAAGCTCCAATAGTTCTTGCAAAACCTTTGTGCTTATACATAAAAAGGCTGTCGATATCAATAGTGGGTATATATCTAAAATTCGGTTTATCAATTTTTAAGTCGGGGAATACTTTTTTTAACTCTAAAGCAAACTTGTTTGCCCAAATATTAATGATGGGTTTATTTAAATAATTGTTACGAAATGCATGGCTATTTTGTGCCGCAAAACGCTCCAATTTATCGGGCACAAAATTTGAATATTCTTCGTATCGGCTTACACACCAGAATGTTGCGGAAATAATATCGAAAGGAATTATTGAGTTGGCACTTGAAGCAAAAAAGACAGGGATATTGTCCCAAAAAAACACTTGTGGGTTTTTAGCAGAAATATCATTTTCTTGAATTATTGAATCGGCAAACAAAAAAGGTAAATTTTTAACCGGTTTACCACCATATACCAAACAGTTGTTCCTTGCTTTTTGAGGATTTGTAATTATTTCAATATCAACACCTAAGATGTCTGTGAATATAAGCTTAATACTATACTCGGCTCGTGGCAATATTTTGGGTAATAAAACCTGCATTTCGCAAAGATAGGTTTTTGATATGGTTTAAAGCAAACCTTCGTCGGCAAAACTAAAATATTGTTTGTCGGCAACAATTATATGGTCAAGTAATTGAATATCAAAAAATTTAGTGGCATTGTTAAGCTTTTGTGTAATATTTTTGTCTGATTCACTCGGATTATTATTTCCTGATGGATGATTGTGTGCTATAATTATACCGTGGGCAAGTTTTTCGAGAGCTTTTTTCATTATTATCTTTACATCCATTACGGTTCCTGACGTACCACCCTGACTTGTTTTAAAATAATCAATCACATTGTTTGCTCGATTTAGCAAGAGTACCCAAAACTCTTCGTGTGGTAAATCTGCAATTATTGATTGAAAAAGCTCAAAAGCATCTTTAGAGCACGAAATTTTAGGGCGACTAAGTGCCTCCGAAATTTTACGCCTGCGACCAAGTTCTAGAGCTGCTACTATGCTTATTGCTTTAGCTTCGCCAATACCTTTAAACTTCATCAATTCTTCGGGTGATTGCTTACCCAGATTGTTAAGATTATTATTGTACTTACTTAAAATTTCGCGACTTAATTCTACTGCCGATTGTTTATTGTTTCCCGAGCCTATTAAAATAGCAATTAACTCGGCATCGCTAAGCGCAGCAGACCCTTTATGTAAAAGTTTTTCGCGTGGGCGGTCGTCAATAGCCCATGATTTAATACCAGCTGTTTTAGACATTCTAATTTTATTAAAGTATCTATGCAAAATACAAATATGTATTAAAATAAAAAAGCCGATTCTAAAAAAAATCGGCTCATATTTTAAATATTTCAATAATTCTACTGAAGCTTATTCGCGTGATTGGAAAGGCTTGATTTTAGATTTGCAGCCTTATTTTTATGAATTACATTCTTTTGAGCTAATCTATCAAGAAGCGATGAAATTTTGGGTAACATTTCTTCCGCTTCTTTCTTATCTGTAAGACTTCTAAATTTTCTTATTGCATTACGGGTAGTACGTCCATAATATTTATTACGAAGTCTGCGTGCTTCTGATTGGCGGATTCTTTTTTTTGCTGACTGATGATGTGCCATAATATTATTTATTTTCTTTCTTTACTATTATCAATAAAAATACCTCCCAAAACGGGAGTGCAAATATACAATTATTTTAATATGTAGCAAGTCTTGTAAAGATATTTTTATCAAATAATTAAATATTTTCATCAAATCACTGGGGAATTACATTTTTATAATGTTCGTATCTATCAAATATTTCTTTTACATACTGCACTGGCTGAATACCAGGGCAATATCCAAACTTAACTACACTATCGGTAAAATACTCATAATTTGATTTATGGATAAGATATTCTGCAACATTTCCGTCCCATTTGTGTGGGTTGGCATCATATTTTTCGGCAAGTCTTATAGCATCTTCAACATGTCCGTATCCAACATTATATCCTGCGAGAATATATTTTTGACGAGTGCTGGTATCAGTTATTTCAGAGGGTACTCTGTTATCGATCATTTTTATTAGTCTGGTTCCTGCCTCAATTTGAGCTTCTATTCCTGCATCAGGGCTTAATCCTAACATGTCGGCAGTTGCAGGCATAATTTGCATTATTCCCGATGCACCGGCCCAACTTACTGCATCATGATTAAAACGAGATTCCTGATAAATTAGTGATGCTAAAAGTCTCCAATCCCAACCAATACTTTTACTATATTGCTTTATTAATTCGTCGTAATCGCTAATTTGTCCTTTAGCTCCGGAAAAGTAATCACTTTTGACATTACGAAATAAACCTGGATGCTTGTAATATTTATTATATAAATGTGTAAAACTTACTGTTTTTGTATAATCTAAAAGCCAATTGTTAAGAGTATCAAGTAAATTGTGAGATGATTTTCGTACTGCCCATGCAATATATTGCTCAAGACTTATAGCAACACTTGCATCAATATTAGTGTAATATCGTTGGTTCATTGTAGCAACACTTTCGTCACAAACCGTATAATTAAAAGTTCCATCGGCTACTTTTGCAATAATTTGTTCAACCTCTAAGCTATCAATTTCAACAACATTAATGGGTGCTGCAATTTCTTCTGATAAATGCTTAAGTCGCTGTATGAAAACTGTACCTTTCTGTAAATATATGGTTTTGTTTGCAAGCTCAAGGGTTGAATTTACCATTGTATCGCTAATTTGCTGTACAAGAACCTGTCGTGTTTTAGCAATTGGTACAGTAAATGACATTTTTGTACGCCTTAAGTTTGTGATTGTCATGCCTTGAGCAAGAATGTCGGCTTTATTTGATTTTATTAGTTCAATACTCTTTTCAATATCATTTTCTACAATTACGCGTGTTTCTAATCCTAAGTTATCAGCAAATAATTTGATTAACTCAAAATGGAAACCCATAGGTTGACCACGATAAACAAAATAATCAGTCGAATTAGTGCTTATTACAGCAATCAGGGTGTCTCTTTTTATAATGTCCACTAAGTCAGCGGATTGCGGCTGTTTGTCAATGTTGCATGTTTGAGGATTATTACATGCAAAAAGTAATAAAACAGTTAGTATTATGTAAAATGCTTTGATTATCAAGCCTTTCATGTATGCAATATACGAAAAAAAATTATTGCAATGCAAATTTTAGTCATAAAATTCCCAACTAATACCAAAATTAAATGCCATAGGACGGTCAGGATAATGTAGCATATTAAAATAATTACGGGGCATAAATGAATCGTTAATATGTCCCATTCTAAAAAATGCCCTTAGCCGCTTTACTTTGAAAGAAACATAAGCATCTAACAGAAAATAATTACCGGTTTTACGCTTATCTTGAAAATAAAAAACTCCTGTTGCCGGCATATAAGCAGGTCCGAAAACTTCGGAATGATACCAAAAATCTAAACCAACTTGAAGTAATAAATTATTCTCGAAAAGATAATGTTGAAAATACAAGTTACTTTTCCCGCTTAGCTGAGGAACAGGAAGTTTATCAATATGCTCAACATACTGATAATAAATAGTATTATCCCAATAAAATGGTTTTACACTAAATATCTTACCTAGTTTAGCAGATGCAATTTTATTTATTTCTGACACAAACTGCGGTAGTGCAGAATAATCATAAATCAAGTAATCTTTTAAATAATAAAAATCAATCCCTAAATAAATTTTCCATGGCTGAAAACTGTATTCAGTATTGATAATTATTTTAGTGCCCTTAATATGCTCGAAGTCCCAAATAAAATGATTTGAATAATAATGTTCTTCCCAAAAATCAAATTCTTTTAATGAATACTGAAAATTTGCTATTAAGTTATGTTTCGTTTCAGGTTTTAACAATTTTCTTGCTCCAATATTTATACTGATATCTCCGGCATTATGCCCAATTAGGTAACTTGATGCGTTACCATATAAACTGTAATTACCCAAATTTTGCCTATATATTAATTTTATACCGTGATTTAAGTAGAAATTATCTGCATTATACTGATGATACCAATTAAAATCACTAAGCAAAGATGCTGCAACATACGATAAATCAGAATTTGTATAATTACCTAAACGGTATTTAAACATTAATTCATGATTTACTTTTTTAAGAGCAATAGAATCATGTGTTTGAAGAGAGTCGATATATATATTTTTATAATAAGAAGAGGGAATGTCGTTATAAAGCCTGAAATACCTATCGTAACTTATCATTTGTTCAATGGCAGCTCTACCTCTAAAGCTTTTAACAACAAGAGTGTCTTTATTTTCAAAAATAGTATCATACTGTGCAGGACCAAAACTTAGGCTATGTCTGTATTGAAATCCTGTTTGAGCTAAAGTAGTAGATGAGTTCGACATAATTACAGAAATATTTTCGGGACGTAACTCTGTTTTTTCCAGTAAGCTATCACTTTGTATTCCACCATTGTTAAAATGATTTAGCTTATTAAAAATAAAATCGCCATGTGCTTGATATCTATGTTTAGTATAAGAAGCAAATAAATTTAGTGCAGTAGTTTTTGATGTTTGTTGCTGATAATGACCGGTTGAATTGCAAGTACGATAATCGGCTCCAAAGTTAAAACTTGGATTAACGTTTTGAGTGTGCATAACCCTAATATCGTCGGTTTCTTTTGCACCGCCATTAAACCTTACAATTGTAAATGGAGTTTTTGTGTCAAAAAAATTGATGCTTTCGTGAGTAAAAACATAAGGCAAATAATTATCAAAAAAAACAAAATCGGGATGTTTTTGTCTTTCACTAAAAATCATAGAAAGATTTGGAGCACCAAATTCACCAGTAGTGAAAAACAAATTTGATTTTGTGGCACCAAAACGATGAAAACCTGTTAACAGAGTATCGTTGTAGTAGCTGTATGTATTATATGGATACACATTGTAATTATACTCGGTGAAATATCTACGAATACCTTCGTGCTGTGAGTATAAAGGAGTAATCAATATCATTAAAAAAGGTAGTGCAAGAGTCTTTTTTAATAAAAAAATTATCTTATTACTGTTTTTTTGTCTTACCATTTTATTATGCCAATTATTCTAGGCATTTTTCTAAAGCAGTTTCGTATTTTTCTTTTATGTCGCGGATAAAACCAAAAGAGATATCATCTATTCTAATTTCACCTTTAGTAACATGCCCTAGCAACGAAAACGGAAAATCGTTTTCTATCATCATATCAATAAAATCTTGTTCTTTATCGGGACTAACCGAAGCTATAACGCGATTTTGAGCTTCACCAAACAAGAAAACATCTTTTCTTACTTCGGCAGCAGTAGTAATATCAAAGCCAAGATTTTTAGGGATTGCTGATTCTACTAAAGTAACGTAAAGTCCACCATCAGAAACATCGTGTAATGAGCGAATAAGATTAGCACCAGAAAGTTGCAATAAAAGATTATTTAGATTATAAGCCTCATCTAGGTCGAAATATGGTGGTGGTGAGTTTTTAATTCCATGATATGAGTACAGATATTCCGAACTATTAATATCGTTACGTACTTTACCGATATGGAATATTAGATCGCCCTTTTTGCAGAAGCATAAACCTGTGTGCAAAGATTTGTCTTCGATAATTCCTAGCATTCCTATTGTAGGAGTTGGAAAAACTGGACCGGTAATATTATTTATAGTTGTTTGATTATAAAACGAAACATTTCCACCGGTTACGGGAGTATCAAATTTTCTACAAGCTGCACCCATACCTTTTATTGCCATTACAAATTGCCAATAGGCTTCAGGATTATATGGCGAGCCAAAATTTAGGCAATTAGTGATAGCTAAAGGACGTGCACCTGTACAAGCAACATTTCTGGCAGCTTCGGCAACAGCTATCATTGCACCAATTTCGGGATTAGCTTTTACGTATCTACTATTACAATCGGTAGTAACTGCCAAGGCTGTATTTGTTCCTTTTACATTAATAACTCCTGCGTCTGATGGTTTGTTGGTTGTAATATTATTTGTACGCACCATAGTATCGTATTGTTCGTACACCCATTTTTTTGATGCTATATTTGGATGTTGTATTATAAAGTCTGCAACATCCTTTAGGTTTTCGGGTTCTTCGATATCATTGGGATTTACAGTTTTTATTTCATTGAAGTATTGTGGTGCAATATACTCTCTTTCGTACACAGGAGCACCACCGCCAAGCACTAATGTAGAAGCTTTTACTTGAGCAACCAATTTACCTTTATAGTGAAAATACAACATATCTTCGTCAATTACTTCACCAATTTGCTTGCAGTTTAAATCCCATTTATCAAAAACCTTTTCAACAATTTTTTCTTTACCCTTTTCAACAACTACTAACATTCTTTCCTGCGATTCTGATAATAATATTTCCCATGCTTCCATGTTTTGTTGGCGTAATGGAACTTTAGAAAGGTCTATTATCATTCCCGAATTCCCTTTTTCTGACATTTCTGAAGTTGAGCAAATAATTCCGGCTGCTCCCATATCTTGCATTCCTACTACTGCTCCGGTATCCATTAATTCGAGGCTTGCTTCTAGCAATAATTTCTCCTGAAAAGGGTCTCCAACCTGAATCGAAGGAATATCATCAGCAGAGTCTTCGGTAATATCGGCTGATGCAAAAGTAGCTCCGTGAATACCGTCTTTACCTGTAGATGAACCAACTATATAAACAGGATTTCCCTTTCCTTTAGCTATAGCAGAAATCATTTTTCCTTTTTCCATAATACCAACACTCATAGCATTAACTAAAGGATTGGTAGTAAAGCTGTTGTCGAAAAATACCTCGCCACCAAGTACAGGGACACCAAACGAGTTTCCATAATCTCCAATACCCTTTACAACACCTTTTAGTAACCATTGAGTACGGGGATTTTTAATGTCTCCAAACCTAAGTGAATTTAGTTGTGCAATAGGTCGAGCACCCATCGTAAAAATATCGCGATTAATACCTCCAACTCCTGTAGCAGCTCCCTGATAAGGTTCTACTGCACACGGGTGGTTATGTGATTCTATCTTAAAAGCACAAGCAAGATTATTCCCAATATCAACCAAGCCTGCATTTTCGTCTCCGGCACCTGTAAGCAAGCAGCCACCTTCGCGAGGTAAGGTTTTTAGCCAAGTAATAGAGTTTTTGTAAGAAGCATGCTCAGACCACATTACAGAATAGATGCTTAGCTCGGTAAAATTTGGAATTCTACCCATATATTTCTGAATAAGTTCAAATTCTTCTTCATTTAACCCAAGTGTTTTTGCTGTTTCGAGTGTTACGGTAACTTCTGACATTTTTCTGTTTTTTTATATATAATTAGCAAAGATAGAAGTTAAAATTTTAATCTCTATATTTTTCTATACTTACACTTACACTATTAATTTGTCCACCCATTGGAGGGTTTATTTTCCTTATCTTTATCATAGCCTTTTCAAGATTTAAGAACTTCTCAAATAATGTATCAAGTATTGTTCTGGCAATTCGCTCAAGCAAATTGTAATTAGATTGTTCGATACAGGTTTTTACAATAATATATGCTGTTTGGTAATTTAAGGCATCGCTTATACTATCGCTTAGTTCTGCTTTAGAAGTATCTGTCCACATGCTTAGATCAATTAAAAATTTATGTCCGCTTATCTTTTCTTCGGGATAATGTCCGTGATAAGCGTAAAACTCCATTCCTTCTATTTGTATTAATCCCATATTTTTACCGGTATTATAATTTCTATTGTTGTACCTTTTCCCTTTTCAGATAATATGTTAAACTTACCATTATTCTGTTTTATAAAATCTCTGCATATCTTTAAGCCTAATCCACTTCCTTTCTCATTTTTTGTTCCTCTTTGCGAAATGTATTCATTAGTTTTTAATACTGTCTCGATGAGTTCTGGCGACATACCAACTCCTTCGTCTTCAATTTGTATTACAACATTTTTTCGTTTACGAATAATGATATTATGTATGGTTGCTTTTATTATTTTTCCAGGTTCTGAGAATTTTACTGCATTACTAAGGACATTATTTACTACCATAAAAATCATAAATCTATCAGCAAAAATTATTTGATTCTCCGAATTTATCGTAAATTTAAGGTCTTTTGCTTCCATTGCACCTTTAAATTGGTTTATCGATTCTACAAAAAGTTCTTGTATATCAAAATATGTAGGACGATATATAACTGTACCTGTTTCACTTTTTCCCCACATCAACAAATTATTTAATAAGTGTAATGCAGCAGAACTACTATCCGATATAAACTTTAACATTTCATGTTGTTTTGATTTTAAGGTTTTATCTTCTAACATAGTGTCGGCATACATATTGGCAATGCCTATTGGACTTCGTAAATCGTGCCCGATTATGCTGAAAAGTTTATTTTTTGTTTTAACAATTTTTTTAAGTTGCCTTCTTTGATCCTCTAAATTTAATTTTTGTGATTTTAGTTTTTGCGTCCTGCTATTTACAATTTTCTCTAAATTATTGTTGATGTGTTTTAAGTCTTTGGTAAGCTTTTCTAATTGGTTTTGTGTATCAACAAATTTTTTCAATAGTAAAAATATTTGAGAAAGGATAAATAATAATATTCCGATTCTTGATACAGAATTTGCTAATTGTAAATAATGTGTCGACATATATAAATCAACAGAGCTAGTTATTGTAATAAGACTTAGTCCTACAATCATTATCCAACTCATTTCTTCTTTTCGTTTTAAAATGTTTATTGCATAAAACACTCCATAAACAATAGTAAGTGTAATTATAAATTTGGAATAATGTATTACCCAAGAAAGGAGATAAACGGGTAAAACAGCAGATAGGGCAACAAGTAACAAGTTAATTGCACAAATAATAAAAACTCGAATTTTCTCTGATTTTAAAGGATATAGATAATAAATATAAAGTAATATTGTACTTATCATCAAATAAATTGTAATATATTGGATTTTTATTACTGCATTAAACGACAAATGGGTAAAGCTGAAAATATGTAAAATATTTATAACAAATAAACTTATAAAGGCAATAAAACTAAACAAAGCGAAAAGCAAATAAGCATATTCCCTTTTCATAAAAATATATAGTACAAAAAACATAAATGCTGAAATAAATAAAATGCTTATGCAGAAAATATCGCTCATAAGCAACTGCTTTTCAATACTCCTAATAGCCGAATATGTCCCAAGAATTGGAGTTTTTGTAATTCCACCTAATCTGTGTGAAAAATTTGATACTTGAACAAAAACGTGAACACTATCATTATCTGATCTAAATACCTTAAAAACATTTCTTAGTTCGGGATAATAGCTTTTTTTCGTTTTGGCAGGTACTCCTACCGCCGCAATTAGTTCATTATCAACAAATAATCTATATGAAGAAAAGATGTCAAAAAAAGCTAATCCATGAAGCTTAGTATCTTGATTAACAATAATCAATAAATGATATGTACCAAAACCTGTCCCTTTTTTGTTGTTTTTAAACTCTTCTTTAGTCCAAAATGATGGTATATGCTTTATAACAGGTTTTAAATTCTTGTTCGATTTATACTCATCAATACCTATAAATTGATTGGGGTAAAATTCCCATTCTCCACAAAGTTTTATTACTTCATTTTTGTTTTGAATCCCTTTGCTTAAGTCTATTACACCATTTTCGACCTCACACTTATGCACACCAATTGAAAACGATAAATTGATACCTAAAACCAATAAAACAAAACTGATAATACCTTTAAAATTCATAGCTTATTATTCTCGACCAAAAATAAAGAAAAAATCATGTATGTACCGATTTGATAATATTTTAATTTTGCATCAACAAATATTGGTCTTTATGGAAAATGAAACAAAAAATCAACTTAATTTTATTGAAGAAATTATAGAAGGTGAACTTAAAACGGGTAAGTACGAAACTATTATTACTCGATTTCCTCCCGAGCCCAATGGTTATTTACATATAGGTCATGCTAAATCGATATGCTTAAATTTTGGATTAAAAAATAAATTTAAAGGAAAATGTAATTTACGTTTCGATGATACAAATCCTACGAAAGAAGAGATGGAGTATGTTGAGTCGATAAAAAAAGACGTAGAATGGTTAGGGTTTGAATGGGATAATCTATGTTTTGCTTCAGATTATTTTGAACAATTATATTTATGGGCAATAGAGCTAATAAAAAAAGGTAAAGCTTATGTAGATGAGCAAACTCCTGAACAAATTAGCGAACAACGCACAAATCCAAGATCAAAAGGTATTGAGAGTCCTTATCGTAATCGTCCATTTGAAGAGAGTCTTGATTTATTTGAACGCATGAAAAATGGAGAGTTCGAAACAGGTAGTATGGTTTTACGAGCAAAAGTGGATATGAATTCTCCTAATATGCATATGCGAGACCCTATTATGTATAGGATACTCAAACAATCTCATCACCGAACAGGCGATAAATGGTGTATATATCCAATGTACGATTATGCTCACGGGCAAAGCGACTATATCGAAGGCATAACTCACTCCATATGCACTTTGGAGTTCGAGGTGCATCGTCCCTTATACGACTGGTTTTTAGACCAAATTATTACAGGTGTTTACCGTCCTCGTCAAATTGAATTTGCACGTTTGAACCTTACATACACCGTAATGAGTAAACGTAAATTATTAGAACTGGTTAAAGGTAATTACGTAAATGGGTGGGACGACCCTAGAATGCCAACTATAAGCGGATTACGAAGAAGAGGTTATACTCCTGAATCTATCAGAAATTTTGCAGAGAGAATTGGCGTAGCGAAACGCGAAAACACGATTGATGTAAGCCTATTGGAATACTGTATCCGCGAAGATTTAAATTTCAAGGCAAACCGCGTACTTGTTGTTATAGATCCAATAAAACTTATTATTACAAATTATCCCGAAAACCAAACAGAAACTCTTGAAGCTGTTAATAATCCTGAAAAAGAAGAAGCAGGTAAAAGAACTTTAAGTTTTAGCAAAGAATTATATATTGAAAGGGATGATTTTATGGAAGAACCTCCCAAAAAATATTTTCGCTTAAGTCCGGGAAACGAAGTCCGCTTAAGATATGCTTATTTTGTAAAATGTACTGATGTTGTAAAAGATATTAATGGGAATATTACAGAAATACATTGCACTTACGATCCTGAAACTAAAGGCGGAAAATCAAACGATGGGAGAAAAGTGAAAGGGACAATACATTGGGTAAACGCTCAAGATGCTATACCTATCGAACTAAGACTTTACGACCGGTTATTTAAAGAAGCTTTTCCCGATGATTTGCCAGAGGAAAAAGATTATAAAGAGGGATTAAATCCTGATTCATTAAAGACAATAACAGCATTGGCAGAAGCATCTTTAAAACATGCCAAACCTGAAGAAAAATTTCAATTTGAAAGAAAAGGATATTTTGTAGTGGATTACGACAGCACTCCTCAAAAACCCATTTTCAATAGAATTGTGGAATTGAGAGACTCATGGTCAAAAATATCAAATAAATAAATAGTTAAAATTAATTATATGGAACGTATAGCATTATTTCCCGGCTCATTCGACCCGTTTACAGCAGGGCACGAATCGATTGTGAGAAGAGCATTGCCCCTTTTTGATAAAATTATAATAGGCATAGGTATTAATGATGATAAAAAAGATTACTTTCCGCTTAACCATCGAAAAAAATGGATAGAAGAACTTTTTAAAGATGACGAAAAAGTAGAAATTAAAACCTATTCGGGATTAACAGTAGATTATTGCGATGAGGTAAGGGCTAAATTTATACTAAGAGGATTACGCACTTCTGCCGATTTTGAATTCGAAAGAGCCATTGCTCAAACCAATAAAATGATGGATAAGAAAATTGAAACAGTATTTCTACTTACCTTGCCCGAACATTCGTTTATAACATCTTCGACAGTAAGAGAAGTTTATAAAAATGGTGGCGACATTTCTAATTTAATACCTAAAGGAATAAGTCTTGACTTGTAATTTTAAAGAAGTTAAGTTTTAGGATTAAATTATTTCTTGAATAATCTAGAATAATTCATTCTCAATTAGAGATATTAAGCTATGTATTACTTTAATATGTATTTCTTGAATACGGTCGCTGTTTTTATGCCAATCAACTCTTATTTCAATATCACTTATAGTTGATAGTTTGCCTCCATCTTTTCCTGTTAACGAAACTACAGACATTCCCTTTTTTCTTGCTGTTTTGGCGGCATTAATGATGTTTTTAGAGTTCCCACTTGTACTTATTGCCAAAAGTACATCGCCAGCATTTCCAATTGCTTCAACATATCGTGAAAAAATATACTCAAATCCAAAATCATTAGCTACACATGAAATATGTCCGGGGTCCGATATTGCAACTGCCGCAAGTGGTTTTCGCTTACCCGCAAAACTACCACTCAACTCTTCGGCAAAATGCATTGCATCGCACATGCTTCCGCCATTACCACATGCAATAATTTTACAATCTTTCTTTAAAGAATCTGACATAAGTAATCCTGCAGATTGTATTTTTCTAAGATTATTCTCATCAGAAATAAAATTATTCAACACTTCTGTTGCCTCAGCAAAATTTTTAATTATAATATCTTTGGACATTTTATATATTATTTTTGTCAAAATTAGTAATTTTATCGAATTAGCTTAAAAGTATAAAATGAAAAGAACAAAACTTAGAAACAGACTTTACAAAACTATTTTCCATACCGATACTAAGGCAGGAAAAACTTTTGATGTTTTTTTACTTATTTTTATACTACTTAATGTATTTCTTGTAATGCTCGATTCTGTTGAAGGACTTCACGACAAGTATGGGAACAAACTACTTTTGGCAGAATATATTATTACAGGAATTTTCACAATTGAATACTTCTTGAGAATTTATTCAACTCGAAGCGTAAAAAGTTATGTGTTTAGTTTTTTCGGAATTATTGATTTGCTTTCTATCATACCCACATTTTTAGTATTTGTTTTTTCTGGTGCCCAAAGTCTTGTAATAATAAGAGCACTTCGTCTTTTACGATTGTTCAGGGTATTTAAATTAAATAGGTACACAAACCAAGGTAGAGTAATTATAAAAGCTCTTAAAGATAGTTGGGCTAAAATTAGTGTTTTCCTTTTTGGAGTAATTACAATAGTTTTAGTAATAGGAACAATAATGTATATGGTTGAAGGTGCCGAAAATGGATTCACAAATATTCCAACTAGTATTTACTGGACGATTGTAACTGTTACAACTGTAGGATTTGGTGACATAACTCCTGTTACAGCAATAGGAAAAATAATTGCGAGTTTTACAATGATATTGGGTTATGCTATTATAGCTGTGCCTACGGGAATTGTTACAGTTGAAATGTCCAAAATCAAAAAAAAGCAACAAAACTGTCCAAGATACAATTACGAATACGATGTAGATAATGACATTTATTGTTCAAAATGTGGATTAAAACTTATTGATAACATTAAATGAATCATGTAGAAAAATTGTAGTTTAACATTTTATTAATTGATGGTAAAAACAAATAGTTTAATTTTGTTTTTATAAGCTTATTATATTTTAAAGAATTTTAAATTTTATAGTTATGAGAAAATGTCTCTTTTTATTGTTTTCATTGTTTTTATTCGTTGTTTTTGCAAATGCACAAACAATTAATTTAGATGATGAGTTAGTTCTTGATGAAACCATAATTTATGGTAAGTTAGACAACGGTCTTACATATTACATCAAAGAAAATCCGACCCCCGAAAATCGTGCAGAACTTATGCTTGCTGTACATGCAGGTTCAGTTCTTGAAGACGAGGATCAACGAGGTCTTGCTCACTTTTGCGAACACATGGCTTTTAATGGAACTAAAAATTTCCCAAAACACGAATTGATTAATTATCTTGAATCAACAGGTATGAAATTTGGCGCTGATGTAAACGCATATACCTCATTCGATGAAACAGTTTATGGAATTACAATTCCTCTTGATAGTGCCGAAATGCTTGATAAAGGATTATTGGTATTGTACGACTGGGCTCACCAAGTTAGTTTCGAAGATGAAGAAATTGATGCAGAACGCGGAGTAATTCATGAAGAATGGCGTATGGGACAAGGTGCTATGGACAGAATGCAACGCGAAATGTTTAAAGTATTGTTTCATAATTCTAAGTATGCCGAGCGATTACCAATTGGATTGATGAGTGTAGTTGACAGTTGCGAGTATGATGTTCTTAAACGCTTCTACAATACATGGTACAGACCAGACTTACAGGCACTTGTTATAGTTGGCGATTTCGATGGAAAACAGATGGAAACAAAAGTTAAAGAATTATTCTCAAAAATTCCTGCTAAAGAAAATGCTAGACATAGAGAAATAATTGATATCCCTAATCACAAAGAAACAATTATTTCTGTAGCTTCAGACCCGGAAGCACCTATGGGAATGATTTGGATGTTCTATAAGCATGAATCAAAAGAAATAAAAACTGTTGGCGACTATAGACAAAGCATCATTGAGGGATTGCTTAATAGTATGATAAACAAGCGTTTACAAGAGCTAAGCCTACAAGAAAACCCTCCATTTGTTCAAGCTTCTTCTGCTTATACAGACTTTATCGGACCTAAAGCAGTATATATGTCTTTAGCAGTTTTGCAAAACAATAATTTCGATGCTGCAATGGAAGCTATTGTTACCGAAAATCGTAGAATGGATATACATGGATTTACCGAAACAGAATTAGAAAGAGAAAAAGCATCCTTACTAAAATCAGTTGAAAAACAATATAATGAAAGAGAAAAGCGTAAATCTGCATCTATTGCAACTGAATTAGTAAGCAATTTCTTACCTCCTCACAGCCCTGTAACAGGTATAGAATTTGAATATGAACTATACAAAAACTTAATGAATGGGATTGGCATTGACGAAGTAAATAAACTTGCAAAAAGTGTTGTAACCGAAGAAAACCTTGTAATATCGGTAATGATGCCAGAAAAAGATGGTGTAATTATCCCAAGCAAAGAAGATGTTTTAAGTACTTACAATAAGTTTAACTCTACTGAGGTAGAAGCTTATGTTGATGAAGTAAGAAACGAACCTTTAATAGCAGAATTACCTCCAAAAGGAAAAGTGAAAAATAAAGAAAAAAATAAAAAATTAGGTTACGAAACATGGACTCTTGACAATGGTGTAAGAGTTGTTGTTATGCCAACAGAACACAAAAAAGACGAAATTCGTTTTGAAGCATTCAGTTGGGGTGGTAATTCTGTTTATGAATTAGAAGACGATATTAATGCCGATATAGCTGCTGATGTAGCAATAGAAAGTGGTTTAGGGAATTTCGACAAACAAGAATTAACAAAACACTTAGCCGGAAAAAATGCTAATGTATATCCATATATAGGTGAACTTAGTGAAGGTTTACGTGGTTCATGTTCAATAAACGATTTTGAAACAATGTTACAACTGATTCATCTATCATTTACAAAACCACGTGTAACTGAATCGGCTTACAATTCATATATTAATAAACAAAAGGGATTGCTTGAAAACGCAAAATCGGATCCTCAGCAAGCATGGCAAGACACACTTGGAGTTACCATGGCAAATTATCACCCAAGACGTAGAGTTTTAACTCCCGAATTGCTTGACCAGACCAATTATAGAAGCATTAAGAAAATTGTTGAACATCGTTTTGGTGATCCTGGAAACTTTACCTTTTATTTTGTAGGTAATATTAACAAAAAGGAGACTAAAAAGCTTGTTGAGCAATATCTCGGAAGTTTACCAAAAGTAGGACGAACCGAAAATTATCGCGATTTAGGAATACGAACACCAAAAGGCATTGTTGACAAAACTGTAAACAAAGGTGTTGATGCTAAGTGTATGGTAATGATGTACCTTAATGGAAAAATGGATTACACTTATCAAGAAAGACTTACTCAAAATGCTATAAATATGATTCTTTCAACCAAGCTTTTAGAAGAAATTCGCGAAAAAGCAAGTGGTGTTTATACAATCGGAGCTTATCCAAATCAACAACAACACCCTGAATCTAAATATAGCACAACTATTTTCTTTACTTGTGATCCTGAGCGTTCAGAAGAACTAACTGAAGGCGTATTTGCTGAAATAGACAAGCTCATGGAAAACGGACCTGAAGAAAATGACATTGCCAAAATGAAAGAAAAAATGCGTCGCGAACACGAAACAAGCATAAAAGAAAATTCATACTGGTTATCGAAGTTAAAAGAATTAGATCAAGGTAGCATTACTCACGAAGACATAGATATGTTTGAATCTATTGTAAATGGTCTTGATAAAGAAAAACTTCAAAAAGCGGCTAAAAAATATTTAAATCATTCTGAATACATTAGAGTAATGTTGAAACCAGAAGAATAAAATATATATTTATAGATATTTCAAAAAATCCCGACTGCTTAGTGGTCGGGGTTTTTTATTGACTTTTTATTCTTGAAAAAATCTAAGACATAGTTTATTAAAAATGCTGCTGGAATTAACATAAGCACATCATTATTAAGAAAGTAACGCATTTCTAAGTTTCTTGTTACAAAACACAAATAAAAATATACAGTTCCCCAAAAGATGAAAATAACATAAGCAAGTAAATTCTTTTTCCACATCATAATGAAAACTCCTATCAGTCCCATTATTAGTAATAAACTGCGGTAAACGAACAACAAATTTCCAATTAGAGAAATCATGCTTCGTTTTTCTTTAACATAACTTGTTTTAAACAATGCCTTGCTAAAATTATTTAATGGTATTTTAACATAATAATTAAAAGGATTAGCCTCAATTTGCCGTTTTCGTAAAGTATTAAAATAATACACAATTGAATCGTTACACGATAAGCTATCAGGCATTCTCGTATTTTCTTTATTCCAATATTCTGCCCAGTAACTTATACCCGACCCACAGTTTTTTGCTAAATATTCTGCTCGTTTTAACATTAAACTATCTTCTTGGGATATGAACGCAATTTCCGGCCAATCCACTTCCTCGTTTCTTACAATTTGAAAAAACTGCGGATCCCATTCAGATTTTATTGAGTAAATGTATTTTCTCACAGCTTTAACATCAGAATTAAAAGTAGGTATGCCACCGGTAATTCTTTGAAATATTATAATCTTATCTAGCAAAATATAATTACGAATTATCCAAGGCGAGTAAACTAAACCAAATCCTATTGCCATAAATGATACTGAAATAAATGCTGTTTTAAATGATTTTATATTAGTAATAAAATACACCCCCATAAAAATTACTATTAGTACAGATAATTGTGGTCGCATAAATACACTAAGTGCTAACAAACCACCACCAAACAAGCAGTTTCTAATTTTTGGGGCATTACCTAAAACCATTAAACCCCAGAGCATGAAGAAAACTGAGAAAGTCTCTGTCGCTACCACAGGTACCCATACAAGAATAAATGGATATAAGGCATAAAGTAAACTTGTTATCAGAGCTATTCGTCTCGTTTTCAAATACCTTAAGCTGATATGATATAAAAAGTAAAGACTTAAAACATCTATTAAAATTTGTAATCCGATAACAATATAAAAACTTAGAATAATGCTTTTCCCACTTACTAAATATATTAGAGCCAGTATTAGAGGATAACCTGGCAAACGAGCAGCAACACCTTCAGGATTATTGGGCGATGTACTATATGTTCCATGGTCAACAAGATTTGTTGCCATTCTCATATAAGTATTAGTATCTCCCATTACATAAAAATCGTTTTTACCAAAATATGTTTCAGCAAAAAACAAGGTAAACACTAAACGTACCAATAGTGCTAATGCAATAATTAGTATTAAATACTTATCTATTCGCAGTTTTAAAATTTTATTCATTGTTATTTTGATAAGTAGAAACTTTCACCCCTTTTTCGTTTTTAATTATTTTTTGATTATTGTAAATTATTAATAGCGATGTAATAAGAAATGGCATATAAGGTATTTTATATCGCACTAGAGCTCCAAAATTTGCAGTAGTTAGACCTACCATCAACGATAAGATTAAGGTAAATGTAAATGAGAAGATCAAATAATGATTACTAGACAATTGTTTAAAGAAATTCTTTATACCTCTACCGAAAACAGCAATCATCAGCAAAACCAGAATAAAGATGTTTTCCAATGCTGAAATTATTAAAGTAGGTCCACTAGCTTCCCATATAAATGGTCTAAATAATCCTGCAACGATTGCTACAGGAGCTTTTGACAATATCCCCGTATAAGAAGCATCAAAACTCCCAATATCAAAACTATTAGTACCGTAATAATCTTGCGTCAGATCGTTTTGTATAATAACAGCTCTTTCCATCATTGCTTCAGGTGAGCTATAAAACCCTCCGGAACTTTCAGTCGCTTTCATTAAAGCTGCACCTGCACCAACAGTAGCTATCAAAAGGAGAATAGGCAAAGTAAAAGCTCTAAAAAATGGATTTTTAATTTTTTGAATATATCCAAACACAAACCAAATAGCTAAACCTATAATTAATGCAAAAAGAATATAGGGTTTAATGTTTAAAAAGATAGATATAGAGATAACAGCATATATAATACATGAAAAAAGTTTGCTTTTGTCGAACTTAATTATAATATAATAGAAACTATAAGCAAACCATAGTGTAGCAGCCATAGTGTAGGAATCTTTTAATATACCGCTTCCCCAAAATACAACAGAAGGGATTAGAAATATCCCCCAAAACAAAGGTTTTATTAAATGAGGATAAATACTATGTAAAAGTTTAAAAAATTTCCAAAAAGCATTAAATAATACAAGATTTAGTAAAATAGTTGTAATCAAATACGAACGACCTGCAAATAAACTAAAAATTGAAGTTAAACGAACAACACTAAATGCTCTCATATCTCTTGTATAAGAAACATACCCCGTTTCGCTATTAAATGCCGAAAGTGTTTCTGCATTAATATTTCCCTTCAATATCTGCCAATATGCTCCAAAATCGGTAAATGCTAAATTAGCACATGAGTTACTACTCCAAAAATATAATGATGTATCACCACCTCTTAAAACCATTGTATAACCCAAGCAGAATAATACTGCTCCTATTACTTTTATCATAAGTGCCCTAGTATAGTAACTATATGCCTGATTATTTTCTATTTTTTTATTCTGCCTTGCCCTGCCATACAACCATACAGCAATTAAAATAAAAGGTAATATTGCAAAATCCCAACCTGTGTAATATGAATCAAATGTTCTTCTAAAATAATCTAAACTTAGCATAGAGTATTACTGCTTATAAAAATCTGTTATAGTACTACAAATATACTCAACTTCATTATCAGAAAGACTATAGAATAAAGGTAAACGTACGAGTTTATCAGTATATTCATCACAATTGGTAAGCTCAAGACTATTACGATAGCTACTGGAGTTTTTCTCATAATAATCGCTTCTATGCAAAGCCTGATAGTGAAAGACTGCAGATATACTTTTTTCTCTCAAATACTTAATCAGTTCACTTCTTTCTTGTAAATCTTTGCAAATAATATAAAACATGTGTGCATTATTTGTAGAGAAATCATGTATTAAAGGAAATCTAATTTGGTTATTGTTAAAGAGAGCTAGTAGTTTATCGTAATACAACTGCCATATTTCTAATCTCCTTTTCTGTATTTTATCATATTCCTCTAATTGTGCATATAAAAAAGCAGCAGTAATTTCAGACGGAAGAAAAGAAGAACCTGTGTCAACCCATCCATATTTATTTACCTCACCACGAAAAAATTCTGCTCTGTTAGTTCCTTTTTCCCATATAATCTCTGCCCTATTAATAAAATCTGTATCATTTATCGCCAAAGCACCTCCTTCGCCACATTGCAAATTTTTTGTTTCATGAAACGAAAAACAACCAAAATGCCCTATACTACCTAAAGCCTTTCCTTTATAATAAGAGTCTATACATTGTGCTGCATCTTCTACCACAAACAAATTATACCTGTTAGCAATACTCATTATAATATCCATGTCGCAAGCAACACCGGCATAATGAACAGGAACAATGGCTTTAGTTTTTGGAGTAATTAGTTCCTCTATCTTTGACTCGTCTATTCCGGGATGATCTGATCGGCTATCTGCAAATACAATATGTGCCCCCTGCCGAGCAAATGCAATAGCAGTACTTACAAATGTATATGAAGGCATAATAACTTCATCTCCGGGTTTAATATCAATTAAAAGAGCTGCCATTTCAAGTGCATCAGTACAAGATGTGGTAAGCAACACCTTGTTAAAACCCCATGTTTCTTCCATTAAACCCTGACAAAGTTTGGTATATTTACCATTTCCCGAAATTTTACCGGTAGCCACTGCATCGTAAATGTAGTGCACTTCTTTTCCAGTAATGTATGGTTTATTAAATGGTATCATTTTTTTTCGCAATTTATTAAATATATTTTACTTCTTAAGTTCTATAGTATTTTTTTAAAACAAAAGACCTTACCCTATGAGTTCCGTAGGTTAAATTCTTCTTAGATAAATCGTACCGATAATAGCTCTTTACCGCCAAGCTCGCAAAGGATTTCGCAAAGGTCGCAGAGGAATACCAAACATTGAGTCTCGTTGCTTTCACTGCGGTTAATTCTTCTTAGAAAAATCGTACCGGTTATAGTTTTCAACCGCCAAGCTCGCAAAGGATTTCGCAAAGGTCGCAGAGGAATACCAAACGTTGCGTTTCGTTGCGCCCGCTGCGGTTATATTCTTCCAAGAAAAATCGTACCGGTTATAG